>Ga0209268_1001475_pt1 | contig 11430 bp, 10 predicted proteins | sample GraSoiAngelo_143_FD_185900 | JGI IMG/M metagenome (GOLD analysis project Ga0209268, IMG submission 185900) | Grasslands soil microbial communities from the Angelo Coastal Reserve, California, USA - 14_1009_02_30cm (SPAdes) (version 2) | ecosystem: Environmental > Terrestrial > Soil > Grasslands ... | reverse complement strand
GGCTTCTGTGGAAAACGAACAAAACGTGTTCACGCTTTCGACGGATGCCGGGGAAATGGTGTTCAAGCAGATCGCCGGGTTGATTGCGCGCAGAGTTGTCTCTTGGAAGAAGGCGGGAGAAAAGGTAGCTCGCGGAGAGCGCATCGGACTGGTACGATTCGGGTCGCGTGTAGATGTGTGGGTCCCGAAAGAGGCGGAGATCTTGGTGAAGGTGGGAGAGAACGTGAAGGGTGGAGCGAGTGTGCTTGCGCGGTGGCCCGCGAAACGCATGGCAGATAAATTGGAGGCAGTGAGTGCAGCAGAAACAGACGCAAATCTTACGGCGACGGGGAAGCGATCGTAACCATGGGCGATCCTGAACAGCACGAGATCCCGTTTCGAGAGCGGCGCTTCAAGAATGCCCGGTTCCGGCGAGGAGTGTTTCTCGTGCCTGCATTGTTTACGTCGGCGAATTTGCTTTGCGGTTACTTTGCGGTTGTGGCGGCGCTGATGGGAACAACTGCGGATTTTGACCGGGCGGCTAAGGCGATTGGCCTCGCGATTTTGTTTGATTCGCTGGACGGGCGTCTTGCGCGGCTGCTGGGTGCGAACACGGATTTTGGAGTACAGTTCGATTCGCTGGCGGACGTGGTGAGTTTTGGAGTAGCCCCGGCGGTGTTGGCCTTCGCCTGGGGAGTTCGCAGCCTTGCGATTGCCGGGACACAGCGTGGTGAACTTCTTTCGGATATGGGATGGGTGTGCTGCTTGGGATTTTTGGTTTGCTGCGCGTGGCGGCTGGCGCGATTTAATGTGCAAGGCATGGCGCCAGGTAGTTCAAAGTATTTCGTCGGAATGCCGACGCCTGCGGCTGCCGGAATGATCGCGGCGTTGGTTCATGGCTTCAAGGAGCCGCTGCACGACTGGCGGTGGTCGGCGGTATGGTTCTTATTGGCGGCTGGGCTTGGCGCGTTGATGACCAGCACGATTCGCTATTACAGCTTCAAGGACATTCCGTGGACACGCAAGTTGCCGTCGTTGTCGATCGTTGTGGCGTTCATCCTGCTTGCGGTAATTGTAAGGTTTTCTGAAATTGCTCTTGTCATGCTGGCCTGCACGTACACGGCCGTGGGCGTGGCGCTGCACGTGGTGCGATTCATCCGTCACCGGCTGGTTTCGCGGACGGCGTGATTCATGCCTTCGTTCGAACGGGAATCCAAGCGAATTGTGATTGCCGGTGCGTCTTCGCTGCTGGGAGCGGAGCTGAAGTCGTTTCTCGAAGAGAGCCGGTTCGCTGGATGGGATTTGCGGCTGGTGGATGAGGAGTTAGCCGCTGGGACGTTGACAGAAGCCGGCGGAGAGCCGGCAGTGATTCAGCCGGTGGAAGAGGGAAGCTTCGAGCGTGCGCGATTGGTCTTCTTCACAGGCTCGCCAGAGTTCACGAGAGTCAATCTCGCGGCTGCTCGGGCCAGTGGGGCGACGCTATTTGACCTCTCCGGCGGATCGCTCGGCGAGAAGGAAACAAGACTCTGGCATCCGCGTGCGGAAGTGAAGCTGGAAAAAGGGCCGAACTACGCGGTGCTTTCGGCGCCCGCGACGGTTGCCGTCGCGCTTTTGGATGCGCTGAACACCGTCGGCCTGTATCGTCTGGGACTCATTTTTTTTCGTCCGGTTTCGGAGGCGGGCCGCCGAGGGATCGAGGAACTGGAAAGCCAGACGTCGCAACTCTTGTCGGTGCAAAGTACGGGACAGGCCGTATTCGATACGCAAGTTGCGTTTGGCATGTTGAATCGCTACGGGGCCGCGAGCCGCGAGAATCTTTCCGCAATCCGTGCGAGAATTTGCGCCGAAGTCAGCCCTCTGGTGGGCAAGCGAGGCGTTCTTCCGTCCATTCAAATTGTGCATGCGCCTGTTTTCTATGGATATACGTTCGCGGCGCTCGCGGAAACAGCGTCGGTAACAACGCGCGCGAAGTTGGCGGAAGTTTGCCAGGACGCAGGATTTCTTATTTGGAAGGATGCGGATGGTCCGCTGGGAAACCTGTCCGCGGAGGATTCCACGATGCACTTGGAATTGCCAGAGGGAAACCCACCGCAGGCGGGGGCATGGTGGAGTTGGGGCGCAGTGGATAACATTAAACTTCCAGCGGCAAATGCGGTGAAACTGGCGGAGAAACTGATGCCATGAGGCGGCGGATTGCCACTGCGTTGATGGGCGCGGCGTTGTGGGGCGTGGGTTGCGGGTATCACGTGGCGGGGCGGAGCGACGCGCTGCCGAAGAGCATCCACGTGATTGCCGTGCCGACACTGGAAAACAAGACCACCAGCTATCGGATCGAGCAGAGACTGACGTCGGCTACCGTGCATGAATTTCTGGCGAAGACTTCGTATCGAGTGGTGCCCGATCCCGCAAGCGTTGACGCGGTACTGCGCGGCAAAGTGCTGAGCCTGGAAGCGGTACCGCTGCTGTTTGACACGGCGACGGGGCGCGCGACGACCATGCTGGTGATGCTGAAGTGCGAAATCACGTTTGAAGAGCGCGAGACGGGAAAGATTCTCTATCACACGGATAATTTTGTCTTTCGCAACCAGTACGAAATCTCCACGAACGTGACTAATCCAAATAGCGTCAAGAACTTTTTTGAAGAGCAGGACCCCGCCCTGGACCGCATCGCGCAGGACTTTGCGGCGCGGCTGGTGGCGGCGGTGGTGGAGAATTATAGATGGCCCGGATTTCGCAAGAAGAATTACTGGGACGGCTGGAAAAGGGAAAGCCCATTGCGGCGATATTGCTATTGGGTGAAGAAACGTATCTCCGCGACAAGTGCCGCGAGCAACTGATTGAAAGATTTGTGCCGGAGGCGGCGCGGACGTGGGCCGTGTCGCGTTATTCGGCGGATCGCGGCGAGATGCAAGCGGCGCTGGAGCAGGCGCAAACGATGGCGATGCTTTCGCCGCAGCAGATGGTTTTCCTGGAGGATGCTGAGGCAATTGAAAAGCTCGGGGAGAAAAACAGGGATGAAGCGGTGACGCAGCTCGGCGCGTACCTGGAAGATCCCGCGCCGTTCACAGTGCTGGTAGTGGAAGCAACGGCGCTGGATCAACGGATGAAATTGGGCAAGATGCTGGCGGAGAAGACGCTCGTAGTGGAATGCGGGCTGGGTGAGAACGCGGGAGAACGACAGGCGGCGGCAGTGGCGCTGGCGCGCGCGATTGGGAAGGAGCAAGGAGTGGAGTTCGAAAAAGGCGCGGCGGAAGACCTGGCAGAGTTCGTTGCGGCAGATTTGATGCGCTTGAAAACCGAGATTGACAAGCTGGCGACATTCGCAGCAAAGAAAAGAATTATTGCGCGGGCGGACGTTAGCGCGCTGGTAATTTCTGAGAAGAAGACGACGGTTTGGGAATTGGCGGATCTGCTGGCGTCGCGACAGCCAAAGAAGGCGCTGGAATTTTTGGACCGCCTGTTGCGCGGTGGGGAAGAGCCGCTATCGATGTTGGGGGCGATGGCCTGGATGTACCGAAAGTTGATCGAAGCGAGCGAAGTGAAGGGCATCGCAAACGGGTACCAGGGGGCGCGTGCCCTCGGGATGCGGCCGGAGCAGGCCGAATTGGCGTTGCAGAATGCGCGCAAGATTTCTAGGCCGCGCTTGCTGGCGGGATTGCATGCGCTACGTAACGCGGATGATCGGCTCAAGGGCGGCGGAGCGGAGCCACGGACAGTCATGGAATTTTTGGTGATGCAGTTGACGACCGGGGAAGCAAAAGCGGCGCGCGGATAAAGAGAAGAAGTCAACCCGGACGTCTCGAAGAACACAGAACTTACCGGGAGCATGGGTTACGTGCATCGGATTCAGCAAGACTCGCCGGAAATCACCGACCCGCCAAAAAGTCGCTGCATACACAGGACGTTAAAAAAGATTCGCGGACTATTCATTTTCGGAAGAAGCTCCTGAAACAAAACCCGCCTAACTTCACCCACCTCAGCCAATCGCTCTGAAAAGAGGCTTCAGAGCGTTCGCTCGACCAGAGTACCGGGAATTGCAGAGCAAATAGGAGGGAACACATGTTGGGTAATGGCCGAATCCGCCGGCCGTGGGTGGTTGTGTTTACACTCGCGCTGGCGATCTCTAGCGTTATCAGTATCGGTGTCGTGATCTCCGCAAAAGCGGATGACGACGATCTCAAAGGAGGGACTTTCATTCCAACAGGTGTGCACATCACGCCGTCGGCTGCTCCTGGGTCATCGTTCCAGGCCTTGAATCCGGGATTGGCGTTTGATCCAGGCTTTACCGTTGGGCAAGCGGTGACCACCGCAATCAGTCCGAACGGAAACACGCTGCTGATTCTTACCAGCGGTTACAACAGCCAGAATTTCACATCCGGCCCGAACAAGGGCAACACAAATCCCGATGAATCCAACGAATATATCTTTGTGTTTGATATTTCCGGCGGCAAGCCTGTCCAAACGCAGGTGCTTCAAGTGCCAAACGCCTTCGACGGGATCGCGTTCAATCCGAGCGGAAAAGAGTTTTACGTCAGTGGCGGGCCGAGCGACAACGTTCACTTTTACGATTGGAACGGAAGCAGCTGGGCCGAGAGCGGCGCTCCGGTGAAGCTTGGCCATTCCGCGGCGCTCGCTCTAGGAAACATCACACCCGGCGCGATGGGCCTGGCAGTGACCGCAGACGGCAAGCGGCTAGTGGTAGCGAATTATGAGAACGACTCCGTCAGCCTGGTGGACATCGCTGGCCGCGTGGTCTTGGCCGAGTTGGACCTTCGTCCAGGAAACGGGCTGCCGGGAGGAGAGTACCCGGTATGGGTGGCCACTCAAGGCAACTCGACTGCGTTTGTTTCGAGCGCGCGCGACCGCGAGATCATCGTCGTGGATATTTCCACCAACTTCCCGGTCGTCTCCGGACGCATTCCCCTCAAAGGCTCGCCCACACGCATCACTTTAAACGCACCACAAACCCGGCTGTTTGTGGCTGAGTCCAGCAGCGACTCGATTGTCGTGATCAGCACCAAGACGCACCAAATCATCGAAGAGATCAACACCACCGCGCCAAAATCCACTTTCGCGAACAACAGAGGGTTTAAGGGAAGCAGCCCGAACAGTGTTGCCGTGTCGGGGGAACGGCAAATTCCTGTACGTAACCAATGGCGGCGCCAATTCGGTAGCCGTAATTCAACTTGCCCAAGAGGGTGAGCGCGTAGGAGGCTCCAGCGGAAGCGAATTGCAAGGCCTGATTCCCACCGGCTGGTACCCGAGTTCCGTCAGCGTTAGCGCGGATGGTTCCATGCTCTATGTCGTCAACGGCAAGAGCAACACCGGACCGGTGCCGCAGAATTGCACGGATGTCGTGGGAGCTACAAAAGGAGATTTTTCAACCTGCGGTGCGGCGAATCAATACGTATGGCAGCTTACCAAGGCCGGATTTTTGACTGTGCCCGTGCCGCATGGGGAAGACCTGGACGAATTGACGGCACAGGTGGCCCAAAATAATCATTACAATGCGAAACAAGATGCCGCCGATCAGGACATGATGGGTTTCCTTCATGGAAAGATTCAGCACGTCATCTACATCGTAAAAGAGAACCGCACGTACGACCAGATTCTGGGTGATTTGAGCAAAGGCAACGGCGATCCGTCGATTGTCGTGTATCCGCAGCCGCTGACGCCGAACCTTCATGTTTTGGCGAACAACTTCGTCGACTTGGACAATTTCTACGATAGCGGCGAAGTGAGCGGTGACGGCTGGAACTGGTCGACCTCCGCGCGCGCCGCCGACACCATCGAGAAGACCGAGCCCATCAACTACGCGGGCCGCGGCTTGAACTACGACTACGAAGGCACCAACCGCAACGTGAATGTCGGCTTCGCCACGCCACAAGAACGCGCCGCGGCGTTCCCGGCCTACAACAGTCTGCCGCCAAACGTGCAGAAAAATCTCTTGTTGGGCACGGCGGACGTTTCTGCACCGGACAGCCCGGAGGGGGAAGAAGGCGCAGGCTATCTGTGGAATTCTGCGTTGCGTGCGGGCTTGAATGTGCGCAACTACGGCTTCTTCATCGACCTCGGGCCGTACAGCGTTCCGGTGGCATCGGGAGGGGCTCCACTGCTTCGTCATCCGTTCGATTCCGGCACGCCAGTTTCCTTCTCTACAAAAGGGCCACTGCAACCAATCACCGATCACTTTTTCCGTGGCTATGACAATCACTTCCCAGACTTCTATCGCGTGGATGAATGGGCGCGAGAATTCGACCAATTTGAAGCGAACGGCAATATGCCGAACCTGGAATTCGTGCGCGTCATGCACGATCACACCGGCAACTTTGGCACAGCGATCGACGGCGTGAACACGCCCGAAATTCAGACGGCGGACAATGACTATGCCGTTGGCCGCATCGTGGAGAAGGTGGCCAAGAGCGAACGCTACAGCGATAACACGCTGGTATTCGTCGTGGAGGACGACTCACAGGACGGGCCGGATCACGTTGATGCGCATCGCAGCATCGCGTTTGTGGCTGGGCCGTACGTGAAGCAAGGCGCCGTCGTCTCCACAAAATACACGACGGTCAGCATGCTGGCGACAATAGTCGACATCCTGGGGATCGAGCACTTGGGCACGTACGACGCGCTCGACCGTCCCATGACGGATGGCTTCTCGAAACAGGTCAAGAAGTGGGATTTCAATTCCATCGTGCCGGACATCCTGCGCGGCACGCAACTGCCCTTGCCGGTGGCAACCGCGAAAAACTCGCTGAAGAAGAACGCTCTGTCTGCGTTTTATGCAAAGCCGACTCATAGTGCGGCCTATTGGGCCGCGAAGACAGAAGGCTTCGACTTTAGCCGCGAAGATCGCGTGGACGCCGCGAAATACAATCTCATTCAGTGGCAGGGATTGCTCGGCGAAAACGTTCCCTATCCAAGCGTGCGTGACGGCCGCGACCTCAGCAAGAACCGCGCGGCGCTGCTCCGGCAGTGGCGCCAATCGCGAATCGTGGCCTTGAAGGAAAGTTCTTCCACTTCCGAAAAGGCCGTCCAGGCAGGTGGCGGGAAGTAAGGCGTACACCATCGTGGTTCTGCTATCGAACGGGGAACACACACTCAGGTTCCCCGTTCGATGGTTTCTGATCCAGCTTGTAAGTCATCGCATTCCAAATTAAGCATTCAGAATGAGGGAATATGGGCCGGAGCGCGTTCTTCAGAAGAGCGATTTTCGCCGCTAGCATGTTCGCAATTCTCCCGGGCGCGCTCCGCGCGCAGGAGTCCGCCATTGAAGAAGCAGGATTGGCCTGTCCGTCACAAAGTGTTTCCGCGCTTTGTGTGGAGAGCGAATCCTTACTGCGGGTGGATTTCCCGGGCCGCCAGAACTGGAGAAACGTTGAAACAGGCGCGGTACTGGAAGGACGCCTCTCGCTGCCACTGTACGCTGGCGAACAGTCCGTGGCGCCCGCGGGAAGCGCGATTCGCGTTACCGTGAACTCGGCTGAGAAAATTCGCGGGAATCTGGGATTCTGGCGGAAGACCGGACGCGCAATGGTTCGCGCGTTCAACCCTCTCGAGACAAGCCGTCCGGCAGAATACCGCGTGGAATTGAGTGCTACGGAGTTGCTACTTCCCACGGGCGAAGCGTTGCCTTTGGATGCGCGCGTTCTGCGTGCCAGCTCCGGAGTGATGGTAAAGCCGAAGGCAAAGTCATTGCAGGCGGCAGGAGCAAAAGGAGAAAGCCGCAAAGCGTCGGGGACGTTGCTGATGGCCCTGCGCAGGGAAGCACTACTCTCCGTTCCGGCGAAGCCAAACGCCACTCTGGTAGTCGCTGCGGGAGAGCAGCGTATGGCACGCGCCTACTTGCTTACCGAAATGCGTGCCTCGTTGAATCACGAGGGCGACAAGTTCCAGGCCCAGCTGGCGGAGCCGGTGCGCATCGCCGGCCGGGTGCTCGCACCTGGCAGCACGGTGGAAGGCACCGTCGTGCGAAGTGTTGTCCCGCGAATGCTGAGCCGCGCGGGAAGGCTCTATCTTCGCGTTGATCGCATCGTGCCTGCCGAGGGAGAGCCGCTTCGCGTGACCGGCTCGTTAAGCACCGCGGAAGCCGACGCACAAGCCGCATTCGCTTTGGACGAAGAAGGCACGCTAAACGGCCGCAAGCCCGGGATCGTAAATGGACTGGTTGATCTGGGCTATTCGTACTTCCTGGGAAAGATTTCCGATGATATTTCCGAGACTCCCATTCGCGCGATCGGTGCAACCATGAGCGACGCTGCGGTTGCCAACGCAGCAAGATACGTAGGACTCGGAACGTCGCTGGCATTTCTCCTTACGCGGCCCGGCAGAGACGTTTACTTGCCGAAGTATGCGTTGATTGAGGTCGAACTTGGCCGTGCCGGCGAAACTCCCTCGAATCAAAAGCAAGACGGAATCGGCGCAGGAAAATTGTCGGGCGGCGAAGCGCGGATAACGCGAGAGTGATAATCGTCGTTGAAGGATTTGTAAGTTCTACAAGCCGTCCGCAACCACGATTTCGTGGTGCCGAGTGCGATGGTCGAAGCTAGCGAGCAGCGCGGCAGCCTCGGGCGCGACGATGGCTGCTTCGAGGTCGGGGCCTGCGAAGTTGCGGATGGATTCAAGGGAGCGCCAGTTGGTTTCGACGACGATTTCGACTTCGCTTGCGAGGCGAAGAAGAGAAACCGTGGCACCGAGGTAGCCAGAGACGCGGCGAAGTTCGGGCAGAACATTCTTGGAAAAGTGTTCGAGGTATTTGGGCAACTGCGGTTCAGTGGCGCGCGCGGTCCAGCGGCGCAAAATCGTTCCAGTTGCGAGAGTTGAAGATGTTGAAGAAGTTGGCTGCTCGTTTCCAACGACTACGTTCCAGGGCCGGACTTGCCATTTTTTGACGAGACCATTCACGACGTAGGGATCTTTGCGGGCGAAGTTTTCGGCTTTGCTTTTGTCGTCGGCGTGAAAGACGATCAAGGCGCGGTCTGCGGGTTCGGCGAGCGCGCCGGCAAAGACAATTTCTCCACGGCCCCGAGCTTCGGCGGCCAGGCGAAGGTGTTCCTGCCGGAACGGACCGCGACGAGCGACAAAGTCATCGACAACTTCGTAAAACAGAGCGTAGTAGTACATCGTGAGCACCTCTTCCGATGACCTTAGACAGGCATGAGCCAGTTATACGTGTCCGGCTCGCGGCTGGTTTGGATGGCAACGAAGCAGGAGCGGTGGTGATGCTGACATCAGGCCTCCCAGGAAGAAAAAGAACGGGCGGGCCAAGGCCCGCCCTACAGAGACCGGCAAAAACGAAAAGTTGGAGTCCTTTACGCCTTGGCGGCCTTTGCTTTGACACCGTTGTACGCCACCGTGAGGCGAGACTTGTAACGGTTGGCGGTGTTCTCGTGCAGCACGCCCTTGGCTATGGCCTGGTCGATTGCCGACATCGTGGGATGAAGAAGATTACCCGCCGCGGTGGGGTCGCCGGCCGTGATGGCGGTGCGCAGGCGACGCATCAGCGTGCGGACCCGGGTGCGGTTGGCGCGATTGACTTCGGCGCGTTGACGAGATTGAGCCGCGCGCTTCAAAACCGACTTTTTCTTCTTCTTAACTTTGGTAGCCTGTCCCTGGGCCATCTATTGCTCCTTTTGCGGTTCGTTCAAACCTCTAACGTTAAACGAGGCTTACGGCTTTGTCAAACTAGCCTTGATCATGGCCTCAATCAACCAGTTTCCCGCTGAGCCAGCGGGTGACGGCGTTCAGGCCGGCTTGTACCAAGCCGTACGAGGCCGCATCGCTCCACCATTCAGGGCTGCGATCATGATCGGCTAGGGACGTTTCTAATTCCAGCTTTGCGGAAGCGAGTTTCAAAGGAAGCGCTGGATCCATCGGCCGAGGCTCCGCGGCTTTTTTGAGCTGCTCCAGCATCTGCTGCGGCTGCTTCATATCGAGCATGGAGACGGGCGTGTGGCAGTAGGGACAGGTAGAGTTGGATTCCAGATTGATGGACGCCCCACAGTTGGAGCAATTCACGAACTGAACGTTCTGCTGCAACTCCTTGATTTGTTCAAGCGACAGCGGATGGATGAAATTCTTTTCTTTCAAGAACTCGAAAAAACCGATGAAGTGACCGTCGTCGTTTCCGCACCGCCAATAAGTGAACGGCATGTTTCGCTGCATGTTGTGCGCCAGGTGCAGTGTCGTTGCACATCGCGGACAGCGGAGCGCGTCCGGCAGAGATGGTTTCCGCGGCGACGAGTGTTCACCGATGAACTTCATAAGTTTCAGTGTCGAGCCAGGAGACAGTTGCAGGCTCTCGAACTGATCGAACCAGAACGCCTGGCAGCTGACGCACACGTCGATGGTGACCTGTTTGCCTAAGTGGCCGTCCAGGGCCATTGCTGTCATCTCGGTTCCGCAGCCGGGGCATTTCATGGGCAAACATTGTAGCTGGTCGCCCGAGAGCTAAGCCATCCATCGGCATGGCCCCCACCATTTTGTATGGGATTTGGTTGCGACAACTCATTGAATAAGTTCACGCGCTAGCGCGACACTAGGGCCTGGTTTCCCGGCGTCCGATTGTTCGGGCGAGGAGAGCGATGGATACTGCTTTCAAGGTGGCTGCTCGTCTGGTTATGGCACTGGCTGCGAGCGCCAGCGGGGTGATGGTGCAGCCGCAGACACACGCGCAGGCACAGCCGGAGGCGCACGAGAAGCCGCCCTGCGATTGCGCAGAGTTGACGGAAGCGAAGGCGCGGCTGGAAGGGCAGGCGAAACGGCTGAACGACTGGCCGGATCTGGCGCGCTACCGGGAAGCCAACGCAAAAGTAGCGGCTCCTGCGAAAGACGAGCAGCGTGTAGTGTTCATGGGCGACTCGATCACGGACCTGTGGGTGCAACCGCAATTCGGCGGATTTTTTCCCGGGAAACCGTACATCGGGCGGGGAATTAGCGGACAGACGACGCCACAGATGTTCTTGCGCTTTCGCGCCGACGTGATTGCTCTGAGGCCGAAAGTAGTGGTGATACTCGCCGGCACGAATGACATAGCGGGGAACACGGGACCGATTACGCTGGAAGAAACGGAAGGGAATCTCGCTTCGATGGCCGAGCTGGGCCGTGCCAATGGGATTCGCGTGGTGCTCGCTTCGGTGATGCCGGTGAGCAACTACGGACATGATCGCAATGGCAATCCCCTGGACGTGCGCATTAAGAGGCCACCGGAGAAGATACTAGAATTGAACACCTGGATCAGGAAGCACGCCGCAGAGAACGGAGAAGTTTACCTGGATTATTTTTCCGCGATGGTGGATGACCAGGGCCTGCTGAAGAAAGATCTCAGCGAGGACGGGCTTCATCCCAATGCGGCTGGATACGCGGTGATGGCGCCGCTGGCAGAGAAAGCGATCCAACTTGCTTTAGCGGCAACACCGCCAAAGCGGTGAACCGTCCGCCCGCTTCGCA
>Ga0209268_1001473_pt1 | contig 11434 bp, 11 predicted proteins | sample GraSoiAngelo_143_FD_185900 | JGI IMG/M metagenome (GOLD analysis project Ga0209268, IMG submission 185900) | Grasslands soil microbial communities from the Angelo Coastal Reserve, California, USA - 14_1009_02_30cm (SPAdes) (version 2) | ecosystem: Environmental > Terrestrial > Soil > Grasslands ... | reverse complement strand
TTCCTCTTCAGCCAGGGTGCAATCAGCGTTCTAGCGCTGCTGCTGTTCATCGCCGGCGTGGTCATCGTCTTGAGAAAAGAAGAAGCCGCGGTGGATCTTCGCAATCCCAGTTCGCGCCAGCTTGGAGTTTTGTTACTTGCGCCATTCATCATCAATTGCGCATTGGCGCTGGGCGGCGTCTATCCCTACGGTGGGACTCGACATAATTCCTACCTCGCCGTATTCGGCGTACCTGGTATCGCAGTAGCTTTGGCCCGCTGGCGGAGTCCCAAAATCTGGATGAAATCCCTCGCCATTACACTCGCGCTTGCCATCTGCAACTTATTTGTGGTGCCCGCGGGAGCCTACATCCGGCCCAAAAATCAAAGAAGGCAGCTCATGATGCAAGCCATGGACTGGATGCACCGTTCGCTGCCGGCCAACGCCATCATCTTCACGGATCTCGAAGGTGGACTTCTGCTCAGCTACTACTATTGCCATGGCAGCGTCGTGCAGCTTTATGGTCAGGTTCCCGCTTTCAAGGAATCGCCGTGCCGCGGAGCTCGCGTCATCGCGATTCATCCCAAAATATGGACTTTCCGAGCCGAGACCTTTCCGGCCGACCTGCAGAACATGGAGCAAACGTTTGGATTGAGCCCCAGCACCCCGGTATGGGTGTTCCAGGCGGGCTTCATGGTTGATAAGGAGGCTGACTTCCGCGCCACGCTTCGCGGCTTCGGCTGTCCTGCGCCGCAGAATTTTGGAGCGAATATTCTGGTCTGTCGAATCGCGCTGGATCCAAGGCAGATCGAGGTAACTTCTTCCACCCGGATCAATCCGGAAGAGATTTGATCTGCATAAGTCCCGGGTACATCTACGGAAAGGGCTCAGTCCCCTGCTAAAAGAAAAGCCTCGCCGATGGGAGGCTGGGGGCCGAAAAATTCGGCCTTTACTGGCTAGGCGACTGGCTGGGCTGCATAGTGATGCCCTGAGCCCCGGGCTGTTTTTCCGCCTTCGCCTTCTTCGCGGCCATGGTCTTATCTACCCATTCGTCCGCCGTCTTAAGATCGGCAGCTCGGGCAGCCGGATCGTCGCATTCCAGGTCAGCTTTCTCACGATAGAGCAGATTCATGTACGCCATTGCGTCGTCGTACTCGGCGCGGAGTTGCAAAGCCCTGTTCAGATTATCGATCCCGTCCTGAATTGCGTTCCAGCTCTTCGATTTCAAGCTGGCGCAAACTTTCTTGTCCTTCAGTGGTTCGTCAGGCTTAAGACCAAGCTTGGCACGCTCTTCCATGCGTGGCTGGTACGCTTGGGTCCAATCGATGACGCCAATCGAGTAGTAGACCTCGGGGTCATTTGGATCGATGTCCGCCGCCATATGGTAGTACTTTTTGGCATCCTCGAACTTCTTCATCTGCAAATACAGATAGGCGATGCCCTTAACGCTGTTGATCTTCTGTTCCTTCCCTGGGTTCCTCTCAATGACGTGCTTATATTCTTCAATGGCTTGCTCGGCCATTTTGTTATTGTCCGGAGTATCGGCGCCGGGAATGTACTGTTGCGCATAAGCCGTAGCCAGATAAAGACGTGCCACGATTAAGCCGGAATCAAATGACACGGCCCGTTGAAAGTGATCGATGGCGTCTTCGTACTTGCCATTCTTGTACGATTGCACGCCCTTGTTCAGTTGGTCGCGCGCCCTGAGCTTGCCGCATCCGATGGCCGAGAATAAGGCCAGCGCAACCGCGATCAGTTCCAGCATTCGTAAGCTTTTCTTCATTGTGGTGAAATCTCCCTCGCCACAGAATCATCTCGATTAGCGGAACCGTAGAGACGCGCAGGAGCAACGCTAGGCACCATCCCTGCGCTTGTTCGGGTCCTTCTAACGCGATGCTTTAGCCGCCAGCTTCAATCTTTGCGGTGATCAGACCGACCTTATCTACTCCCGCAGCGTGCGCGATGTCAATTACGTTCGCAACGTCGGCAAATGGGACGTTGTTATCGCCCTTGACGAACATCACCTTTTCGGCGCGCGCTTTGAAGATATCCGTTAGACGGCCTTGCAGGTTTTCCCAGGTCGTGTCTTCCTGGTTGATCTTCAAAGCTGGTGCCTGCCCCGCGCCACGATCAATCAACTGCACAACGACCGTACGATCCGGGTTCAGGTTCTTCGGGGCATTAGGCGGCGGAGGTTGAGGCACCAGTGCCTCTAGACCCTTCGGAGTCAACGGTGTGATCACCATGAAAATAATAAGCAGCACCAACAGTACATCGATGAGCGGTGTGACGTTGATATCAGCGCTCTGGCCCCCGCTCGGGCCGACTGCCATTCCCATAAAAGTCTCCTCCGAACCTTATTGCCCGCCAGTGGGCGTAGCCGCTGTCGATGCTGGCGCAGGCGTGTTTGCGGTCTTTCTTTGCTCGGTCAGCAATCCAAGCTGGTCTACGCCTGCGGCGCGCACGTTGTCCACTACCTCGACTACCGAGCCAAATTTAGCGCGCGCATCAGCCCGCACAAACACGCGTTTGTCAGTGCGCGCGGCGATACGATCCTTAATCTTGCCGGTGAGCTGATCTACCGCGATCTGGTCGTTGCCGAGAAAAACCTTGCCATCGCGCATTACCGCGACTAGCAGGGCGTCTTCCTTGTCCGCATCGGGCATCTGTTCCGGGTTGTTGACTTTGGCAAGGTCAACCGTCACACCCTTCTGCAACATAGGCGTGACCACCATGAAGATAATGAGCAGTACCAGCATCACGTCTACCATGGGTGTAACGTTGATGTTGGAGTTGACCTTTGCTCCCTCGTTTCTGGTTGCTAGAGCCATAAATCAAACTCTCCTGGACGCCGAATTCTCCCGCGCGCCCTTTGCGAAATCCGTCTGATGCTACATTTGGAGGAGCCTGAGCGCCGAGCTTGCGGTCGGCGCTCAGGTTCGCAACTCAAAGCCGTCAGTCCAGCGCCTCGAATTAGGAGCGCCGCATTCCCCGCCGCTTCAGGAAGTAATCGATCAGTTCGCTTGAGGAATTATCCATCTCCACATCGAACGCTTCCACGCGGCCCGTCAGATAGTTAAACATCATCACGGCCGGAATAGCCACGAACAGCCCGACGGCGGTCGTCACCAGAGCTTCCGCGATACCGCCGGCCACTGCCGCGAGACCGGTCGCCTTCTCCTGCGAAATGCCTTTGAAGGCGTTCAGAATGCCGACCACGGTTCCGAATAGCCCCACGAAGGGCGCTGTGGAGCCAATGGTGGCCAATCCGCCCAGACCGCGTTTCAGCTCGGCATGGACGATCGCTTCGGTGCGCTCCAGGGCGCGCTTCGAGGCTTCAATGGTTTCGCCCGGAATCTCACCACTTTCCTGGTGAGCACGGAACTCCATCAGGCCAGCAGTAACGACCTTGGCCAGATGGCTCTTTTTATTGCGCTCGGCAACCTTGATGGCTTCGTCAATTTTGCCGTCGCGAAGCGCTCCGGCGACCGCGGGGGCGAATGCCCGCGACTGCTTACGCGCTGCGCTAAATGCCATGGCGCGGTCAATCATCACACCGATGGACCAGCCCGACATGATGAACAAGATTCCGACCACGATCTTCGCCAAAACGCCCATTTGTTTCCAGAGCGAAATCGGGTCCCAACCCACCGGCTGCTCTTGCAGAATCAAGGCAGCCAGCGTGGGCATGTGAACTAAGGCTAGTGCGGCTAAATTGGCTACAAGCATGAGTTGCTTCCCTCCTCAGGAACTCTTCAAATTGCAGAAATCGCTTCCGAGCTCAAGATTTCTTTCTCCAGCCGAGATCTATCCTCCGGACAGAGTGAAGTTCACAGTAATCTGCGTATCCACTTCGACCGGTTCGCCGTTCAAGATATACGGTTTGTATCGCCATTGCTTGACGGCTTCGATAGCTGCCGGCGCCAGCATGGGATGTCCGCTGATCAGCGTTAGGTGTTCGATGGTACCTTCCTTGCTGATCTGGGCTTGCAGCAACACGGACCCTTGGATGCGCGCCTGCCGGGCCAAAGGTGGATAGGCAGGCTGTATTTTCTTGATCAGCAAACCTTGGGTCACACCTTGAGACACGCGAACTCGTTGAGGTGTAGCCGCTTTAGGGACGGCAACCGGCGTCGAGCTGATAATGCCGCCTATGACGCCACCCATCTGCCCACCGGGGATCCCGCCTGGCACGCCGCCCACCACACCAGACGACATTTGTGGCGGAGCTTCTTCTTCCTTAATCATCTGAACTTTCTCAGGGATCTTGGTGGGCGTGCGGAGTTGACCGTTGATGATGTCGGTCTGAATCTGCTTGACCACTTTCACTGGAGCCGCAGCCGGGGGTGGCGGCGGAGGTGGCGGCGGAGGCGCCACCAGGAACGTCATTAATTGCGTCTTAGGCAAGGCTTCTGTAAACAGCAGCGGAAGCAATACCAGAACACCGATCAGCGCCACCTGCAATACGAACGAGAAAACTGTGGTTGCTCCCCGCTTTGTTCTAAGCCTGCCACCTGATTCGATAAGGCTGTCTTCAAACATAAGGCTTCTCCTACACAGACCCTACGTACGATTAGACACCGCCCTTGACCCATTTGCTCCCAACTCCGGATAAAACTAACCCAGAGCTCGAACCTCCGTAACCCTTGGTAATTACGCCACTTCGATTACGACTCTCCGCGGATTCTACGCTAAAAGCTCTTAACGCAGAGTTCGCAGAACGCTCACACAACCCGCTATCGATTGCTGGCCACGCTTTTTGGCTGTGGCGGCTTCGCCTTTGCCCCCCCAGCGGCAACCATGACCGGCTGTCTACCTCGTGTCGAGCGCCAGTCCTGATAAGCCACTAAAATGGGCGCGGCTATTGCAATCGACGAATAGGTGCCTATTAAGATGCCGATTACCAGGGCGAACGAAAACCCATGTAGCACTTCGCCCCCGAAAAGATACAAAGCAAGTACCGTTAAGAACGTTAAACCCGCTGTCAAGATGGTCCGGCTCAGAGTCTGATTAATGCTGCGGTTTACGATATCCGACAGCTTCTCGCGCCGCATCAACTTCAGATTCTCGCGAATCCGGTCGAAAATGACGATGGTGTCATTATTTGAATATCCAATCAGCGTCAGAATCGCCGCAATCACCGTAAGCGAAATTTCTTTGTTGGTCAGCGAAAACGCGCCGACTGTGATCAGCGTGTCGTGGAACACAGTTACAACGGCCGCCACACCATAGATCCACTCAAAGCGGAATCCCAGATAAACCAACATTCCTGCCAGCGAGTAAACCGTCGCCAGCAAAGCCTGTTTCCTAAGCTGAGATCCGACCTGCGGTCCTACAATCTCTACGTTCCGTACTGCGAAGTCGGAAACATAAAAACCGTCTGGTAGTACAGACACCACAGCAGGGTCGGCCGCGCTCTTCAGTTCATCAATCGAGCTCAACACGCCGCCTTTGACCTTGTCACGATAATTGACGATGGCCTGGGCCTGCGCAGAGTAGCGCTGGTTCGCGTCAGTTCCCGCCCGCAACGGATCCTTTTCCAGCAGATAATTCGCAATTGTCAAAGAGCTCGAGTTGTTCAGGTCCTGCTTGCCCGCTGGAGCGTTGGTCTCCAGCGCATTGATGATCTGAACCTTGCCCTGATCAAGTGCCTTCTCGCTCGTCTCACGCACATCGAGGTCGATCAATACCTCGTTGTTCGCCGGCGGTCCGTAGCGCTGAATGCGCGCGCGCTGCAAATTAGCTTTCTGCAGCGACGCACGAATGCTGTTGTCATCGGGCGCATGCGAAAACTTTACATAGACTAGCGTGCCCCCTCGGAAGTCTACCCCCAACGGGATTCCATGCCAGAACAGCATGGAAAGCACTCCCGCCACGCTGAACACAAGTGAAAAGGCGAGAAAATACCACTTCTTGCCGAGAAAGTCTATCTTTGGTTCATGAAAAAATTCCACTTAGCCAAAACCCCTTTGTTTCGATGGAGGCACGGGCGTCCTCGCCCGTGTTGATCTACGACGAGGATGGCAACGACGCCTGCCTCCTCAAACCTAAATGCTCAACGCCTCGCCCCGCTGTTTGCGGCTCAAGATCCAGTCAAAAATCATGCGTGAAACAAAAACTGCCGTGAAGAGATTTGCCAACAAGCCGAAGGTCAATGTAACGGCGAAGCCCTTGACCGGGCCGGTGCCGAAAAGGAATAGGATGGCTGCAGAGACGATAGTCGTCACGTGCGTATCTACGATCGTGATCCACGCATGGCTGAAGCCCTGCTCGACCGCCGAAGGAGGGGTTTTGCCATTCCGCAATTCTTCGCGGATACGTTCAAATATCAGGACGTTCGAGTCCACACCCATGCCGACGGTCAGAATCACGCCCGCGATTCCTGGCAACGTAAGCGTCGCTCCGCTATAACCCAGAAAACCGAGCAGGATAATCAAATTGAGGATCAGCGCCACATCGGCGTTGATTCCCGCGCCGCGGTAATAAACCAGCATGAATACCAAAACCGCGAGCATGCCGATGATTGCGGCCTGAACCCCAGCGCGAATTGAATCTGACCCCAGCGATGGTCCGACGGTGCGCTCCTCAAGATACTTGATGCTGGCCGGCAGCGCACCGGAATTCAGCACCAAAGCCAGATCTTTCGCGGTTTGCTCGGTCATGCCGCCGCCGCTGATTCGGCCCTGATCGTGAATCTGCTCGTTGATGGTCGCCACTTCGCGGACCTTATTGTCGAGAACCACGGCCAACCGATCATTCACATGCGCGCCCGTGAACGCCGCGAACTTACGCCCACCTTCATTCGTCAAAGTAAAGTTGACATCCGGGGCATTCGTGTTCGTGTCGCGGCCAACGCTCGCCCCTCCGGCGCGAAGATCGCCGCCCGCCACTGCCGAGCTGCGAGTCACCAGATACCACTCCTCGCTGTTCTCGCTCGTTCGGCCGATGCCATTGAACTTCAGCAACATCGAATCCGGCGGCAAAATTCCGTTCGGCTGTTGTGTGATTGCCTCCTGCTCGCTGGTGTACGGCCCGCCTAATACCTGCTTGATCTCCAGCATGGCGGTAGACTGCATGATTTCCTTCACGCGCGCGGGGTCATCCACTCCGGGCAGTTGCACCAGAATCTGATACTGACCGAGGCCATGTTCTTGAATAATCGGCTCGCTAACTCCTAGCTGATCAATGCGGTTCCGAATCGTCTCGATCGCCTGCGTGACGGCGCGATTCTTCAAATCGGCCATGTACTGCGGCTTCATGCTGAAAATCCAGGTATTTTCCGCGCCTGACCTCAGGTCGTATTCAGGCAAGCGATCACTCACGATATTCCGCAGATCGGAACTAGACTCCGGCGGCACGCCTTTGAGCACAATCTGGTCCGGAGTATTCGCCGGATCAGGTTTGGTGATCTCCGTGTAATTAATCTTGTGGGTTCGCAGGTCTTCTTTGAGCCGGTCCACGGCGCGATCGGAATCTCCATTAACGGCATCATTCACCTGCACCTGAAGGATGAGGTGGGTGCCGCCTTTCAGGTCGAGGCCAAGATGAATGCGATCTTGCAAAGAAGCGAGTAGTGACCGGCCCGAAAATCCTTTCGGAATCCCGAAGATGCCGAACAGGAAGAACAGCAGAGTCGCGAATACCAGCCCCAGTTTCCAGCCCAAATTCTTATTCATTGCTAAATACAAATCCTAGAAGTTAGATTAATTTCAATTGGCAATCGAAAATCGGTCTACGCTGCTTTGGCCTTCTCGTCCGAGGTCGTCACTGAGACCACCGAAGACCGGCTCACCTCGATCCGCAAATTGTCTGGCGGAACCCGCAGGTGCAGATAATCATCCTTGATTGCGATGATAGTTCCGCGAATGCCCCCGCTTGTCACAACTTTGTCGCCCGTTTTCAACTCGCTGAGCATCTTCTGCCACTTCTTCTGCCGCCGCTGCTGCGGCATGATCAGAAGAAAGTAGAAGATGGCGAAGATGAAAATCAGCGGAGCAAAACCCAGCCAACCTGCGCCCGTGGCCTGCTGCGCCAGTAAATGTTGAACGCCCATGATCCATCAGCCCTGTCCGAAAGTAATTCGAGCCCGCGCCGATTGGCGCTTCTGGCCCCTGTACGATTTACCGCAGGATTTCTCGCTTTTTCAGGCCGGAGATTCCTTCAGCTCAGGCACGAACCGGGATTGCCAAGCTGTGGTTTCAGTCGAGACTACTTACCGGAAAGAAATTGGGGTCTATCCCCAAGTGCAATAGAATGACGCACCGCCCGCATAGTGTCAAGGTAGAAGCTCAGGTTGTGAACCGTGTTCAAAACCTGAGCCAGTATTTCGTTAGATGCATAGAGATGCCGAAGATAAGCTCGCGAGTACCGGGCACAAACACGGCAGCCGCAGTTCGGATCGAGTGGGCCTCTGTCTCCAGCGTAGCGTGCCTGCTTGATAGAAATTTTTCCTTCAGACGTAAACAGCAGACCATGCCGCGCCGCCCGAGTGGGCAAAACACAATCCATCATGTCGATACCAAGATTGGCGTATTCGACAATCTCTTCCGGTGTACCCACACCCATAAGATAGCGGGGGGTCTCGGCGGGGAGATGCTGAATGGTGGCTTCGACAATCTCACGTGTAAGTTTGCGCGGCTCACCGACACTAAGCCCGCCAATTGCGTATCCGGGAAATCCGATCTCGATTGTTCGCTCGGCAGATTCTTTTCTCAGCCCGAAGTCCATCCCGCCCTGCACGATTCCAAATAGCGTTTGAATATGGTCAGAACACGTGGGGGCGGGTCTCCTCGCCCGCCCAGCCGAGCGAAGCTCGGTTTCCGTAGTGCTGGCGTCTCGCCGGCGATGCGCGCCTGGACAGCTGGGGGCGGCTGTCCCTACGTGGCCTCTGCCCCACGGCACTTCGTGCTTGTGCTCTTCAAAATATTTTTTGCTCCGTTCCGCCCAGCGCAACGTCAGCTCCATCGACGAGCGCACGCGGCTCGGCTCCGCCGGATATTCCGTACATTCATCAAACGCCATGATGATGTCCGCGCCAAGTCCGATCTGGGCTTCGGTCGCGGCTTCCGGGCTGAGGAATTGTGTAGAGCCGTCCAGATGGGAACGGAATGTCACGCCTTCCTCGGTCAATTTGCGCAGCTCGCTCAGGCTGAAGACCTGAAATCCGCCGGAGTCAGTGAGAATCGCCCGATCCCATGACATGAACCGGTGCAGCCCGCCTAGCCTCCGCACCTGCTCGATACCCGGACGAAGATAGAGGTGATACGTATTGCCGAGAAGAATCTCGACACCCAGTTCCTCCAGAATTTCTTGGGGCACTCCTTTGACCGACCCCAGCGTGCCAACCGGCATGAACACCGGAGTCTGAACCTCACCGTGAGGCGTAATCAGCCGCCCCGCGCGCGCTGCGCCGGACCTCGCCTCAATTTGAAAGCGTAAAGCCATTTCTGAAAATTTTACTGACGAATCCTTGTAAGCTAACCCGCCGCGCGACGGTCCATCCAGGATTGCAGAATCAGCACGGCGGCCAGCCGATCCACAACTTCGCTGCGGCGTTTGATCGACATTTCTGAGTCGCGCAAAACACGGCTCGCCTGTGCGGACGTCAGCCGTTCATCCCAGAGGTGGACTGGGAGGTGAAAACGCTCCTGAATGGTCCGAGCGAAGCTCTGCATCTTCTCCGCCTGCGTGCCTTCGGCGCCGCTCAGGCGGAGCGGGTAGCCAATCACAATTTCCGCTACTTCGTATTTTTGGATGACCTTCTCCAGCCGCTCGAAGTCCATGCGCTTGTTTTGCCGGCGGATGGTCTCCAGCCCCTGCGCGGTAATGCCCAAAGGATCAGAAACAGCAACGCCGATAGTTTTTGATCCCACGTCGAGTCCGAGAATTCGGGGGTGAACTGCGGATGGCACATGGGGATTATATGTCGAGCTATCAGTCTGCAAATCCGCTACCATAACCGCATGGCGACGGATGAGATCCGGCTCGACAGCACGCGAACGCCGGAAATGGCGGTTTCCCCACCTAAGCCTGCGAAATTTCACTGGGCACTGACTGCACTCGGCATCGCCACGATCCTTGGCCTCTGCTATTGGGCAGAGTTGGTACTCGCGGTCATGATGTTCTCGGTAATGCTGGCCTTCATTTTGGCGCCGGTCGTTGATTTTCTAATGCGCTGGCGTTTGCCACGCGGTGTCGCCGCGCTGATTTCCGTCATTCTGCTTGTGGCGATTGTAGCCGCCCTTCTCTACTACACCTCGAACCAGGCCGCCACGTTTTTCCAGGATGTCCCGCAATATGCGGGTAAGATTCGCACGGCAATAACGAATTTTCGCCAGAGCATTGAGCGCTTCGGAGGACTAAAGTCTCAGGAGCAGGGCGGCCGATCGTCTACAGATTGGTCAGGGCCGCTGATGCGTGGAGTTGGTTCCGTAACCCAAGGATTAGTGGCTGCTTCATTCGTGCCATTCCTTGTCTATTTCATGCTGACCTGGCAGCATCATGTGCGCTCCGCCACCGTCATGCTGTTTACGCTGGAGAATCGGCACACGGCGTATGTCACTCTGGGGCTGATTTCTGCCATGATTCGCAGCTTCATGGTGGGCAATTTGCTCATCGGAGTTTTTATGGGCGCGGTCAGTACCATTGTGTTTGGGGTTTTGAACTTTCCCTTCTTCTATTTTGTCGGGTTCATCAGCGGATTCCTAAGCCTGATTCCCTACCTTGGCGTCTTATTGGCGATGGCGCTCCCCGCATTTGTGGGGATCGGACATGTCGAGTCGGCCGCCGTTCTTGGAGCGCTGGTGACGGTGGTTGGATTACATCTGATCGCGCTGAACGTTCTCTATCCGAAATTTCTCGGCAATCGCTTACAACTTAATCCCCTGACCGTCACTATCGCATTGTTGGTCTGGGGATGGCTTTGGGGAGGTATCGGACTACTGCTCGCCATTCCGATCACCGCCGCCATGAAGATTGTGTTTGATCACGTTCAGTCGCTGAAGCCGTATGGGGCGTGGCTTGGGGAATGATTATCGGCTAACGACTAAGCTTCAAACTCCGCCGCTTCGGGAAAACGCAGTTTGCATTTAGCCAGAGCCTTAGAAAGCAAATCCTCAATGTGATTCTCGTCGCAGTTCTTGGCCATGGCCATTTCACTGACCAGCAAATAGCGCGCGCGTTCCAGCATCTTCTTTTCGCGGAAAGAAAGGGGTTTCGATTGGTGTAGCAGCAGGAGGCCCTTGAGCACGGCGGCGACTTCCAACAGTGACCCGGTACGCATCCGCTCCGAGTTCTCCTTGAAGCGATATTTCCAGTCGGCGTTATTGTCACATTCGCCATCAGTTAGGAAGTCAACAATCTTCTGGATCTCACCATTACGGACCACCCGGCGCAGCCCAACCGTGGAAACGTTGTGGAAAGGAACCATGACCTTTAGGCTGCTGGACTTAATCTT
>Ga0209268_1001470_pt1 | contig 11437 bp, 13 predicted proteins | sample GraSoiAngelo_143_FD_185900 | JGI IMG/M metagenome (GOLD analysis project Ga0209268, IMG submission 185900) | Grasslands soil microbial communities from the Angelo Coastal Reserve, California, USA - 14_1009_02_30cm (SPAdes) (version 2) | ecosystem: Environmental > Terrestrial > Soil > Grasslands ... | reverse complement strand
GAACCGGTCCGTGCTGACCGGGCCGATGACGACGGGGGCCAAGTTGCGCGTCGGGCTGACGGCGCTCGCCGTCCCCACAATTCCCAGGGGGACGAACACCATCGCGGCCACAACGAATGCCGCCATCAAAGTCCGCATCGGGTTCACCATTCCTTCGTGAGGGAGTTACAACCTCACTATGGACATAGTGTCGCTATGTATCGTCCAGTACTTAATCCCGTGCCTGCGATTTTCACCGCACCGCCAAATACGTCGGCATCGATGGACGAAAACGGTGCCTCGGCTCGTCCTGCTCGACGCGAATGCGCTCCTGATGCCCTTCCAGTTCCGCGTGAACCTCGACCGGGAGATCCAGCGATTGCTGGGGGACGCCGATGTCGCCGTCCCGAAGCCGGTCCTCGCCGAACTGGAATTTCTGGCCGATCGGGACCGAGAGGCCCGTGCCGGCCTGCGGCTGGCGCGCCGATATCGAATGATCGACGCGACGGGTTCCGCCGATGACGTCCTGCTGGACCTTGCGGCGACGCTTCGGGCGGTCGTCGTCACGAACGACCAGCCGCTCCTCGAGCGGCTTCGAGAGAAAGGGATCCCGCGACTGTTCCTCCGCTCGAGAAACCATCTCGTTGCCGAGGGCCTCTGACCCTGGGAAAAGGCATATCCGGGCGACGTTCCTCTCGACGGCCCGTGAAGCCCTACCATGTCGAGACGCTGAAGGCGATCGCCCTCATGGGCGGGCTGAAGGAGTACATCAACCTCTCTTCGGGCGAGCTTGGAAAGCTAATCGGCGTAAGCCAGCAGAGTGCGTCCCAGCGGATCCTCGAGATGATCCGGGACGGCCTGGTGGCCCGGGACCTCGCGACCCGTCGACAGCGGATCCGCCTCACGCCGAAGGGCGGCGAAGTCCTGCGGAAGGAGTATGCGGACTACCAGCGCATCTACGAGGTGAAGGAGACCCTGACGATCTCGGGGACCGTCACGAGCGGCCTCGGGGAGGGCGCCTTCTACATGCGCCAGCGAGGCTACAAGGACCAGTTCCGAAAGAAGCTCTGGTTCGAGCCGTACGAGGGGACGTTGAATCTGAAGATCCGCGGGGCGGACCTGGCGAAGCTCCAGATCCTTCAGGAGAGCCCGGGGATCGAGATCTCGGGCTTCGAAGCCGCGGGCCGCACCTTCGGCGGCGCGAAATGCTTCCTCGCGACGTCTGGCCATATCGATTGCGCGGTCATCATGCCAATCCGCACGCACCACACGGACGTACTCGAAGTGATTTCGAAACACTACCTGCGGAACGCGCTTGGCCTGAAGGACGGCGACATCGTCGAGCTCGCGGTCACGCTCTAGTTTTTCGGCGACGCCGTGGCACGAGAGACTGACCCCAGGCTACACATCGCGTCAAAACCTCTTCTCGAGGTACTGTAGCGAACTTTCGAACAACGCCTGTCCGTCGCCGTATACCGAATCGTCGGGCGGTCCGCGGGTCCAGCTGGGCCCGAGTTGCCGGAAGAAACACCGTTCCGGGTGGGGCTGCACCCCGAACACATTGCCCTCTCGGTTGCAGATCGCCGCGATGTTGTAGGTCGTGCCGCTCGGATTCCAAGGATAGCCGGCGTATTTGCCTCGATCGTCGACGAATCGGAAGACGACCTGATCGTTGTCGACGAGTTCCTTCAGCATCTTCTTTTCGCGGTCTTTCGGAAGGAGGAACTTGCCTTCCGCGTGCGCCGAGATGAACGTCACGACACGGCCGAGCTTCATCCCGCGAGTGAAGGCGCAGGAGCCGCCGTTCTCCAGTTTGAGGAGACTCGGGCGACATTCGTAGTGGCCGGAGTCGTTCGTCGCGAGCACGGCCTCCGGCGCGGCGGTCATCGTCGCCCCGAGTGCGGGGAGCAGGCCCGCCTCGACGAGGACCTGGAATCCGTTGCAGACGCCGAAGATGGGCTTGCCCGATCGCACGAAGTCGACGAGGTCCTTCGAGAGCTTGGACCGCAGCCGCGCGGCGAAGATCGTGCCCGCCCGCACGTAGTCTCCCGCCGCGAACCCGCCAGGGATCATGAGGAGGTCGTAATCGTCGAGGTCCCGACGGAGTTCCGCGGGCACGTTCCCGGTGAGCTGCTTCAAGTGGACCCGCTCGGCCTGCGCGCCGAGATGCCGGAAGAACGCGACGGACTCGTCCTCGCAATTCGTCCCCTCGATGAAGACGACGCCGATCCGGATCGCCGAGCGCTTCATGTGACGACCACCTGCCGGGGGATCGTCTCGCCCCAGGCCTTCCGCATGACCGGGAGGGCGAGGGACGTCCATTGCCGCCCCTTGGCCAGGTGCAGCGACGTGCCGCCCGTGCTGCCGAGGAAGGTGGCGGGCGTCCCCTCCATGAGATGGCCGAATTCCTCGTATCGATCCTTCCGCACTTCGACGAGCCACCGGCCGTTCGATTCGGAGAACAGCTGGACGTCCCATCGCATCGGGTCCATCGCGGTGGTCTTGAGGTCCGCCCCGAGGTCCCCGCCGAGGGCCATCTCGGCCGCGGCCACGGCCAAGCCTCCGTGGCTCAGATCATGGCAGGCCGCGACGGTTCCCGCGCCGATCGCCGCGAGGAGATGATCGACGGCGGCGCGGAGCGCCATCGGATCGACGCCGGGAGGGGGGCCTTGGCCCTTCTTCTGGAGCCGGAAGTACTCCGATCCGCCAAGCTCCGCCTGCGTCGTCCCCACGAGGACGACCGGGTCGCCTGACTTTTTGAAATCGGTGGTGACGCAAGCGCGCAAATCCTCGACGATGCCGACTCCCAAGACGACAGGCGTCGGCGGACACGGCCCGAGCGGCGACTCGTTGTAAAAGGACACGTTGCCGGAAGGAATCGCCAAGCCGAGGGCCTTGGCGGTTGTCCCGAGCCCGCGCACGGCCTCGCGGAAAGCCCACAGGCGATCGGGCTTCTCGGGATTGCCGAAGTTCAGGCAGTTCGTGAGGGAGTGCGGGCGCGCGCCGACCGCCACGAGATTCCGGCACACCTCATCCACCGCGGTCGCCCCCCCGAGGAACGGATCGAGCGATGTTATGTGCGGGGTGGAGGCGGTCGAGATCGCAAGGGCCCGCCAGGAGTCGACGAGGGGGCGAACCACCGCGGCGTCTCCGTGGGCGGCTTTTCCGATCACGCCCTGCAAGGGCTTGATGACCGTGGACGCACGGACTTCGTGATCGTACTGACGGATCACGTATTCCTTCGACGCGATGTTCGGAGCCGCGAGCAGCCGGAGGATCGTCGTGCGATAGTCCCTCGGTTCCGGCGGGAGCTTGAGATCTTTCGCGGCGGGGGTGCGGGGCGGACGACATTCGCGAGTGTACTCCGGGCCGCCTGTATAGAACTCGAGGTCCATCTCGAGGACCGTCGTCCTGCGATAGCGGACGCGGCAGATCTTTTCCGGTATCGCCCGTCCGATCACGGTCGCCGGCACGTCGTACAATTCGAAAATCCGGAGGACCTTCTGGACGTTCTCCGGGAGGACCGCGAGCATCATCCGCTCCTGGCTCTCCGACACCCAAATCTCCCAGGGGGCGAGGCCTTCCTCCTTCAGCGGGACCCTCTCGAGATCGACCTCGGCCCCGAACCCTCCCGCCAAGGCCATTTCGCCGACGACGCACGAAAGGCCCCCGCCGCCGAGGTCCTTCATCCCGTCGAGGAGGCCGGCTTTCGCGGACTCGATGCACGCATGGATCAGCGGCTCCTTCAGGATCGGGTCACCGAGCTGGACGGCCCCCGCTTCCCACCCTCGCACGGACCGATCCGTCAGGTCGACGCTTGCGTACGTCACACCATGGATTCCGTCGCGGCCTGTCTTGCCGCCGCAGAGGATGAACACATCGCGCTCGGAAGCGGCCCGGTTCCGCACGAGCTGCGATTTCTTCGCGAAGCCGACGCAGGCAACGTTCACGACGATGTTGCCGAGGTATCCCTCGTCGAACACGATGCCGCCCGCGACGGTCGGGATACCCACGCGGTTCCCGTAATCCCGGATCCCCGCGACGACGCCGCCGAACAGGTACTTCGGATGCCGCGTACCCTTCGGCAAGCCTTCCGTCGGGGTGTCGAGGGGGCCGAAGTGGAGCGGGTCCGCGAGGGCGATCGGCTGGGCGCCCATCGCGAGGACGTCCCGGAGGATCCCGCCGATCCCCGTGTTCGCGCCTCCGTACGGCTCGATTGCGGACGGATGGTTATGGCTCTCGATCCGCAGGGCGTAGGCATGGTCCTCATCGAACTCGACCACGCCGGCATCGCCGCGGTCGAGGACGTAGGGCGCCTGCACCGGGAAGATGAACTCCTTCAGGAAGACCTTCGAGGACTTGTAGCAGCAGTGCTCGGACCACGCTTGACCAAGGCTCTGCAGCTCGACGTCGGTCGGCTCGCGGCCGATCCGCCGGAAATATTCCTGGATGCGGTCCATTTCCTCGACGTTGAGGGATAGCCCGAGCCTATCGCTCAAGGCCTTGAGATCACCGACCTTCGCATCCCGCAGGAGGATCTCGTACAGGGGGAACGGCGCAGACCGCTTCCGGAGTCGGTCGTCCACGCCTTCGCCTCGAGGAAGGACAAACGGCGGCGCTACATTATGCTTCTCGTGCAGGAGGAAATGCCGCCCGGAATGGAACCTTCAAGTAGCTCCCCGAGCCCATCTCCTCCCGAATGCGCCGGGCGTTTCGAAAGTCCCTGTCGGCGACGCCGCTCGTCCTGGAGATCGTGCCACCCTCCCGTCGCGCGAGCGAGAAGGCGATCGCCGCGCTGGTCGATCGGGTGCGGGACTCGGTACGCACCTTGGGGAACCTGGACGGGCTGAACCTGCCGCAGGTCCTGGACGAAAACCATCAGGGCCAACCTTTCCTGCGCAATCTCGACCCGAGGGACTTCGCGGAGCGGCTCGGGGACGATCTCGGAGTCGATCCGATCGTGAACAATGTCGTCGCGCATGCGCCGTCCCGCGACGCTTTCCGCCACTGGGTCAAAGAGTCCCTCGAGGACGGAATGCGGAGCTTCGTCCTCGTCGGAGGGACGAGCAGCCGGGTTCGGTATCCCGGCCCGACCGTGCTCGAGGCGAATCAGATCCTGCGGACGGCGGCGAAGGGCCACCCGGACGTCGCGCTCGGGAACATCACGATCCCCGATCGGGAGAACGAGGTCGATCGGCTCGTCGAGAAGACGCAGGCGGGGTGCGACTTCTTCACGACGCAGGTCCTGTTCGAGGCCGAGCCGATGGCGACCGTCTTGCGCGCCTACGGGAAGCGTTGCGCGGCGCTGGGCCTGAAGCCCGCGACCGTCCTGCTGAGCTTCGCGCCCGTGTCCGATTACCAGGACCTCGAGTTCCTCGCGTGGCTCGGCGCGTCCGTCACGCCGCGGACGGAGGAAGCCCTCGTCACGAACGCGGAAGGCGCTCCCGGTCGATCCTCGATCGAGATCGCGAGGACCCTGTGGTCGCATCTCCACGCGGCTGCGGCAGTGTCCCGGCCCGCGGTCCCTCTCGGAGTGAATGTCGAGGAGGTCACCCTCCACAATTTCGACCTGGCCGTGCAGATCGCCCGCGAGTTTCCCGCCTGGCGCGACGCGAAATCTCCACCCGCGGCCCATGTTTAAATACGATACGGGGTTTTTGGCCGCGCGTCCGTGGCGAAGTTCGCCGCGATGCCGAGGAGGAATTGGGGACGGGAAAGACGGACCGCGACGAATGGATCGTGAAGTGCCCGAAGTGCGGCCGCATCCGGGAATCTTGTCGGCACGTTTCGCGGGAGGACGTCCGTCGGATCGTCCGCCTCCTGGACGCCGGCGTCGAGGTGTACCAGGCGGAAGAAGACCGGGAATCCTCGGAGCCGCACATCCACGAGCCGGTCCGTCCCGTTGCGCAGCTCGTCAAGCCCCGATACACGATGGACGACCTCGTTGTCGCCGAATCAACCAAAGAGGGCCTGCTCGATGCCCTCGCCGAGTTGCGGCATAAGGGCCTCATGTACCGTCGCTGGGGCCTGAAGAAGGTCGTGAAGAAGACGAAAGGTCTCAGCCTCCTGTTCGCGGGACCTCCGGGGACCGGGAAGACGATGGCCGCGGAGGCAATCGCAAGCGAACTCGGCCGGCCGATGCACGTCGTGAACTACGCGCAGCTCGAGAACATGTGGGTCGGGGAGACGGAGAAGAACATCGAGCATGTGTTCCGCGCTGCGCTCGAGGCCGGCGCCGTCCTGTTCTTCGACGAGGCCGATGCGGTCTTCCAACGCCGCGGGGTCATGGCCACGCCCTGGATGAACCGGGACGTGAACGTGCTGCTCTCCCAGATGGAAAACTATGCCGGGGTCGTGATCCTCGCGACGAACCTTGCGCGGGTGATGGACCGCGCCCTGGACCGTCGGATCGACATCGCCGTCGAGTTCCCGCTTCCCGATGCGGCCCTTCGCCGGAAGATCTTCGAGCGACTCGTGCCATCCGAGGCCCCGCTCGCCAAGATCGACTTCGATGCGCTCGCGGCGAAGTACCAGTTGAGCGGCGGCTCGATCTTGAACGTCGTCCGCCAGGCCATGCGAAGCTCGCTCCGCCGCGGCAAGAGGCATCGGATCACGATGGAGGACTTCACTCGGGCCGCGGAGCGGGAGCTCAAGAAGTCGGCGCTCCTGTCGACGGATCACCTGCAGGAAGGCCCTCGACGCGAACGCATCGGCGGGTACGCGTGAGGCTCCGGTTCGTCGCTATGTCTCGACGGCGATCGTATACTCGTGGATCACGGGATTCGCGAGGAGCCGGCGACACATCTCCTCGGCTTCCTTTCGGGCGACCTTCGCATCCTTGGTCGCCAGGTCGATTAGGAAGAGCTTCACACTGTGGACCCCTCCGATCCCCTTGAACCCGAGGAGGGTCAGGGCCTTCTGGACGTTGTCGCCCTCCGGATCCGTGACGCCTTTCCGCAAGCGGACCTCGACGCGGACGCGGACCATTCTGGCTGACCGCGGCGGGCATCCGCTCCGGCCACTTAGGCCTTTCCAGGTTCCAGCCGGATATGCGGCCGGACGAGGCCCAACCGCGGGGTCGGTCGGACCGTCGCGCGGCCGGACTCGATCGCCGACTCGAAGAGTCCTTTCGTCACAAGGGAACGCACCGCGGTCAGGATCGTCCGCCTCGCGAATCCTCCCGACATCATCAAGGGAATCAAATTGGTCAGGGGGGTGCTTCGTCGGAGCCGCTGGGCGATGAACACCTCCGCGGGCGAGAAGTCGGCCGTGATCCGCACGCCGCGGAGAATTGGTAGCCGAATTGGATCCGGGTCGCAATACCAGGCCTCGACGCCTTCGTGAAAGGCGGCCAGGATCGCCGCCGTCGTGAGGATCTTGGTCCCGCCGGTCGCACTGATTCGGACGGGCCCCTTCTCCCGCTCCCGCTCGACGACATTCTCGATCGCTCGAAGGCAATTTCCGAAGTCGAACGGATTGACGCGGACGCTCTGGAGGCTCGGCTCGAACGAGCGCAGACGGCGGAACGCGGGCGATCGAAACGAATCCCGGCCGCCGACCAGGAGGAGTCGATCGTACGGAAGCTGGCGGAGGCTGGGGAGGACGTGCTTGTCGTCGAACCCGATCGTGGCGATGAGCGCCCCGGCGTCCATGGAATCACCCGAGGAGCAGCTCGATGCCGGACGCGGGGACGATCACGAGCCGGCGGCCGTCGGCCGGATCGGCCTGGCGCTCGATCGTGCCCATCGACTCGAGTTTGCGCAGATGGTGGTTCATCGTGGCCTTGTGGACCCCCAGGGCGCGGGCCAGGGCCGTTTCCGAGAACGACTTCTCGCGGTTCTTGACGAGAAACGCGAGCACTTCCCGCTGCTTTCGGGTCAGTCCTTCGCCGTACGTCATCCGGAGGAGCGGGAGCGCGAGCTCGCGATACGTCTCGTCGTGGACGTACGTCGCGGGGATCCCCTCCAGGATGCAGACCAGGAGCGCCGCACTGCTCATGAGCCGGGTGCCTCCCGCGATGTTGAATCGGAGGTCCATCCCCGCGGACTTCTCCTTGCGGACATCCGCTCGAATCTGCCCTGCGACCTGCAGGAGATCATAGGCGTCGCTGACCTCGACCGCGGTACACGGGACCCCCAACCCTCGGCAAAATTCCACGACCTTGGCCCGAGCGTCCCGGCTCTTCGCATGGTCGCTGTGGTAAAACGCGACGCGGTCGAGATGGCTCGTCGACCGGATCGAAGGAAGCAGGCTCTGTGGCCGCCAACCGAGGGTGCCGAAAAGCACGGTCATGCTCCCTGTTCACCAAGTTCTAACAATAAGAAGTTTCTTCCTTCGAATCCGGCCACAATCCGGTGTCGTCCAGAACGCAGGCACGGTCGAAACCATTTTATCGTCCTCCTTAGATGATTCCCGAGATGGCGACGAACCACGCTGGGGAGCAGACCCTCCTCGTGACGCGACCGACGCGGCTGATCGCCCTGCGATATTGGAGCGCGTTGGTGCTGGCCCTCCTCCTCGCGGCGGTCCTCGGCCTCCGCATCCCGAGCCGGTTCTCGCCGACCTTCCCGAATCCCGCGGTCGCGGGCATCGAGCTGAGCACGATCCTCGCGGGTTTCTTCGTCTTCCTCGCGCTCCTCGCGTTCCTCGCGGCCGAGTTGAAGCGGAAGACGACGCGGTACATCATCACGGACAACAAGATCATTCGCGAGGATGGAATCCTGAACAAGAACACCCAGATGATTCCGTACACCCAGCTCGAGCGCGTGGACCTCCATCAGACCTTCGGCCAGCGGATCTTCAAGATCGGGACGATCGTCGTGGACACGGGGGACGACACCCTGAAGATCGACATGGTCCGGCACCCCGCGAAGGTCCAGGAGCTCCTGAGTAACCGGCTCGGGCGCCGCGCTTGGACCGGCCAAACGCCGCCGGGTCAGCCGCCGGCGAATCGCTGACGGTTCGTTCGAGAACTCTCGTTCACTCGGTCCACGGGAGCATCAAGGGCGCCTCGTGCGTCGCGGCGACCTCCCACGCGCCCGGCTCCCCGTCCGGCTCTCCTTCGACCCAGTAGCCGCCGATCGTCATGTCGTAGCCGTGGTTCGCGTCGAGGGCCACCGTGCAACCGATCTTCCGGCGGTACCGCCGGGTGGAGCAGCCCGTCTCATGGGGCTGCGACCAGGTCCGCCGCTTGAGGGCCATGACGACCTCGAGCCATCGGACCCGCCGTTCAGGACGGTCCCGGGAGATCCGCCGCAATTCGTCGGCGACGTAGTCGAGGTCCGTCCGGGAAAGGCTCGCGGCGCCGTCGTCCCCGGTGTGGCTGTGGAAGCCGCCCAGGACCGCGTATCCGACGTCCGCATGCTCGATCGCCCCGCGGGCCCGTTCGAAGGCCTTCTCGTTGCCGTGGGAGACCCAGTTCGGCTTGCGATCCTCGGTCTGCAGCGGATACGCGGCCCGGAGGACGGTCACCCCGCGGGGCCGCTGGCGGACGAGGCGGGTGCCGCGATTCCCGACGAGGAACCCGTTCGTCTCGCGGTTGTAGGCCTCCACAGCGGACGTGACCAAGCCGAGGAACGCGCTGCGCTCGATCACGATAGGGTCCAAGGGTCCGCCTCTGGCAGGCGCCCGGCTGCAGTCCCCTCGGCGTATAAGAAAGTGCCGTCACGAGTCGCGAAGAACGGTTGGAATAATCATCCGACGGTTTGATTCCAACGTCCTGCCCGGAGTTGGCCAGAAAGGAAAAATAAGCCTCGCGGGATATGCGAGGGAGGCCGGCGTGAAGTTCTTCGCCACGGAGCTACGCGGCAAGACGGTCATGACAGAGGACGGCCAGATCCTCGGGATCCTCGACGATTTCCTGTTCGACCTGAAGACCGGCCGGATCCAGTCCCTCCTCGTCGCCCCGGCCGAGTCCGTCGAGACCCGCCTGTTCCAGACGGACCCCAAAGGCCGGCTCGTCCTGAGCTTCCGGTCGATGAAGGCGGTGAAAGATGTGATCATGACGCAGCTCGCCGATTGACTCGCGGACCCGTGTGGCCATGACGAACCTGACCTTCTACGGCGGCGTCGGGGAGATCGGCGGGAACAAGGTCCTCGTCGAAGACCGCGACGCGCGGATCTGGCTCGACATGGGCTCCACCTTCGACTTCGGCTCGGAGTACTTCGTCGAATACCTCACGCCGCGAGAACGGTTCGGCCTCCGGGACTATTTCGCCCTCGGACTCCTGCCGAGGCTGCCCGGCCTTTACGCCGCGGATTGGCTCGAGCGCGCGGGCCTGCCGCACGAGACCCCGCGGTTCTCTGCCGCGTTCATCTCCCACATCCACTTCGACCACACGAACCACCTGCGGTTCCTCGACGCCGCGATCCCGGTCCACCTCGGGATCGGGACGAAGATCATCCTGGACTCTTGGGAGATCACGACCCGCGGGATGGACCTCCTGGCCCACGACTACCGTACGTTCCGCACCGGTGCGAGCATCGACGTGGACGGCGTGGAGGTCGAACCGATCCATGTCGATCATTCGGCGCCGGCCGCCTACGGATTCCTGGTGCACACGGCCGCCGGGACGGTCGCCTACACCGGGGACCTGCGTCAGCATGGACCGCACGCAGAGATGACCCGCGACTTCATCGAGGCGGCGAGGACGAACGAGCCGATCGCCCTCATCACGGAAGGGACGCGGGTGACTCCGGAAGACCCGCGGTCGAATCTCACGGAGGCGCAGGTGAAGTCGAAGAGCATCGAGGCCGCGGGGCGCGCGAAAGGCAAGGCGGTCTTCGCGACCTTCTACCCGCGGGATGTGGACCGCATGCGGACCTTCGTCGAGGTGGCGAAGGCCGTCGGCCGGAAGTTCGTCGTGCAGGCGCGGGCCGCCCACCTCCTCGTCTCCCTGTCCCAGGACGCGCGGATCCAGGTCCCGGACGTCCTGCGCGACCAGGACCTGCTCGTCTACGACCGTCGGTTCGAACGCCAGGACACCTGGGAGAAGAATCTGTTCGCCCAACTCGGAGATCGGGTCGTGACCTCCGATTACGTCCGCGACCATCAGGACGAACTCGTCGTCCAGCTGGATTTCACGACGATGCCGGAGCTGGTCGACATCCGCCCGGTGCCCGAAAGCACGTTCATCCACTCGAAGAGCGAGCCGATCGAGGAGGACAATGAGGTCGAGGAGGCCGTCGCGAACTGGGTCCGGTTCTTCAAGCTCCGCCGGTTTCAGTACCACGCGAGCGGGCACATGTCGGAGCGGGAGATCGCGGACATGATCCGCGCGATCGGCGCGAAGGCGGTCATCCCGATCCATACCGAGTACCCGGAGAGGTTCACGGGCTTCGCCCCGCGGGTCGTCCAACCGACCGTCGCGCGGCCGATGACCCTCGACTGATCCGGAGGCGCGGCCTAGCGGAAGTAGGACACGATGGCCCCTTGGATTCCGAGGATCACGAACTGCAC
>Ga0209268_1001468_pt1 | contig 11445 bp, 8 predicted proteins | sample GraSoiAngelo_143_FD_185900 | JGI IMG/M metagenome (GOLD analysis project Ga0209268, IMG submission 185900) | Grasslands soil microbial communities from the Angelo Coastal Reserve, California, USA - 14_1009_02_30cm (SPAdes) (version 2) | ecosystem: Environmental > Terrestrial > Soil > Grasslands ... | reverse complement strand
CGTCGCGCCGTTCGCCGCCGCCGTGCGGCGCCTGACGCCGGGGGTGCTCAGCGAGCCTGTGCTCACCCAGTTTGGGCTTCACCTCATCCGGGTCGACTCCGTGAAGGGCGATTCGGTACGAGTGCGTCACATCCTCGTTCCCATCGCCCTCCAGGGTGCGCATCTGGACGCGGTGGATGCGCGCACGGACACGCTGGACCGCCTGGCCGCGGACCAAAACAACGGCAGCCGGCTGGACAGCGCCGCCCACCGCCTCAACCTCCCGCTCGCCCACGCGCCGAAGCTCATAGAAGGGGAGCGGTTGACGCTTGGCACGTCCACAGTACCGGACGTGAGCGTGTGGGCCTTCGAGGCCCGACCGGGCGAGACGAGCCCGGTGATCGACGCGCCGCAGGCGAGCTACGTCTTCCGGCTCGATTCGCTCGAGGCGGCGGGCGTCCCGCCGCTGGCGAGCATTCGGGCCCGTGTGCTCGCTGCGGCGCGCTACGAGAAGAAGAAGGAGGTGGCGCGCGAGCGGGCAAAGCAGGCGATTACGGTGCTGCACGACGCCGGCGATCTCGTGGTGGCGGGCCGGGCACTGGGGTACCAGGTCGAGAAGCTGGGCCCGTTCACTCGCGTGACCGCGCCCGCGCAGTTCGCGCGCAATCCGGTCGTGCTGGGGACGGCCTTCGGGCTACGGCGGGGTGAGCGCAGCGGCCTGGTTGCGGGCGAAACGGGTTGGTTCCTGCTGCAGGCCCTGGCCCACACCGGCGCCGACTCCGCCGCCTGGCTCAAGCAGCGGGATCAGCAGCGCGAATCGCTGCTCCGGCCCGTCGAGCAGGCGCGACTGCAGCAATTCATCGCCGCGCTGCGCGCGGACGCCAAGATCGTGGACCGCCGCAGCGAGATCTTCCGGCCGGCGGCCGCCGGCGAGAGCTAATCGCTCAGGCGCTTCGGATCGCCCGAGGAGAGGGGGTTCGAGGTAGGCGGCTGGACGCCGCGCGGGGGCGTGGTGGGCGGGTCGTCGCTCGTGGCGTCCTTGAGGCTGCGCTTGAACTCTTTGATCCCCTGCCCCAACGAGGATCCGATCTCCGGGATCCGCTTCGCGCCGAAGACCAGCACCAGCACGAGCAGCAGGATCAGGATGTGGCTGAACGACAGGTCCCCGAACATAACGCGCCTCGCTTCAAAAGATCGATCGGGCGACGTAGTACGCGATCGCCACTCCCACGAGCGCGAGCAGGGACACGTCGAGTCCGATCGGCCCGAGAGTGATCGACACCACCAGCAGGTCCATGTGGACCGGCCCCAGCGTGGGGGTCACCGACCAGGTGAAGATCTCCTTCGCCGGCCCCTGCGGCAGGAAGCGCCGCAGCAGCGAGTGGACGAAACCGCCCAGCACGAAGCCGGTGGCCAGCACCCCAAAGTAAAATAGCGGCCTGCGCGGGCCTTGCGCCACGGGTTAGCTGCGCCGCTCCACGGCGTACGCAATGCTGTCGCGCAGGGCATCGCGCGCCGGCGACATGGGCAGGATGTCGAGCTCCGCGTCCGCCTGTTGCGCCAGCTCGAGCGCGCGGCGCCGGGCGTAATCCAGGCCCCCGGCCGACGCCACACACCGCACCACCTCAGCCACCAGCGCGTCCGCCGGCTCGGGCGCCGCCATCAGCTCGGCCACGAGCCGGCGATCGGCAGGTGGCATGGCGCCGAGCGCCGCGATGAGCGGCAGGGTGACCGTGTGCTCCCGCAGGTCGAGCCCCGACGGCTTGCCCGTCACCGCCTCCGCCTCGGTGTAGTCGAGCAGATCGTCGGCGATCTGGAAGGCCATGCCGAGCCGCATGCCGAAGCGGGCCAACGCCTCACGATACGCCTTCGGTCCCTGCAGCGCGCCGACCTCGCACGCCCCCGACAAGAGCGAGGCCGTCTTCGCGCGGATGAGCTGGTCGTACTGATCCTCGCTGTACGCGAGCTTATCGTGCGCCTCGAGCTGGCGCATCTCACCGATCGTCATCTCGTTCGTCACCCGGGCGAACACCCGCAACGGCTCGCGATCGTCCAGGCGGACCAGCTCGATGATCGCCCGCGAGTACAGGTAGTCGCCCATGATCACGGCGACCTGGTGCGAGAACAGCGCATTGAGCGTCGGCATCCCCCGCCGCAGCACCGAATGGTCGACCGAGTCGTCGTGCACCAGGGTGGCGAGGTGAATCAACTCGACGACCGCGGCGAGCGTCACCGCCCGTGGATCCGTGGCGCCCGCCGCCTGGCTCGAGAGCAGCAGCAGCGTGGGGCGGAACAGCTTCCCCTTCATGCGCACCAGGTGCTCGTTCACCTCGGCGATGATCGGAAAGTCGGCCGCAATGATGCGCCGGAGCTCGTCGGCGACGCGCTCGAGCTCCCCGGCCACCGGTCGTTGGAGGTCTCGCAGCGCGACCGGAACGACTTGCTGGCTCACGTTATTTCGCCTTGGCGAGCGCCTTGGCGCGCTCCCGCACGTCCCGGAATCGGATGTCCACGGCGAACACCCGGCCGTACAGGTCGCGCGCTTCGACCCGCTTGCCCTGCTCCTCGAGCGCGCGGCCCAGCCAGTACAGGACACCCAGGCGCTCCTGATCACCGGAGGCCGGCAGGTCGAGCGCGCGCCGCAGGATCGACTCCGCGACGACGTAGGCGCCCTTGTCGAGGAAGCACACGCCCAGCGCCTCCGAGCTCCGCAGTTTTCCGTCCGGCGCCCGCAGCGCTTTCTGCAGCTCTGCGATCGCCTCGTCCAGCAACCCCATCTCCTTGAAGGCGACGCCCAGGTCGTAGTGCGACTGGAAGTCGCCCTCGTCGATGTTTTCGTCGATCCCCTGCTTGAAGCGCGCCAGCATCTCCTGGAAGTCTCGTTCCTCGTCTCCGGTCGGCTCTTCGTCGGCGACCTTCATGCGCGTATCGCGCACGGGCAGGTCCTCCTCGAGAATCATCGCGCTCAGGTCCACGAAGTCCCCCGCCTCCACCGCCTCGTCCCGCACCGTCATCTTCGCGTCGCGAGCCGCGGTCTTCCCCTCCGTCTCTCGGACTTTCGCTTTCGGCTTCGCCGGCGGCTCGGGCGGCGGCGTGACCACCGGCGCGAGCATCGCGAGCGCAGCCTTGGCACGCTCATTGGCAGGGTCGTGCTCGGCAACGCGCTTGTAGACGGCCCGCGCCTTGTCGGGGAGGTCGCTTCGCAGCAGCGTGTCCGCCAGCTCGACGTAGGCGTCGATCAGCTTCGCCTTGTCGCCCGACTTGAAGGCGAATTCGACCTGCTTCTGTCGGTGCCGCACGCTGTTGGGATCGAGTCGCAGGATCTCGTCCACCAGATCCTGCGCCTGCCGCAGGTTCCCCCGGGTCTCGAACCCGGTCGTCGCCAGGTCGAGCTCCTCGACGCCCCGCTCCCGCTCGCCCGCTTCGATCAGCGCCTCGCCCAGCGCCTTGTGGCCCTCTGGATCGTCCGGGTCATCGGCGACCCGCCCCTCGAGGTCCTCGATCGTCGGTTTCACCGGGGGCGCATCGATGTCGGCGAACACGAGCGATCCGGGTTCGTCCCCCTGCGTCACGACGCCGTCCAGGCTCAGGTCGATCGCCCCTGAGCGGCGGCCGCCGCCGACCCGCCCCACGCCCGCATCGTCGATTGCCAGTGGCTGATCGTCGACCTCGTGCCCCCCCCCCCGGTCGGTCGCGCCGGTGTCGAAGTCCGGCTCGAGCTCGAGCGGCGGCACTTCCACCATGGGCTTGCGGGCCGGCGGGCCCGGGCGCTTCGGAACGACCGGTTTGACCTTGGGCGACTCGGGCGCCTTCGGACTCGCCCCGCCAAATCGCGGCGGCGCCCCGACGCCGGGCCGCTTCGGCACGACCGGCGCCACCGGCGCCTCGATCTCGATCTCCGTTTCCAAGAGTGGCTCGAGCTCGATCGCGGCATCGGGGGCGCTCTCCTCCTCGGCCATGGTTGGCTCGAACTCCGCCGGGGGGGGAATGTCATCCGGGGAGACTTCATCCTGCAACGCCGGCGCCGGCTGCGCGTCGAGCTGGATCTCGCCGAACTCCGCGCTCGTGGTCTCGAACCCTTCGAGCATGCCTCCCGCGGTGCTGGGGTCGAGCCCATCGACGAGACTCGTGGTCTCGATTTCGAGCGAGGTATCGGGCTCGGCGATGACCGGCTCGATCAGGCTTTCGACGACCGGCTCCGGTTCGAGCGCCGGCTTGGGCGGCAGCTTGGGAGGAGATGGGACGCGCCCCGTTACCGGCGGCTTGCCAGCCGGTGGGGCATCCACGTCGAGGAACACCAGGCTCGACGTCTTCCGTCTACCCGACTTCGATGGGTCGTCAGGCGGTTGAGGCTTGGGCGCCGCGGGAGCCGCCGTTGCAGCGCCGGGGCGCCGCTCCGGATCGCCATACATTCGCAGGTGATCTTCCAGCGTCTGGCGCAGGTGTGCGCTCTCCGCCGAGATGTCGGCGAACTCCTTCAGGGCGGCGAAGGCGTGCTGGATTTTGCCCGCCTTGTGCATCCGCTCGGCATACTCGACGAAATTCTGCTTGGCCTCTGCCATGAAGCCCTTGGAGGCGTACAGCTTGGCGAGCTTGAGGTAGGTCGTTTGCCGCCCGGGCGCGTTGCGCAGCACCTTGTTGCACATCGCGATGGCGTTGTTGTGGAAACCCAGCTCGGCGTACTTGTCGACGGCCTGGTCGTAGTAGTCTGCCGCCTGCGCGGGCTCTCGCACCTTGAGATACAGGTCCCCGATGCGATTGAAGACGGCGAGATCGGGGTTCGGATCCCCGTCCTCCTCCTGTCCCTTGAGAACGTGCTGCCACGCCTCGATGGCCCCCTTCGGGTCTTTGGCCTCGAGGCTCCGGGCCTTCTCCTTTTGCTTCTCAAGCTTTGACATGGAGCCCTAAAGATACGGGCCCCGCCGGAAGCGGACAAGCGGAACCTCCTGTCCAGACGGCGGTTACGAGCTGTCCCCCCATCCAGTATGCGACTTCCCGCCAGTCCGACACGCTCCAGGACACGAGGTCCGCTCGAAACCCCGACGCGATCTGGCCCCGATCCGCCGCGAGGCCGAGCGCCGCCGCCGCGTTGACTGTGACCGCGCTCACCACTTCGGCATGGCGCAGCCCGAGCTGAGAGACGCCGAGCGCCATGACCAGCGGCAGCCCGACCGTCGGTGATGATCCTGGGTTGAAATCGGTCGCGAGCGCCACCGCGGCTCCCGCAGCGACGAGGCGCCGGGCCGGCGCCTGGGCGCGACGTCCCAGGAAGACCATGGTGGCGGGAAGGAGGACCGCGACCGTATCGCTCGCGGCGAGCGCCCGGATCCCGGCATCGGAGATCGCGGCGAGGTGATCCGCCGAGAGGGCGCCGAGGGCTGCGGCCAGCTCGGCGCCGCCCGACCCCTCTAGCTCGTCGGCGTGCAGTTTCAGTCTCAAGCCGTGCCGCTGGGCGGCGGTGAGGATCGTGCGGGTCTCCGCGATGTCGAATACGCCAGGCTCGCAAAACACGTCGCATGCCGTCGCCAGGTGCTGGCGGGCCACGGCGGGTATCATCTCCTCGCACACCAGCCGGACATAATCGGCGCGGCGGTCACGGAATTCGGGCGCAACCTCGTGTGCGCCGAGGAAGGTCGGCACGAGCGCCGCGCGCTCCACGGCCGCCGTTTCGCGGATGGCGCGGAGCTGCTTGAGCTCGCTCTCGGGATCGAGCCCGTAGCCCGATTTCACTTCGATGGTCGTGCTGCCGGAGGCGAGCAACGCGCGCACCCGCGCTCGCGTGAGCGCCACGAGGTCGTTCTCGCTCCGCGCCCGCACATCCCGCACCGACTGCAGAATACCCCCGCCCCGGGCAGCCACGGTCTTGTAGTCCTCGCCCAGCGCCCGGCGCTCGTGATCGTCGAGCCGGGGTCCGCCGAACACCGCGTGCGTGTGGCAATCGACGAAGCCCGGGAACAGGACCCCCGCCACTTCCACCACGTCGATTGCGGATTGCGGAATGCGGAATGCGGAATGGAGGTCGCGAGCTTCGGAGCGCGGACCGACCCAGGCGATTCGCTCGCCGTCGATCAGCACGGCGGCGTCCTGGAGCACCTCGAGGTCCGCCATTTCACCACCACGGCGGGCACGGGCGGGTCCGCGGCACGTCACGATCTGCCTGGCGCCGACTAGGAGGGTCTTCAGTCGTGCGCCTCCCCCTCACGCATCGGCAGGCGAATCCCGTGGCGGCGGGCCGTCTCGACAGCTTCGGGATATCCGGCGTCCGCGTGGCGCGCCACGCCGAGGCCCGGATCGTTGGTGAGCACGCGCTCGAGCCGCCGCCCCGCCGATGCCGACCCGTCGGCTACGCTCACTTGCCCCGCGTGCAGCGAGTTTCCGATGCCCACGCCGCCGCCGTGATGGAACGAGACCCACGCCGCCCCCGACGCCGTATTGAGCAGCGCGTTGAGGATTGGCCAGTCGGCGATCGCATCGGAGCCGTCTTTCATCGCCTCCGTCTCGCGGAACGGTGACGCGACGGAACCGGTGTCCAGGTGGTCACGCCCGATGACCACGGGTGCGCTGATCTCGCCCCGCTTCACCAGCTCGTTCAGCGCGCAGCCGAATTGTGCCCGCTCCCCCTGGCCCAGCCAGCAGATGCGTGCGGGCAGTCCCTGGAACGCCACCCGCTCCTGCGCGAGCCGGATCCAGCGATGCAGGTGCTCGTGCTCGGGGAAGAGCTCGAGCACCAGGCGATCAGTGCGATGCAGGTCGCCCGCGTCGCCCGACAGCGCCACCCACCGGAACGGCCCCTTGCCCTCGCAGAACAGGGGCCGGATGTACTCGGGAACGAAGCCCGGGATGTCGAACGCGTCGGTGACGCCTGCGTCCCGCGCCTGGGCGCGAATGTTGTTGCCGTAATCGAAGGTCACCGCTCCGCGACGCTTGAATGCGAGCATCGCCTCCACGTGCGCCGCGATGCTCGCCATGGAACGCTGCAGGTACTCCGCCGGCGCGCTCCGCCGCAGCGCCGCCGCCCGTTCCACCGTCAGGCCCGCGGGGACGTACCCGTTAAGCGGATCGTGCGCCGACGTCTGGTCCGTCAGCGCGTCCGGGACGAACCCCCGGCGTGCGAGCTCGGGCAGCACCTCGGCGCAGTTGCCGATCAGACCGACCGAGACCGGTCGCGCCGTGCGCTTCGCCTCCTCACACCAGCCCACCGCCTCGTCCAGGGAGGCCGTGGAGCGATCGAGGTAGCGGGTCTCCAGGCGGCGTTGCACCCGCCCCGGGTCCACCTCCACCGCCAGGCACACGCCATCGTTCATCGTCGCGGCGAGCGGTTGGGCGCCTCCCATGCCTCCGAGTCCCCCGGTCAGGACGATGCGCCCACGCAGCGATCCACCGAAGTGCCGCCGTGCCATGGCGCCGAACGTCTCGTAGGTGCCTTGCAGGATCCCCTGAGTGCCGATGTAGATCCACGACCCGGCGGTCATCTGTCCGTACATGATCAGCCCCAGGCGCTCGAGCTCGCGGAACACGTCCCAGGTCGCCCAGCGCCCGACCAGATTCGCATTCGCGATGAGCACGCGGGGAGCCTCCGGGTGGGTCGTGAACACACCGACCGGTTTTCCCGACTGCACCAGCAGCGTTTCGTCGTCGGCCAGCGTGAGGAGCGTGCGGCAGATCGCGTCGAACGCGGGCCAGTCGCGCGCGGCCTTCCCGGTACCGCCGTACACGACCAGATCCTGGGGTCGCTCCGCCACGTCCGGATCGAGGTTGTTCATCAGCATGCGGAGCGCCGCCTCCTGAATCCAGCCCTTGCAAGTCCGATTGGGTCCCCGAGGGGCACGCACGGTTCGAACGGCTGTCACGGTTCCCGATCCTGCATAGTGCGGAATGTGGAATGCGGAATGCGGAATTGAAAGGAAGGGTCGTTCGCCTCATGACGCTTCCCTTTACATTCCGCATTCCGCACTCCGCACTCCGCATTCATGATGCCTCTGGGTCGAACGCCCCTGCCCGCACGCCGCTCGTGATCTGCTCGATGTCGTCGGTGAAGGGGCGGTCGCCATCGAGTGCCTTCGCTACCTTGCGCACCGCCGCGTAGGTGCGCCGCACTCCCTGCCCGGGCGCGAGGGGTTTCAGGAATTCGAGCCCCTGGGCCCCCGCGAGCAACTCGACCGCCACGATGCGCGCCGCGTTCCCGAGAATGCGCTCCGCCTTCCACGCGGCCGTCATGCCCATCGGGACGATGTCCTCCTGGTTCCCCTCGGTGGGCACGGACTGGACGCTCGCCGGCGTCGCGAGCACCCGGCACTCCGCGACCAGCGCCGCCGCCGCGATCTGCGGAGTCATGAATCCGGACTCGACGCCCGGATCCCGGGCGAGGAACGGCGGCAGCCCGGATGACAAGTCCGGGTTGACGATGCGCTCGATGCGCCGCTCCGCGAGGCCCGCGAGCGTGGCGAGCGCGATGCCGATCACGTCCAGCGCCAGAGCGACGGGCTGCCCGTGAAAGTTGCCGCCCGATAGCACGTCGTCGTCGAACACGAGCGGGTTGTCGGTCGCGGCGTTCAGCTCGGTCGTGACCAGCCGCTCCGCGAATGCCAGCCCTTCTCCGACCGCGCCCAGCACCTGGGGGGTGCAGCGCAGGGAGTACGCGTCTTGCACGCGCGGGTCGTTCTCTCGGTGCGACTCGCGGATTTCCGAGCCGGCGAGCAGGTCGCGCAGCAGCGCCGCCGAACGTTGCTGGAGCGGGTGCGGGCGCGCGTCGTGGATCCGGGCGTCGAACGGGTCGGGCGTGCCCCGCACCGCCTCGAGGCTCATCGCCGCCGCCGCATGGGCAGTGCGCCACAGCACCCAGGCGTCGTGTACCAGCAACGCGGCCATCCCGGTCTGCGCCTGCGTCCCGTTCACGAACGCCAGGCCCTCTTTCGCTTCGAGCGTGATGGGTCGCAGGCCACTGGCCCGGAGCGCGGCGCCGTCAGCGCCTTCGCCAATCATCGCCAGGGCCAGGTGGGCGAGCGGGGCGAGATCGCCCGACGCCCCGACGCTCCCCTGGGAGGGAACGCGCGGGTGGACCTGGGCATTCAGCATCTCGACGATGAGCTCGGGGAGCGCCGGTCGCACGCCGCTCGTTCCGCGCACCAGCACATTGGCCCGCAGCAACATCATCGCGCGTACGACGTCCACGGACAGCGGGTCCCCCACGCCCGAGGCGTGGCTGCGGATCAAATTCCGCTGCAGCTCCCGTGTTTGCTCCGGCTTGATCCGCACGTGGGCGAGCTTCCCGAAGCCGGTGTTGACGCCGTAGATCGTGTCACCCCGAGCGACGGCGGCTTCGACCGTGCGGCGGGACGCGGTCACGGCCGCGAGGGCGTGCGGGGTGATGGCAACGCGCATGCCGTGGCGGGCGACGGCGACGACGTCCGGGATGGACAGGGAGTGGCCGTCCAGAGTGACAGTGGCTGGCATGCGGAACGGAAGCTACTGCGGTGAGAGACGAGACGCCAAGTCATGAAGAGCGTCACGGGGAACCGTCACGAGAAAGCGTCACGAAACGACGCCTTTCCGTGACGCTTCCTCGAGACGCTTCTTTCGTGACGCCTTTCGTGACGCCGTCGTCTACCTCGCGGCTACCGCGTGCCCGCTGGTCGCTGGTCCCTTCGGCGGTGCCAGGTCTGGGTTCCCGGGATTCGTCTGCACGCTCCAATCGAAGATCACGTACTGGCCGCTGACGTGCGTCATTCGCAGCGCTCCGTAGCGCAGCACGGATCCGTCTACGAGTTCGAAGACGTAGCCAAAACCGGGGCGCGCGAGGAGTGAATCGCGGCTGTATCCGCTCGCAGGCGCAAGGTCGATCGAGGTGAGATCAGCTATGGGATTCGCGCTGTAGAGCTGAGCGGTCGTTCCCGTGAACACTGGCACGATCCACAGCGACGAGTCCGCGGCGTTGACGTGAATGACGAAATCGATGTCGCTCAAGGTGCCGCTCTGCACCAGTCCAAGCTCGCCGGCATCGCCGTAGCCATTGGCGTTCAGGTCGTCCCAAAAGCGAAAGCCCGATTGTGCGTCGTGCGTGCCGCCCAGCGCCCATACCAGCACGTTGCGCGCGTCGGGACGAGGCGTATCCAGCCACACGGGAGGCCACAGGCTCTCGTACCCCAGCGTATCGATCGCGGACACGTCGAAGCAGCGCGTCACTCCGTTTGGCAGCTGAGCCGCGAGAAACTCGTGCGACACCGTCGTCCCCTCGAGCGTCCAATTGACGCACAGGTTTTGCGCGAGGTTGTAGTCCGAGCTGTACACGCGATACCACTTGAAGCGCCCGAAGTCGGGTGTGTCCGGCCAATCGAGGTGGATCGCGCTGTCGAGCGTGATGCCTGTCAGCGAAGGCGGTGCGCCGATCTGGAGGTATTCGTTTACCGTCACCACATTGCTGCGATTGCTCTCGCCGCCGCCGACATCCACCGCGGTCACGTAGTACTGCAGGTGCGGCACACCGTTGTCATGGAAGGTATTGGACGTGGTCTCACCGCGCAGCAGGGACGAGCCACTCGTGCTACCGCGCGAGTAAACCCGGTAGCTCGCGAGGTCCGAGCTCTGCTCGTCGTCCCAGGCGAGCCGGATCCCGGCGGGTTGATTGGGATCGCCGCTCGGGTCGAGCTCGTACGACAGCTTTTGCGGCGGGGGCAAGGTGCCGGTGCCGTTCGAAACGGTGTTGTTCTGGCACGCGCCGGCCGCGAGGCCTGCGACGACTAGTAGTAGATAGCGGAGCGAGAGCCGCATGGTGTCCTCGAGGCTTCGGGTCGCCCGGTGAGAAGCACGCGGCGTGCCCACACGTAAGTCGCTAACGACGCGAGAGTTGGCAACCGGAGCCGGGCGCGGTGTGTCATCTGGAGGGGACGGCTATTGAGTGAAGGACTGCTGTTCGTAGTCGAACTTGATGTCGGGCTGATCCAGCAGGGCGACGTAGAAGCTGAACGCGAAGTTGCCGTTCGGGGCCTTGAGAAACGAGAAGCTCGCGTGCCAGCGGTGCAGGTCCCGCTCGAGGCGAATGGCGTGGGCCCCGAACTGCCGTGTGTCGAAGTTGTAGTTCGAGTCCCAGGTCGCCGACCAATGCGCCGTCGGCTGGAATGAGAGGGTGAATCCCACTTGCTGACTCCCAGCGGGGGCGCCGATCGATGTCGAATCCGACCGTGGGCGAGACCGGACCTTGGTGTAGTTGAGCGACAGGTTGAACCCCCTGCCCCCGGCGCCGATCGGCACCGCGCCCGGCCCTCCAACGCGGGTCCGATCCAGAGGATTGGGAACGCCACCTGGCTGGCCCTCGGCTCCAGCCGACGGCTGGGTGGCCGGAGGCTGGTTGGACGCCGGCTTCCCCCCCAGACCGAGCAGCCCGGCGAGACCGCGGATCGTCGCCGGCGTGATCGCGAACGTGGCGGAGAGGTTGGTCAAGAACGGATCGAACTTCGCCGTGTCGGTCCC
>Ga0209268_1001453_pt1 | contig 11506 bp, 10 predicted proteins | sample GraSoiAngelo_143_FD_185900 | JGI IMG/M metagenome (GOLD analysis project Ga0209268, IMG submission 185900) | Grasslands soil microbial communities from the Angelo Coastal Reserve, California, USA - 14_1009_02_30cm (SPAdes) (version 2) | ecosystem: Environmental > Terrestrial > Soil > Grasslands ... | reverse complement strand
CACTCGAGTGCCAGGACGCGAGGCGCCGGTCGGCTGGCGACCCGGGCTTGGATGGCCGCAATACGCCGCTCGATGTCGCGCACGCACTGCTCGGCGCGCTCCGGCACGTCGCCCGCTCGCCCGACCAGGCGAATCGTGGCGAGCACAGCGGCGATGTCGTGGGCGTCCAACGCGAGGACGCCCGGGCAGGACCCGAGGGCCAGAGCGGCAGCCTCGGCGTCGCGAGTCGGCACCGCACACGCCTCGCACACTCCCTGCGTGAGGAGCAGATCGGGTGCGACGGCGGCCAGCCGCTCGGTATCGACCTCGTACACGCTGCCGAACTCCCGCAGGGCCTGGCGCACGGCGGCATCGATCTCGCCGCTCGAGAGCCCGTCGAGCGGGAAACGCGGCCGGGTGAGGCGCGGCTTGCTGCAGATCGGTGACGGATGATCGCAGGAATGCGAGACACCGACGAGCCGATCCTCGAGGCCGAGCGCGCACACGATCTCCGTCGCGCTGGGGAGGAGCGAGGCGATGCGCCCGACGCGGCTCATCGGCCGCCGAAGCGAAGCTCTCCACCCACGAAGATCGCGCGCCGTCGCGCCGGGAAGTTCTTGACCTCCTCGTATGAGTGATCGAGCAGGTTCTCGACACGCCCCGAAATCCCGAAGCCAGGCGTACTGCCCCGCGGCACGACCACGTCCAGCTCGGCGGCGCAGTCGACCCGCACGTACGACGGGAGCGGCACGCGCGGCGAGGAGGGACTCGAGAAGTCCCGATCCAGACGCTCCCCCACGTACGCCACGGCGAGAGTCACGCTGCCCCGGTGGACCGCGGCATACGTGAAATCGAGCCAGGCCGAGTGTTTCGGGCGGCGGACGAGCGGTTGTCCCGCCGCCAGCAGCGCGCCGGACGAGGAATCGAAGCCCGAACGGGTTACCGTGGCGGACAAGTACGTGTAACTCGCGGAGACCGTGAACCGAGGGTCCGGCATGAGCTGCGCACCCAGCTCCACCCCGTCCGCCGACGCGCGGGCGACGTTGCTGTAGTTGGGCTCGCCCGCGGCCGGGGTCGCGTTGTAATCGATCATGTCCACGAACCGCTGGCCGAAGTACGTGCCGCGAAGGACCACACGGCCCGGCGTGCGGTACTCGAGCCCGGCCTCCCAGCTGCGGGAGTGCTCGGGCCGCAGGTCCGGATTCCCGCGCACGAACCCAGTGGCGTAGTTCTCGAAGAAACTCGGCTCCTTGAATCCGGTGCCGACCGAGGCGAGCGCCCGGACGCGCTCCGCGAGCCGGGCGGAGGCTCCCGCGCGATAGGTCAGGTACGTGCCGAAGCGCTCATTGTCCTCGAGCCGGGCGCCGATCGTCAGGTTTACCGGTCGCGCGGGGCTCGAGACGGCCTGCAGATAAATCGCACCATTGGTCCGCGACCGCGACCCGTCGAGGGTCGTGCCGGCCATCGCCTCACGCTCCAGTGCCGTGCCGAAGGTCAGAGCGTCCCTGGCGAGCAGACGCACGTCGCCCCGCGCGTCCAGCCCGAGACGCGTAATCCAGTCGGAGCTGGCGTAAGGGAAGGTCGTCGTGTCGGCGGGGTCGTTTTTGCCGATGGCGTACAGGTAGTTGGCCCGATGCCAGACGGCCGTGAGCCGACCGTCCACGCGGTCTGAAAAGACATGCCCCAGGTCGAGGCCCACCGACGGACCGCGCTCCAGCTGGTGCTGGTTGTTGCTCACGATGACGCCACGGTAATCTCTGGGAAAGTGGTACAGGGCATCGCCATAACGGACCGTCAGGGCGGCATCGGTGCCCCTGTCGGGTTGCAGGCGCGCGCGAGCGGTGAAGACTTCGTTCCGAAACTGATTGTTGATCGAGTCGAGGCCGTCGCTCGAAAAGCGCGATACGCTTAATGCGTAGCTCGCCCGCCCGTCTCCCCCCGAGAGGGTGGCGTCGAGCGCGCCGCTGCCGTACGTCCCGCCGCGCGCGGCCACACTGGCGTGCGTCGGCCCGCCGCCGTCCCGCGTAAAAATCTGAACCACACCCGTCACGGCGTCGGACCCGTAGAGCACACTCGCCGGTCCGCGCACCACCTCGATCCGCTCGACGTTGTCGGTCGTGAGGTTCGCGAAATCGTAGGCCCCCCCGGGCACGTTTTGCGGTACCCCGTCGATCAAGACCTTCACGTAATTGCTCTGCCCGCCGCGCAGGAAGAGCGACGTCTGACTACCGTAGGAGTTCGTGGTGACGACGCTCGCAGCGGGCACACTCCGCAATGCCTCGGCGACGGTGAGAATGCCCCGTTCCCGCAGCTCGATCCCGCGGATCACAGTTACGGCAACGGGTACCCCATCGGCCGGCGTCGGAATTCGGGTCGCGGTGACCACGACCGGGTTGAGCACCACCGTATCGGTCGGTTCCTGACCGGCGAGCGTCGCCGGGAGGATGAGGAGCGCAACCGCACGCAGGGCACGGCTCATGGGGCGTCCTTTCGCTGACGTAAGGGGATCATCTGCGGGCGACCTTCGAACGGCTCAATCGCGACCGGCCAGGAAAACACGCGCTCCACCGTCTCCCGCGTCAACACATCCGCTGGACCGCCGCGTGCCACGGCCCGCCCTTCGGCGAGGATGAGGACCTGATCGGCAAAGCGCGCCGCCAGATTCACGTGGTGCGTGATCATGAGCGCGGCGAGCCCCTGCCCGTCCACCAGCGCGCGCACCAGCTCGAACAGCTCCATTTCGTGCCTTAGGTCGAGCGACGCCGTGGGCTCGTCGAGCACGAGGAGCTTCGGCTCCTGAGCGAGGGCGCGCGCCAGCCGGACGCGCTGGTATTCACCCCCGGAAAGGGTCCAGAGCCAACGGTCGGCCAGGTCCACCGCGTCGCAGGCGACCAGCGCCCGCTCGACGGCTGCCCGATCGGCGGCGCGCACGCCGCCGAACAGCGAGAGGTGCGGGTAGCGCCCCAGGAGAACGGTCTCGTGCACCCGCTGCGGGAACAGGCTCTCCTCCCGCTGCGGCACGACGCCCACCACCCGCGCCAGGTCCCGGCGGGACCAGTCGCCCGCCGGGCGCGCGAGGATCTCGACACGACCCTGCACCGGTGCCACGAGGCCGAGCGCCGCGCGCAGCAAGGTCGTCTTGCCGCTGCCGTTGGGCCCGAGCAATGCGTGAAACTCGCCCGAGCGCACCTCGAGCGAGACGCCCGACAGCGCGTCGCGCGGCGCGCCGGCGTAGCGGCACGTCAGGTCGCGCACGGCGACGATCAGCTCACGCTCCATCGACGCAGCAGGAAGGCAAAGAGGGGTACGCCCACGAGCGCCGTCACGATGCCCACGGGCAGCTCGCGCGGCGCCACCACCGTGCGCGCCAGGGTGTCGGCCGTGGTGAGGAGGATCCCGCCGGCGAGGAACGCGGTCGGGAACAGGGTGCGATGCAGCCGGCCCCAGAGGAGACGACACACGTGCGGCACGATCAGCCCGACAAACCCGATCACGCCCGCCACCGCCACCGCGGCGGCGGTCAGGAGCGACGCCGAGAGGTACACCACCCGCTTGAGGCGTCGCACGTCCGCGCCGAGGTACTGCGCCGGCTCCTCGCCCAGCGCGAGCAGGTCGAGCGGCCGCGCGGCCGCGGCGAGGACGATGAGCGGCAAGGGTGCGTACACCAGAATCACCAGCACCGTCGTCCACGACGCACCCGAGAACCCGCCCCACAGCCACAGGAACGCGTTGCGCAGCTCCGTGGCTTCTGCGAGCGAGACGATGGCGGTCGTGACCGCCGCGGCGAATGCACCCACGGCCACGCCCCCCAGGAGCAGAATCCGCGGGTCGAGCTCCGCTCCACCAATGAGCCCGAGGCGATATACCAGTGCCATCGCCCCCACCGCTCCGACGAACGCGGCAAGTGGCAGGGCCCACGGACCCGGGAGATGGAGCGCGATCGCGACGACCGCGCCCAACCCGGCGCCACCCGAGAGCCCGAGGAGGAACGGGTCGGCGAGCGGATTCCTGACCAGCGCCTGGAGGGCGACGCCCGAGGCCCCCAGGGCGCCGCCCACGAGAAACGCGAGCACCGCGCGCGGCAACCGGAGCTGCCAGAGGATGGGCGAGGCCAACACATCGCCGAGGGGCACGTTCGCGGGCCCGAGGAGCAGGGCCGCCGCGAGGGTCGCGAGAAGCGCGGCTGCGAGCAACACGTACTTCACGGCGCCGCCTCGAGACGCCGCCGCAGCTCGCGGATCGCCTCCGCGGCGCGGGGCCCGGGCCGCCCGAAGAGTTGTCCCGGAAGAAACAGGAATCGGGCGGTCCGCACGGCGCGCACCACCCGCCACTCGGGGCGCGTGGCGTACCGGGGTGGCACCGCGCTGTCCGTCAGCACGGCAACGAAATCGGGGTCGCGGGCGGCGATCGTCTCGATCGAGACCTGGGCGGAGGGCGAGCTGACATCGTGGAACACGTTGCGCGCCCCCGCGAGCGCGGCGAGGCGGTCGAGGTAGCTCCCCGCGCCGATGACGATCGGTGGGTTGTCCCAGACGATGAAGACGAGGGACCGGGTGCTCGGGGTTGGGGGCTGGGAGGCAAGGCTGTCCATCACCCGAGCCAACGAGTCAGCCCGTTTCTCCTGCCCGGTGAGCACACCGAGGCGTCGCGTCGCCGGCCCCAGCTGCTCGAGCAGATTGAGATCGAAGAGCACCGTCCGGATACCGAGCCGCTCGAGCTGCTCCGCGGCCGCGACGTTCGGGCCGGAGCGGTACAGCACGACGAGATCCGGATGGCGCGCCGCCACCGCCTCGACGCTGGGTGGCATGCCGTCGCCGACGCTCGGCACGGTGAGGGCCTCGGGCGGATAGTCACACCAGGCGGTGCGACCTACGACCCGGTCGCCCGCGCCGATCTCAAACAGGATCTCCGTGAACGTGGGCAGCAGCGACACGACGCGCCGGGCGGACACGGCGAGCGTCACCCGACGCCCTGCGTCGTCGGTGACGGCGAGGCCGCCCCTGACCGGGACATGCTCTCCCCGCGCGCAAGCCCCGACGGCCAGCGCGAGCAGAGCCGCGAGGTGGGTCCGCTGTGTCGAGCGGCGCATAACGAAAACGCCCACCCCCGACGGAGCGGAGATGGGCTAGCGTCTGCGCCTCGTGCGCAGCGCCACCATCCCTCCCGCGAGGGATCTGCAGGTGGCGCGAACGGAGAGGTCTCCTGGCTTCGGGCGAGCGGCTCGCCTTCCCGGGTGATAGCACCCAGTGGCGTTGAGCCGCTACGACTTGCCCGTCACAGTGGCGGGGCCGCGCCGGACTTGCACCGGCTTCCGTGAATCCCCGTTCGCTTGTAACGACAGAGCTAGTCTATCGCGGTTTGCGTCGCAGCGCAACCACGAAGCCGATCGCGAGCACCACGGCCGCGACCCCGACGATCAACGGGATCAGCGACTCCGGCGCGAATCGTCGCTCGGTGAAGACGATCGCGAGCGCCGCTCCCGCCGGGAGCGGCGGCGTGCGGTAGCGTGCGAAGCGACGCCCGCCGATGTCCTCGGCCCCGAGGGAATCGAGCTTCCCCGCCGTCACGACGGCGGCCGTGTCCTCGAGCAGCAGGTCCACCTCGTCGGTCGGCTGGTCGATCGGCAGGCTCATGCGACGCACCGTGGCGGCGAGGACGTACGTGTAGCTCAGCTGCTTGCGCTCGCGGGGTGGGAGGGGACCGTACACGGCGACCGAGTCGCCCCGCCGCGTGACCACCTGGGGGGAGACGTCCCCCTGCCCGACCCGGAACTGGATCGCGGGCGGCGGCAGAGCCCCCGCCCAGGTGGGCAGCATCGTGTCCCGGGCCACGCGGGTCGCCGCACCGGGGTTCTCGAGCTCCACCAGCTCGAGCACGTCACGCGAGCCGTCCCGCTTCTGTTTCGCGACGGTGACCAGGCGGCGTACCACGCGTATCGCCGGCCCCGCGGAGCTCGTGTCGTACACGTACAGGGGGCGCAGCGTGGAGGGCGACCTGCCCGCCGCAATCGGCTCCGAAAAATACGCGATCCCGGCGTGCCAGCTCGAGACCACATAGACCGCGCCCGAGTCGGGCTGCCGGATGGTCAGCGCGTAGGCGCCGCGCGCGTCGGTGCGGGTCGAGTCGATCGGCTGGCCGCCACCACCCATGGATACCTGATGCAGGACCACCCAGGTGTGAGCCGCGGGCCGTCCGGTGGGCCCGGACAGCACCCGACCCGCCACCACCACGTGTTGTGCCCGGAGCGCGCCGGCGAGGCACAGCAGCAACGCCGTGCTACGGAGTGAATTTCCCGAAATCTTCAGGGTCGAGGTTCTGGAGGTAGGTCTTCAGCGCGTCGGGATCGAGCGGCGCCGTCCCCGACTCGCCGCCAGCCTCTCCCGTCTCGACCGACGTGAGCGCGAGCAGGCCCTCGCTGGTGAAGATCGGCGCCTTGAGCCGCAGGGCGACGGCGATGGAATCGGATGGCCGGGCGTCGATCTGGATCACCGCGTCGCCGCGGTAGATGTGCAGCTCGGCGTAGTAAGTGTTCTCCTTCACCTGGGTAATGATGACCTTCCGCAGGTCGGCGCCCAGGCCGAGGATCACCTGCTTCAGGAGATCATGCGTGAGCGGCCGCGCGAACTTGACGCCTGCGAGCTCCATCGCGATGGCGCTCGCCTCGGCGGGACCGATCCAAATAGGGAGGACGCGCTCCCCGTCCTGCTCCTGGAGGATGACCACGGGCGTGTTGGTCGTGCGATCGAGTCCCAGGTGCGCGACCCGAACCTGGATCTGGTTCGCGCTCAGGTCCCCATCTCCCACGATGCGAGATACTTCTGTTGCTCGGATGTGAGCGTGTCGATGGCGACCCCCATGGCGGCGAGCTTCAAGCGGGCGATCTCGGCGTCCAGCTCGCGCGGGATCCGGTGCACGTCCTTCGTGAGCTCGCGCGCGTGCTGCACCACGTGCTCGGCGGCGAGCGCCTGATTCGCGAACGACATGTCCATCACGCTCGCCGGGTGGCCCTCCGCTGCCGCGAGGTTGATGAGCCGGCCGTCCGCGAGCACGAAAACGCGCTTCCCGCCCAGCCGCCACTCGTCGACGAACTCCCGGACACGGGTGGGTCCTTGGGCCGCCTGCTTCAGACCGTCCAGATCGATTTCGACGTTGAAATGGCCCGAATTTGCCAGCACCGCTCCGTCCTTCATCGCGCGCATGTGCTCCACCCGGAGCACGTGGGTGTTCCCCGTCAGGGTCACGAAGACGTCGCCGACCCGCGCGGCCTCCGCCATCGGCAACACCCGATAGCCGTCCATCTGCGCCTCGAGCGCCTTGAGCGGGTCGATCTCGGTGACGATCACGTTGGCGCCCGCGCCGCGCGCCCGCAGCGCAAAACCGCGTCCGCACCACCCGTACCCCGCCACCACGATGGTGCTCCCGGCCACGAGCAGGTTCGTGGCCCGCAAGATCCCGTCGAGCGTCGATTGCCCCGTGCCGTAGCGGTTGTCGAACAGATGCTTGGTGTCGGAATCGTTCACCGCGATGACGGGGAACTGCAGCACGCCGTCGCGCGCCATCGCCTTCAGCCGGATCACGCCGGTCGTGGTTTCCTCGGTCGAGCCCGCCACGCCGGCGACGATCGCCTTGCGGTCGGCGCCGGAGAGGCTCTCCACCCAGCGCCGCACCGGCGGTGCCAGGTCGTCCAGCCGGTTGAGCGCGATCATGTGCAGCGCGCCGACCAGGTCCGCACCGTCGTCCATCGTGATGTCGGGGCGATGCGCCAGGGCCGCGCGGATGTGCTCGTAGTACGTGGCGTGATCTTCACCCTTGATCGCGAACACCTTGATCCCGTGGTCCTTGACGAGATGGGCGGCGACGTCGTCCTGCGTCGATAAGGGGTTCGACCCGCACAGCGCGACGTCCGCACCGCCCGCCTGGAGAGTGACCGCGAGGTTCGCGGTTTCCGTCGTGACGTGCAAGCAGGCGGACAGGCGTCGCCCGGCGAGAGGTCGTTCCCGGGTGAAGCGCTCCCGGATCAGGCGAAGCACCGGCATGGATCGCTCTGCCCACTCGGTGCGGCGGCGTCCCTCGGCGGCCAAGCTCAGGTCTTTGACGTCGGAGGCGACGGCGCGGGCAGTCGTGGTCATGCGTTCACCTTCTTGGAGGAGTAGTGCTTGGAGCGTTGCGCGGCGAGCCGGAGGTCCTCTACGCGGTTCGCGTGCTCCCAGGTGAACAGATCGACCTCCCGGTCCACGTCCTTGTCTACGTAGCGGCGCCGCTCGGGCGCGCGGCCGAAGTGGCCGTACGCGGCGGTCGCACGGTAGATCGGATGGCGGAGGTTCAAGGCCTTGTTGATGCCGAGCGGCGTGAGGTCGAACACCTCGCGGACGGCTTCTTCGATGGCCTCGTCCGGCACGACGCCGCTGCGGAACGTATCGATCATCACCGAAACGGGCTCGGCCACCCCGATAGCATACGCCACCTGCGCCTCGCAGCGGGAAGCGAGCTTCGCCGCCACCACGTTCTTCGCCACCCAGCGCATCGCATAGCAGGCCGACCGGTCGACCTTCGAGGGGTCCTTGCCGCTGAAGGCACCGCCGCCGTGGCGCGCCATGCCCCCGTAGGTGTCCACGATGATCTTGCGGCCGGTGAGCCCCGCGTCGCCCTGCGGGCCCCCGACCACGAAACGGCCCGTCGGGTTGATGAGGATGTCGGCGTCGCGGACCTCGAACCCCGCGTCGGCGATCACCGGCCGGACCACGAGAGCGATCACGCCCTCGCGCAGCTCCACGTTGTCGATTTTGTCGGAGTGCTGGGTGGATACCACGACCTTGCTGATGCCGACTGGGCGCGCCCCTTCGTACACGACGCTGACCTGGGTCTTGCCGTCCGGGCGGAGCCACGGAAGGTCGCCCGCCTTCCGCACGGCGGCGAGTCGCTCGGCGAAGCGATGGGCGAGGACGATCGGAAGCGGCATGAGGGACGGCGTCTCGTCCGACGCGTAGCCGAACATCATCCCCTGATCGCCCGCCCCACCCTTGTCCACGCCCATGGCGATGTCGCCCGACTGGCGGTCGATGGTGGTGAGGATGGCACAGGTTTGTGCGTCGAAGCCGAAGCTCGCGTCGGTGTAGCCGATGGCGCCGATCGTGCCGCGCACGATGTCGGGGATATGGACGTAGGTGGAGGTCGTGATCTCGCCCGCCACGACGGCCATGCCGGTGGTGACGAGCGTCTCACACGCCACCCGGGCCGCGGGGTCCTTGGCGATGATCGCGTCCAGGACCGCGTCCGAGATCTGGTCGGCGATCTTGTCCGGATGCCCTTCCGTCACCGACTCTGACGTGAACACGTGGCGTTGCGCTGGCATGTGCCTGTCGGATTGAGGGTTAGACGTTCAACCTAGCCGGGCGCCGCCCTGTGGGCAACCGGCCATCGAGGTCGAGCAGCTTCAAATCCACGGCTTCGGCGAGCGCGAGCCGCAACACGTCGAGCACCTCGGCGGCGGTGCGGGCGGCGAGTGCCTGCTCGGCCGCCGCGCGCGCCCGCGCCGCGCTCACCTGGCGCACGGTCCACTTCACAAGCGGCAGCGCCGGCGGCGCGACCGAGAGCGTCTCGTAGCCGAGCCCGATCAGCAGGAGTGCGGAGAGCGGCTCGGAGGCCATTTCACCGCACACACTCGCCGGCTTCCGCGCATTGCCGCGGTCCACGACCAAGGTATACTGCGTCAGGTCGTTCGTGCCGACCGAGAGGAAGTCCGCCTCCGCCGCGAGCCGATCGGCCATGACCGCCGCCGCCGGCGTCTCGACCATCACGCCCACCGGCAGCGACTGCACGGCGGGGATGCCCTCGCGGGCGAGGTTCGTGGCCTCCTCCGCCACGAGCTCGCGGGTCCGCTCCAACTCGTCCAGGCGCGTGACGAGCGGGATCATCAGCCATATCTCGCCGTCCTTCGCGGCCCGCAGTGCCGCCCGCAACTGCGTGCGGAAGATGTCCGGCCGATCGAGACATACCCGAATGGCCCGCCAGCCGAGCTGCGGGTTGACCTCGGACGGCGCTCGGAACGGAGCCGGGAGCTTGTCCCCACCCAGGTCGTAGGAGCGGACCACCACCGGCTGGCCTGGAAACGCCTTGGCCACCCGCCGGAAATAGTCGGCCTGTTCGTCCTCGCTCGGCAGCGCGGTGTGTCCGGTGATGAGGAACTCCGTGCGCAACAGGCCGACTCCCTCCGCCCGATGTTCTTGTGCCGCCCTGATCTCGTCGGGCAGGTCCACGTTTCCGCGCAGCACGATCCGCAGGCCGTCGGTGGTGACGGATTGTTGGTCCACCACCTCCTCGAGCTGCGACGCGAGCTCCCGTCTGCGCAACTCTTGTGCCTGCGCCTCGGCGATTTCCTGCGGCGTCGGCTGAAGCAGCACCGTGCCTCGGGTGCCGTCTAGGACCACCATCGTCCCGGCGTCGATGCGCTCGATGGCGCCGGCCACCCCGAACACCGCGGGGATCCCGATCGAGTGCGCCAGGATCGCGGCGTGCGAAGTGCGCGTCCCCTCCTCGCTCACGAGGCCCACGACGTGCTCGCGATCGAGCTGCACCGTGAGCCCTGGCGACAGCTCCTTCGCCACGACGACGGTCGGCTGGGTGATGCTCTCCCATCGCTCATCCGAGCCGCGATGCATCAGGTGCTCGATCACCCGGACCGCGACACCCGAGAGGTCTGCCAGCCGATCTTTGAGGCGTGGGCTGCCGGTCGCCGCCCACATGTCGCGCACCTCCAGCGCCTTGAACTCGTACGCCTTTTCGGCGGCGAGGTGGCTCTCACGGATCAGGTGTGCGACCCCGGAGAGAAACTCCTTGTCCTCGAGCATCAGAATCTGCGCGTCGAAGATGCGCGCCTCATCGACGCCGGCGCGATCCTCGGCCTTCGCCTTCATCGCCTGGAGGTAGCGCTTCACGTCCCGCACGGCGGCCCGGAGGCGGCGCACTTCTTTCTCCACCTGCGACCGGGGCACGACCCGATGCGGGACCTCGGGCATGGTCCAGCGCACCACGATCGCGGCACCGACCCCGATCCCGGGCGAGACACCGATTCCCTTGAGCTGCCGGTCGCTCATTCGCGCCCCTCGTTTTCCTGCTGCTCCGCATCCCGCATCTCGGCTTCGCGCACCTCTTGCGTCAGGTGCATCTCGTGGAACCCGTCGGCGACGAGGGTGAGCAGGGCTTCCATCGCCGATTCCGCATCCTCCCCGTCGGTCTTGATCGACAGCGACGATCCGCACTCGGCCGCGAGCATCATTACGCCCATGATGCTCTTGCCGTTCACGGCGAGATCGTCCTTTCGGACCTCGACCGCCGACTTGAAGCGGCTGGCGAGCTTCACGAACTCCGCCGCGGGCCGCGCATGCATGCCGAGGGGATTCACGATCTTGGCGTCGCGCTCGATCACGGCCATAGCCACCCTGCCAGTGCCGCGAGGGCGAGCAGCGCGAGGCCGAGCCGCAGCCCGGTGAGCCGCGCCCGCTGCCACCACAACAGCGCAAAGCCGCCT
>Ga0209268_1001452_pt1 | contig 11510 bp, 10 predicted proteins | sample GraSoiAngelo_143_FD_185900 | JGI IMG/M metagenome (GOLD analysis project Ga0209268, IMG submission 185900) | Grasslands soil microbial communities from the Angelo Coastal Reserve, California, USA - 14_1009_02_30cm (SPAdes) (version 2) | ecosystem: Environmental > Terrestrial > Soil > Grasslands ... | reverse complement strand
CAGCACGTGAAGATCAGTCGCAGCCGGTCGTCCGGGATGTCCTCGCGCTCGCTCACGTCGGGGCCATCGCCCATCGCCGCGAGCTCGCTCTCGTACACGAGCGCATCGGCGCGCGCCTCCGCGCGCCGGGTGCGGCGCAGGCGATCGAGCGCGCGCCGCCGCGCCGTCGTGAGGATCCAGGCGCCGGGCCGGTCCGGGATGCCGTCCGAGGGCCAGCGATCGAGCGCCTGGGCGAACGCCTCCTGGACGACTTCTTCGGCGGCGTCGATGTCGCGCACGATGCGGAGCACGGAGGCGACCACACGCGCGTACTCGACGCGGAACGCCTCGGCAACGCGCGCGCGGACGGTGTGCGGGGCCGGCTCGCGGTCGATCGGGCCCACGGGCTGCCATGGTACCCGACGCGACGACGAGAACGCCCGCGACGGTATCCAGCTCGAGACATTGATCCGACCGTCAGTGCCGCGTACTCTGATGCCATGACGCAGTCTCCACTCACACTCCGCCGCTGGAAGCGCGTCGAGTACGACCGACTCGTCAGTCTCGGCGTCTTCGAGTGCGACCCCATCGAGTTGATCGGCGGGCAGCTCGTCGTCGCGGAGCCCCAGGGCACGTATCACGCTTCGGCGATTCGCGCCGTCGCTCACGCGTTGCGAGGTGTTCTACCCGCGGAATGGATGCTCGACATCCAGTTGCCGGTCTCGCTCGACGACGAATCCGAGCCCGAGCCCGATCTGGCCGTGGTGCCGGGGCGCCCGGCCGACTATCGTCACGCGCATCCGGCGCGCCCCGTGCTGGCCATCGAAGTGGCGGAGTCGAGCCTGACCTTTGACCGCGAGCACAAGGGCAGTCTCTACGCGAAGGCCAAGATCCAGGACTACTGGATCGTGAACCTCGTCGGCCGTGTTCTCGAGGTCTACCGCGATCCGGGCCCTGACTCCTCGGCGCCGTACGGCTGGAGTTACCGGTCCGTCACGACGCTCGCGCCGCCAGCCGTCGTCACTCCCCTCGCCTTCACCGCTCTTCAGATCGCCGTCGCCGACCTGTTGCCGTAACCCTCACATCTTCCAGATCGGCCGTACCTCGATGAAGCGGCCGTCGCGGAGCGGGACTTGCTTGGCCCACTCGAGCGCCTCTTCCCTGGAATCACACTCGATGACGTAGAAGCCGCCCAGCGCCTCCTTCGTCTCGGTGAAGGGGCCGTCGGTCACTTGACGGTGCCCGGCTTTGAGGCGGATCCGGCTCGCCTCGGCCTCGGGCCTGAGCGCTTCGCCGATGACCGCCTTGCCGGCCGCCCGCAACTTCTCGCTGAAGCGCATGTGTTCCTGGATCAGGGCGTCCATCTCGGCTCGCGTCAGTGGTGGTGCACTCTTGTCGTCAGAGCAGCTCAGCAGGAGATAACGCATGCGACCCCCCTCGAGTGTCGGTGTCGTGGCCCCCGGCCCTCGGTCGATGCCGGCAGCCACTCACCTCTTACGACGCCGATGGTCCACCGAAATCGACAGCCATCACGCCGCCGGGGTAGTTTGCCGGCCTCCGCGGTGTGGGACAATGTAGAGCTGATGCGCCGCCTCTGCGCCAAGCTCGTCATCGCGCTCGCTCTCGTCCTCGCTGCCGGTGCGCCAGCGCGCGCGGCCACCGTGCCGCCGACTCGGCTCGTTGCCGTCGAGCTGCTGAGCGAGACGGGGGCGGTTCGACCGGGCGAGACCTTCTGGATTGCGCTGCGCCAGCAGATTACTCCCGGATGGCATACGTACTGGGGAGTGAATCCTGGCGACGCCGGGGTGCCCACGCGGATCGAGTGGGCATTGCCGGCCGGATTCACAGCCGGGGAGATCTCGTGGCCCTATCCGTCGCGGATTCCCGCCGGGATCGCGATGAGCTACGGGTACGAGGCCGAGGTCGTGTTGCCGATCCCGGTGACGGTGTCGCAGGACGTGACGCCCGGGACGACGATCGCGCTGAGGGGACAGGCGTCCTGGCTCGTCTGCGAGAAGATCTGCATCCCCGAAGAGGCGCCGGTCGCGCTGAGCCTGCCGGTTGCGGCCGACACGCCGCGGCCTGATCCGGTCGGCGCGCCGCTGATCGGCGCCGCCCGGCGGCGTCTGCCCGTCCCGAGCCCGTGGCCCGCCTCGTTCAGCGCGACGCGGGAAACGGTCACGCTCACCGTGGCCACGCGCGACCTCGCGCCCGAGCGCGTCGCCGAGGTGTGGTTCTACCCCGCAAAATGGGGCGCCATCGAGCACGCGGCGCCGCAACGCGTGAGCCTCACGCCCAAGGGCATCACGCTCGAGGTGAAGCGCGGCCAGCTCGCCGAGGCGACGGCCGCGCCGATCGACGGCGTCCTGATCGTGACCGAACGGCTCGACGGCGGTGTGGCGCGTCAGGCGTTCGCGTTGCGAGCCGAGCCACGCTCCAGTGTGTCCGCGCTCGCGCTCGCCCACGCGATGGCGCTGGCCCTCGCCGGTGGCCTCGTGCTCAACCTGATGCCCTGTGTGCTGCCCGTCCTCTCGGTGAAGACGCTGACACTCGTCAATCACGCGGGCGGCCGCGCCGTCTTGCGCCGGCACGGCCTCGCCTACGCTTTCGGCGTGCTCGCCTCGTTCGCAGTCGTCGCCGGAGCGCTCCTCACGCTGCGCGCCGGTGGCGAGCAGATCGGTTGGGGATTCCAGCTCCAGTCGCCGGTCGTCGTCACGCTGCTCGCCGACGTGCTCTTCACGGTCGCGCTCAGCCTCTCCGGCGTGTTCGTGGTGAGCGGGCGATTCGCCGGCGCTGGCCAGTCGCTGGCCGGCCGCGCTGGCTATGCGGGATCGTTCTTCACCGGCGCGCTCGCCACGGTGGCGGCGACACCGTGTACCGCGCCATTCATGGGCGCGGCGGTCGGCTACGCGGTCACGCAGCCGTGGCCGACGGCGCTGCTGGTCTTCGAGGCGCTCGCGCTCGGCCTCGCCCTGCCCTTCCTCCTGCTCACGCTGATCCCGGCGTGGCGGCGATTCCTGCCCAGGCCCGGCCGGTGGATGGAGCGGCTGCAGCAGGCGCTCGCCTTTCCACTCTACGCGTCGGTGGCGTGGCTGCTGTGGGTCGTGAGCCAGCAGGCCGGATCGTCCGGTGTCGCCGCGGCGATGGCCGGCCTCGTCCTGATCGGCCTCGCCGCGTGGCTCTACCAGGTCTCGCGCGAAGCCCGGCCGTCCTGGCGGCGAATCGCAACGGCCGCGGTCGCCATGCTCGCGCTCGGTGCCGTCGTGCTCGGCCCGGTCACGAGTGGAGGGTCCTCGGCGCAACCGACGACGCGAGCCGACGGTTGGGAAGCGTTCAGCACCGCACGCCTGGCAGAGCTGCGCGCTGCGGGCCGACCGGTCTTCGTCAACGTCACGGCCGCGTGGTGCCTGACCTGCCTGGTCAACGAGCGGGTCGCGCTGCGATCACCCGCCGTCGCCGAGGCGCTCGCGCGCAAGAGCGTGGCCACGCTCAAGGCCGACTGGACGAAGCGCGATCCCGCCATCACGCGCGTGCTCGGGTCGTTCGGGCGCAACGGCGTGCCGCTCTACCTGCTCTATCCGGGTCGCGCCGCCGGTGAGCCCGAGGTGCTGCCGCAGATCCTCAGCGAGGGCGCCGTGATCGACGCGCTCGGTAAACTCTGATGGACCATTCGATGAACCACGACAAGGAGGAATCATGTCCGATCTGAGCCGCCGCGCATTCCTGGCCGGAACCAGTCTCGTCGTCGTCGCCAAGAGCAGTCTCGCGATTCCGTCCGTCGCATGGAGCGCACCCAAGACGGGCGTGGCCGCCCCCGTGTTCACCGCCACGGACACGGGCGGCAAGGCCGTGAGCCTCGGCGATCAGCACGGCAAGATCGTCGTGCTGGAGTGGACGAATCACGACTGCCCGTACGTGCGGAAGCACTACGACACCGGCAACATGCAGGCGCTGCAGAAGGAGGCCACCGGGCACGGCGTCGTGTGGCTCACGATCATCTCCTCGGCGCCGGGCACGCAGGGCTACGTGAATCCGCGCGAGGCCGACGAGCTGACCACGACGCGCAAGGCCGCGCCCACGGCGGTGCTGCTCGATCCCACCGGCGTCGTGGGGAAGATGTACGGCGCCACCAACACGCCGCACATGTACGTGATCGACAAGGCCGGCACGCTGATGTACGCGGGCGCGATCGACGACCGGCCTACCACGCGCCGCGGCGACGTTCAGGGCGCGCACAATTACGTCCGCGAGGCATTGCAGGCGGTCGCCGCGGGCCAGCCGGTGAAGATGCCGGTCACGCGCGCGTACGGGTGCACGGTCAAGTACGCCTGACGATATCGGAGGGTATGCCGCCATGAGCGGACCGCTTCGCGTCGTTCACTACGTGAACCAGTTCTTCGGCGGGATCGGCGGAGAGGACCAGGCCCATGTCGGCGTGACGGCGAAGGCCGGCCCCGTCGGCCCGGGTCGCGCCCTCGAGACGGCACTGGGCGACGGCGCCCGCGTCGAGGCCACGCTGATCGGCGGGGACAACTTCGTCAGCGAGCGTGGCGAGGAAGCCGCGCGTGCGATCACCGCCGAGCTCGACCGGATCAAGCCCGACGTGCTCGTCGCGGGCCCGGCGTTCGGTTCGGGGCGCTACGGCCTGGCGTGCGCGCTCGCCTGCAAGGTCGCGCAGGGCCGAGGCATCGCAGCGATCACGGCGATGCATCCGGAGAATCCCGGCGCGACGAGCGCGCGGCGCGAGATCTACATCGTGCCGACCGGCGCGTCGACGACATCCATGCCGGCGGCGCTCAACGCTCTGGCGCCACTGGTGCGACGCCTGGGCCGCGGTGAGACGCTCGGGCCGGCCGAGGTGGAGGGCTACATTCCGCGCGGCGTGCGCCGCGTCCACGACCGCGGGCGCCCGGGCTATCAGCGCGCGCTCGACATGCTGCTCGACAAGCTCCACGGCCGTCCGTACCGCTCGGAAGTCCCCTATGCCGCGCCGGAGCGCGTGCCTCCCGCACCGCCCATCGCCGATCTCTCGCGCGCCCGCATCGCCATGGTCACGACGGGCGGCCTCGTGCGGAAGGGCAACCCCGACAAGCAGGTTTCGGCGAACGCCGTGCGCTATCACCGCCACACGGTGTCCGAGCTCGAGTCGCTCTCGCCGGCGGACTGGGAGGCCTACCACGCCGGCTACTTCAACCACATCGTCAACAGCAACCCGAACTACATCCTGCCGCTCTCGTTCCTGCGCGATCTCGAGCGCCAGGGCCGCGTCGGTAAAGTGCACGAGCACATCTATGCGCTGCCCGGCGTGAGCACGCCGGTGGCGGTGTCCGCGGGCCACGGGCGCAGCATCGCCGCCGACCTCACGGCGGGCGGCGTCGATGGCGCGCTGCTCGTCGCCACCTGAGGGACCTGCAATCGTTGCGGCGCAACGATCGCCAAGGAGATCGAGCGAGCCGGCATTCCGGTGGGGATGATCTCGGCCATCTACAACTTCGCGCTCACGACGGGCGCCAACCGCGTGATTCGCGGCGCGCGCATCGAGCACGTCTGCGGTGATCCCACGCTGAGCCCGGAGAAGGATTACGCGTTCGGCATGCGCATCGTGACCACCGCGCTCCAGACGCTGACCATCGCGGTGCCCGGACCGACGCTCTTCGATCCGATGGCGATCTAAAAACATGGGGGCCACGACATGGCCCCCAAGCCCCCACACGTTCGGCACGCCCCGGCAAAGCCGTGGCGCGCCTCTACAACCCTGGAGAGGAGCGGCGCATGCGTCTTGAGATGGGCACCTTCCCGGTGAGCGACGTCGTCTTCGGCCGGGCGACGCAGTACGACGCCGGTCGGCTCACGGTGGATCGCGACGCCGTGCTGGCCGCGGTGCGGCAGGATCAGCGGATCGCCAGCGCCGAGCTCGAGATCGCGCGGCCCGGCGAGTCCGTGAGGATCTGGCCGGTGCGCGACGTGATCGAGCCACGCATCAAGGTCGAAGGCCCGGGCGTCTGCTACCCGGGCATCTGCGGCCGCGACATCGCCACCGTGGGTGAAGGCCGCACGCATCGCCTCGCCGGCATGGGCGTCGTCGAAGTCTCGAGCGTCAACTGGCACGACGCCGGCGGCGATTACGTCGAGACCTACCTCGACATGTCGGGCCACTACGGCCAGATGTATCCCTACCAGAAGCTCGTGAACCTCTGTCTGGTGGTCGAGCCCGACGCGACCCTGAACGAAGAGGTCAAGAACTACGCGGTGCACAAGGCCGCGCTCACGGTCGCGGATCAGCTCGGCGAGGCGGTGCGCTCGCTCGCGCCGCCGGAGCGCGAGGTGTTCGAGCTGACACCCGTCGATCCTTCACTCCCACGAGTCGTCTACATCTGGTGCGTGCATTCGCCGCAGGCCATGTCGGGTTCTCCCACGGCATTCTGCACGGCGACCTACGGCCTCACACAGCTCACGCCGCCGTGGTATCTCCATCCGAACGAGATCCTGGACGGCGCGCTCACCGGGCCCTATCGCACGGCGTTCGCGATGTCCTGGACGGTGGCGAACAATCCGCTCTTCCTCGACCTCTATCGCCGCCACGGGCGAGACTGGAATTTCCTCGGCGTGATCTCGCTCCGCACGGAATGGACGACGCAGACCGAGAAGCAGCTCATGGCCAACCAGACGGCCAAGCTCGCCCGGCAGCTCGGCGCGCAGGGCGCGGTGGTGACGTGGGACGCCGGCGGCAACGAGTTCATCGAGGTGGTGCGCAGCATCCAGGCGTGCGAGCGGCTCGGCATCAAGACCGTGTTCCTCACCAGCGAGGACGACGCGACGGAGGGCGCACCGACCATGCTCGAGCCCCTGCCCGAAGCCGACGCGATCGTGAGCACGAGCTTCTTCAAGAACGTCACGCTCGCCGTGCCCAACGCGCCAGCCGTCGCGCGCGTGATCGGTCTTCCCAGGAAGGCCGTGCTCCGCGGCTCGACGGTCGGCCTGCACGCGGGCGCGGACGGTATGCTCGCGACGTCAGGCGAGCTGCCGCCGCCCTGGCGCTACGACGACCACTACGGGTTCGGACGCTTGAGCTGCGTCGAGTAGACGCGCCGAGCTGCGAGCGCCGGCGAGTCGAGCGTCTGACCGCCGGCGATCGAGCGACTCTAGCCGCCGGCGATCTGGGGGAGAAGGAACACGTCGCTGTCGGGGCCGATCGGCTCGAAGAGAGCGTCCTGGTAGATCTGGCCATCGATGGCCACGGCGACGCCGTCCTCGAGGTGGCGCGCGAGCGCCGGGTGCAGCTCGGTCAACTGCTGGAAGAGCTGTTTGACGGACGTCGCCGAGAGCTGGAACTCGGCGACGCCCCCCGTGATCTGCGCGAGATTACCGACCAGGACTACTCGCGGCATCAAGAACGTGGGGGCCCCGAAATGGCCCCCACACCCCCCGCGCTCGTCGCGCCCCGGGGAACCCGGGACGCTCCTCGATATCGCGTCACGGTTCAGACCTTGCCGGCGAGACCCCGCTCCTTCAGAGCCTTGAGCACCTTGGGTGGCGACATCGGCAGCTCGGTGAAGCGGATGCCGGTGGCGTTCTCCATCGCGTTGGCGATGGCGCCGAGCGGTGGAACGATGGGCGTCTCGCCGACGCCACGCACGCCGTACGGATGGCGCGGGTTCGCGACCTCGACGAGGATCGCGTCGATCATCGGCACGTCGGACGCGACGGGCATCCGATAGTCGAGGAACCCCGCGTTCTGTAGCTTGCCGTCGGCACCGTAGATGTACTCCTCGTTGAGCGCCCAGCCGATGCCCTGCACGGCCCCGCCCTGGAACTGTCCCTCGACGTAGGCCGGGTGCAGCGCCCGACCGGCGTCCTGGGCGACCGTGTAGCGCAGGATCGTCACGCGTCCGGTCTCGGGATCGACCTCGAGATCGACGAGATGCGTGCCTATGCTCGGTCCGGCGCCTTGCGCGTTGATTCGCCCCACGCCGCCGATGGGACCACCGGTCTTGCCGGCGACTTTCGCGAAGTCGGCGATCGACATCGGCTTGAACTTCTCGGCGAGCGCGCCGAGCGGCTTCACGTGGCCCTGCTCGAACACGACCTGGTCGGGCTTGGCCTCCCACAGCTTGCACGCCCGCGCGCAGAGATCGGTCTTGATCTGCTTCGCCGCCTCCACGATCGCCATCGAGCCCGAGAAGGCCGAGCGGCTGCCGCCGGTGAGGAAGTTGAAGCCGAGCGATCCGGTGTCGCCGATGATCGGCCGCACCTTCTCGTACGGGACACCGAGCTCGTCCGCCGCCACCGCGGCGAGCGAGGCGCGCAAACCGCCGATGTCGGGCGTGCCGGCCATCAGCGACACGGTCCCGTCCTCGTTCACCGTGAGCGACGCGCAGGTCTCGCCGCCGATGTTGAACCAGAAGCCCGAGGCCACGCCGCGGCCCTGCCACTTGCGGAGCGGCGTGTTCCAGTGCTCGGTCTTCTTGATCGAGTTGAGCGTCTCCTCCATACCGATCGGACCGAACTTCGGGCCGTACGCCGCCTTCGTGCCCTCGCGCGCGGCGTTCATCATCCGAAGCTCGATCGGGTCGAGGCCGAGCTTCTTGGCGATCTCGTCCACCACGCTCTCGACGGCGAACTCCGAGATCGGCGCTCCCGGCGCACGGTACGCCGCCACCTTGGGCCGGTTGGAGACGACGTCGTAGCCGATGACCTTCACGTTCGCGATGTCGTACGGCGCGTACGCGCACATGACGCCGGGCTGCACGGGCGAGCCCTGGAAGGCACCGGCCTGGTACTTCAGCTCGGCGAAGCCGGCGACGAACTTGCCGTCGTTGGTCGCGCCCATCTTCACGCGGACGGTGGCGCCGGAGGTCGGGCCCGAGGCCTTGAAGACTTCTTCGCGCGACATGACCATCTTCACGGGACGCTTGGCCTTGCGCGAGAGCGCCAGGGTGAGCGGCTCGAGATAGACGACCGTCTTGCCGCCGAATCCGCCGCCGATCTCCGTGGCCGTGACGCGGATCTTGCCGATGTCCATGCCGAGCAGCTTGGCGCAGTGAGCGCGCACGATGAAGTGGCCCTGGGTCGTGCACCACAGCTCGGCCACCCCGTCCTCGGAGACACTGCCCACCGCCGCGTGGGGCTCGATGTACCCCTGGTGCACCGGCGCGGTCTTGAACTCGCGCTCGACGATCACGTCGGCCTTCTCGAAGCCGGCGTCGATGTCGCCCAGCGTGATCTCGACGCGCTTGGCGACGTTGGACGGCTTGTCGGGCTTGGGCTCGACGCCCGCGGTGAAGAGATCGTCGTGCAGGAGCGGCGCGTCGGGGCGCATGGCCTCGACCACGTCGATCACGTGCGGCAGCACCTCGTACGTCACGTCGATGAGCTTCAGCGCGCGCCGGGCGATGGCGGTGCTGGTGGCGGCCACCGCGGCCACCGCGTGGCCCTCGTACAACGCCTTCTCGCGGGCCATCACGTTCCGCACGACGTCCTTGTAGTTCATCATCATCTCGCCGGCCGGGACGAACTCCGACGGCTGATCGGCGAAATCGTCGCGCGTGACGATCGCCTTGACGCCCGGGAGCGCCGCGGCCTTCGAGACATCGATCGACACGATGCGTGCGTGAGCGTGCGGGCTGCGCAGCACGCGCCCGATGAGCTGGCCGGGCAGGTCGAAGTCGGCCCCGAAGCGGGCGCGGCCCGTCACCTTGTCGACGCCGTCAGGCCGGATCGTGCGCCGGCAGAGGTTGCCGGCCAGCCAGTAGCGGACCTCGGTCTCGGTCGGATCGAGCTTCCTCTCGAGCAGGGCCTTGCTGGCCACGAGAAATCCCGGCGTGCAGATGCCGCACTGGAGCGCGGCGTGCTCGAGGAAGCGCTGCTGCAACGGATGGAGCGTCTCGCCCTTGGCCATGCCCTCGATCGTCTCGATCCGTCGCCCCCCGACCTCGCAGCCCAGCACGAGGCACGAGCACACGAGCCGGCCGTCCAGCGTGACGCTACAGGCGCCACAGTCGCCGGACGAGCAGCCTTCCTTGCTGCCGGTCAGGTGCAAGGTGTCGCGGAGCACGTCCAGCAGCGTTTCTTCCGTCTCGCAGAGGAACTCGACCTGGTCGCCGTTGACCGTCGCTTCGATATGGTGTTTGGCCATCAGTTCGTCCTCGCCCGGTCCAGCGCGATCATGGCAGCCCGGCGAGTCAACACGCCGGCAACGTCGATGCGGAACTCGACCGTTCCTCGCTTGTCGTCGATCGGGCGGCACGCGGCCCGCGCCGCCGCCTCGAGCCTGTCTTGCGCTGCTCGATCGAGTCGGCTCCCGATGATGGCCTGCGCGGCCTCCGGGACCAGTAGTACGCGCGCAGCCACGGCGCCCAGCGACACGCGCGCGTCGGTGACCGTGCCCGCGCCATCGACCGTCAAGCTCACGCCGGCGCCCACGACGGCGATGTCCATCTCCGTGCGCGGGATGAAGCGCAGGTACGCATCGCTGGAGCGCGGCGGGCGCGGCGGCAGCAGGAAGGAGACGACGATCTCCCCCTTGCGGAGGGCGAGCTTGCGCGGCCCGAGCATCACGTCCTCGACCGGAAGATCACGCTTGCCCTCCGGCCCGGCCAGCGTTGCGACGGCACCAGCGGCGATGAGGGCGGGCACGCTGTCGGCCGCTGGCGAACCGTTGCAGAGGTTGCCGCCGAGCGTGGCACGCCCCTGCACCTGGGTCGAGCCGATGAGGTTTGCGGCCTCGACCACGCCGGGCCACACCTGCTTCAACCGCGGGTGCTCCTTGAGCTCGGCGCCCGTCACCGCCGCGCCGATCCGCCAGCCGCCCTTTTCTTCCGTGATCGCGCGCGTTTCGGGAATTCGCTTGATGTCGACGATCAGATCGGGATCGACGACGTCGGCGCGCATCTGGACCAGGAGGTCGGTGCCTCCGGCCAGGACCCGCGTCTCGCCCGTCGCTCCCGCAAGCAGGGTCACCGCTCCCTGCAGTGTCTCTGGTGCCTCGTAGCGCATGAGGGCCTCGTCCTCCGTCGGGTGGGGCTTTCCATATCCGCGGAATCATGACGGCCGGGCGACCTTCTGTCAACCGATCGAGTTTCATCCGTTCGTCGAGAAACGAGGCCGCGGCCAGCTCATCGCCGATCTGCTACTGTAGCCGCCGCTCGAAGAGCGCCGACGACGACATGCGACCCAAGGAGATGCCAATGTCGATCCGACTCGTGGTGACGATCACCGCAACACCTGGCAAGGGCTCGGAGCTGGCGCAGGCGTACAAGGCCCGCTGCGCCGACGCGCGGAAGGAGCCCGGCTGCGAGCAGTTCGAGATCTTCCAGGGTGTCGCCGATCCCGACCGGCTCACGCTGCTCGAGCGCTGGATGGACAAGGCCGCCCTCGACACGCACGCGAAGCTGAACAGCACGCGGCCGCCGCTCCGGCCGGAGCTCCGCGTCGGCAACGGCGAGCGCGAGGACTACGAATACAACCGGACGCGGTAGGGACCGGGCCGAGGAGAACGGCCATGCCGGATGACATCGTGTTCGATGGCGGCT
>Ga0209268_1001451_pt1 | contig 11512 bp, 8 predicted proteins | sample GraSoiAngelo_143_FD_185900 | JGI IMG/M metagenome (GOLD analysis project Ga0209268, IMG submission 185900) | Grasslands soil microbial communities from the Angelo Coastal Reserve, California, USA - 14_1009_02_30cm (SPAdes) (version 2) | ecosystem: Environmental > Terrestrial > Soil > Grasslands ... | reverse complement strand
AACGCCTGGATGATGTCATCGACTTCCATCGGTTTGCTCCCCTAAACGCCCGAGACCTACTCACTCCATATCCGGGTAAGAACCTTTACCGCCTTCGGTGATGAAAGGGTCGATCCGTGAGGTGACAACGGGCAACGGCACCGAGCCAGGCTCGAGCACCGCATCAGAATGGTAACGACGCCGTTACCATCCAAATGCGGCAAAGGCGATACTTTCAAATCCTGACGGGTTCAATTTTTTAGAAAGGGAACACAGTTATGAACTCGAAAAAAATCATTCTCCTTGGTTGCGTAGCAGCATGCGTTTTCGCAGCATCGACTGCGACGGCGCAGATGAGAGGGCACGGTGGTTCGATGCCCCGAATGGGAATGCGCGGCCCTCCGATGTCACATTCGATGGGACGCATGCCAATGCACCGCGGTCCCATGATGAATTCACCATCGGGCTTCCGACGCTTTGGCAACCGAGACTTCAATCGAAATGATCGGTTCGGGCGTTTCAACCGATTCAATGATGGCCGCTTCGTTCGGAATCATCGATTCCATCATTTCAACCACTTCAACCACTTTAACAACGTCGTCTTTATCGGCGACTTCGGCTTTCCATGGTGGTGGGGTTGGGGCTGGGGTCCTTGGTCGGGTTGGGGTTGGGGCTACCCGTACGGATACTACGGCTATAACTACGGTTCCGGTTATGGATACAGCGATAGCAGCGGGTCTAGAGTGGCTCAACTACAGAGCCGGCTCGCTAGCGCGGGCTATTACCATGGCGCTATCGACGGAATCATGGGACCCGCGACTCGGAGAGCAATTCGGGCCTACGAGCGCGACCATGGATATGTAGGCTGATCTGTTTCTTCCGGCTGACTAGTGGAAGAACCGGCGTCAGCGCCGCCGGTTAGAGCTGCCTGCTCACTCCATATCCGGGTAAGGACCTCTGCCGTTTTCGGCGATGAAGCGGTCGATTGAAACTCGTTCCCTGCCCGCGCTCACTCGCTTCTACCCTCGTCGCTTTACGTTGATCACTCGCACTGCCCGTGCTTGTGCCAGCTACCCCAGCTGCGTTGCCGTCTACCCGCGCGATTGAAACTCGTTCGCTTCCCAGCTCACTCGCCGCTACCCAGCGCGGCTTTGCCTTCTATGTCGCTTTCCCCAAAAGCTCCATTCCCTCGCTCGGGACGTGTTCTATGTTGCTGATCCCATCAGCTCCATTCGCGCACTCGCTTTGCAGCTCGCGTCATTGTCTCTTAACAATGGCACGAACCATCCATCGTAAGCCGCTTATGATAGATTCAAATCGCCGGGGTGAATTAGCCACTTGCGGCACCTGAGCCTTTAAACACAGATCACGGCGTTCGTCAGCGAGGCCGCGAATTTGTTTCAGCAGAAATGTTTGGCAGTTAAGCCGGCTCCTTCGATGATGCTTTTCAAGGTGCCGATCGGAATCGGCTTGCTCCCGTGCATAGCGACGATTACCTGGCGGCCATTTAGATGACGCCACTTTTGGTGGCTTCCTTTTTGGCTTACCAGCGCAAAACCATGCTTACGCAAGACGCGAATGACGTGTTGGGCTGTGCAAACAGGGAAGCGCTCGCTCACGTGAGCGCAACTTCCAAGACTTTTGCGCCGGCAGGCAAATCGACCGGCGCCGGCTCAAACCAAAGTTCAAGAGCTTCCTTTGCGTTTTGGATCGCTTCGTCCTCTGTGTCGCCTGCGGAGGCGCAACCGGGTAATTCGGGGAAAAATGCCGCCCAACGCTTCGTTTCTGAATCGTGTTCGACAACCAGCCGCAACTTCATGAGCACATAGTAGATCAAAACGGGAGCGAGCAAAAGCGTCGACTTCCATGATGGTGTTCCTATCAGCAAGGCCGCAGGCGTTGCGAAACCAAACACCACCAGTGCGGTTCGTCCGCCAGATCCCTATCCCGATTGAAACTTGCTCGCTGCCCGCACTCGCTCGCTCCTACCCTCGTCACTTTACCTTGATCACTCGCACTTCCCAGTGCTTGCGCCAGCTACCCTGGCTGCGTTGCCGTCTACCCGCGCGATCCCAAATCGCGACGTGTTCTATGTCGCTGATCCCATCAGCTCCATTGCAAGCAGGCCACACTGCAAACATCTTCCAAGAATGACTCCAGGGTTTGGGCCGGGGTTGGTTATTCCCGATCTGTGGCAACAGGAGGGAGTGCGGGCGTTGCAACAGGGAAAAGACGTGGTGGTGCAGGCGCCGACAGGATCGGGCAAGACTTACATCTTCGAGCTGCTTTATCCGAACCTGAAAACTCAGGCGGTGTTCACCGTCCCGACCCGCGCACTCGCTAACGATAAATTGTCGGAATGGCGCGTGCGCGGGTGGGATGTCGGCATATCCACGGGTGACGTCGCGCTAAATCTCGACGCGAAGGTTGTGGTCGCGACGCTCGAGACACAGCGCGGGCGGTTTCTCCGCGGCGAAGGCCCGGGTCTCCTGGTCATGGATGAATTTCAAATGCTGGGCGATCCGATGCGCGGCGTGCATTACGAGCTCGCCGTCGCTCTCGCACCGAAAGCAACACAGTTGCTCTTTTTGAGCGGGAGCGTGGCCAACCCGCGCGATGTAGTCGCCTGGCTGCAACGCATCGGCCGTCACGCCGTCCTCATCGAACATAAGACGCGACCGGTGCCGCTGGAGGAAACTGATCTCGGAAATTTGTCCGATTCCCAGTTTGTTCAGTCGCGCAATTTCTGGCCGCGCATGATTGGCCGCGCCATGCGCGCGGACCTCGCTCCGGTGTTGGTGTTCGCGCCGCGTCGCGCTGCTGCCGAACAGATCGCGCAAGCCATCGCGGCGGCCCTGCCGGTGCGCGATCCGCTGCGATTGACCCCCGCCCAGGAAGCAACCGCGGGGAAGAGCCTGACGAAACTCTTGCGGAATCGTGTGGCGTATCATCACAGCGGACTCAGTTACGCCGCACGCGCCGGCGTGGTGGAATCGCTCGCCAAAGCGGGACAACTCAATGTCGTCGTCGCGACGATGGGGCTTGCCGCCGGGATCAATTTTTCGATGCGCTCGGTGATCGTGACCGATCGACGTTATTTTGCCGGCAATTTCGAGCGCCAGGTCGAAGCGGACGAGCTTCTCCAGATGTTTGGGCGCGCCGGCCGCCGTGGTCTCGATGAAGTCGGTCACGCGCTTTACACGAACGATCTGCCCCGGTTGAGCGACGCAAAAGCGCGCCAGCTGAGACGCGTAGCCCAGGTAGATTGGCCCAGTCTGATCAGTGTGATGCATGCGGCCACACAGCGCGGAGAACAACCGTTCGCGGCGGCGGTGCAACTGACCGAGTCATTGTTCAGCGTGCAACGCGTGCCGCTCGGCGTCGAACACTCACTCGAAAGCGGGCCGCGGCCGTGTGGATTTTGGGTGACCGATGAGCGCGCGCGGTTCGTCCGGCGCGGAATGATCGAGATGCTGAACGTTCTCGAAGAATGGGAACCGAAACCGGCGGCAGAAAGCGTGATGCTGGGTCGCGCTTTTGTGCGCGAAAACGATCGGTGGCGGCGGGCGCTGACCGTGCCGCATATGCTCAACGGGGTCGGCACGGGAAATCTCTGCCGGCTGCGCGAGCAGAACCATTACGGGCGCGAGTTGCCGGTCGCGACGGTGCTGGCTTCCGGAGAGGTGGCATTGGTAAAATGGCTGAAGAAAGCACTGAGAAAAGAAAACGCCGAACGGTGCGAGCCGCACGGGCAGCTGACGTCCAGCCGGCGCGCCGAATGTCCAATTAAAGATTTGGCTGCGCGGCGCGGAATTTTTACCCATGCACAATTTGAAACTGAGATCCGGCCACAGCTCGTTGAGCTGGTGAAGCCGGGCACAATCGTCGACTGGATCATGCGCGGAAATCTGCTCTCGCTCCGGCTCGATTACGCCGATGTGCCGGTGAACGCTCACATCGATTCGGCTGGCAAGGCGTTAATCGATCCGCCGGAGCGCAAGAATCTGCCGGACGTTTGTCGAACGTGCGATCAGTTGGAGCACGATAAAACCGTTGCGATCGTGCACTCGCCGACGTACGCGTGGCGACATCTTGGACTGGTTGAACCTGACGGCACACCGACGAGGCGAGGAATGATCTTCTCATTTTTCCACGGCGGCGAAGGTCTGGCGGTGGCGGTCGCGCTCGAAGACGAAACGTATCCGATCGACGAATTGGTTTTCGATCTGGCCAATATTCGCGCCGGTCCGCGCTTCGCCGGCGAGGACGCGCCGATGGGAGGGCGGCTCGGCATTTTGTGTCAGCGGATTTACAGCCGCGCCGATTATCCAGGCTACCTCGCCATGGGCGTGCCGGTGAATTACGGCGCCGGCGCATCGGAAGTGGTGCGCGCGCTGGTGGCTGATCCGCGCTCCAAGCACAAGCTAACCAACGAACTGTTGCGTCACGGCGACATCGAACGGGCTCTGGTGGAGTGGCGCAGCATACTTCGCCACATCGTCCTTGCGCCCGCCTATCCGTGGTCGCGATGGACGGAACTGAAAGCGGCGGCCGAAGAGCTTATCGATAAGACGGCTTCGCCTACATCTGCTGTGGATCTTGCCACGTTGGTTCCGTTGCAGCAGCGGTCTTGAGGAAGTGGCGCCACGGCAAGGCAAGCATCATCTTTGGCGAAATCCAAGTTTTGATGAACTCTAAGGTTCTAAGAAGAATGCCGTCGTCTCCTCATCCATCTGACGCGCGCGAAACACGCATGGTTCCCATGGTTCCCAAGTTTTCCGGCGTCAGCGCCGCCGGCTACAGTTACCTAATCACTGCATATCCGGGGTAAGGCCTTTGCCGCCTTCGGCAATGAAGCGGTCGATCCGCGCCCTGACAACGGGCAGCGGTACCGAGCCAAGCTCCGCAGCCAGTGTGTTAGCGAAATTCTTGCTCGAGCCGCGGGCCGTTGGGCCAGAGAAGGTTCTTTAGCGCGTAAAGCTCCAGTGCGAATGGGATATAACCGCCATACCCAAGCAGAGGCATCTCGAAAATTCGCAAAAATTCCGCGCCTGGGATGTGATAAATCCATTTGGGGAATGAATAATAGTTCCACAGCTCCCAGAAGAAGCCGCATATCAGCGCGCCAAGTGCGAGACAAACGACGATACGCCAGTCGCCGTCGCGCAGGTTCTGTAGAAAATGCGGCTGGCGTCTCCAGTAGTTAATCGGCTCGCAAATTAAAACGAGCGAGATCCAGGTGAAAGGATAAAAGAGTTTCGGCCAGGCAAGCAGCGTCGTCAGCATGCCGAGGCCGAAGACAAATAAAACGGCAAAAACTCCTGGCGTCGCAGGCACACGTGGGCCGGACCTGAACTTTTGTGTCCAATGAAAGCTCTGGATCAGCTCCGCGGTTTCAAATACTGCCGGAACGACAGTCGAGAACGAGATTGTGCAAAGCAGATTGAATTCAACCGGACTGAACAGCTCGCGCCCAAGATATTGCCAGTTGGCGGTGCGTAGATTGATCAGCTCAAACAACCACCAGACCGGTGCCGAAAAACAAAAGAGCAGCACAAATCTTTTTCGTGAACGCGACCAGAGGGAATTGCCAGCGCGTCTCCAGACGAAAGCGTCGACGACAAAAATATATCCGAGCCAGAGCGGGAAGAATAGAACGGAGGTCCGCAGGCCGTGGAGCATCCAGTTGAGCGGCCAGCAAACGGCTATCAACAGCAGCCCTACCCAACCACGTGCCGGCCAAGGTCGATTTAATCGAATCATATCAGAATATGCAGCTCGCCGCCTTATGCCGTTATTGGGACGCCGCTCTGCGGATTTCACGTGTTACTTCTTCTGGCGTTTTGCGTCGTCCTTTTATCGGCCCGAGGTATGGACTTATTTTACGCTCACCTGGCGCTTCACGTTCTCCTCTCCCTCAGGGAGAGGATTGAGGTGAGGGGCTATCATCGTCAAAGCAATCTCGTTGAACCGTTCGCAACGACCAATCGAACAGGCGCCGGCCCAGTGAGCGCCTCTACAACGGCCCCGAGACCTGCTCACTCCATATCCGGATAAGGGCCTTTACCGCCTTCGGCGATGAAGCGGTCGATCCGCGCCGTGACAACAGCACGGCATCGTGGAACGCGCGGATGTTGAATTTCGCTCCGAGCGTTTTCTCCGCCTTTTCGCGGGCACGCACAATTGCGACCTCGCCATCTAATAAGAGAGGCCTTGCCCGGGCCAGGCGATGTAACGGTCCACCTCAACGCGGGTAGCGAGCGAGTTTCAACGAAAAAGTAAGAAGGAGTTTCAAGGCGTGACGTTCGATTTAATTATGTATGTGGAATGGTCGTATTCTTCTGTTTGCCCTCAGCCTAGGTCTTGCTTTCGCTGGATCGATTTGCGCCGACGACAATGTGCGGACGGTGCAGGAAAAATTGCGCGACGGCGGTTTTTATTCAGGCGAGATCGACGGCGCATATAGCAGCGAGCTGGCTGCGGCGCTGACGCGTTACCAGGTTCGCAAAGGACTGGCGGTTACCGGGCAGCTCGACGTCGACACGAGCGACGCGTTGGGCGCGAAGCCGGCGGTGGCCACGAGCGCAGCTGCTCCCGGGCAGAGTTCAGAGACGTGGCGTCGGTTGCGAAGACGCGAGAGGCAAACAACATCAACGAACGCGCGTGAGAAATCCTCGGCGCGCACCGATCGCGCGGACTCGGAGGCAGAACCAGCACAAAGCAGTCCGGTTGCGACTCCAGCGACATCGGAACTTGCAACGCAATCCGCAGATTCGCCGTCCCGTGCTGCGCCGATTTCCGGCGCGGAACCAGCGTCAGCAGCGGCGGCTCCAGCGCAAACGTCGGCGGACACCACGGAACCGGCGTCAGCGCCGCCGGCTCCAGTCGCCGGTTCTTCGCGTGATGGTGACATCAGCACGGAACGGCTGCGCGATTATGTCGGTGCATTTGTGCTCGCCGGACTGGACCCGCACGTCGGATCGGAAGCGGATTTCTTTGCGGATCGCGTTAAGTACTACGACCAGGGCGTGGTTGATCGCGAAAAAATCCGCAACGATTTACAGGATTACGCGGCACACTGGCCGGAACGGCACTTTTGGTTCGCCGGCAATATCATAATCGAGCCGCAGCACCGGAAGCGTGTACGGGTGACGTTTCCGCTCCGATACGAGCTGCGTAACGGCGCCACGTATTCGACCGGCACGATCAACAAAACACTTGTTCTGGAACCGACCGGCGACGATCTCCAAATCGTCGAGGTCAATGAAACCAAAGCTGAGTAGCGTTTGGCGAGACCCCTCTTCGAAGAATTGTGACTGGTGATCAGTGATAGGTGATCGTTTACAGACCGGGATTGCGACGTGGAGTCCTTCTTAAACATCACACAGGTGACCTTATGCATCACAAAGCCTCGTACCGTGGGCGACTCCGATTATTTGGGCAATGCATACTTCCTCGGCGCGAGACGACGTCGCAATTGGAGGAATGGTCGCTCGACTGCGAAGAATAAGAGCGTCGCGGCGGCATAGACAGCAATCTCGACCCCGATAAGAGCTAGCGCAGATGTCTCCTGGATGTTGTGAGACGAACAGAATTGTTCGACCCCGTTAATAGCAAGTTTTTGAATCAGATAGGCGCTATATGCGATGCTGGCGATAAAAGCGGCGCCGGGAATCGCAATTCGACAGAGCGGTAGCCGCGGACTGACGGCACAAACAAGAAGCGCGGCCATGCCGATAGCGATGAGTGGGAATTGCCAGACACAGGCAACAACAGTGAGGGTTTCGGTTTCGCCGAGATATAACGCGCAAGCAATTAGCCCGAGCGCGGGGAGCCAAAGCCAGGGCGCGCAGTTCATCACGCGTTGCCACCAAGTCGGTCGAAATTTTTCGATCGCGGCCAGAACGACGCCGAACACAAGCGGATCTAGCCGGGTCCAGGTTGGATAATAGATCCACGCTTGAAATCCGCGAAATGACACGCCGCCGCCATTAACTGATGGATTCTGTGCAGCCAGAAGAGCGCGTAAGCCGATGCCGCCAAAAACGATCAGGCATGGGATGATGATGGCCGCGCGTGGACGCCGAAAGAGAAAGAGCAAGAGAAAAGGTAGAGCAAGATAGAATTGGTCCTCGACCGCGAGAGACCAGGCATGTGAGAAAGCGGTTCCGCCATGGAGCGCGATGTTTTGCACCGACAACAGAAATTTCCAGAGCGGCTGCGACATCTCGGAATATTCGCGCCACGACGGCAACAAAAAATAAATAGCAAGCACGACGAAGTAGGCCGGCATGATTCGCAACGCGCGGCGTGTGAAGAACCGGCCGAGACTGATGCGCTGATCGCGCGCAAGCGGCGCGAGCAATTGGCCACCGATCAAATAACCGCTAAGGACAAAGAAAAGATCGACACCGATCCAACCGAAACGATCGATTCGGCCGGGCAATTTGAATCCGAAAAGCGCAGCGTGATAAACGACAACGACGATAATTGCGAGCGCGCGGAGCAGATCGAGCCCTGGCTGACGCTTGCGGTCGCTAAATCGCGGATCAATCGCAGTCTCGGATTGATGGGCCATTAATTATAGTTCGCCGATTCTGGCGAAATCTTTCGGTTAATTATTTGCGCCTCTGTCGCGGGTTGTCGCAGAATTGTCGTTTGACCGTTCGCGAAACTGTAATCGTGTTGAGAAAGGCTGATTAAGCCGAAACAAAAGGGAGAAAAAACCATGAAAGCAGTGCGGATCGAGCGTTATGGAAACGAAGAAGTGGTTGAAATCGCTGACGTGGATCGGCCGAAGCCGGGTGCCGGCCAGGTGCTGGTGAAGGTGAAGGCGGCGGCGGTGAATCCTGTGGACTGGAAAATCCGCGAGGGACTCGGTGAGATGTTTGGGTTGAAGCCGCCGCTGATTCTTGGATGCGAAGTGGCAGGGACTGTGGAGACAGTTGGCGACAATGTGGAGGACTTTTCACCGGGCCATGACGTCTATGGTTATCTCGGCGCGTACAGCGGCGGTTACGCGGAATATGTGGCAGCGCCAGCCAGCGAATTCGTGCGCAAGCCGAAGCAGATTAATTTCGATGCGGCGGCGGCGGTGCCAGTGGGCGCGTTAACGGCGTCGCAGGGAATTTTCGATCACGGCAAGCTAACGAGCGGCCAGCGCATCCTGATCACGGGAGCGTCGGGCGCGGTCGGTTCGATGGCGGTGCAGTTGGCGAACGTGATAGGTGCTCACGTGATTGGGACCGGGTCGGGCCGTAACGAAGAGTTTGTGCGAGGGCTCGGGGCGGATGAGTTCATCGATTATAAAAAGGGAAAATTTGAAGAGGAGGTGAGCGACGTGGACGTGGTGTTCGACACCGTGGGTAGCGAGACGCAGGACGGCGCGTTTCGAACGCTCAAGCGCGGCGGAGTTCTTGTGAGCACGGTTAACCCGCCGTCAGAGGAAAAGGCAAAGCAGTTCGGGGTAAAAGGGGCGATGGTGATGGTGACGCCGAAGCCTGATCAACTCGCGGAGATCAATCGTCTAGTCGAGACCGGGAAATTGAAGGTGCGCGTCGCAAAGGTGTTGCCGCTGGCGGAAGTGAAGAAGGCGCACCAACTCTCGGCGAGCGGACACGTGGACGGGAAGATTATTTTGCGGCCTTAGTCCGAACTCCGACGTGTACATCGCGTGTTCCGGAACTCTCGACGGCAAGTCTTCGACTGGCGTGGCGTTACGCGCGCTACAGGGTCGTATTCAAAAGATGTCGTCGATTCCTATTCTTCGTGTGAACTTCAATTTCGTCCGGATGCGCAGCGGGTCACCGACTCTGTGCGAAAGCTGACAACGCCATCGGCGCGACGCATACTACGTCGCAATGCTTGATCCGTCTGCCGATGAAATTTGTAGTTGGAGCAATTCCGTCACCCAATTCATGGCCGATTATCTCGGCGATCTCCGCGATCGCGGGGTGTATCGTCACATGGTTTCACGCGCGATTCGCAAACGGCTCGATCCCGCGCTTCCGATCGACGGAAGCGATTTTGACGAACTATTGAAGTTTTTTCGCGAGGCCATTGTCCCGTTTAGCCGGCAGAACGCGCATCCCCGCATGTTTGGGTATGTGCAATCGCCTGGTACTCCGCTCGGCGCGTTTGCCGATCTGCTCGCCTCGACCTTAAACGCGAATCTCACGGTGTGGCGTTCGGCGCCGGCGCCGGTGGAGCTCGAGCGTCTGACGATCGATTGGATCCGGCAAATTCTTGGATTCAAAGCCGAAGCCGGTGGGCGTTTTGTCAGCGGTGGGTCGATGGCCAATTTGGCCGCGCTCGCCGCGGCGCGGCAGACGAAATATGATTCGTCAGGTCGCTTGCGCATTTACGCGTCGACCGAGACGCATTTTTCCATCTCCAAGGCAGCAGCGCTTTTGGGAATCGGGCGAGAGAATGTGCGCCTCGTCGCTGTCGACGAGCGCTTCAAAATCCGCGTGGACGATCTCTTAGCAAAAATTACCGCTGACCTGGAGGCGGGCTACCTTCCATTCTGCGTGGTTGCTAATGCCGGAACCGTGAACACTGGCGCGGTCGACCCGTTAGCGGAGATTCGAGAGATTGCGGATCGCTTCCAACTCTGGATGCATGTAGATGGAAGTTATGGCGCTTTTGCCGTTCTCGCGGAATCGGCGAAAAAATTGTTCGCAGGGATTGAGCGGGCGGATTCGATCGCGCTTGATCCTCACAAATGGCTTTATCTGCCGGTGGATGTTGGCTGCGTGATTTATCGCGAGCCAGAGATCGCGCGCGCCGCTTTTGCCCATGAGGCCGAATATACTCGGATCATTGGGCAACAGGCAGACGAGGCGTTCGCATTCTGGGATTATGGCCCGGAGCTATCGCGGCGTTTCCGGGCTCTTAAAGTATGGATGTTGTTAAAAGGCGTTGGCCTCGATTACTTGGGCGAGGCGATTGAAAGCAATCTTGCTTGTGCGCGCCACTTGGAGTCGATGGTCCGAGCCAGCAATGACTTCGAGATGGTCGCGCCGATCGAATTGTCGATCTTCTGCTTTCGTCACGTGCCGGCGCAGCTCAGGAATGGATCGCCACAGGCGATCGATGCATTTAATGAACGCCTCTTGATTGCACTGCAACGAGATGGCAGTTCGTATCTCTCGAATGCCACGCTCGGCGGTCGCTTCGCTCTGCGCGGGTGCGTGCTCAATTATCGGACCACTTTGCGCGACATGGAGCTACTGCTCGATGATTTGCGACGCGTAGCACGGTCGTTAGCCGCTTTTGCCTAGCTGCAAATCAAGTCGCATCGCGCAGGAGCGGCTTCAATTGGACTGCCGTTGCTCGTGGCGCGTCAGTGAACTCGCTCGTTCCCAAACTTTACCTTGATTACTCGCACTGCCCTGTGCTTGCGATTCCGATCGCGACGCATTCTATGTCGCTGATCCTTCGGCTCCATTTAACGCAGAGTTCTTTCCTGCGTTTAACGAAAACTTCGCCGCCATGCGTTGTAGCTGCTCAAGCGGAGTTAGCCCGCCGCAGC
>Ga0209268_1001450_pt1 | contig 11513 bp, 8 predicted proteins | sample GraSoiAngelo_143_FD_185900 | JGI IMG/M metagenome (GOLD analysis project Ga0209268, IMG submission 185900) | Grasslands soil microbial communities from the Angelo Coastal Reserve, California, USA - 14_1009_02_30cm (SPAdes) (version 2) | ecosystem: Environmental > Terrestrial > Soil > Grasslands ... | reverse complement strand
GTGCACTTCGGACCAATTGCAATCGGCGGCATCGCGTCAATGGGCGAGGAAAGCTTGATGGGAAGCGAACTGAATTTGATCTTCCGTCTGGAAAAACTGGCAGGCTCGTTAGGTATATCTTGCGGCCTGAGTGAAACCGCGCACGCGAGGCTGGGAGAGCTTGTTCCGACGCGTTCGCTTGGCGAGTTCGAATTGAAAGGTTTTGAGGGAAAGTGCACCTTCTTCGCTCTTTAGCGTCGATTGCGGCATCAGAGCCAGGACGTAAATCCGCGCGCAATTTGAATGCCGGCATTTTGCTCTAATTGGCAGCACAGTAACTTTGACCGAAGCCACGAGCCGAATCGGTTCTCCGATCGGATCCACGTCAAACAACTCGAGATTTTTGCGCGCGTCGGGGGTTCCTGGAAAGAACGTGCAACTCGGCAACGATTAAACCGAAACCCGATAAATTGACTAACGGCGACTAACGAACCCGCTTGTTGAGTCTCGACACGACAGGCTATTGCCGGTATCATCGCTCTAGCAAAAGGGGGATGGTTGAACACGCAAAACACATCCGCCGGGAGTCAGCGGGATCTCCAGCTTGAGATCGCGCACCTTTTGTTAATCGATGTGGTGGGCTATTCGAAATTACTGGTCAATGAAGAGATTGAGTTGTTGCAGGAACTCAATCAAATCGTCCGAGACACCGAATGTTTTCGCGCTGCGGAGGCAAGCGGCAAATTCAATCGAGTGTCGACGGGAGACGGGATGGCGCTTCTTTTTTTTCGCAGCCCGGAAGAACCGGTACGCTGTGCGCTCGAGATCAGCAGAACCTTGCAAGATCATCCGCACATTCAGGTACGGATGGGAGTTCACAGTGGCCCAGTCAACCGAGTTACCGATGTAAACGATAAAACGAACTTTGCAGGATCGGGAATAAATGTCGCCCAACGGGTGCTGGATTGCGGCGATGCCGGGCATATTCTTTTGTCCGGGCACGTGGCGGAGGATTTGGCCGAGTACCGGCACTGGCAGCCGTACTTGCACGACCTGGGCGAATGGGAGGTGAAGCACGGCCTGCGCTTGCACATTGTTAATCTCTACAAAGACAATCTGGGCAATCCACAGGTTCCTGAGAAACTCAAGCGAAGAAAAAGATGGAAGCAGGCGCCCACGGTTCGTTCGATTAGCGCTCCGCGTTCGCCTAAGTTCGCGCTCGTAGCTGCTTTGCTTGCGTCGGCAATTGCGCTGGTTGTCAGTTCGCTGATCTTTTTCCATCCAAGGTCACGGTCACCGGCCGCAGTGGCCGCTCCCGGGGCAACAGTTAGTAGCGCGGTAGCTCCTATCCCCGAGAAGAGCATCGCCGTTCTTCCCTTCGAGAATTTGAGCGATGAGAAAGAGAACGCTTTCTTCGCAGACGGCGTGCAGGATGAAATCCTGACTGGTCTTTCCAGAGTTGCCGACCTGAAAGTGATTAGCCGCACGTCGACAATGCAGTACAAAGTCGGCGCAGAGCGTAATCTGCTCGAGATCGCCAAGGCGCTTGGCGTAACGCACGTGCTGGAAGGCAGCGTGCAACGTGCTGGCGGCCGAGTGCGCGTCAATGCTCAGTTGATTGATGCGCGGACCGACAGCCACCTTTGGGCCGAGCGGTACGATCGCGATATCGCGGACGTATTTGCAATCGAAAGCGAGGTGGCCGGCAAGATCGTGGCACAACTTCAAGCCAAAATCTCTCCGAGCGAAAAAGCGGAAATCGAGAGAGCACCCACCAGCGACGTCGCGGCATTCAATATCTACGCGCACGCCAAGACCCTGATCGCTAACTCTCTCTTAAGTGAGATGTACAAAGATCTTTTCGAAGCTGTACGACTGCTGGACGAAGCAGTGAAGCGTGATCCGTCGTTTTTTCTTGCCTATTACGAACTGGCGAGCGCTCACGACCTAATCTATCAGATCGGTTCCGACCACACGCCTGCACGGCTGGCGTTGGCCGATGCGGCGATTCAATCGCTGCGCCGATTGCGTCCAGACGGCGGCGAGACGCATCTTGCGCTGGCGAAACATCTCTACTTGGGATACCTCGATTACGATCATGCACGCCAGGAACTAACCTTGGCCCAACAGGCCTTGCCTAATAGCTCAGAAGCTTTCCTTTTCGCCGCTTATATCGATCGACGACAGGGACGTTGGGAGGATTCTACGCGGAACTTTGAACACGCATCGCAACTGGATCCGCGCAATGCGGCGATCCTCCAGCAACTGTCTCTGAGTTACGAAAATCTTCGCCGCTACGCCGACGCGGCCGCCGTTCTGGACCGTGCGCTTACAATTGTCCCGAACGACGTAACGCTTCGGACGCTGCGCGCTAGACTCGCCCTGAGGTGGAAGGCGAATACAAAACCTATGCACACCATCACTGAGACCATCCTCAGCGAAAATCCGAACGCGGCGCCTGTTGTTGCGGGGGAATGCCTGCCACTTGCCTTGTATGAGCGCGATGCCGCCGCGGCTCAGCGGGCACTGGCCGCCATGCCTCCGGGCGGATGCTTCGAGGCATCTATTCCATTTCCCAATGCCTGGTGCGAGGGTCTGGCTGCCCGCATGCGCGGCGACCAACAGGCAGCGCGCGACGCGTTCACCAGGGCGCGAACAGAACTCGAAAAAATCGTCCACGACCAACCCGATTATGCAGAGGCGCTCTCCGCACTCGGTGTTGTTGATTCTGCGCTCGGAAATAAGGAGGACGCCATTCGTGAGGGCCGGCGGGCCGTCGAGTTGATGCCAGTCAGTAAAAATTCCATCGAAGGCCCGCAGTTGATCAAGTATCTCGCCCTAATTTATGCGTGGACGGGCGACAAGGATCGCGCGTTCAAACGATTGGAGAAGGCAGCGAAACTTCCAAGTTATTTAAGTTACGGCCAACTGCGTCTCGATCCGATTTGGGACCCGCTGCGCGGCGACCCGCGCTTTGATAAGATCGTCGCCTCGCTCGCGCCAAAGTAGGCGGCAACGTCTCCGACCGGGAGTAAGGCAATCGCCCGCATAGCCCACGAGCCAAAAGCGTTCTCCAAGCAGGATTGACACATTTTCACCGCGGCCTCCGTTGGAGTTGCACCACGGTTATTGTCTTCGGCCAATGTGCCAGTATTGTTAGGCTCCCAAAGGGTGAACGCGCAAGACACACCCGCTGATTCCAAGCCGGATCTCCAGCTCGAGATCGCGCACCTTTTGTTAATCGATGTGGTGGGCTATTCGAAATTACTGGTCAATGAAGAGATTGAATTGTTGCAGGAACTCAATCAAATCGTTCGAGACACCGAATGTTTTCGCGCTGCGGAGGCAAGCGGCAAATTCAATCGAGTGTCGACTGGCGATGGGATGGCGCTCCTTTTCTTCCGTAGCCCGGAGGAACCAGTGCGATGTGCATTCGAGATTAGCAAAACTTTGCAAGATCATCCGCGTATTCAGGTGCGGATGGGAGTTCACAGCGGCCCAGTCAACCGAGTTACCGATGTTAACGACAAAACGAACTTTGCAGGATCGGGAATAAATGTCGCGCAACGGGTGCTGGATTGCGGCGATGCCGGGCATATTCTTTTGTCCGGGCACGTGGCGGAGGATTTGGCCGAGTACCGGCACTGGCAGCCGTACTTGCACGATCTGGGCGAGTGTGAGGTGAAGCACGGCCTGCGCCTACACCTCTGTAACCTCTACAAAGATAATCTTGGCAATTCCCAAGTCCCTGAAAGGCTCAAGCGAGGAAAAAGATCGAAGCAGGTCTCGCCAGTTCGTCCAATTACGTCTCCTCGTTGGCCCAAGAGCGTGCTTGTAGTGACTTTACTTGTGTCCGCTGTCGCCCTGGTTATCAGTTCTTCAATCCTTTTCCATCGAGCCTCACCGCTGAGGACTAGAGTGCCTGCTCCCGAGGCAGCAACTACCAGCGCCCTGGCTGCTATTCCCGAGAAGAGCATCGCCGTTCTTCCATTCGAGAATTTAAGCGATGAGAAAGAGAACGCTTACTTCACAGATGGCGTACAGGATGAAATCCTGACTGGTCTTTCCAGAGTTGCCGACCTGAAAGTGATTAGCCGCACATCGGTGATGCAGTACAAAACCGGCACCAAGCGAAACCTACGCGAGATCGCCACAGACTTAGGCGTCGCACATGTACTGGAAGGCAGCGTGCAGCGTGCAGGTGGTCGAGTGCGTGTCAACGCTCAGTTGATCGATGCGCGGACGGACAGCCACCTTTGGGCGGAAAGGTACGATCGCGATGTCGTGGATGTATTTGCAATCGAAGGCGAGTTGGCCGGGAAGATAGTCGCGCAGCTTCAAGCCAAAATTTCCCCTACTGAGAAGGCGGCGATCGAAAAAGCGCCGACAACAGATCTTGTCGCGTACGACCGGTATTTGCGTGCCCAGGAACTCTTCGCCGACACCTCTGATCCAATCCACGCCCGGGAAAAGCTGCCCCAAGCCGCCCACCTGCTCGAGGAAGCTGTCACTCGTGATCCGCACTTCTTACAGGCTTGGTGTCTGCTGTCCAGAGTACATGGCGTTGCCTACTTTAGGGGCCACGACCACACCCCGGCCCGTCTCGATCTGGCTTACGCGACCGTGCAAGCAGCGCTTCGCCTCCAGGAGGATGCAGGCGAAGCCCACCTCGCTCTGGCCAATTATTATTACCACGGCTTCCGCGACTACGGGCGGGCTCGCAGCGAGCTGGCTATCGCCCAGCGCACGTTGCCCAACAACGCCGACGTATTCCGATTAACGGGCTTCATTGATCGTCGCGAAGGCCATTGGGAAGAAGCAACGCGCAACCTGGAGCGAGCCCTTGAGCTGGACCCGCGCAACTTCTTCATTCTCCAGCAACTCGCTTTGACTTACCAGTCGCAGCGTCGTTACGCCGACGAAGCCCGAACCTACGATCGAGCACTGACGATCGTGCCGGCCGATCCCGCAACTCGCATACTTCGGGCGCTGATTGCGTTGGATTGGCGAGCGGACATCAAACCTTTTCAGGCCACGCTAGCCACTTTGCTGGCTGAAAATCGCAGCGTCGCGCCCGATGTAGATCTCCCTCGCTATGCCCTGTGCGAACGGACTGCGGCCGCCGCAACCCGGACGCTGACAAACTATCCGCGCGAGGGCGTCGTAAATAATGGAGTCAACTATCCCTATGCATATTGGCAGGGCGCCGTTGCTCGTTGCCAGGGTGATTCAGCCAAAGCGCGAACCGCCTTTACTGCCGCGCGCAGAGAAGTGGAAAAGACTGTGGAAGAGCAACCCGACTTCGCGGCCGGCTTCAGCCTGTTGGGCATGATCGACGCCGGCCTCGAGCGGAAAGAAGAGGCACTTCGAGAGGGACGTCGCGGCTGTGAATTGCTGCCGATCTCTAAAGACGCTATCGACGGCGCGGACCTAGCCATTAACCTGGCGCAAATCTACGCCTGGACTGGTGAAAAAGATCGCGCCATCGAACAGATCGCGGCAGTGGAGCGCGTTCCGAACACCCTCAGCTATGGCCTTCTCAAACTTCACCCTTATTGGGATCCTCTGCGCGGCGATCCGCGCTTTGAAAAGATTGTCGCCTCGCTCGCACCGAAGTAGGGTGGCGTCCGTTGGGAGTTGCACCACGGTTATTGCCTGCGGCCAGAGTAATGGTATTGTTACGGTTGCTAAGGGGTGAACGCCCAAGACACGTCTGCGGAGACTAAGCCGGATCTCCCGCTCGAGATCGCGCATCTGCTGTTAATCGACGTTGTGGGCTATTCGACGTTGCTCGTCAATGAGCAGATTGAGTTACTGCAAGAGTTGAATCAAATCGTGCACGGGACGCAGTCTTTTCGTGCGGCAGAAGCAATCGGCAAACTGATCCGAGTACCCACTGGAGACGGGATGGCGCTTCTGTTCTTCCGTAGCCCGGAAGAACCAGTGCGATGCGCGCTCGAGATTAGCAGAGCGTTGCAGGATCATCCGAGGATCCAGTTGCGTATGGGAATTCATAGCGGCCCCGTCGCTCCAGTCAGGGATGTTAACGAGCAAACGAACATGACCGGGTCAGGAATCAATGTGGCCCAACGGGTGCTGGATTGCGGCGATGGCGGGCATATTCTTTTGTCCGGGCATGTGGCGGAAGATTTGGCCGATTATCGGCACTGGCAGCCGTATTTGCACGATCTGGGCGAGTGCGAGGTAAAGCATGGATTGCGCCTGCACCTGTTTAATCTCTACAAAGATGGTCTCGGCAATCCACAGGTTCCTGAAAAGCTCACGCCAAGATGGAAACACAAACCTGCCTTGGTTCGTCGAGTCAGTCCGCCCCGATGGCCAAAGCCTCTGCTTGTAGTTGCTTTAGTTGTGTCGGCCGTCGCTCTTATAGCCAGTTCCTTGGTCTTCTTCAATCGAGCATCATCGCCGCCGACCACATCGCCCCTTTCCGAGGAGACAGCTAGTAAGGCCACGGTTCTAGTTCCCGAAAAGAGCATCGCCGTTCTTCCATTCGAAAACCGGAGCGAAGAAAAAGCCAACGCTTACTTTGCCGACGGCGTCCAGGATGAGATTCTTGCGCGCTTATCGAAGGTCGCCGACCTGAAGGTCATCTCGCGTACATCGACGCAGCATTACAAAAGCGCGCCTGAAAACCTGCCCGAGATCGCAAAGCAGCTTGGCGTCGCCCACATCCTGGAAGGAAGCGTGCAGAAGCGCGGCGACGCCGTGCGCGTGAACGTGCGGCTAGTCAAAGCAGCCAATGAATCCCATCTGTGGGCTGATACGTTTGATCGCAAACTAACCGACATCTTCTCGGTTGAGAGTGAAGTCGCCAAAGCCATTGCCGACCAGTTGCGGGCGAAACTCAGCGGTCAGGAAGAGCAAGTCATTGCCGCCAAACCGACAGACAATGTCGAGGCGTACGACGCATATTTGCGCGGTCTAGCTTATACCCTGAAAACAGGCACCAACACGCCTGCCTACTACCTTGCCGCACAGAAATATCTCAGAGAAGCGGTGCGGTTGGACCCGAAGTTCGCCCTTGCGTGGGCGCTACTGTCATTGGTGGATGCGCGCGGCTACATCTCAGTGAATCTTCAACCAACGGTCGCGCTGCGTGAAGAAACACGGCAGGCAGCCGAGACTGCTCTCACTCTTCAGCCTAATCTGAGCGAAGCGCTGCATGCCAAGGCCTTCTACCACTACGCCTGCCTAAAGGATTACGACACCGCGGTGCGTTATTTCGAACAAGCACGTCAGTTCTTGCCGAATAATAGCCGGATTCCTCAGTCGCTGGCCTATGTCGCGCGGAGGCGAGGCGAGTGGGACCGGAGCGAGGCCTACTTTAACGAAGCCGAGCGGCTCGACCCACGCAACGTTTCGCTCCTCGCCCAGCACGCGCTTTCCTACACAATGCTTCGTCGTTTCCCCGAGGCGTTGCGAAAGCTTGATCAGGTTCTCGATATCATCCCGGATGACGCGGATACACTCTCGACCAAGGCGGCTATCGCACAAGCCGAGGGCGACCTGCCGCGTGCTTCGGCGCTTCTCGCTCCGCTCCGCCCGGCGGCGGGCCTCGCCCAGGCTTTGGAAACACAAGTTTATCAGGCGATCCTGGAGCGCCGCCCTGCGGAAATCGTTTCTCGGCTAAAAGAAATATTGGCCAAGCCTGACCCGGCCTTGGGTTACTTCAATGGCGAACTGCGCTTTTATTTAGGCTGGGCGCAAGAGGTCGCAGGTGATCATGCTGGCGCCCAGGAAAGTTGGCGACAGACGCGCAGCGAACTGGAATCTTTCCTGAAAGAACAGACGGAAAATCGTAGGCTGGTTGAACATCTTGCGCTGACCAATATGGGTCTCGGTGACAAAGTCGCCACGTTGACATTGACCGAACGGGCCATGGCCGCGAATCCAATCGAGAGAGACGCCGTGTCTGGTGCCGCTCCGATCGAGGTCCTCGCCAGGGTCGCGGCGCGAATGGGCGAGCCCGACCGCGCTATCGTCGCTTTACAGAAACTACTCTCGGTGCCGGGCGAAGGCGCGCTGGCTGAAAATATACCGCTCACTCCTGCGCTGCTCCGGCTCGATCCCATGTTCGATCCGCTCCGGAATGATCCGCGCTTCGAAAAAATTGTTGCCTCACTTGCACCAAAGTGATCGGCGAGTCCCTCGGCAAGATGAGTATTGCAATTGTCGGTCGTATGGCAACCCTCCCGCGCTCTATTTTTACACGCCGCAGGCGCTCGGCCACGTCACATGTGGTCGCCGGAATGTTTATGGCGATCTTTGAACGTCAGCTCGGCAATGCCTGACTTGTCGAGTTCGCCCAGTCCTTCTTTCACCATTCGGTCGTACTGTTCCTTCGTCGCCTGCGCGAGCGGTAGATCGAGACCGATGTTGCGCGCCAGATCGACCGCAATGCCGCTATCTTTGGCCGCGTGCGCGGCAGAGAAAAAGCAACTGTGCTCGCGATTTTGCATGTCTTCGCCGTCGGTCTCGAGCACGCGTGAGGCCGCGCCGGTTTGCGAAAAGACCGTTCTCAACATTTCGAGATCGAGACCGAGCGCCGCGCCCAGCGCGAGTCCTTCGGCCAGACCCGCGGTGTTGATGTTCATCACCATGTTGACCAACGCTTTCACTTTGGCCGCTTGGCCCGCTTTCCCAATGAAGCGAATCGTGGATCCAAGCTCCTTCAATATCGGCTCAGCTTTTCGGAAAGCTTCTTCTTTCCCGCCACACATCAGATAAAGCTTGCCCTCGCGCGCCTGGGTGATGCTCGAAGCCATGCACGCTTCAAGCGTTTGCGCCCCGGCCTCTTCCGCCAGCTTTTCAAGATCGATCTCCACCCGCGGCGAAATTGTCTCGCAGTTGATGAACAGCTTGCCGCGCCCATTTACGAATAAGTTGTCGCCAGTTGCGGTGAAAATTTGCCGCACCGCGTTGTCATCGGTCACGACCGTAAAAATCACGTCGGATTCCGCTGTAACTTCCGATAAATCCTGGCCCGCTGCGCAGCCAAGTTCGGCCGCAATAGACGTCGCTCTCGCACGGTTTATGTCGTAAACAGCTGTGATATGAAATTTTCGATCCTTTAACCGACGCGCCATGTTCCCACCCATGCGACCCACGCCAACGAAACCAATGTTCATCTCGATCTTAGACCTGTCCGGCAAAAAATGGATTGTGCTCTTTCTCTTCTCCAACCGTCGTCATCGGCCCGTGACCCGGACAAATGATCGTCTCATCCGGCAGCGTCAGGATTTTCTCGAGATTATTTCGTAATGCGTCATCATAGGAAACGTTTCCACCACCCATCGAGCCGGCAAAAAGCGAATCGCCGACGATTGCGATCGGGCGCGCGCGACCGTTCACAACGTAAGTCATGCCGCCCGGGGAGTGGCCCCAGGTTAGCCGTGTGTCGATCTCGAGGTTGCCAAGGCGAAAACGTTTTCCTTCTTCGATCGTTTCTGCACCCGGAACTGATTCGCGCGCCGGAGTAAAAACTTCTGCGCCGGTTTCCTCGCGCAGACGCGGCAGGTCCGCGACATGATCGGAGTGCGCATGTGTAAGTAAAATTAGTTTCCAATTCAGTTTCTCCCTTTTCGCAACGCGGACCATTTCACTACAATCTGCGCCGGTATCAAAAGCCGCCGCTGCACGAGTCGTCGGGTCCCAAACGAGATAGGCATTGACCGCCATGCCGTGATAATGGGTGTTGAACTGGGCGAGGCCCTCTCGCTCATCTATTTTTTTCGGATGCCATTCACTCCTGGCGAGTTCGCAGAGTGCTCGCCCGGCAAGGCCCAGGACGGGCGCAACGCGCAAAAGCGCCAGCTCATCGAACTCGCCATCCCGCAGCTTGCGAATTTTTTGCGAGCTGACGCGCGCCTTTTCCGCCAGCTCGGTATCGGAGATGCGCAGACCGTGTTGCGCTTTGCCGATGATGTCGCTGACGTTGTCTTCGAGTGGAATCATTTTCTAGTCCTTTGCTAAACGTTCACCGGTTGCGCTTCCTGAGCGATACGCAAACGGATAATGCGATCCAACGCCAGTTTCTCAAAGACCCTGGCAACATCCACAACCGAAAATGCTTTGCCTGTTTCTTTTTCCATCGATGTCATTGAAACGTTATTAATGCCGCAAGGAATGATGTAATTGAAAGGCGAAAGATCGCCGCACACGTTTAGGGCAAAGCCATGCATCGTGATCCAATGACGAACACCGACTCCAATGGAAGCAATCTTGCGATGGTCGATCCAAACGCCCGTTAGCGCTTCGCGTTGCCACGCGGTAATTCCATAATTGGCGAGAAGTTCAATGAGCAACTGCTCGAGCCAGCGCAGATATCGATGTAAATCCTGCCCGCACCGGCGAAGATCGATGATCGGATAACCCATTAATTGACCGGGTCCGTGATAAGTGGCCTGGCCGCCGCGATTGATCGCAAAAAGTGGATGTGGCAGATGGGCTGAGCCAAGCAAGCTCGATTTATCCGGTGTTCGGCCAATTGTGTAGACCGGCTCATGCTCGAGCAAAAGCAATTCATCTTCCAACGAGCGATCCTCCCGTTTTTGGGCAAGGAGTTCTTCCTGCAACAAGAGCGCATCGGCAAATTCCATTCGCCCGAGCCAGCGCACCCGAAGATCCGCCATGACTTCGTTCATATTTGCGCGCCGCTCGGAACGCCCAAGCGCGCTGCTTCTTGTGAGCGCAGGTGCGTCAAACCAATTGCCAGCGCGTCAGCCGCGTCCGCATCGGGTGTTTGTGTTAAACCAAGAAGCGCACGCACCATGAAGGCCACCTGATTTTTCCCGGCGGCGCCTGTGCCCACAGTCGCCTGCTTGATGCGATTCGGCGCGTATTCAAAAATGGGCAGGCCGTTTTCCGCCGCTGCCAGAATGGCCGCTCCTCGCGCGGCCCCAAGAACAATCGCGGTCTTATAGCTTTGCACGTAAATAACCGATTCGAGCGCACAACAATCCGGTTCATGTTCGCGAATTAATTCGGCAAGCCGATCACGAATCGCCACCAGACAAGACGAGGAGCGAACCGAATTCGCATTGTGAATCGTCCCGAAATAGAGAGAGCGCGGCTTGCCTTTGTTGGCATCGACGATTGCGACACCGGTGTGGCGCAAAGAGGCGTCGATGGCAAGTACCCGCATCGTCCTACCTTAAAGATCGCCGCTTCCGCGTTCAACCCCGAAAGCTTTCGGGGTCAACACTGAATCGACAAATTCCGGAGCAACGGTTTTACTCGCGGCAACATGGCGAAAGCTTTGAAGAAAGAGATTGGCCCGGCGACAGACAAGCGAATCGCGTTCGCGGCGCTCATCGCGATGGTGGTGATTGTTTCAAGCGCCCCGTCATCTTTGGCGACGACCAAAGGGTTGAGCCAAATCGTAACGCCGGACCTGCAAGGACCGGGCGATCTTTCGCTCAGTTTCCAGGCACAAAGCGAGCAGATCGCAAACCCGTACGAACTTCAAGCCGAGATGGGGCTAACGAAATGGGCTGAGTTTGCAGTCTTTCGCG
>Ga0209268_1001446_pt1 | contig 11523 bp, 9 predicted proteins | sample GraSoiAngelo_143_FD_185900 | JGI IMG/M metagenome (GOLD analysis project Ga0209268, IMG submission 185900) | Grasslands soil microbial communities from the Angelo Coastal Reserve, California, USA - 14_1009_02_30cm (SPAdes) (version 2) | ecosystem: Environmental > Terrestrial > Soil > Grasslands ... | reverse complement strand
CCAGGCGCCCCGCTGCCGCAACACGGGAAGCAGCTTCGTGAGGTTGCGCCGCCGCACCAAGACCGGGTCGGACAACCGCGTGTGCGTGGTCCATGTCCGCCCGTCGGCGTCGACGCTCTCCAGCAGATATTCCTGCTGCGTGAACGGCGAGAACGGCATCCTCGGCTCGAGCAGCTCCTCAACCGTATGGAAAAAGGTCATGACCTTGACGTCACAGCCGAGAAACAGAATCTTGCCGTCACGATCGAGCAGACGAGCGTACGGGGATCCGACGCCGCAGGGCGTCTTGGCGTGCACGTGGCCCGCAACCAACGCAGCGGCGTCCGCTCCCCAGACGGCCACGGAGTGCGTGGGGTGCACGCTGCGAATGACCCCGGGCGTGCGGCGGAACAGTTCCGTCAAGAGCCCCATCCGTGACGGTGTGCGCCTCACGTCGAATACCCGGCGCTGCTGCGCATAGTCCACGGTCGGACCGGTGAACGGCAAGGTCGGCAGCAGCAGCGTGCCGCCGGGGCCGACGGCCTCCTGAAGAACCGCAAGCACGTCGCTGGGCTTCCCGCTGAACTTTCCAAGGTGATCCAGCGAGCTGTGTACCAGCAGGGTGTCGCCCGGGGCCACACCGAGTCCACGCACCGCCTGGAGCAGGTCCGACGTGGAAAACGGGCGGCCCCAGCGCGTCGTCGCGAGGCGGAGCCCGCCGCGCACGCGGCGCTTTACCCAGGTGCGCACCCGTGACAGTATGAGGGGCGTCACGACGCCACTTCCGTCGTACGGGCACCAGCCACGTGCTCCTCAAGCATCAGTGCATCAGCGAAGAACTTGGCTGCCCAGTTCACGAAGGTGAGGGGGGTGTAGCGCCCGAAGATAGGCTGGGAGCCCTTGACGCCCCCCCGCAGATCCAGGTTCGCGGTGTGCAACAGCTGGGTCGCCTTCACGTATCTGTTGAGCCCAAGCGCAGCACTGACGAACTGTGGGTCCCGACACTCCCGCGGCAGGCGCAGCCACACCCCCGCGACCTGTGCGTTTCCGGTCAGGCAGCTGTAGGTCGCATTCGCGCTCCACGTGCGATCGAATTCACCCGGCAGGACACCCCGCTGCTCGAAGATCTCCCGGAGGCGTGTGGCGGTCCTGAGTGCCGCCTCCAGGTAGCGGTCGTCCCGCAGGCAACTCCAGGCGCCCATCAGTCCTTCCATCACGTAAGCGATCGTATGCGTCAGGGGGACGTTCCACTTGTCCGCCGAAACAAAGAACGCGTTGTGCTCGAACCAACCGTTGTCGTGCTGCTGCGCCAACGTCCATTCCAGGTTGCGACGGGCGGCGTCGAGGAAGCGCTGCTCGTCGACCAACTGGTACAGTTCTAGTAAGCTCCACGCAGTCCGCACGTCGTAGGCATGAACGACGGTTTCGGTCTCCGGCGCGTGCTGACGCCACGCTCCATCGGAGTCCTGCCCGTCCGCCAGCCAGTTGCCCGCCCGCACGGCGGCGTCGAGATACCGTTCGTCTCGGGTTTCCGAAAACGCCCGGCACCACCCCAGCACAACCTGCCCCGTGTTGAACACTGCCGGCGGTCGCTTGCTGCCATTCCCCCTGTAGAACCCGGCCTGAATCGCGCCGCTCGGGAGTTGAACCTGGAGTTCCCAATCGGCCATGCGTACGGCGCGCGCGTAGAACTCCGCGTTCGCCGTACGGTGGGCGTAATCGAAAAACGTCGGGATGATGTATCCCGTCGTTTCCGGATACGGCGGCAGCCAGCCTCGGAGGAGCGAGTACCCGGCGGAGACTCCACCGCCCCCGCCGCGATCCTGGGCGCGGCACAGCCATCCCATCGTGGCTTGGAGGTGCTGGCCGGAGTCGCCGGGTGTAGCCGGCCATCTGAACAGATCTCGCCACACCATGGCCGCGTGCGATGGATGCAGCAGCCGGATCCCCGCGGCGAGTGCCGACAACGGTGCGCGTCTCACGGGTCTCGCATCACCCGTCCCCTCGATCCGCGAACGTCGGCCGCGCCGGATCACTCCACACATCCCAGCGTCCGCGCGCGGCGTTCAGTGCCGCTACGACCAGGGCCGCCAGGAGGGCGATACCACTGCGTGCGACGCGCAAGACTCCGCCGCCGGGAACGGAGGCGGGCCGCACCATCCACGGCAACGTGATGCCCCCCAGCCCCACGACCCCGGCCCAAGGCCCGAACACGAGCAGCAGGCCGGCGACGAAACTCGACACGGCGAGCGGAGTGAGCAACCGCAGCACTTTGTGGGACATGAACTGCCACCACACGCGGTTCTTCCCCGGATGCAGCACCCAGGGCATCCAGGCGATCAGCTGATAGTTTCCGGTGAGCGTCCGCACCTTGCGAGCGAGTTCCGTGGCATCGGAGCCCGACCGAACATCGGTGGCCACCGCCAGGGGAGCAAATCCTACGCGTTTGCCTGCGCGCACCACCTGAAGCGGCACCCAGACGTCATCGAGCAGCAGACCTGGCGGCAGCGGCGACCACAGCTCCCGTTTGAGCGCGTAGAGCGCACCGCTCACGCCAACCGCACTGTCCCACGCCGCCTCACGCATACGCAACCAGCGCTCGAACCGCCAGTAGCGGTCGTACAGGCTATCGGAGCCGCGGGACGAGGCGATGTCGAGCGATCCCGAAACGACTCCCACGTCCGGGGAGGCCAAGGCCGTCACGAGGTGCTCGACGGCTCCGGGGGCCACATGCTGGCGCACGTCGGTGAACACGAGCACCTCCCCACGGCTCATCGCGACGGCGCAGTTGAGGGCGGCCGCCTTCCCTTGGGGTCGTTCCAGGACCCGCACCTTGACCCGGTCGTCAGCCAGTGCGGCCAGTGCGGCCACGGCTGCCGGGTCCGGCCCATCGAGCACGATGACGACCTCAGACTCGAGCGGCACCGCCTCCAGCAGCTCGGCCACCTTTTCAGCGACTGCGCCCCCCGGGTCACGAGCCGCGATGAGGATCGAGATCAGCCGCGGGCCCGGCCCCGCCCCCGGTCGGGCGAGGCGCGCCGGCAACAAGCTCACGATCCAGGGATACACGACGTAGGTGTAGGCCCCGTGGAGCGCGCCCAGCCCGAGTAGCAGACCCCCCGCAGCGGTCGCGTCCGTCATCGCACCGTCGCCTCCATGGCGCGTTGGGGGTGCTCCACGCTCGTGACCAGCTCGCTGAGGTGATCGATCTTGCTCGTCCACGACTCCCCGTCCACCGCCCTGGACCGCTCGAGCCGCGGTCCCGCCGTCCCGGATCGCAGCACGGCCTCGATCTCCGCGAGGAACCCCGCCGGGGTCCTCCCGATGGACACCAGGCCATCGAGCTTTTCGACTTCCGGGATAGCGCTGGCAACCACCGGCAGCCCGGCCGCCACATACTCCCGCAGCTTGAGGGGGTTCGCGGCATTGGTGAGGTCGTTGATGACGAACGGCAGGATGGCGACGTCGAACCCCTTGCAGTAAGCCGGCAGGAGCTGATAGTCCTTGCGACCGAGCAGATGGACGTTCGGCAGGCCCTGCAGCCGGCCAACATCCGTCTGCGTGCGGCCGATCAGCGCGAAGGACCATTGGGGACGGGACACCGCGAGGAACCGAACCAGCTCCAAGTCCACCCAATCGGCGATCAGTCCGAAGAATCCGATCAGGGGACGCGGCAGGGCGGCCAGCTCCGGCGGCACGACCGTATGCGGGCTGCAGGCGCGTCGGAAGTGCTCCACATCCACGCCGTGCGTCACCAGGAACGTCGGAGCGTTGTCGCGTCGCTTGCGCTCGTACAGCAACTGCGATGAGGCAATCACGAGGTCGGCCTTTGCGAGCAGCCGCTGCTCCATCCCGGCCACCGCGACTTTGTCGGTGCCGGTGAATTCGGAGTACTCGTCGACGCAGTGGTACACGACCAGCCGTTCCCCCAGCTCCCCCACGACGTCCCCAGAAGTGGGGAAGAACGTCCACGTGATCACGTCGCGGAACGCGAGCTGCCGGCACACGCGGCGGAGTGTGGCGGCGAGGAACCACCGATTGAACCGGCGCGCGAGGGCGTTTCCGTGCAGCGGGATCACGAGGGGCGAGAAGACATAGATGTTCTCAGCGACGCGACGGCAGCCCGCGGCGAATTCCCGCGCCTTCTTGACCACGAGTCGCAGGTCTCGCCCGGTCGCACGTGGATTGCGATTGCCGATCGAGTTCACCCACAGGATGCGATTTTTCCGGGCGAGCCCGAGCATGACGTGTTTCTTGCTCAGGGGGTCGCCGTCCCAGTCGTTGCAAAAGCAGATGATGTCTCGCCCTTCAAGCATTGCGCCCGACCTCGCCGTTCTCTTAATGCCGCACCAACGCTCTCACGAGTTCGCCGACACACCGCTCGATCCGCGCGTACACCCGCTCACATACCGCGGCGTCCTGCTCGACGGGATCTTCGATCGCGCGTGACGTGGCGGGCAGCGGATCCAGGTCGCCGAGCAGCAGCACATCGCGCGGCGAGCGCCCGAACCGCTCGCAGATGCTGCGGGCCTGCAGTTCCTCCATTACGACGATGAGATCCGCAGCACGCGCCAGAGCGGCGACGACGAGCTGGGAGCTGTGCCCGGCGAGATCGATCCCGTGACGCGCGGCGGCGGCGATGGCGTGGGGCGGTGACGCGCGGCCCGGCGCCGTGAAGCCCGCCGACTCCACGCGCACGGCCCCGGCGCCGCGGCGCTCGAGCTCCCGCTCCAACACGGCCGCGGCGAAGGGGCTGCGGAAAATGTTGCCGCTGCACAGCACGAGCACGAACGCGGGCGGCCGTCGGGAGCCCAGCGCTGCGAAAGCCGCTCGGCGGCGAGCGCGGTACAGGAGCCGGTCCCCCGCGCGCCGCAGCCGTCGGAGAAGCTCCGCGACCCAATTTCCTCGCGTCGCCACGCCACCGGTCCCCGGTGCAGACGACCCGCTGGCGCCACGGCGGGGCTGCACACGAGTGGCGAGGTCGGGCGTCGTGAGTCGGTTGCGCAAGGTGCTCACGCGGCTCGGACGCCGCCGTTGCACTTGGCATGCAGGAAGCGGGCGATCGCGGCGACCGAGCCCAAGTTCCGTTCCGTGATCTCGTCCTCTTCCAGGGTGCAGCCGAACTCTCGCTGCAGAAAGCCGACCAGCTCGATCACACCGATCGAATCGATCACGCCGCCCCCGAACAGTGGATCTTCGTCCTTGAGCGGCCAGTCGGGACGCATGTAGAGGAAGTTTTCACGGACGTAGGCTCGCGTGCGGTCTGCGATCACCGCCGGCGTGAACTCTCGCGTTTCGTCGCGCATCGTCCTCACCTCAAGGTCGCACGTCAGGCTGCAGCCGGGGTTTCCACAGGCGCTGGCTCCACGCGGGCGCTCCCCGCCACGCGGGCCCGGACGAGGGCGGGGGCGGGGGCGCCCAGAAACTCCCGGTGCCACAACTCGGTCGACAGAATCGCGACGAGCGCCTGATTCTCACGGAATCCCTCCGCGCGCCCGGCCCGGCAGCGCCGAACCAATCCAGCGACGGCCTCTGGATTGAAGATTCCCGTGCGCCGCAGGCTCACGGGATCGAGCAGCGCCTCCACGTACTCCGGCGGCCGCCCGTCGAAGAACGCAGGCACGTCCGGCGCCCGATATGGCTGTTTGCGCCTGCGGGCGACGGCCGCCGGCAAGAGGCCGGTGGCCTCCCCCCAGCGTCGCAGGATGTTCTTCTCCCGCAGACCCCGCAGCTTGCTGCGCGCCGGAAGCGCGGCCGCGAATTCGACGAGCCGGTGGTCGAGGTAGGGAACGCGCGCTTCGACCCCGTGCGCCATCGCCATGCGATCCCCCTGCGAGCTGAGCAGATAGGACGAGAGCAGCGTCGTGATCTCGAGATACGCGGCCCGCGCCAGGGGCGACCAGGCCCCGAACCCGGCCGGGAGGCGGGCGCGCAGCTCGGCCAGGGGGTCGAACGGCCCGAGTCCCGCACGGAATTCGGCCGCGTAGAAGTCCTTGATGCGGGCCGTGAGCTGGAACCGCGGCAGATGGGAAAACAGCGGATCATCGGGTGAACCCGCGGTCATGAAATAGCCGCGCCAGAAGTCGCCCTTCCCCGACGCGGGGGCGATCCCCGGATACAGCCCGTCGAGCAGGCGCGGGGGCAAGCGCGATGCCGGCCGACGCCAACACAGCAGCCGGATGATCGCCTCCTTGAACAGGTCGTAGCCGAGAAAGACCTCGTCGGACCCCTCCCCCGTGAGCACCACCTTGATGCCGTGTTCCCGGACGATCCGGGACAGCAGGTACAGCGGGGCCGGCGCGGTCCGCACGAGCGGTGTCTCGGTGTGCCGGATGACGTCCGGGAACACGCGGGCGATGTCGCCGCGCCCGATACGCTGCACCGCGTGACGGCTCCGCACATCCGCCGCGACCGCTTGTTGATACGCACTCTCGTCCAGCGTCGGGTCCTCGAAGGTCACCGAGAAGGTCCGCAGGGCGAGCGGGGAGCCCGCCGCCGCGAGCGCGCACACGATGCTCGAATCGATGCCGCCGCTCAGGTACCCGCCGACCGGTACGTCGGCCTGGAGGCGCAGCCGCACCGCCGAGCGCAACAGCTCGTCCAGGGCCTCGAGCGCGTCCGCCGGCTCGGTGGCGGCCTCGGCGTAGTCGAGCGCGTAGTAGCGCCGTACCGCGAGCCGCCCGTCCTGCCACCGCGCGCAGCACCCGGGCTCGAGCGCGCGGATCCCCCGAAACGGAGTGCGGGGAGGGCGCGCCGCCCAGAACGTGAAGATCTCGTCCAAGCCTTCGGGATCGAGCGCGCGCTCGACCTCGCCCGTGACCAGCAGCGCTTTCACCTCGGACGCGAAATAGAGATCGCCGTCCCGCTCCGCGTAATACAGCGGCAGGATGCCGAATCGGTCGCGCGCGAGAAACACGGACCCGGCGCGCCGGTCGTAGATCGCGAACGCGAACTGGCCGTTCAGGCGCTCCAGCATCCGCTCGCCCCATTGCTCGTAAGCGTGCACCAGCACCTCGGTGTCGCTGCGGGTGCGGAACAGGTGCCCGCGGGCCTCCAGCTCGCCGCGCAGTGCGAGGTGGTTGAAGATCTCGCCGTTGTAGACGATGAAGACGCTGCCGTCTTCGTTCGTCATGGGTTGCACCCCGCGCGCCAGATCGATCACGCTCAACCGGGCGTTGGTGAGGCCCACCCGGTCGTCGACGTGCAGCCCGAACCCGTCCGGCCCGCGGTGCCGGATGGCGGACGCCATCCGCTCCAGCAGCTCCGCGGCCACGCCCACTGGGCGCCGGCGCGCGATACCGGCCACACCGCACATCAGGAGCCCCCTCCCCCGTCCCGGGCCGCGACGCCGACGTCCGGCACCGGCGCCACCAGCAACGAGGTGAGATGGAGCGGACGGGTGACGGCGCGCTTGTGCTCGATCTCGTGATAGGCGCGCTCGATTTGCTCGACCCGATAGCCCAGGTCGGCGGCCACGGCGGCCGTGCTGCGCCCTTCGTTCCGGGCCTGCAGCACCACGTCCAGCATCCCCAGCGGCATCGAGAAAAAGAACTCCTCCTGCGTTTGCGGCAGTGAGTACGTGTCGGTGGTGGGCGTGCGCGCACGGATGGCGACGGGCACTCCGAGCGACTCGGCCAGCTGGTAGACCTGGCTCTTGTACAGGTGCGCCATCGGCTTCACGTCCGCGAGCCCGTCCCCGCCTTTCACGAAGAACCCCTGGTCGTATTCCAGGCGGTTGGGCGTCCCGAGCACCGCGTAGTTCAGCCGGTCGGCGTGGTGGTAAGCCAGCATCGTCCGGATGCGTTGCTTGAAGTTCGTGGCGGCCACGATCTCGCGCAGCTCGCGCGCGGGCAGGCGCACCTTGCGCAGGTTCTGCCCCGGTGGCTGCACGGCGATGGAACACACGTTGAGCCGGTCGGAATCGAGGCCGCCCCCGTCGAGCACCAGCTTGGAGCGCCATCCCGGACCATAGTCGGGGACGAGACGGCGAACGGCGGCGTCGCGCCGCTCGTAGCATCCGCACGCCTCGAGCGTCGCGGTGATGTCTTCGACCAGGAACTCGATCGCGAGCCGTGCGGCCCAGTCACGGGCCAGCGCAAGGCTCTGGGGATCCGACTCCCGCTCGGGCAACCCCAGCCCCAGGACATGCCCGGGGCCCACCGCCTCCACGGCGAGCGCCGCGCACACCGAACTGTCGACCCCGCCACTCATTGCGACGACGATCCCGCCACGTCGCAGCGTCTCGCCGACCTGGACGCGGAGGGTCTGCGCGATCCGTCGCGTTTCCGCCGCCGCGTCGAGCTCCAGCCGATCTACAATCGTGGTGGACACCGCACCTCGCCTGCACTAGGGAAAGCTCCGCCTCGCCGGCCTCTCCAATTGCAAAGTTCGAGCCTGAGAGTGACATCGGTCGGGCGACCGACGGCGCTGGGGGGACACCGGCTATCGGACAACGCGACAAGGGGTTCCGGCGAGCCGATACCGTTTCATCGCGAGCACTCGTGTCGCGCCCGCGCCACACGCGCCTTGTCGCGGCGGTGTGGACGGCTCGAGACGCACCTCGACTCTGTGCCCTGGTATGCTCGTTGCAATAGCGCGACGAAGCCATACACGGGGGACTGCGCGTTGTCGATGGATGCCGGAGCACCTGGCGCGTTGCCCCCTGGGCCGAACGCCGCGTTCCTGTTGTGGGACAGCGCCGCGCGGGGCGAGCGGCCCGCCATCGTGGAACGAGGCAGCAGCGTCAGCTATGCGACGCTGCGGGAGCGTGCGGCGGCGATCGGCGCCGCGCTCCGGGCCGCGGGCATCGCGCCCGACGACCGCGTCGCGATCCTGCTCGAACGAGGCCGGGACGCTGCCGCGGCGTTCTTCGGCACGCTCGCCGCCGGCGCCATCGCCGTCGTCGTGAACGAGGCGCTTCGCCCCCGCCAGATCGAGCACGTGCTCGCCCACTCGGGCACCCGTTGTCTGATCACGGCGGGAGACCTGCTCGCGCGGCAGCCCCGCCGGCTCGCGACCGACGCCGTCGTCCTCGACGCGAGCGCCATCCGCGCCGCAGGGGAGCCCCTGGCACCGGTCCCCCGGCTGGGCGACGACGTCGCCCAGATCGTGTACACGTCCGGGTCCACCGGCCTCCCGAAAGGGGTGGCGGTAAGTCACTCCAACCTCTGGGCCGTCACCAGTGCCGTCGTCGCCTACCTCGGCTTGACCGAAGCGGACCGAATCGCGAGCCTTCTGCCGTTCAGTTTCGTGTACGGCGTTGGGCAGCTCTTGTGTGCAGTCGGCGCCGGGGCGGCCCTCGTCGTCGAGCGGTCGCCCCTCCCGCAACAGATGATCGAGACGATCCGCAGCGAGGGCGTCACCGTGCTCGCGGCCGTGCCGCCGCTCTGGACCAGGCTGTTGCGCGTGCCCGCGTTCGTCGAGACGCCTCTCCCCCGGCTGCGGGTGATAACGAACGCCGGTGGGCACCTCCCCGCCGAACGGGTGCGGGCGCTGCGCCAGGCGCAGCCGGGGGCGCGGCTGTACCTGATGTACGGACTGACCGAAGCGCTGCGTTGCACCTATCTCCCGCCCGAAGAGCTCGACCGGCGGCCCGAGTCGATGGGCCGCGCCATCCCCGGCGGCGAGGTCTACGTGCTGCTGGAGGACGGGTCGCCGGCGCCGCCCGGGGAGATTGGCGAGCTGGTGTACCGCGGCCCGACTGTCACGCTGGGATACTGGAACGAGCCGGAGCTCACTGCGAGGGTGTTCCGCGCCAATCCTCTGCGACCGCCGGGCGCCCCCGACGCCGAGCGTGTGGTCTTCTCGGGAGACCTGGTACGCCGGGACGACGACGGATTCCTCTATTTCGTTGGGCGGCGGGATCGCATCATCAAGACCATGGGATACCGCGTCGGCCCCGACGAGATTCTGAGCGTGTTGCTCGAACGGCTGCAGACCTATTGCGGCCGTGAGCTTCCCCGCTACTTGCAGCCGGCGCGCATCGAGGTGCGCGACGCGCTGCCGCTCCTGGCCAGCGGCAAGCACGACGTCGAGGCGGTGCGCGCGGCTAGCGGTCGCAGTCCAGGCTGGTAATCTCCCACAGGTGCACCGACCGCAGCACGGCCTCGCCGGTCGCCGTGAGGGCGGTCGCGACGATCGACGCCGCACCCTCCCGCGGAACAAAGCCGGCGTGGCGGAGCTCGGCTGCGAACTGCGATTCCGCCACCGTCCACACCTGGAGCCGGGTGCACCCCCTGGTGCGTAGCCACGCGACGAGACCGCGAATCAGTCCGGCCAGCGGCAGGCCGGGGTCTCTGTGAACGGCCTCCAAATCCGCCACGCCGGCGGGGTTGGGCCCCCGCACCAGCAACCCGGCGGCAGACGCACTCGCGTCGCCATTCCGCGGGAGCGTGAGCCACCAGTCCGACGCGGCAGGATACCCCTCCATGCGCATCGCATACCGGGCGCTGCTGTGATACGGCCTGAGCCGTGGTGAGTCGCCCGAGGGGGCCTCCAACGGGGCCGGCGCGAACTCCGCAGCCAGATGCCCGACGAGTGGCGCTCCTCCCGGGCTCCCGGTGACCGCGCGCACGCCGAGGTGGAACAGGCGGATTGCGCCGTCTACCAGCCGCCGCCGGTCACCCACGGGCAGCACGTACCGTGTGAGCGTGCCGACCCGCGCGAACCCGCACATGTCCATCACCGCCTTGGCCTGCTCATTGGGATCGGTGTAGATGAAATCGATGTCCCCGCGCGCCTTGGTGTCTCGCTTGGCGCGCCGGATCATCGCGTGGGCGGGGAAAAAGCTCCGATAGGGCCGCGCGACGAGAGCGTTGATCATGAGGCCGCCGACGACCTCCCGCTCGCCGAACCGGAACCGCTGCGGGAAGCAGGCGACGTGCATCACGACCTGCCCGGCGCGATTGCGCCCGATCCAGCTTACACCACCGGCCCGGACGCCGGCCGGATACGCCCGATCAAAGAAGCTAGGGAAGTCCGCCCGCTCGTGGGTCACGAACAGCTGCTTGATGTCCGTTTCGTGATCGAGCGGATTGACCGCCGTAATCGTGAACTCCAAAGCGCTCTCCCCGACCATTCCCCGACCCTGCGCCTCACGTCAAAGCGAAACACGTGTTGCCTGAACGCCACGATCCCCCGGGCCCTCCACACCTGCGGGAGCGCTGGCCGGATTCCTGCAACGAGCAAGAGTCGGGCCGAACGAAACGGAGTGGATGCGATTCCTGGTTACGGGCGGAGCCGGCTTCATCGGCTCGCACGTGGTGGAGCACCTTGTCGCCGCCGGGCACGAGGTGGTGGTCCTGGACGACTTGTCGACGGGGCGGCGGGAGAATCTCGCCGCGGTCGCCGACCGCGTCCATTTCATCGAGGGCAGCATCACGGATGCCGAGGTCTGCCGCGGTGCGATGGAGGACGTGGAGTGCGTGCTGCACCAGGCCGCGGCCACGTCGGTCCAGGGCTCGGTGGGCGAGACCCTGGCCATACATCGCGTGAACGCGACCGGAACGCTCACCGTCCTGGTGGCAGCGCGCGACGCGCGAGTGC
>Ga0209268_1001442_pt1 | contig 11533 bp, 8 predicted proteins | sample GraSoiAngelo_143_FD_185900 | JGI IMG/M metagenome (GOLD analysis project Ga0209268, IMG submission 185900) | Grasslands soil microbial communities from the Angelo Coastal Reserve, California, USA - 14_1009_02_30cm (SPAdes) (version 2) | ecosystem: Environmental > Terrestrial > Soil > Grasslands ... | reverse complement strand
CTTGCAACTCCAGGTTCGTTTTCTGCAACTCGTCCTGGCGATTTTGGAGTTCCACGGCAAGCAATTGCGATTGTTTGAGCAGGTTTTCCGTCCGCGTGTTCGCTTCAATCGTATTGAGCACAATGCCGATGCTCTCCACCAGTTGATCGAGAAACGCCTGATGGGTGGAGGTGAAACGATCAAGCGATGAAAGTTCCATCACCGCTTTTACTTCTCCTTCGAACAAAATGGGCAGAATGACGATGTTCATCGGGCGCGACTCACCCAGACCGGAACTCACCTTCACGTAACCGTACGGGACGTCGGTCAGGACGATGCGTTTTTTTTCCAGCGCCGCTTGCCCGATCAAACTATCCCCCAATTTGAAGCGATTCTTTGCACCTCTCCGTTCGCGGTAGGCGTAGCTTGCCAAAAGCTTGAGTTCAGGTTCTTCCCCAGAGCTGTCCATGATATAGAAGACACCGTGTTGCGCAGAGACGACCGGGGCCAGTTCGGACAAGATAAGTTTGCCAACCGTTAGCAGGTCCCTTTGTCCTTGCAGCATTCGCGAGAATTTCGCGAGATTGGTTTTGAGCCAGTCCTGCTCTTCATTCCGCAACGTCGTGTCTTTCAAATTGCGGATCATTTCGTTGATATTGTCCTTCACGAATGCGACCTCGCCCTGCGCTTCCACCTGGATCGAACGTGTCAGGTCTCCTTCCGTAACTGCCGTCGCAACCTCCACGATGGCGCGAAGCTGCGTAGTCAAATTTGCTGCTAGCCGGTTCACATTATCGGTCAAATCGCACCATGTACCGGCGGCGCCAGGCACGTTCGCTTGACCGCCTAGCTCTCCTTCAACACCGACTTCGCGCGCCACCGTCGTAACTTGCTCCGCGAAAGTGGCAAGCGTCTCCGTCATGCTGTTTATGGTGTTGGCGAGCTCAGCGATCTCGCCTTTCGCTTCGACAAGGAGCTTTTGCTTCAGATCGCCATTCGCGACCGCGGTAACAACTCTTGCAATACCGCGCACCTGATTGGTCAGATTGCTGGCCATGGAATTCACGCTGTCCGTCAAATCTTTCCACGTCCCGCCAACTCCTTTGACCGTGGCTTGTCCTCCCAGCCTGCCATCCGTGCCGACTTCGCGCGCGACGCGCGTCACTTCCGAAGCGAACGAATTGAGTTGATCCACCATCGTATTGACAGTGCTTTTGAGCTCAAGAATTTCGCCTTTTACGTCGACCGTGATCTTTTTCGACAAATCGCCTCGCGCGACCGCCGTCGTCACCTCGGCAATATTGCGAACCTGACTCGTGAGATTGCCTGCCATCGAATTCACACTATCGGTCAAGTCTTTCCAGGTCCCGGCTACTCCTTTCACCTCCGCCTGACCGCCTAGTTCTCCTTCGGTGCCCACCTCACGAGCCACGCGCGTCACTTCCGACGCAAATGAACTGAGCTGGTCAACCATTGTGTTGACAGTGTCCTTCAACTCCGCAATTTCGCCTTTCACGTCGACCGTGATCTTTTTCGACAAATCGCCTCGCGCGACCGCGGTTGTCACGAGAGCAATGTTTCGCACCTGCGCGGTCAGATTCGCCGCCATGAAATTAACCGAGTCGGTCAAATCCTTCCATGTCCCAGACACGCCGCGCACCGCAGCCTGACCACCAAGAATTCCCTCCGAGCCCACTTCGCGGGCAACGCGTGTCACTTCCGAGGCAAATGAACTCAATCGATCAACCAGCGTGTTGATCGTGTTCTTCATTTCGAGAATCTCACCGCGCACATCGACAGTGATCTTCTTCGAGAGATCGCCACTCGCGATCGCCGTCGTAACCTCAGCGATATTGCGGACCTGACCAGTCAGATTTCCCGCCATCATGTTGACGTTGTCGGTCAAATTCTTCCACGTGCCGGCGACGCCTCGCACATCCGCCTGCCCGCCCAGCTTACCCTCCGTCCCGACTTCCCGCGCCACGCGCGTTACTTCCGATGCGAACAAACGGAGCTGATCGACCATCGTGTTGATCGTGTCTTTGAGCGCAAGAATCTCTCCGCGCACATCGACAGTGATCTTCTTCGACAAGTTGCCATTCGCAACAGCGGTAGTGACTTCGGCTATGTTACGTACCTGCGCCGTGAGATTCCCGGCCATCGAATTCACACTGTCGGTCAAATCCTTCCAAGTTCCGGCTACTCCTTTCACATCCGCCTGGCCGCCAAGTTTTCCTTCCGTACCTACCTCGCGAGCCACGCGGGTTACTTCCGACGCGAATGAACTGAGCTGATCGACCATTGTGTTAATGGTATTTTTTAGCTCGAGAATTTCCCCTTTCACCTCGACCGTGATCTTCTTCGATAGATCCCCTGTCGCGACAGCAGTCGTGATTGCGGCAATGTTACGCACCTGACTGGTCAGATTGCGTGCCATAAAATTGACCGAGTCGGTCAAATCCTTCCACGTCCCAGAGACGCCTTCTACCCGCGCTTGTCCGCCAAGGATCCCCTCGGAACCGACCTCGCGTGCTACGCGCGTAACTTCAGAGGCGAAAGAGCGTAACTGATCAACCATTGTGTTGACCGTGTCTTTCAACTCCAGAAACTCCCCTCTGACATCGACTGTGATTTTCTTGGTCAGATCGCCATTCGCCACCGCCGTCGTCACAGTTGCGATGTTACGGACCTGCGCCGTAAGATTGCCGGCCATCAGGTTGACGTTTTCTGTCAAATCTTTCCAGGTGCCGGCGACCCCTTTGACCTTTGCCTGACCACCGAGCTTGCCCTCCGTGCCCACTTCACGAGCAACGCGTGTCACTTCCGAGGCAAATGCACCAAGCCGATCAACCATTCTGTTCACTGTTTTTGCTGTGCGCAAAAACTCTCCCTCGAGTGGCCGGCCTTCGATCTCAGTCGCCATGGTGTTGGATAAGTTGCCCTTCGCCACGGCCCCGATGACACGCGCCATTTCACTCGTCGGGTGCACCAGATCGCCGATCAAATCATTGATCGATCCAATCGCTCGGGCCCACGAGTCCGACACGTCTCCGAGTGACGCTCTCTGAGTGATTCGGCCTTCCTTGCCAACCACGCGTCGGATCCGCTCGAGTTCATGCGTCATGCGCTTGTTGGTTCTAATTAGTTCATTAAATGCATCCGCGATTTTGCCAGCGACGCCGGTCCAGTCATCCGGGAGCCGCGCCGAAAAATCACCACGTTTGAATGCTACTAATGCGGTAAGTAGCCGCTTGGCATCGAGCTCGTTGCCGTTGAGCGAACTCCTTCCCGGACGCGCCATGCGAACAGAAGTAGTCTTTCCCATAAGAGATTAGAAAGTTGGCTCATCTTCGCCGTCGCGAATTTCGACACGTGAGATCAGAGCGATCATAGGCCAACGCCGTAGAATTAATCGCTCAATCGACCGGACAAGGTCGTATCGTCGGCAAAAAAATCGCAACATCGCGCGTCCCGCCTTTGGCAGGCGCAAAACAAGCCCCGCTCTTCGCCCCGGGAACCAAACGGCTATGAGTCCCTGCTTTAACCTCTCAGTGCCGGACCGCGTGATCATTGCTGCCCTCGGGGTAAACTGGTGAATTTCTACTACGATGGAAGCAGCGTCCGCATACTGCGCAATCGGAAGCCAAAAAAGATTGCCAAAATACCAAGTACGATAGCGTAAGATCCGATGAGCCAGAGCAGGGCGAGAGCGCCTGGACCCGGATTCCATAGAAGCAGAACGGCGAAGATAATCGAGGCCAAACCCATCAGAATCAGGAACCACTCGCCTTTCATCTCCTTGCGCAGTTTGATTGCGAATGCGATCTCAGCCGCGCCGACCATGAGCGTCCAGGCGGCGATGTATATGATCAGGACGAGTGCGGTTATGCCAGGCGCGCGGAATGTCAGGAAGCCGACAACAACTCCGAGAATCCCGATGATGAGATGGAAACCCCAGTCGGGATCAGAGGCGCGACCTGCAGTCGCGCCAACAATGCGAAATACGCCGTCGATCAGCACCCACGCTCCGAACAGCAGCACAAGGGTCGCCAGAGCTAAACCGGGGTACGCAAGCGCGATAACGCCGAAAACAATTCCACAGATGCCTCTTATCACCAGAACCCACCAATTACGCTTTAAAGCTTCGATCATCATTTCTCCTTTTGTTTGAGTTTGGATATGTACGAACGACCTGCCACTCTACCTTAGGGCAGGCTGCTTTCAGCTTGAGGCCGCGCGCAATCTCTGAAAAGGATAAAAGTGGTCAGTTGTTGCGCATCGACCGCGAACAACTGCTCAATAAAGCGAAAAGACGCGCGCTTCGTAAGCTGCCATTCATCCTCACGGCCACCAAGCCGCGACGATGCCGCCGCCCAATCCGAGCAAAGTTCCAGTCAACATTTCCGCCAGATCGTGCCGTTGCAGATGCAGGCGCGACCAGAATAAGATAACAGCTAAGGCAAAGGCAATGCCACCGAACAACGGATTAATACGGAAGAGGATCGCGCTGCAGTAAAATGCAAAAAGCGCGTGCAGCGAAAGTTTAATTCGAAAATTCGCGATCGCTGCCACAAGGAAAAGCGCAAATGTAACCAGCGCGCCGCGCAGCACGAAATTCGAAGCAGACAGGAACCAAAGCGCGACGATACCAATCGCCAAGAGCGGAATGACAATCGGATAGAACCGCTTCCGCTCCGTCCGCACCGAAATATCGGCATCACTCCAGTGCCCGGAGCGGACGCCGCCAAACAGCAGAAGAGCCGTCGGCAGAATCATTGAGACAAACAATACCAGTAAGACCGACAGCGCATCGCGGCGCGCGAGTCGCGATACGACAACAATGCCGACCGACACCGTAACAACAACCAAGGGATGACCCATCCACGAGACAGCGCGGGCAAACTGCGTAGCCGGTTTCACAGGCGATGTGTTAATGGCTCGACATTAAACATCTTCGATTTTAGAAGCCACCAATTCCGAGTTGCCGCTGTGTCCTAAAGTAAGGTCAGTTGTTCTTTCGTGCGCCGAAATGCGGCTGTTGAAAGCTTGGGCCGCTCGCCGATCCCGGCACGACGGCAACCGGTTTTGAAGAGCGTGCCGATCTGTTCGGCGAAAATCCCTTCTCCAGTCATCCGCGTACGCCACTGTGAATTATTCAGCCTGCCATTTCCGCGCAGGTCCCGGATCCGCCCGAGAATTTTCTCTTTCCGATCCGGAAAGTGTTCCTCGAGCCAATGTTCAAATAACGGTGCAACCGCCCACGGCAAACGGATAATCGTGTAACCGGCAAATTGCGCTCCTGCGTTGGCACACGCTTTCAGAATTTTCGGAACCTCGTGGTCGGTCAGTCCGGGAATGATCGGCGCAACCATCACACCAGTTGGAATGCCGGCGGCGCGAAGTTGGTTGATCGCATCTAGACGTGCTTCGGGCAAAGACGTGCGCGGCTCGAGCACGCGCTGGAGTTTGGAATCTAGCGACGTAACCGAAATGTTCACCGCCGCTGCATTGCATGTCGCGAGCTCGCGCAAAAAATCGATATCTCGCGTCACGAGACGGTTCTTCGTGATGATCGCAACCGGATTGCGAAATTTTGCCAACACTTCGAGACAGCCGCGCGTGATCCGCAACTTTTTCTCGACCGGTTGATACGGATCGGTCACACCGCTCATCACGAGCACTTGCGGTTTCCAGCGGAGCGATTCCAGTTCCGTCCTCAATAGTTCCGGCGCGTCCATTTTTACCATGATCTTGCTCTCAAAATCGAGACCGGCCGAAAATCCGAGATATTCGTGAGTCGGCCGCGCGTAACAATAAATGCAGCCGTGCTCGCAGCCGCGATACGGATTCACGCTCGCTTCGAATCCAACGTCCGGGCTGTTGTTGCGGGTGATAATTGTCTTCGTCCCATCGCGAAAATATTGGGTGGCACGCCGCGGCCGCTCCCTCGGCCCGCCGTAGCTTTGCGAAGGCGGCTCATCTCCAGGGTCAACATCAACGGCGTCGACGTCCTTAACGTCGACATGCAGCTTTTCGAATCGATTCGCCGGGCTCCAGGACGCGCCTCTGCCGCGAATCGGTTCCAAGCTTTGCGGAGTCTCTTTAATGATCTGCCGATATTTTTTCTCTGCTTGCCGCATGTAGTAAGTTCACATGAACATGTTCATCAGTCGAGGACATTTTGCGGATTGGATTGTTTCCGGATTTTTCCTGCCAGCACGTCCACCAGCCGGCGCCGGCGCCTTGACATGGGCGTCGTTTTCTCGAAGGTGCGAACCACTTTAGCAGACGAGTTCCTGTGCTCTTTAAATTCAAGCGGCCACCGACCGAGAAGTTGGATTTCATCATCGCCGGCGCGCAAAAAGCTGGCACCAGTGCGCTGGCCGATCTTCTCGAGAGCCACCCGAAAATCAAGATGCCGCATAAAGATGAGTTGCACCGCACCATTCAGCCGGCCCGCCATTTTTTTGATGACGAAGAACGGTTCGGCCAAACCGAGATTGATTACACGCCACTGCAAAGGCGCTGCGTGCGTAGAGGCAAATCGATTCTGCTGGGCTCCTGCACCCCGATTTACATCTATTGGAGAACCGCCATGGAACGAATTTGGAACTACAACAGTAAAATCAAGCTTTTCGTCCTGTTGCGGAATCCGGCAGAGCGGGCATTCTCTCACTGGAACATGCAGCGCGACCGACGCCTGGAGAGTCTCGATTTTCTGGCGGCGGTGCAGGAGGAAAAAAATCGCGCCCGGGAAGCGCTCCCTTTGCAACTACGCAAATTTTCCTACGTAGATCGAGGCTTTTACGCGCAGCAACTCGAACGCATGTTCCGATATTTTCCCCGGGAACAGGTCAAGGTCATCAAGTTTGAAAATTTCCGGCGCGATCCGCAAGTAACCTTGGACGAAGTCTGCGGATTTCTCGGCCTCGATCCGCTACAAAATTTAAACAATGTAGAAACCGGTTCGACGCCTTATGCACGCAAAATCGCCAGTAACGAGAGAGAATATCTTGTTGATCTTTACAAGTCCGATATCGAGCGACTGGAAAAACTTCTCGGCTGGGACTGTTCCAATTGGAAAAAAGTGTGATCTTCGGGAATCAAGCTGCTCTTTTCGCGCGACAGGGGCATGTGGAGCCCGATCGATTTCGGGAGGGGTGGCAGAGCGGTTGATTGCACCGGTCTTGAAAACCGGCAGGCCGAAAGGCCTCGTGAGTTCGAATCTCACCCCCTCCGCCAGCTTAATTTCCGATTCGCGACTTGGGATCGTCGATTGGGAGAAGAAGCCGTGCCGTAAGCAGAGCGCAGAGAAATCCAAGAACCGCAGCGCAGACCACGTCGGACAGATAATGTGCGCCGAGGTATATCCGCGAGAAACCGATCAGGATGGGAATCGACAAACAGGCGAGGCCGATACGTCGATTTGCCAAAAATAGAACACCAAAAAACGCTGTGGATGCCCCGACGTGGCCGGACGGGAACGCCTGGTATTTCGGGTTGAAACGCGCGCCATTCCAAACTTCTTCTGTTCTTACAGACGGACGAGCGCGACCGGTTGCCATTTGAATGCCCCGCCCGACTACTCCTGCAATCCCCAGAGCAATCAGCATCGACAAAAAGATCCGCGTCCATTTCTTACTGCCGCGCCACCAGGCGATGCCCGCAAGAAACAGACCGAGTGCGAAGTGAGCCGGCCAATCGCCGAATCGGCTTGTTTCGCGCATGAAATGGAACGTCAGCCGGCGCTGCCTTTTCTGTTGTTCCAATTTTTCAAATTGCTCCGGCGTCAGCGTCGCTTTCATCCCATCGATGAATTGATCATGGGATTGTTTCAATTGATTTTTCCACGCCGTTTTATCCTGCCCTTTGTATTGCTGGCGAAGCTCATTTCTTTTTTGCTCTCTCGCCAGGATAAGAGCATGGACTTTCGTTGTTTGATCTGCAGTGACGTTAAGCTTTTTTGCACGACTGGCGATCAACGCTGAACGCCGTTGGCCCCGATGCCGCGTCATGAAATCACGCACAGTGTTGTCGAAGTAAAACGCGGCTGCGATCGCGACGGCGGCGAGGATGATGCCGATCAGCCAATAAAAAACAACGCTCTGTTTCACAAATGAGTTCCTGTCAGATTTGCCGGGCGCTATTTTGAGTCCGCACTTGAAATCCGCAATCCGCAATTACGCGCTTCTTTTTTTTGGCTGTGTTCTTTTTCACGTCATTGGCACATGGAGCTTGCCGCTGATCGATCGCGATGAGCCACGCTTCGCTGAAGCGTCACGCGAAATGATCGAGCGCCGCGACTACGTCGTGCCGTATTTCAATAATCAGTTGCGGTTGGACAAGCCTCCATTTGCTTATTGGGGGCAAGTTGCCAGTTACAAGATTTTTGGCGAGAACGATTTCACTGCGCGTTTTCCATCCGCCATCGCCGCTGCCCTCGTGGCCTTGTCGATCTTCGCCTGGGGAACGCGGATTGGCGGAAATCGCGTGGGCTGGTGGGCTGCCATCATTTTTACATTTTCACTGCAAACGTTTCTCCACGCGAAAGCCGCCGTCGCCGATATGTGGCTGGTGCTTTTTGTCACGCTTGCACACTGGAGCGGTTACGAACTGTTGCGAGACCGACTTTCGCCTGCGAATCAAACATCAAACATCAAACATCAAACGTCTTATTGGTGGTGGATGTTCTATGTCTCGCTTGCGTTCGGATTTCTAGCGAAAGGGCCAATCGGGTGGATTCCGCTTGCGACTGTCGCAGCGACGAAATTCTTTCCGCTCGATGGGCGACTCGCATCGCGGTTCAAATTTGCGCGTGGCGTTTTGTTTATGTTCCAGCGCTGATTCGAACGCACGGGCAATTCTTCGTCGTTGGAATCGGTCGACATGTCGTTGGCCGTTCATTTGCCACGATGGAAGGCCACGGCGCGAATTCAGTCGGAATGTATCTCTTGTTGCTGCCGTTTTATTTCGTAACTGTCTTCGTCAGTTTTTTTCCCTGGTCGATCAAATTACCATGGTTGGCGAAGCAGCTTTGGCAAAGGCGGGACAAGATCGATAACTACCTTCTTACCGGGGCGGCGATCATCTTCATTATCTTCACGCTCGTCAAAACGAAGTTGCCGCATTACACGCTGCCAGCCTTTCCCCTGCTCGCGCTTTTGCTCGCACGCAAATTGGCCGCGGAAAAGGCAGCAACTCGATTTTTCCGGAGCTGCGCGTTTGCATCGGTTTCGGTCTATCTCGCGATCGCTTTTATCGTTCCACCGGTCGTTGCTCGATTCTTTCCCGCGTATCAACTTTGCCGGGAATCCCGTGATTACCTGCGACCAGGGATGGAATTCGGCGGAGTCAGCTTCAGTGAGCCAAGCCTGGTTTGGTATTTTCGCAGCCGCGTGAACGGATTTCTCGCGCCGTTGAACAACAGCCGCGCTGCGGACTTCATGACGCAAACAGGGCCACGTTTCGTGATCGTACCAACTTCGCTGGCGGCTACACTCTTCCCGAACAATCCCAGGGACTGGAAAATGTTTTCAACCCGCGGTTTTAACGTTGTAAAAGGCGAACAGATCGACCTTACGCTCGTGCTAAAACCGGATTAATTATAACAGCGGCCCTGACGTCCACTCGAAATAATGGATGCGACGCCCATAGAGCGCGCTACAGAATTGAGGTTGGTTTGCAGTTTGCCTTTCGTCTGTTAGGGGTTGCAAAACATGATCACCTTTCTCGACGGGAAACTGGTCAGCGCCCTGCCCACGCAGGCGATTGTCGATGTTGGCGGCGTTGGCTACGAAGTTTTTATTCCGCTCGCCAGCTACGATAAACTTCCAGCGGTTGGCCAGCCGGTGCGTATTCTCACCCATCTGCACGTTCGGGAAGATGCCCATGTTCTCTACGGTTTCATGACCCCGGCTGAGCGCGATCTTTTTCGATTGCTCGTCAATAATGTGAGCGGGATTGGTCCGAAACTGGCGCTCGCCGTCCTCAGCGGAATGAGCGTGAAAAATTTCAAAGCCGCGGTTGTAAACTCCGACATCACGTCGCTATCGAAAATCAGCGGCCTTGGGAAAAAGACAGCTGAACGAATTGTTCTGGAATTGAAAGACAAACTGGGCGTGGCGGCGGCCTGGGAAGCGGCGAGCACGATGCACGCACCGACACCCGAGCAAGAACAGGCGAACGAAGCAGTGCTCGCGTTAATCGCGCTCGGTTATAAACAGATCGACGCACACAAGGCAGTGCGCGAATTGCAGGAAAAAGGCGAAGCGAATGCGGCGGAGGACCTTGTTAAACTTGCATTGAAACGCATGGCCTCAGGGCGATGATCGCCTCCCCGGCAGGGACGCCGCGCTGCGCCCTTCCTCAGCCATCGCGGCGCGATGTCCCTACCATTCATTGGACGTTGAGCGTTGAGCGTTGAACGTTAGCGAGATCGAGATGGTTGCCGTCGCGGAAAACAAGTTGGAAACAATTCGGACTGCCTTCCCGAAGGAAGGGTTCTTTGCGGAGAAGGATTGGTTGCTTTCGCCCGACGCTTTTCCAATCGAGAAAAAATTTGTCGCCGAATTAGAAAAGCTTGGACATCGCCTTTTTGTTTTTCAGCGCGCCTGTAATCAGCTCTACCAATTAAGCATCAAGGGGAAACAGCCGGAATGGGTTGCCCGCTATCTCGACGCGGGGAAACCAAAAGAGCTGATCGAATTCTCGCGTCGCAAAGAAATTCGTGATGATCTGCCGAAGGTTATTCGCCCAGATCTCATTCTCACCGAGAACGGCTATATCATCGCGGAAGTCGATTCCGTGCCCGGTGGCATCGGATTAACCGCTTCGCTTAATCAAACGTATTTCGCCTTCGACAATGAAGTCATCGGCGGCGCAGAAGGAATGCTGGAAGGATTTCACAGTGTGCTGCCCGAAGGCGGTGACATCGTTATTTCGCAGGAGGCAGCAACCTATCGGCCGGAGATGGTGTGGATCGCGGCGCGGTTGAAGGATCGCCATCGTGAGCTCGATTGGCGCGTCGTCTCTGCAGAAAATTACGAACCGCAAAACGGGCGCGCTGTCTATCGATTCTTTGAACTGTTTGATTTACCAAATATTCCAAAAATCGAAAACGCGCTGCGCGCCAACGCTGAAGGCCGCATCACGATTACGCCGCCAATCAAACCATACCTGGAGGAGAAAATGTGGTTTGCCCTTTTTTGGATGCAACCGCTTCGAGAATTTTGGCGACGCGAGCTTGGCGAAAGATATTTCATCAAATTACAACAAGTCATTCCGTACTCCTGGCTGCTCGATCCCACGCCATTGCCACAGCATGCGGTCATCCCACGGCTGGGAATTCACGATTGGCGCGAAGCGGCCAAATTCAGCCAGAGAGATCGAGATCTTCTTTTGAAGGTAAGCGGTTTTTCTCCGCTCGGTTGGGGCAGCCGCGGAATCGCGCTCGGGGCGGATCTTCCACACGCGGAATGGGAACGGAGGATCGACAACGCCCTCGCCACGTTTGAAGGGTCGCCCACAATCCTGCAACGTTTTCATAAGGGCCGCC
>Ga0209268_1001441_pt1 | contig 11533 bp, 7 predicted proteins | sample GraSoiAngelo_143_FD_185900 | JGI IMG/M metagenome (GOLD analysis project Ga0209268, IMG submission 185900) | Grasslands soil microbial communities from the Angelo Coastal Reserve, California, USA - 14_1009_02_30cm (SPAdes) (version 2) | ecosystem: Environmental > Terrestrial > Soil > Grasslands ... | reverse complement strand
GCAGCCGGGCGCGTCGCTGCGGCCGGTGACGACGAACAGGTCATGGACGCCGCCATCGGATACGAAGCGCGCTTCGCGGATCGGTCCGTTCTGCACGATGAACCACGGCACAGCGTTGGTCGCGCCTCCAGCGCTGGCGACCGCGGACAGCGGATTGATGGCGGGGCTCGATCCGCCGACAAATGGCTGCAGGTGGCACGAAGAGCATTGATTCGAGTTGAAGCGCGGTCCCAGTCCGCTGTTGTCGCCGCTCGTGCTGCGGACGAGCTTGACCGACGAAAAGCGCTCTAAACCGTCGTCAAAGAAAGTGCGCTCGTCGGTGGTGAGGCCCGTCAGCGGCGGCGGCGGACCGTTGTCCGTGGCCGCCTGGCGCACTCCGGGATCGATAGCCTGCGCCAGAGCCGCTGTGGCCCCCAGGGCGCTCAAAGCAAACAGCAGTGCGGCGCATATGACATGGATCGCTGTGTAGTTCCGGCGCATTGTTGACCCCCTCGATGCAACACGAAGTTGCATGCGTGTTGTACACGCCGTCGCGACAGGAGTCGACGTGTCGCGCGTGCCCGACGCGCGGACATATTTCAAACAGTTGCAAATGAGCTGGAAAATAGCGGTTTCGGCAGCCCGGAGCGAAGTTGGGAAGTTGGATTGAGCCACATATTCGTTGAAGCATGCGACCTTAAGTTGAATGGGGAGCGCGTCGCGTGTGAGTGCACGCCGCCCTGCAGCGGCGCTACAGCCCGAAGGTGCGCCAGATGCGCAACACCGTGCGCTGCGAAACTCCGAGAGTCGCGCCGAGGCGACGGCTGCTCCAGCGCACTGCATCCGGCGGCTTATGGTGCAGCGTCTTCGCGAGCACGGCCGCCACCAGGGCATCGCTGATCGAGCGCGGCGCCCCGGTGCGCGTCCGATCCGCCAGACCCTGCATGCCCTGCGCGAGGTAACGTGTTCGCCATTTGCCGACAGTCTGCGGGGTGACCCGCAGCCGTTTCGCGGTCTCTCGATTCGAGCAAGCCGCCTGGCAAGCGAGCACGATCCGCGCTCGCACCGCCAGCGCTCGGCGGCCGCGACAATCCCGCACCCACCGCTCGAGCTGCTCCTGCTCGGCGCGCGTGAGCGTCAGGGGCTTGAGTCGGGCGCGCGGCCGCATCATGCAAATGAGCATGCGAAATCCGTGCCGGTGCCCCCAGGTCGCGCCGCGCGCATGCAAGCGGCTGAAATTGCAGGCCTGCGCGGCGGCGCGTACCTGCCGCCGGCAACGGCGCCTGTCGCGGGCCACTGACAGTGCGAGGATCGAAAGGCACGCTCGAGCAGCACGGGGACGCGAGCGCTCGGCCCTCAAGCTGTTGATTTGGCGGACACTGTGTTGTCGCTGTGCGGGCGTCGTCAAGCCCAGACGCAGTTGCAACGGTGCGGGGTCAGCAGCGGATTTGCGGGCGTGCAGTTATGTCATGTCGAAGGGCGGCGTGGGCGCAATGCGGCCGACGGGCCCGAGGGCTGCGCGGGCGGCTGCAGGGGCTGGCGCCGCACAGGCTGACGGCGCAGAGCGTCGGAACGCTCGCGCTGCGCGACTGCGCGGCTCGCCTGCGGTGCGCGCTCGTTCTCGCTCACGATCTGCCCGATGCGAGCCGCGATTTCCCGCCGGTCCAGGTCATATGCGCGCGTCGTCAGCACCGGCTCCAGCCGCGGCGCATGGGCGAGCTGCTCACCGGAATCATCCCGCACATCGACGGTCGCATGCATCGACAAGCCGATGCGCAGCGGGTGTGACGCGAGCTGCCGTGGATCGAGGGCGATACGCACGGGGACTCGCTGCACGACCTTGATCCAGTTACCGGTCGCATTCTGCGCAGGCAGCAGCGCGAATGCGGCGCCGGTGCCCAGGCCGAGCCCCGCGACCGTGCCGCGGTACTCGACCCGAGCGCCGTACAGGTCGGCGATCAGCGTCACCGGCTGTCCGATGCGCATGTGCTTGAGCTGCACTTCCCTGAAGTTGGCGTCCACCCGCAGCCGCTCGAGCGGCACGATGGCCATGAGCGGCCCGCCCGGGGCGATGCGCTCACCGAGCTGCACGCTGCGCCTGGCGACGTAGCCGGTCACCGGCGCGCGTACGCTGGTGCGCTGCAGCGCCAGCCACGCCCGCTCCACCACGGTAGCGGCCGCCTGCACGTCGGGGTTGTCGGCGACCCCGGTGTCGCCGACGAGGGCGGCGCTGGCGGCGAGACCGTTCTGCGCCGCCCGCAGCGCATCGCGCGCCGCGGTGAGCGCATCGCGCGCGTGCCCCAGCTCCTCGGAGGACACCGCCCCGGTGGCGGCGAGGTCCTTGCGACGGTCGTAATCCGCCAGCGCCTTGTCGAGCTCCGCGCGGCGCTGCCCGACGATTGCGGCCAGCTGGTCGCGGTTGTCGAACACGGTGCGGGTCTGGCGCACCGTGCGCGCCAGCTGCTGCTCGGCATCCTCGAGCGCAATGCGCGCATCGGTGGCGTCGAGCCTCACCAGCTCCTGCCCGGTGTGCACCAGGTCGGTCTCATCGGCGTCGATGGCGACCACGGTGCCGCTCACCTGCGGCATGACGGTGACCAGGTCGCCGGCGACGTAGGCGTCGTCGGTATCCTGGTAGCGGCTCGCGTACAGCCACCACCAGGCGCCGGCGAGCAACGCCACGACGAGCACTGCCACCGTGAGGGCGGCGAGCCACGTCCGGCGGCGCTGGCGCATGAGGCGCGCCACGGGCGAGGGAGCGGCGGTGGCGGGGCTATCCATCACGAAGGCGGCGGGCGCGGGCGGTTCAGGTGGGTGATGAGCGCGCGGAGTAGCCGCCGCCGAGCGCGCGCACCAGGTCGACGCTGAAGGACAGGCGGCGCGAGCGCAACTGCGCACGCAGACCCTGTGCCTGCAACACCTGGTTCTGGCTCGACAGCACGCTCAGGTAATTGTCCAGCCCGGCGCGATAGCGCTCGGTGGTGAGGTCGTAGGAGCGCTGCGCGGCCTCGAGCGCGATCTGCTGCTCGTGGCTCTCGCGCTCGAGCGAGCGCCAGTTCGCGATCACGTCGGCGACCTCGCGCACCGCATCCAGCAGCGTCTGATTGTACTGGCCGATCGACGCATCGAGCTGCGCCTGCTCACTCTGCAGTGCGCCGCGCACAGCGCCGCGGTTGAACACCGGCAGGTGCAGCGCAGGCCCCGCGCCCACGATGCGGTCGGACGCCTCGAAAAGCTGCGACAGGCCGATGCTCTGCAGGCCCGCAAACGCCGTCAGGTTCACGTTCGGGTAGAAATCCGCCTGCGCCGCCGCGACCCCGTGAGCCGCGGCCTCCACCTGCGCGCGCGCCGCGGCCACGTCCGGGCGGCGCGCGAGCAGATCCGCGGGCAGCGCCGCGGGCAGCGCCAGATCGGCCGGCGCCGCGAGCTGCGGGCGCCGCAGGCGCTGGCCGCGATCCGGGCCCGCCGCGACCAGATCCGCGAGCTGATTGCGGGCGAGCTCGATGCTCGCCTGCACCGCCGCCACGCCGGCGCGCGTCAGCGCGAGACTGCCTTCCGACTGTCTCACGCGCGCGGTGTTTTCCAGCCCCGCGCTGACGCGCTGCTGCGTCAGCTCGAGAATCGCGGTCTGCTGTTTGAGGTTGTCGTTGGCGACATCCAGCAACGCGTACCACAGGTCGAGCTGGATGTAAGCGCGCGCCACGCCGACCGCGAGCGCCAGGCGTGCCGCCGCGCGGTCGGCATCCGCCGCCTGCACGCCCGAGCGTGCCGCGGCCAGCAGGGCGCGGTTGCGACCCCAGAAGTCGAGGTCGAAACTGAAGTCGAGCGCCACGCGAGCGTCGGTCGAGTAGCTGCCGGCGAAGGGCGGCGGGAACAGCCCATGCTCCGGGTATCGCTGGCGGGTGGTCTCGGCGTCGAGCGCGGCCGCCGGCACTCGTTCGGCGCCCGCCGCAATGGCCTGCGCCTGGGCGGAACGCAGCCGCGCCGCGGCGATCTCCAGCGAGGGACTGCCCGCGAGCGCCTCGGCGATGAGCGCATCGAGCTGCGCATCGCCGTAACCGCGCCACCACTGATCGGCCGGCCAGGCGGCGGCGTCGAGCCTCGCCCCGGCGAGGGTCTGCTGCGCGGCGAGCGAGCTCGGCTCGAGTCGGGGCGCGGGCTTCCAGTCACCGCGCTCGACACAGCCGGTGAGCGATGCCGCCAGGGTTGCCGCGAGAACGATGTTGCGGGTGCTCATGAGCGCGCGCCTCGTAGGTGAGTGCTCATTGTCCCCCCTGGCTCGTCCGTTATCGATCATCCGTCCGAGGTAGACTGCCTCGGCAGGTGTTTGTCGACTGCAGGAGCGCGCGTGGCCAGGGCCGGGTACCTGAGGTCGTTAGCAGGCACGAGGCTGCGGCGCGCGCTGGCCGCCGCCACCCTCGGCGCGCTGCTGGGCGGGTGCGGATCGCACGCGCCCCCGAGCGCCCCGCAGCCGGCGCAGGTCGGGGTGGTGGTGGCGCACTCGCAATCCGTGCCGCTCACGCGCGAGCTCGTGGGACGCCTGTCCGCCACGCGCACCGCGGACGTGCGCGCGCGGGTCGCCGGCGTGCTGCTCAAGCGCCTCTACAAGGAGGGCTCGGACGTGCGGGCCGGACAGGGGCTGTTCCAGATCGACCCGGCGCCGCTGCGTGCGGCGCTCGATGGCGCCGAGGCTGCGCTCGCACAGGCGCAGGCGAACGCCACCAACGCTCACATCGCCGCCGAGCGTGCGCGCGAGCTCATCGCGAGCGGCCTGGTGTCGCGCTCGGACCTGGACAACGCGCAGGCCGCCGAGCGCTCCACCGCAGCCAGCGTGCAGCAGGCCAAGGCCGGCGTCGCCAGCGCGCGCATAAACCTGAGTTACGCCACCGTCACCGCGCCGATCGCCGGCCGCGCCGGCCAGCAGGGCGTCACCGAGGGAGCCCTGGTCGGGGAAGGCACGCCCACGCTCCTCACGACGGTGGAACAGATCGATCCGATCTACGTCAACTTCGAGCAACCCGCGGTGGATATCGAGCGGCTGCGCCGCGCACAAAGCGCCGGCAGCGTGAGCGTGGCGCGCGGTGCGGTGAGCGTGCAGCTCACGCTCGCGGACGGCACGCCATACGCGCACGCGGGCACGCTCGATTTCCTTGACGTCAGCGTCGACCCGGCCACCGCAGCGGTGGCGCTGCGCGGCATCCTGCCCAATCCCGAGCATCAGCTGCTGCCGGGCATGTTCGTTGGCGTGCGCCTGAGCTCCGGTGCGGTGAACCACGGGTTCCTCGTACCGCAGGCCGGCCTGCAGCGCGACGCCACCGGGCCGTACGTGCTCACCGTCGGCCCCGATGACAGGGTCATCCAGAAGCGTGTGGTGGTGGAGGCGCTCACGGGACCCGAGTGGATCGTCACCGAGGGCCTCAGCGACGGTGACCGGATTGTCGTCTCCGGCACGCAGAATGCGCGACCCGGCGCCATCGTGGCCGCGGTGCCCTATGCGGCGCAGGGAGGAAGCGCCCAGGCCGCGAGCGCCGCGGCGCCGGCCGCCCCGGGACGGTAAGGGTCCATGCCACAATTTTTCATCGATCGCCCGGTGTTTGCCTGGGTGCTCGCCATCCTCATCACGCTCGGGGGACTGCTGGCGCTCACGCGGCTGCCCTCGGAGGCCTACCCGCAGATTGCCCCGCCACAAGTCGCGGTGACTACGACTTATCCCGGCGCGAGTGCCGCCACGGTGGAGACCACCGTCACCCAGGTCATCGAGCAGCAGCTCACCGGCCTCGACAACCTCTTGTACTTCACCTCGCAGTCGGCCTCCGACGGCTCGGCGAGCATCACGCTCACCTTCCAGAACGGCACCAACCCGGACATTGCCGCGGTGCAGACCCAGAACCGCGTGACGCTCGCCCAGCCGCGCCTGCCCACGGAAGTCAACCAACAGGGCATCCGTATTGCCAAAGTCAGCGCGGGTTTCCTGGGCGGCATCGGACTGCGCGCCGCCCCCGGTGGCCCCAGTGCCGCGGAGCTCAACAACATCGTGGCCTCGCGGGTGCTCGATCAGGTGCAGCGCATCCCGGGGGTGGGCGCGGTGGTGCAGTTCGGCTCCGAGTACGCGATGCGCATCTGGCTGGATGCCGACAAGCTGCGCACCTACAGCCTGTCGGCAGCCAGCGTGCTCGCGGCGGTACAGCGGCAGAACGCGCAGTTCGCCTCCGGCGCCATCGGCGCACAGCCGGCCGTGGCGAACCAGGCCATCACCGCGACCGTCACGGCGGAGGGGCGCTTTCGCTCCGCGGAGCAGTTCGAGAACATCCTGCTGCGCACCGCTCCCACCGGCGCCTCGGTGCGCCTCAAGGATGTGGCGCGCGTCGCGCTGGGCGCGGCGCAATACGGTTTCGAGACCAACGTCGGCACCACACCGGTCGCGGCCTTCGGCATCCAGCTCGCCCCCAACGCCAACGCGCTGGAGGTTTCCAGGGCGGTGGTGGCGAAGATGAACGACATACAGCCCAGTTTTCCCGCCGGCGTCAGCTGGTTCTGGGCGTTCGACTCGACCACCTTCATCAGGGTGGCCATCCGCGAGGTGATCATCACCCTCGCTGAAGCGGTGGCACTGGTGTTCCTGGTGATGCTGGTGTTCCTGCAGAGCTTTCGTGCCACGCTCATCCCGACCCTGGTCGTGCCCTCGGCGCTGCTCGGCACGCTGGTGGGGATGTACGCGGTCGGCTTCTCCATCAACCAGCTGACATTGTTCGCGATGGTGCTGGCGATCGGCATCGTGGTGGATGACGCGATCGTGGTAGTCGAGGCGGTCGAGCGCATCATGCGCGAGGACCATTTGGCGCCCAAGGAAGCCACGCGCAAGGCCATGCACCAGATCACCGGCGCGATCGTCGCCATCACCTCGGTGCTGGCCGCGGTGTTCATACCGAGCGCCCTGCAGAGCGGCAGCACCGGGGTCATCTACCGGCAGTTCGCGCTCACCATCGCACTCTCCATGGGGTTCTCGGCGCTGCTGGCGCTGTCCTTCACGCCGGCCCTGTGCGCCTCGCTCCTGCGTCCCGAGCATCTGCGCGGCAACGTCATTTTCAACTGGTTCAACCGCGCCTACGAGGGCACACGGCGCTCCTACGTGCACCGCGTGTTCGTGTCGGTCGGCCACGCGCCGCGCTGGATGGCGGGATTCGCGGTCATGCTGGCGGTGGGGGTGCTGCTGTTCGCGAGGCTCCCGGGCAGCTTCGTGCCGGACGAAGACCAGGGCTACGCGCTGGTGGATGTGCAGCTGCCGGAGGGCGCATCGCTCCCGCGCACCCGTGAGGTGCTGCAACACATCAACACCATCCTCATGGGCAGCCCGGATGTGGCGAATGCGTTCCTCATCGTCGGCTCGAGTTTCACCGGCACGGGCGAGAATGCCGGCCGGGCGTTCGTGCACCTCAAGCCCTGGGATGAGCGCCCCGACACCGCCGCGGATTTCATCCGCTGGGCGAATGAGACCTTCGCCCACGAAATCCACGACGCCAAGGCCTACGTCATCAACCTGCCGACGGTGCGCGGCCTGGGCGTGTTCGGCGGTTTCGACTTCTACCTCGAGGATCGTGGCGGGCTGGGACGCGAGGCGCTCGCGGCCGCGCAGACCACGGTCCTCGAGGCGGCCGGCCGCGATGCGACGCTCACCGGGGTGCGCGCCAATCTCCTGCCGCCCTCGCCACAGCTGCGACTCACCATCGATCGCGTGCAGGCGCAGTCGATGGGCCTGTCCGCCAGCGATGTCTACACCGCCCTGCAGCTGATGCTGGCGCCGGTGTACGCCAATGACTTCATCTACCAGGGGCGAGTACTGCGGGTGCTGCTGCAGGCGGATGCCCCGTGGCGCATGACGCCCGAGGCGCTCGAACACTTCTACGCCTCGGGCGCCAACGGCAGCATGATCCCGCTGGCGAGCGTCGTGCGCGCCGACTGGGTCGTGGGCGCCCCCTCCCTCACGCGCTACAACGGCTATCCGGCGGTGGAAATCACCGGCGCCAATGCCCCGGGACGCAGCTCAGGAGAAGCCATGCAGGCGATGCAGGCGATCGTCACCCGGCACCTGCCGCGCGGTTTCGGCAACGACTGGGCGGGACAGTCGCTGCAGGAGCTGATCTCGGGTGCACAGGCGCCGCTGCTGTTCGCACTGTCCATCCTGGTCGTATACCTGTGCCTGGCCGCGCTGTACGAGAGCTGGAGCGTCCCGGTAGCGGTGCTGATGGCCGTGCCGGTGGGACTCATCGGCAGCACCGTCGCCGCGCTGCTGCGCGGGCTGCCGAACGACGTGTTCTTCAAGGTGGGGCTCATCACCATCATCGGCCTGTCGGCCAAGAACGCCATCCTGATCGTCGAGTTTGCGGTCACCGCGCAGAAGCACGGCAGGAGCCTGCACCAGGCGGTGCTGGAAGCCGCGCGCCTGCGCTTGCGACCGATTCTGATGACCTCGTTCGCCTTCATCCTCGGCGTATTCCCCATGATGATCTCGAGCGGTGCCGGCGCCAACGCGCGCCACGCCATCGGCACCGGCGTGGTCGGCGGAATGTTGAGTGCGGCGCTGCTCGGCGTGCTGCTGATTCCGGTGTGTTACGTGGCCGTGCGCCGGCTCATGGGGGACCCGCTCGATGCGCCCGGGCATGCGAGCCAGGGCCCTGCGCCCGGCGGTGCCGCGCTCGGACCGGCGCAGCGGCGCGAGGACTAGCATGCGACCGGCACTGACCGCCAGGCGTATTTCCTCGCGCAACACGTTTTTTCTGAAGCGTGTCTTCCCGGTGTTGTGGTTCGGAATCGTGGTGCTGTCGCTGGCGGCGGGCCTGGCGGCCGCACGTGCGGGCAAGGCGGTGCCGCCGCCGGTGTTCATCGTGCCGCTGCTGCTGTTCGTGATCGGCTACGCCGTCATGCGCAAGCTGGTGCTCGATCTTGCGGATGAAGTGCTCGACGAAGGCGCTGCGCTGCGCGTGCGCTTCGGGTCCGAGGAGGAGCGGATCGCGCTCACCGATATCATCAACGTCGGCTATACGCAGTTCGTCAACCCGCCGCGGATCACGCTCACCCTGCGCCAGCCGGGGCGCTTCGGCAGGGAGGTCAGTTTCTCGCCGCGGCAGTCGTTGTTTGCTCCCTTCGTCAGGAACAGGCTCGCCAGCGAGCTCATCGAGCGGGTGGAGGCGGCGCGGCGGCGCTGAACAGGTCCGGCCCGAACGGCGCGAGACCCGGCGCCGCCATGTCAGACCCCCGGTGTGTTGGATGAGGGGGCCGGCGCGCGCTGCGGCGCAAAGCGCATCGCCCGCGCAAACAGGAGCGCGCTGCCCACCGTGAGCAGTGCCGCGGTGAGAAACGCCGCGCCCGGGAAATACACCCCGGCCGAGCGGGCGGAGAAATGGCCGAACACCTGGGTCATGAGCGGCGGCCCGATGATCGAGCTCAGACTGTAGAGGCCGGCGACCGCGCCCTGCAGCTCGCCCTGGGCGTTGGCGGGGATCTGCTGCGAGGCCAGCGCGTTGATCGATGGATAGGTGAGCGCGAACAAGAAGGTGGTGAGCGACACGAAGTACATCATCCAGCCTTCGGTCGCGAAGGCGTAGCCGATGTAGGCGATGAGGGCGGCGGCCATGCCGGCGGCGGCGGCGCGCCGCTCGCCACCGATCCACGGGATGAGCACCCGCGTGAGCACGCCCTGGGCAACGGCCATGACGAGGCCGACGAAGGCGAGCGAATAACCGACCTCGGCGCTGGACCAGTGAAACTTGGATATGGTGTAGAACGCCCAGGTGCTGGGCAGGACCTGGTGAGCGAGTTGCCACAGCAGCAGCGCACCGAGCAGCCAGCTCACCGGCGGGAACTCGAGCATCTGCAGCAGCGTGCCGAGCGGATTGGCGCGCGCCCAGTGAAACGGGCGGCGCGACTCCCGCGGCAGCGACTCCGGCAGTGCGAAGTAGCCGAACGCGGTGTTGGCGAGCGCGATGGCGCCGGCTGTGAAGAACGGCGCCCGCGGTCCGAAGGCCCCCAGCAGGCCGCCGATGGCCGGACCGACGATGAAGCCGACACCGAACGCCGCCCCCATGAGACCGAAATTCTGCGCGCGCCGCGCCGGCGCGGTGATGTCCGCGACGTAGGCGTACGCCGGCGTGAAGGATGCCCCCGCCACGCCCGCCACCATGCGGCCGACGAACAGCCAGGCGATCACGGGCGCAAATCCCATGACCAGGTAGTCGCAACCGAGCGCGAGCAGCGCGAACAGCAGCACCGGCCGGCGCCCGAAGCGATCGCTCAGGTTGCCGAGCACCGGGGCGCAGAAGAACTGCAGCAGCGCGTACACGAACGACAGCCAGCCGCCGTAAACGGCGGCCCGGTCCACGCTCACTCCGGTGAGCTGCATGATGAGCCGCGGCAGGACCGGCAGGATGATGCCAAAGCCGATCGAGTCGACCAGCACGGCGACGAAAATGAACGCGAAGGCGCCACGGCCGGCTGTGCGCAAGCTCATGAGGGTCTTTCGGCAAGGACGCGCTATCTTATACGAAGCGCTACGCGGCCTTCCTGCGGAACAACAGTACCGCAGCGACGGTGGTGCACAGCGCGATCTCGAGCAGTTTCACCAGGTCCTGTGCCATGGAGGCCACCGATGCGCCCTTGAGGAACAGCCCCTGCATGAGGCGCAACATGTGCGCGAGCGGATTGATCGTCGTGACGAACTGCAGCCACCAGGGCATGTTCTCCACCGGCGTTGCGAATCCCGACAGCAGTGCGAATGGCAGCAGTACCGCGAACGCGCCGAGGAAAGCCTGTTGCTGGGTATGCACCAGGGAGGAGATGAACAGCCCCACCCCGGCGCACGCCGCGGCGAAGGTGAGTATCGCCGCGTAGAAGACCAGCAGGTTGCCGCGGAACGGCACGCCGTACAGCAGCGTCACGATCAGCAGGTACAGCGTCGCCTGCACGCTCGCCACCAACAGCGGCGGCAGGAGCTTGCCGAGCGCAATCTCGATCGGGGTCGCCGGCGAGACCAGCGTCTGGTCGAAGGTGCCGAGCTCGCGCTCGCGCGCGACCGACAGCGCGGTGATCATGAGCGCGACGGCGAGGCTCAGCATGCCGACCAGGTTCGGCATCATGAACCACTGGTACTCGAGATTGGGGTTGAACCAGTTGTCGATCACCACCTCGGCGTTGGGAAGGGGAGCCGGCCCCGCGCCGCCGGTCCTGGCCTGCGGCGGCGCGCCGCTCAAGGGCGCTCCCTCGGCCGCCATGATGGTGCTGACGTACTGGGCGGTGATCTGCGCGGCGTTGGAGCGCCGTCCGTCGAGCAGCAGTTGCGCGCTCGCCGGCCGGCCGGCGCTGAGGTCGGCGGAAAAGGCGCTCGGCAGCACCAGGATTCCGATGACCTGCTCGCGCTCGAGTGCGCCGCGGGCGGCTGCGACGCTCGCGTAGCGCGGCAGCCGGGTGAAGCTGCGCGAGCCGCCCAGGCGCTGCTGCACGTCAAGGGCGTACGGTCCGCGGTCGAGATCCACGACCGCCACGGCGATGTTCTTCACCTCCA
>Ga0209268_1001437_pt1 | contig 11549 bp, 9 predicted proteins | sample GraSoiAngelo_143_FD_185900 | JGI IMG/M metagenome (GOLD analysis project Ga0209268, IMG submission 185900) | Grasslands soil microbial communities from the Angelo Coastal Reserve, California, USA - 14_1009_02_30cm (SPAdes) (version 2) | ecosystem: Environmental > Terrestrial > Soil > Grasslands ... | reverse complement strand
CCCAGCACCGCGGCCGTGCGCGCTACGAGGTCCGCGGAGTGCGCGAGGAACGCCGTGGCGATCAGGTCCGTGCCGGTCGTCGCACCGGGATATGACGGATCGTCACTGTGGAGCGCGAGCCAGTCCCCAAACTGCCATCCCGGTCTCCAGATCAGTTCCGACCCTGCCCGGCGGCGTGCGTACTCGACCCAGGCGCGCATGCTGGTATACTGACGCTCGAGCATACCGCGGTCACCGTAGGACAGATACATCGTCCACGGAATGATGACCGCCGCATCGGACCATCCCGCGGTTCCCGCGAAGTCTGTCGAGTCGCCGCCCAACGGATTCGGGATCACCCACGGGACGCTGCCGCCCGAACGCTGATCGCTGGCGACATCGCCGAGCCACTTCGCGAAGAAACCGGAGACGTCCATGTTGAACGCGGCGGTGCGGGCGAAGACCTGCGCGTCGCCCGTCCATCCCAGACGCTCGTCGCGCTGCGGGCAGTCGGTGGGCACGTCGAGGAAGTTGCTGCGCTGACCCCACACGATGTTGTGCTGCAGCTGATTCAGCAGCGAGTCGGACGTGACGAGCTGACCCGTCTGAGCGAGATCGGACGACACCGCAATCCCGGTGATCGTCCCCGTGTCCGCTCGCTGTGGAAGGCCTTGCACCGCCACGTAGCGGAAGCCATGGAACGTGAAGTGCGGCTCGAAGATTTCCTCTCCCCCACCCTTCAGAATGTATCGGTCCGTCTGTTTCGCATTCCGCAGATTCGCCGTGTATAGATTGCCCGTGCGATCCAGGACTTCTGCGAAACGAAGCGTGACGGTCGTGCCGGCCGATCCACGCACCTTGAGCCGGGCCCACCCGGTGAAGTTTTGGCCGAGATCGAAGAGCGTCTCACCGGATGGCAGCTGCCGGATGCCTACCGGAGGGAGCTCGCGGACCCGACGAACCGGCGGCGACACCGGCGCAATCAGTGTGGCGGGCGGTGCATCGAGCAATGCGACGGGAGCCCAGGCGCTGTCTCGATAGGCCGCGCTACTCCATCCCGCGCGCTCGCGGCGCGCATCGTACGTTTCGCCGCCATAGATGTCCGAGCCCACGACGGGGCCGGGAGTGATCCGCCAGCCCGCATCGGACGTCACCCGCTCGGTTCGCCCATCCTGATAGCGAATCTCCAGCTGTAAGCGGAGCGCCAAGCGCCGGCCATAGAGATTCCGTTGACCGTTGAACCCGAGGTAGCCCCGGTACCAGCCGTCGCCGAGCATCGCACCGATCGCGTTCTCTCCGGGTCGCAGCAGGGCGGTCACATCGTAGGTCTGATACTGGAGCCTGCGATGGTACGACGTCCACCCGGGCGTGAAAAGCTGATCACCGACTCGCCGGCCGTTGAGCTGGAGCTCATAGAGACCGAGGCTCGTGACATACAGTCGCGCCGCGGCGACTGCGCTCGCCACGCGAAATGCCCGGCGCAACAGTGGCGACGGCGATGGCAAGCTATCCGCCGCGCTCGGCACGGAGCCGATCCACTTGGCGGTCCAATCGTCCGGCCTGAGCAGCCCCGTTTCCCAGTACGCGATCGCGCTCCACGGTGACGCTCGGCCCCTCGCGTCCCAGACGCGCACGCGCCAGTAGTAGCGTGTGCGCGAGACCAGCGCCGGACCGCGGTAATCCACGTACAGTGACGCATCCGATGACACTTTCCCCGAGTCCCACAACAGATCAGTCCCGCGACCCAGGTCGGCCTCGCTCGTGGCCACCTGCAGTTGATACGCCGCCTGCACGGTGTTGCGAGTCGTACTTTCCAGCCGCCAGCTGAGGCGGGGCGGTCCCGCGTCGATGCCCACGGGATTGGTGAGGTATTCGACGCGCAGTCCGTTGACCTCCAGCGGGCGCTGCGCGAGCAGCGGCCCCGGGAGGCATCCAAGCAGGAGAGCGAGTGCAGCCTGGCGGTTAGGCAGGAACATCGGGCCGGACATTGCGTGCAATCCGCAGACCATAGTAGCTGAGCCACAAGAACGCCGGGACGTTCGCAAAGATCAGCGGCTCGAGAAAATAGAGACCGGTCGCGGACCCGATCCCCCGTCCCCACGATAAAACAACCACCACGAGTCCGGCCCAGGCGAGCGTGATGGGCATCCGAAGGGTGTGTTCGCGCAGCTCCAACACGGCAATGCCTGTCAGTCCGGCGAGAAACAGTGGGTTGCCCAGCCACCCGTACCCCAGCAACAGGCGATTGAACGCGTCATAGACGAGAGGCTCGGATGTCGGCGCGCCGTGCGCCGTCAGGTAATGCATGACCCAGCCGTTGATGAGCGCAACGCCGGTGAAGAAGATCATTCCGACCGTCATCGCGCCCCAGCTGAGCGCTGCGGTCCACGGGTGCGTCAATGCGCCTCCCGCGACCAGCACGAGCAAGCTGCCGAGCACGCAGAGGACGAAACCGGCCGCGATGGCGATGTGAATCGGTCCCCACCACGGGGTGTTGGCGAGAACGGAGGGGCGCTCCTCGAATCCACCGGCCGGCACGGGATGAAAGAGAAGACCGAGCGCGACCAACAGACCGGCCAGCGCCAGGACGTAGCCGCCGGCTCGCGCGGCGTCAGCGTTGCGCAAAGCGGCGTGAGCGTCAGGCGGCGACAAAGTGCGCGTTCTCAATCAGCCCCACGATGTTGCCGAACGGATCGGCCACCGTGGCAACGCGAATCCCCTCGCCGACGTCCTGCACGGCGGAGCGGACGGTTGCACCGGCTTGCACAAAGTGGGCGAGCGCGGCATCCGCGTTTGGCACGCCCCAGTACGCGACCGACCCACCGGGGCCAGGCTTCGCCCCTTTGGTGTCGGGGTCCAGGCCAAGCTCATAGCCGCCGATGTTGAAGCCAACGTAGAAGGGCTCATCGAAATAGGGTCGCACCCCGAACACCGAACTGTACCAGTCCTTCGCGCGCTTGAGGTCGGGAACATGGTAGATGACCGTCCGAAGACCGAGTACCGCTGTCATGTCGACGCTCGATGACTGATGGAGAAGGTCAATGCTGCCGCACAAACGTCAGCGTATCGGCGCCGTTGACAAAGCTCTCCACACCGACCAGCCGCTCACCGGACAGGACCGTGCCGTCGAACTGCGCAAGGAGGAGCGTGTCACGGGTAAACGTCAACGCCAGATGAGGAGGGGAATACGTTCCGGCGATCGCGAACGTTACTGACGTCGGGGAGCTAAACGCATACGACGCCCCTGTCCCCGTCACCGCCTCACCGCGCTGGACGAGCTCCAACGTCATGCCAAACGGGCCCGCCGACGCTGTCCACACGCCACTGACCTCGGCGGCAGGGCCAGCGCCGTCCAAACACCCGCTCAGGACCATAAAACAGAAGCAAGCGATGACTCGGCACATGGATCCGACCCTAATAGATCAGGTACTTGCGGCGAGCTTCGCGAAAGCGCCTGAGATCCGGCTCCCACGAGCTCCAAATGTCTTTGGCCGTGCGCCCCGCCTCGATCGCCGTCCGCAGCTCCGGGCCCGCCGCCAACCGATCGAAACTCTGGGCGCGAAACTGAAATTGCGCTAGATGGGTCGCGCGGACCGCCACGAGCACCGCAACCGCGAGCTTGGTCGGATCGTACGTCGCGCGATCGCGCACTCGCAACTGGAGCCCGCGGAGCGCCAGGCCGCCGTATTTGCCGTCGGTCGGCGCGAGGGGCGTGAAGGTTGTCGCAGTAATAGCCACGCCTGCCAGTGAGTCCCCGCGCAGCCGGTCCAGCACAGCGTCGGGATCAAGCCACGGCGCGCCGATCAACTGAAAGGCCGCCGGTGTTCCCCGCCCGACCGACACGTTCGTGCCCTCGAACAAACAGGTCCCGGGATAATGAAAGGCGCTTTCGAGATCGGGCATGTTGGGCGACGGCTTCACCCACGCCAACCCTGTCTGGTCATACGCCATCGCACGGCTCCAGCCCGCCGCGGGAACAACGACGAGATCGGCGCCGATCGACATCTCAGCATTGGCCAGCCGCGCGAGCTCGCCCAGCGTCATGCCATACCGCATCGCCACCGGCATGAATCCGGAGAAGGCGGAATCGGGATCGCCCATATGCGCCCGCACGTTGCCCTGCACCGCCGCACCGTCGACGGGATCCGGACGGTCGAGCACGATCACTCGCTTCCCGACGCGCGTTGCAGCGCGCATCAACTGTACCGTCGTGGCGATGTAGGTGTAATAGCGCGCGCCGATGTCTTGGAGATCGACGAGCAACACGTCGATCGAATCCAACGCCGCTGCGGCCGCGCTACGCGATCCGCCATAGAGACTGTAGATTGGAAGCCCGGTCGCCGAATCGCGGCCATCCGGTAGCCCCGTGCGATCCTCGCGGCCCAGGAATCCGTGCTCGGGGCTGAACAAGACCGTCAGTCGTGCGTCGTGCGTCGTGCGTAACAGGTCGACATCGCGGCGCCCGAGATGATCGACACCGGTATGATTCGAAAGCAAGCCGAGCCGTTTGCCGGCAATGAGGTGCGCGGAGTCGCTCAGTAGCACTTCGATGCCGGGCCGCACCGGGGGAGGAGCGAGTCTTCCCCCGGCACAACAGATCCCCAACAGAATCAACACGAGATGATGCGCGCGCATACGCTCCTGATCATTACGCTGGTGACTGCTGCGTGTGGTGGACGAACGACGACCGCTCCACGTCCTCCGCAACCGGTCGCCATCGACGGCCTCCTCGCCAAGCTCACGCCACGCCAGAAGATCGCGCAGCTCGTGGTACCCTGGCTCGGCGGAAACTACACGGCGCTCGACGATTCCGCCTTCCAGATCGCGACCCGCTGGGTCGATTCACTCGAGGTGGGCGGCATCATCATCTCCGTCGGCTCGCCGTACGACATCGCCGCCAAACTCAACACGCTCCAGCGGCGCTCCAAGCTGCCGCTGCTCGTCTCGGCGGACCTCGAGTGGGGCGCGGCGATGCGCGTCGTGGGGGCGACGGCATTCCCGATGATCATGGCCGCCGGCGCGACCGGTAACCAACGCGATGCCTATACGATCGGCCGCATCGCCGCACGGGAGGGCCGCGCCGTCGGCATCCACGTGAATTTCGCGCCCGATGCCGATGTCAACAACAATCCGCTCAATCCCATCATCAACATCCGCTCGTTCGGCGAGGACCCGCGTGCCGTCGCGAGCCTGGTGCGGGCGTACGTGCGTGGCCTGCAGGACAACGGCATGTTGGCCACACTGAAGCACTTCCCCGGCCACGGCGACACCGATGCCGACTCGCACATCGGGCTGCCCACGATTCGGGTCGATTACCCGCGACTCGATTCCGTCGAGCTGGTACCATTTCGCGCCGGCATCGACGCCGGTGCCCAAGTGGTGATGAGCGCGCACATTGCCTTCCCGGCATTCACCGGGGACGCGCCGGCCACGCTTTCCGCCGCGATGCTCACCGGCGTGCTGCGCGACTCGCTCAAGTTCAAGGGGCTCGTGGTGACCGACGCGTTGCAGATGGGGGCGATCGTCGCCAAGTACGGCGCGGGCGAAGCCGCCGTCCGCGCCTTCGAGGCCGGGTCGGATCTCCTGCTCATGCCGGCCGATCCCGATTCGGCGATCGCGTCGATGCTGACCGCCGTACAGACGGCGCGCATCAGCCCCGCGCGGCTCGACGCCTCCGTGCGGCGCGTCCTCGAGATCAAGCGCGGGCTCGGACTCTTCGAGCGGCGAACCGTCGCGCTCGATTCGATCCCGCTAATCGTCGGCTCGAAGGCGTTCCAGGACGCCGCCGATGATATCGCGCAGCGCTCGCTGACGCTCGTGCGGGACTCGGCAGGAACGGTCGCTCGCCTGCGCCGGGCGCCGAGCCGCATGGCAGTCATCGCGTACGGTGACGAGCTCAACAGCTACGTCGGGCAGCGGATGCTCGAGCTGCTGCGCGCCGGGGGCGACACCGCCAGCTTCTTCCGGCTCTGGCCGATGTCGGGATCGGCCTCCTACGACTCGGCACGTGTCGTGATCGGTCGAGCGCCGACGGTGATTTTCGCGATGAACGTGCGCCCGATCGCCGCGAAGGGAAACATCGCGTTGCCGGATTCGCTCGCACGTTTGATCACGCTCACCGACTCGGGGAAGCCCGCGGTGCTCGTGTCGCTCGGCAGCCCTTACCTCTTGAATCAAACGCCGACCGTGAAGTCATATCTGATCGCCTGGAGCGGTGTCCGCGCCGCCGAGCGCGCCGCGGCGCGCGCGTTATTGGGCTGGTCACCGGTGCGCGGCAAGCTGCCGATCCGGATTCCGCCGTCGTATCGGATCGGATACGGGCTCACGATCGCCGATTCGACCCTGCCGCCGCGGAAACCGCCCGCGCACGTCATCATGCCATGATGCGCAGGCTCGCAGTGGCCGTCACCGCGCTGCTGGTGCTCGGTTGTCCGCGTTCACATCCGCCACTCACGTCGCTCCCCGCAGCCCCGCTCGAGACCCAGGATGAATTCCGTCGTTTCGACCCGGTCCTGGATTATCTCCGTTCGCAGGTCGACAGCGCATTCCCCGGCGCGGTGATCGTGATCGGCGGCGCCAACCAGAACATCGTTGTTTCTGCGGTCGGTCACTACGGCGTCGACGATGGGCGGCCCGTCACCGCAGCAACGGTCTACGACCTCGCGTCGCTGACGAAGGTGATCGGACTGACCACGGCGGTGATGATCCTGGTGGACTCCGGGAAGATCGACCTCGACGCGCCCGTCCAGCGCTACGTCCCCGCGTTTCAGGGGGCCGGCAAGGAGCGCGTGACGATTCGCCATCTGCTCACCCATTCGTCCGGGATGCCTGCGTGGCGGCCGCTATACGCCGAGACGGCAACGCGCGAGCAAGCGCTGGCGCTGGTCGACACGACGCCCCTGCTCCGCCAGCCCGGCGACACGTTCGTCTATTCGGATCTCGGCGCCATCGTGTTGACGCAGGCGGTCGAGGCGATCACAGGGCAGCGCGTGAACGATTTCCTTCGGGCGCGCGTGTTCGGCCCGCTCGGGATGGAGTCAACGCGCTTTTTGCCGCCAGAGGACTGGCGCGACCACATCGCGCCGACGGAGAATGACACGACATTCCGGCATCGCTGGCTCCGCGGCGAGGTGCACGACGAGAACGCGGGCCGACTCGGCGGCGTGTCAGGACATGCGGGCTTGTTCAGCAGCGGGCCGGACCTGGCTCGGTTCGCGGCATGGCTGCTCGAGCTCCGCAGGGGTTCGTTATCTCCGGGCTGGCAGCCCGGAGTCAACGCACCAACGATCAGATCCGCAACGGTCCGCGCCTTTACAACGCGTCAGAACATTCCGGCCGGATCTTCGCGTGCCCTGGGCTGGGACACGCCGTCCGAGAACTCGAGTGCCGGAACGAAAATGGGACCGAATGCCTTCGGCCATACCGGCTTCACCGGCACGTCCATCTGGTTCGATCCCGACCGCAACGTCTTCATTCTTCTGCTCACCAACCGCGTGAACCCCACGCGCGCGAACACCAAGATTCTTCAGGTTCGGCGGCGCGTTGCCGACCTCGTGAACGACGCGCTCACTCCACCACAGTAGCCCAGCCGCGCCGCGACAGGTCACGGTAGATCACGAAGCCGCCCAGAGCGGCCAGCGCGAGCAGCAGAAGCCCAGGCCCAGTGTCGCCCAGCAGCAGTTTCCCAACGCCGAACAACGCACCGTACACCAACGTGCACCCTGCGACCCAGTCGAGCAGGTTGGAGAGTCCACCGCTCGATGCCTTAACGTCCGGCGCGAGTGCGGCGACCGGTCCCCAGCCCGTTCGCGACGGTCGCGTGCGCCTGTAGAAGGCCACCAGCGTCTCCTGCGGCTCCGGCTTCGTCAGGTAGGTGACCGCGAGCCAGACGGCCGTCGTGATGGCGACGGTCGCAATCATGACCAGCGCGAATTGCTTGGGCTGGTCGGTGTCGTAGCCAAACCCGACCTGCAGCCCGATCGACACGACGGCCGCGCAGACCATCGCGGCGACCTCGCTCCACGCGTTGATCCGCCACCAGTACCAGCGCAGCAGGAGCACGCCGCCCGTCCCCGCGCCGGTCACGATCAGCACTTTCCAGGCACCGCCGATCGATCCCATGAAGAACGTGACCACGGCCGAGATCAGCGTGAGTAGGACGGTGGCAACCTGCGAAGCGCGAACGTAATACCGATCGGTGGCGTCGCGTTTCACGAACCGCCGCCAGAAGTCGTTCACCAGATAGCTCGCGCCCCAGTTGAGCTGCGTCGCGATGGTCGACATGTACGCGGCCGCGAAGGCCGCGATCATCAGGCCCCGCAGCGACGCCGGCAGATAGTCGATCAGCACGCGGATGTACCCGGTCTCCGGGTCAGCAAGCCCCGGAAACAGGATCAGCGATGCCAGCGCGGTCAGAATCCACGGCCAGGGCCGGATCGCGTAATGTGCGATGTTGAACCAGAGCGTCGCGAGCATCGAATGCCGCTCGTCCTTCGCGCTGAACATGCGTTGCGCGACATATCCGCCCCCGCCCGGCTCGGCGCCCGGGTACCAGGTTGCCCACCAGTTGAGCGAGATGTACACGAGGAACGTGATCATCGGCATCCATGCCGAATTCAGATCGGGGATCAGGTTGAGGGCCTCGCCCCGCCCGCTCGACACGAGTTTCTCTTTCATGGCGTCCATGCCGCCGACGGCCCGAACGGCGAACACGGCCAGCACGATCACCATCCCCATCTTGATCACGAACTGCACCATGTCCGTGACCAGCACGCCCCAGAGTCCCGAGAGCGTCGAAATGAACGATGTGAGCGCGATCAGCCCCAGCACGATCAGCAGCGCCTCGAACTTCCCGACGCCGAAGATCAGGCCGAGGATCTTGACCATCGCGAGGTTGACCCAGCCGAGGATGATGCAATTGATCATGATGCCGAGATACACCGACCGGAACCCGCGGAGGAACGCGGCGGGTTTTCCGGAGTAACGGATCTCGGCGAATTCGATGTCGGTCATGACGCCGGCGCGGCGCCACAGCCGGGCGTAGAAGAACACGGTGAGCATCCCGCTCATCAGGAAGCTCCACCAGATCCAATTCCCCGCGATGCCGTTCTTCGCGACGAGGCCCGTCACGACGAGCGGCGTGTCGGCCGCGAATGTCGTCGCGACCATCGACGTCCCAGCGAGCCACCACGGCACGTTGCGGCCCGAGAGGAAGAACTCGCTGACGCTCGAGCTCGCGCGCGCTTTGTAGTAGAAACCGATGCCGATGTTGAGCGCGAAGTACGCGCCGATGACGAGCCAGTCGATGATGGTCAGTCGCATGGGCCACCAATTGGGGGGGTGACAGGGAGTTAGGCAAGCGCTGCTTCGCCGAGCGCACCCCTTAGGGTGTCGAATCAAACTGGACCAATTGACAGACGATTTCTATCCCCCTAAGTTGCTGCCAGACTGGAGGATATGATGGGGACTACACAGAAATCGGTTACCCTGACGCTCACCGAACGGGCGGGCGAAGAGGTCAAGAAATTCCTGGCCGAGGAGAAGGTGTCGCACGAGTCCGCCGGGCTGCGCGTCGCTGTGCTGCCGGGCGGCTGCTCGGGCTTTCGCTACAGCCTGAACATCGAAGAGCAACCCGCGGCCGATGACGTCGTGATCGAGAGCGCGGGCGTGCGGTTGTTTGTCGATGAATTCAGCTCGCAATATCTCAACGGCACAGTGATCGATTACAAGAGCAACTTCCAGGAATCCGGATTCGCGTTCGAGAATCCGAACGCCTCCGGCGGCTGCGGCTGCGGGTCGTCGTTCACGGTGTGAGCGTTGATCCTTCCTGATTCCGTAAGCAGGGCCCGCGCAGACCGCGGGCCCTTTTTCTATCCTAGGCGTCTAGGCGTCTAGTTCGTATGCGCAGCCTCGACGTCGCGGTCATCGTGGCGTATTTCGCCGCGGTCATGGTGTTCGGCCTGCTACTCGCAGGACGGCAGCGCGACGCCACAGACTATTTCCTTGGACACCGCGGGCTTCCTTGGTGGGCGCTGATGATGTCGGTCGTCGCCACGGAGACATCGGCCGTCACCGTGATCTCGGTCCCCGGTCTCGCGGCGCGCGGAGATCTTACCTTCTTGCAGTTGGCTTTTGGCTATTTGGTCGGTCGGATCGGCGTCGCAAAACTTTTGCTCCCAGGATACTTCGAAGGAACCCAAGACACCGCTTACCAACGCCTCGAGCGGCGCTTTGGGAGGGCTGCCCGGCGTACCGCATCCGGTGTCTTCCTCGTAACGCGCGCCCTGGCGGATTGCGTGCGCATCTTCGCGACGGCGATTCCGCTCGCCATCATCGTGTACGGAACCCCCAACCCCACCGATAGAGCCCTCGCGCTCGGCATCCTGGCCATCGGCATCGTGACACTCTTTTACACCTGGTTCGGCGGCCTCCGCGCTGTCGTGTGGGTGGACGTCATCCAACTTGGCGTGTACCTGCTGGGCGGCATTGCGACGTTAATGGTCGCAACCCACAACGCCGGCGGCGTCGAGGCGTTTGGGCGCGCGTGGGACGCCGGAAAACTTGCGGTGCTCGATTTTCGGCCTTCCTTCAAGATCCTTTACACATTCTGGGGTGGGTTGGTGGGTGGCGGGCTTCTCGCCGCCGCATCGCACGGCACTGATCATCTGATCGTTCAGCGGTTGCTGGCCGCACGGGGACTGAGAGACGCGCAACGGGCGCTTATCGGGTCTGGCGTGTTCATCATCGCACAGTTCGCTCTATTCCTTCTCGTAGGGACAAGCCTCTGGCTCTCGGGCGCGGATGATGGCGTAATGCGGAGCGACGCGATTTATCCGAACTTCATTGTGACGCATCTGCCTCCGGGGATCGCCGGTCTCGCGGTGGGCGGCATTCTGGCCGCCGCCATGAGCAGCCACGCCTCGGCCGTCAACTCCCTGGCCTCTGCTTCGACCCATGATTTCTATGCGCCCCTCACGGGACGACACGACACGGGGCACCTGTTGTGGGTGGGACGCTGGTTTACCCTGATCTGGACCGCTGTCCTCGTGACAGGGGCGATCGCGTTTATCGGCGACCGCACTACGCCCGTCGTGCAGTTGGCCCTGAGCATCGCCTCACTCACCTACGGCAGCTTGCTCGGGACGTACATCCTCGGGGGGGCTTGGCCGCGAACCCGCCAGATCGACGTGATCGTCGCGATCGCAGTAAGCGTCATCCTGATGTCGCCCGTCGTCCTGGGCGCCGTGATCCCGCACTTCCCCCTGCACTGGCTCCGGGGCCTCGCCTGGCCGTGGTATGTGCCGCTGGGAACGGCCGTGACGGTGCTGGTCGGGATTCTGTCCTCATTCGTGGGAACGACGGAAGGACGGAAGGACGGAATGTAAATGCCGCCCGAACAACCTTCCGTCATTCCGTCCAATCGTCCTTCCGTCGTCTTACTTGGGGTGGACTGCGGCGGCTCCCACACCGCGGTGGTCGTGGGGGATCGTCAAGCTCGAGTGCTCGCCCGCGCCGAAGGACCCGGTTCTGCGATGCGACCCGGCGGCGCCGAGCGATCGGCGGCCGTCGTC
>Ga0209268_1001436_pt1 | contig 11551 bp, 9 predicted proteins | sample GraSoiAngelo_143_FD_185900 | JGI IMG/M metagenome (GOLD analysis project Ga0209268, IMG submission 185900) | Grasslands soil microbial communities from the Angelo Coastal Reserve, California, USA - 14_1009_02_30cm (SPAdes) (version 2) | ecosystem: Environmental > Terrestrial > Soil > Grasslands ... | reverse complement strand
CGCCGGCTGGCCGGGCGCCTCGGGGTGTCCGAGGCCGAGGTCATCGTCGGCAACGGCTCGAACGAGATCATCGAGCTGGCGGTGCGCACTTTCCTCCGCCCCGGCGACGAGGCGGTGATGGCGGACCAGGCCTTCGTCGTCTACCGCCTGGTCGTGCAGTCCGCAGGGGGTAGCAGCCGGATGGTCCCGCTGCGCGACTTCACGCACGACCTGGAGGCGATCGCCGCGGCCGTCACGCCGCGTACGCGGCTCGTCTTCCTCGGGAACCCGAACAACCCGACCGGAACCATCGTTCGCCGCGCCGCCTGGCGCGCCTTCCTCGGCCGCCTGCCAGAGCACCTGCTCGTGGTCGCCGACGACGCCTACGCCGAGTACGTGGAGGACCCCGAGTACCCCGACACCATCCGCGAGCGCGGCGATGGACGCGTGGCGGTCCTCTCGGCGTCGCCTCGGGGCCGGTGATCGACGCGCTCGACCGCATTCGCCAGCCGTTCAACGTCAACGCGCTGGCGCTCGCGGGCGCGCTCGCGGCGCTCGACGACGAGGAGCACGTGCGGCGGACGCTCGCGACGAACCGCGCCGGCATGGCGTTCCTGGTCGAGGCGTTCCGCACGCTCGGGCTGGCGCACGTGCCGAGCGCCGCGAACTTCATCCTGGTGCGGGTGGGCGACGGCGCGCGCGTCTACGAGGCGCTCCTCCGCCGCGGCGTCATCGTGCGGCCGATGGCCGTCTACGGCTTTCCCGAGCACGTGCGCGTGACGGTCGGCACGGAGGCGGAGAACGCGCGCTTCGTCGCGGCGCTGCGCGCGGTCCTCGCATGACGCCGCTCTTCGCGCGCCTCACGATCGCCGGCGTCGGGCTGATCGGCGGCTCGCTCGCCGCGGCCGCGCGCGCCGCCGGGCTCGCCGGCGAGGTGGTGGGCTTCGGGCGCACGGAGGCGAACCTCCGCCTCGCGCACGAGCGCGGGCTCGCCGATCGCGTGACGCGCGACCCGGCGGCCGCGGTCGCGGGGGCCGACGCCATCGTGCTGGCGGCGCCGGTCGGCGCCTGCGCCGCGCTCGCCGCGGCCTTCCGGCCGCACGCGCGGGCGGACGCCCTGTTGACCGACGTGGGGAGCGTCAAGCGCATGCTGGTGGAGGAGCTCGAGGCGGCGTGGGCCGGCGTCGGGCCCGTGGTCGGCGCCCATCCCATCGCCGGCAGCGAGGCGTCGGGCGCCGGCGCGGCGCGCGCCGATCTCTTCCGCGGACGGCGCTGCATCCTCACCCCGACGCCGGCCACCGATCGCGCCGCGCTGGGGCGCGTGCGCGCGCTCTGGGAAGGGGTGGGGGCACGGGTCGAGGAGCTGCCGCCGGCCGTCCACGACGAGCTCCTGGCGCGCGTGTCGCACCTGCCCCATCTGCTCGCCTATGCGCTCGTGGCGGCGGTCGGGGAGCGGACGATCGCGGGGCGGCGCGCGCTCGACTATGCCGGCACCGGCTTCCGCGACACCACACGCGTCGCCGCGAGCCCGGCGGAGCTCTGGCGCGACATCGCGCTCGCGAACGCGCCCGCGCTCGCGGCGGCCCTCGGCGAGTTCCGCGCCGCGCTCGACCGGCTGGAGCGGCTCGTCAGCGCGCGCGACGCGGCGGGGCTCGCGGCGGCGCTGGCGGCGGCACGGGCGCTGCGGGGCCGCCTCGGCGGGGAGGAGTGATGGCGACCGTGCGCGTGGGTCCGCCGCCCCGCGGCCTCGCGGCGACGCTCGGCGTCCCCGGCGACAAGTCGATCGCGCACCGCGCGCTCCTCCTGGGCGCGCTCGCGGAGGGGACGACGACGGTCAGCGGCTTCCCCGGCGGCGGGGACGTGCTCTCCTCGCTCGGCGCGATGCGCGCCCTCGGCGTGCGCATCGAGCGCGCGGGGGACGCCGTCCGCATCGACGGAGCGGGTGGGCGCCTGGGGAGCGACGGCCGCGTCGTCATCGACTGCGGCAACTCGGGCACCACGATGCGGCTCACCGCCGGCCTGGTCGCCGGCGGGCCGGGCACGGTCGTGCTCGACGGCGACGCGTCGCTCCGCCGCCGCCCGATGGGGCGCGTGGCGGCGCCGCTCGGCGCCATGGGGGCCGCGGTGGAGACGACCGAGGGGCATGCGCCGGTCACCGTCCGGGGCGCCGCGCTCCGCGCGATCGACTGGACGCTCCGGGTGCCGAGCGCGCAGGTGAAGTCGGCGATCCTGCTCGCCGGGCTCGCGGCGCGCGGGACGACCCGGGTTTGCGAGCCGCTCGCGAGCCGCGACCACACTGAGCGGCTCCTCGGCCATCTCGGCGTGCGCCTCGAGCGCGCGGCGGGCTCGATCGAGGTCGAGGGCGGGCAGCGGCCGATCGGCGCGGCCGTCCCGCTCCCTGGTGACGTGTCGTCGGCCGCCTTCCTGGTGGTCGCGGCCCTCGTCGTACCGGGCTCGGAGCTCCGCCTCCCGGACGTGGGCGTGAACCCGACGCGCACGGGGGCGCTCGCCATCCTCCGGCGCATGGGGGCGCCCATCGAGGTGGTAGGCACGCACGACGTGGCGGGCGAGCCGCGCGCCGAGCTGCGGGTGCGCTGGGCGCGGCTGCGTGGCACGACGGTGACCCCGGCCGAGGTGCCGGGCGCCATCGACGAGCTGCCCATCCTCTGCGTCGCGGCCGCGTTCGCCGACGGCGAGACCACGATCACGGGCGCACGTGAGCTGCGCGTCAAGGAGAGCGACCGCATCGCGGCGCTGGAGCAGCTCCGCCTCCTGGGTGTCGGAGTCACGGTCCGAGAGGACGGCCTCGTCATCCGCGGCACGGGTGGCCGGCGACTCCGGCCCGGCCGCGTCGAGTCGCACGGCGACCACCGCATCGCCATGGCCTTCGGGGTGGCCGGGCTCGCGGCCGACGGCGGGGTCGTGGTCGCCGACGCGGACGTGGCCGAGGTCTCGTTCCCGGGGTTCTTCGCGCGCCTGGCGGAGCTGGGCGCGGCGGTGGAGGGCGTCTGAGCCGTCCGGTGATCGCGGTCGACGGACCGGCCGGCGCGGGGAAGTCGAGCGCCAGCCGCGCCCTGGCGCGCCGCCTGGGCTTCGGCTACGTCGACACGGGCGCGATGTACCGCGCCGTCGGCGTGCTCGCCGCCGAGCGCGGCATCGATGCGGACGACGCCGCGGCGCTCGGACGGCTGGTCGCCGGGCTCGATTTCGAGCTCGCCCGGGACGGCGAGCGCCTCCTGATCGGGGGCCGTGACCTCTCGGCGGCGATCCGCCGGCCCGAGGCGGGCGAGCTGGCCTCGCGGGTCTCGACCCAGCCGGTCGTGCGCCAACGCCTGGTCGCCCTCCAGCGCGCCCTGGGTGCGGCCGGCGGCGTGGTGATGGAGGGCCGGGACATCGGGACGGTCGTGTTCCCGGACGCCCGGGTGAAGCTCTACCTGACCGCCGACCCGGCGACGCGGGCGGCGCGGCGGGCGGCGGAGCTGCGCGCCGCCGCGGCGACGGTCGACGAGGCCGCGCTCGCCCGCGAGCTCGCGGAGCGCGACCGGCGCGACGCTGGGCGCGCGCACTCGCCGCTGCGGCCGGCCGCCGATGCCGTCGTCCTCGACACGACCGCCCTCACCCTCGAGGACGTCGTCGAGGCGATGGAGCGGGTCGTCCGCGAGCGCGGCGGCACGACCTGAGCGAGGGAGGAACGGCCAGCGCCTGCGGCGTCGCGAGCACGCGGCGTCGTTCGCGAGCGCGCCGAGCGCTGGCTCGAGGAGAACGCTCGGGCCTGACCGCGCGTGCCTCGCGACAGGCAGCGCGGCCGGGATGCCAGACGCCGGCGCGATGTGGTGCGCGGGATCCAACCCCGCGAAAAGCTTTTGTCTTCGCTCTTGAAACCCCCGGGGGACGGGAGTATGCAGTGACGGTTCGCCCGCGTTCCGCAGAGAATCCCGCCCACAGGGGGTAGCGCCTTGATGCCCGAGACGACGAAGCAGCCCGATCGCGAGATCGGCGCCGAAGAGGACTTTGGTGCCCTCTTCGAGCGGAGCCTGAAGCAACCGAAGCAGGGCGAGGTCGTCACGGGCCGGGTGGTGCTCGTCGGGCGCGACGCCGTCACGATCGACATCGGCTACAAGTCCGAAGGGACCATCCCGATCCACGAGTTCACCACGCGCGAGGGCGAGCTCACCGTGCACGAGGGCGACGAGGTCGACGTCTACTTCGAGGCGAGCGACACCGAGTCGGGCGACATCGTCCTCTCGCGGCAGAAGGCGGAGCAGTTCAAGGTCTGGCGCGAGATCGAGAAGGCCTTCGAGCGCGACGGCGCGGTCGAAGGGACGATCGTCAGCAAGGTGAAGGGCGGGCTCAAGGTGGACATCGGCGTGGCCGCGTTCCTCCCCGGCTCGCACGCCGACCTCCGGCCGACGCGCAACCTCGATCGCTACATCGGCCAGCGCGGGCGCTTCGCCATCCTCAAGTTCAACCGCTCGCGCGGGAACGTGGTGGTGTCCCGGAGATCGGTCCTCGAGCGCGAGCGCACGGCGCTCAAGTCCGAGACGCTCAAGGTGCTGGAGGAGGGCGTCATCCTCGAGGGCACGGTCAAGAACATCACCGACTACGGCGCCTTCGTCGATCTCGGCGGCATCGACGGGCTCCTCCACGTGACCGACATGTCGTGGGGCCGGGTCGCGCATCCCTCCGAGGTCATCAACGTCGGCGACCGCGTGAAGGTGGTCGTCCTCAAGTACGACCCGGAGCGCGAGCGCGTCTCGCTCGGCATGAAGCAGATCATGCCCGATCCGTGGACGACGATCGCCGAGCGTCTGCCGATCAACGCACGCATCCGCGGCAAGGTCGTGAGCCTCGCCGACTACGGCGCCTTCGTCGAGATCGAGAAGGGCATCGAGGGCCTGATCCACGTCTCGGAGATGTCGTGGACCAAGCGGGTGACGCATCCCTCGAAGGTGCTCGAGGTGGGCCAGGAGGTCGAGGTCCAGGTGCTCGACATCGACCCCGCCAACCGCCGCGTCTCGCTCGGGCTCAAGCAGACCGAGCCGAATCCCTGGGAGCTGGTGCGCGTGAACCACCCGGTGGGCTCGAAGATCCGCGGCAAGATCAAGAGCATCACCGACTTCGGCCTCTTCGTCGAGGTGGAGGAGAACATCGACGGCCTGGTGCACGTCTCCGACCTCCACTGGACGAAGAAGGTGAAGCACCCCTCGGAGCTCTACAAGAAGGGCGACGAGGTCGAGGCGGTCGTGCTCGGCATCGACGTGGACAACGAGCGCATCTCGCTCGGCATCAAGCAGCTCACCGAGGATCCGTGGACGCAGGTGCCCAAGCGCTACGCGCCCGGCACGCGCGTCAGGGGCGCGGTCACGAGCGTCACCGACTTCGGCGTGTTCGTCGAGCTGGAGGAGGGGATCGAGGGGCTGGTGCACGTCTCGCAGCTCTCCACCGAGCGCGTCGACAAGCCGTCCGCGCTCTTCAAGCCGGGCGACTCGGTCGAAGCGGAGGTCACCAGCGTCGACCCGCGCGAGAAGCGCATCGGCCTCTCCGTCAAGGCGCTGCGCAAGAGCGAGGAGCGCGCCGACATGGAGGCCTACCTGGCGCGCGAGCGCGACGGCGGGCGCTTCTCGCTCGCGGACGTGATGCCCGAGGCCGAGAAGCAGAAGGGCTAGCCGGCGGTGGCCGGGGGCGCGGGGGCGGGGCCCGAGGGCATGGCGCGACGACACCCGATCCTGCGCGCGTTCACCATCCTGGCCGTCGTCACGCTGGCGGCGCTGGCGCTGGTGGCGGGGGTCGCCGTGTTCGGGGGCGGCCTCGGCGAGCGCCCGCTCTTCGGCAACGTGGTGGGCGTGGTCGAGCTGCGCGGCGTGATCCAGGACGCCGCCGACCTGGTCGAGGCGCTCGAGCGCTTCCGCACCAGCGAGGCGACCGTCGCCGTGGTGCTGCGCATCGACTCGCCCGGCGGCGCCGTCGCCCCCTCGCAGGAGATCTACGACGAGGTGCAGCGCGTGCGCGAGGGGGGCAAGCCCGTCTTCGCCTCGCTCGGCAACGTGGCCGCATCGGGTGGCTACTACGTCGCCTCGGCCGCGAACAAGATCCTCGCCGATCCGGGCACCATCACGGGCTCGATCGGCGCCATCATGAGCGTGCCCTACTACGCGCCGCTCGCCGACAAGCTCGGCATCTCCGAGGAGACGGTGAAGAGCGGGCGCTACAAGGACACCGGGCACCCGCTGCGCAAGCTCACCCCCGAGGAGCGCACGCTTCTCCAGGGGATGGTGGACGACGTGCTCGGGCAGTTCATCGAGGCGGTGGCGCACGGCCGCAACATGACGCCCGCGCAGGTGCGCGAGCCGCGCGTGTGGCGCGTGCGTCTGCGCCGGCTGCCCTGGCTCCTCCAACTCGTCGGCGAGACGCTCCTGCCCGCGGCGCGCGAGACGGCGGGCGGCCTCTTCTTCCTCTGCCGGGGGCCGTCCCCCCAATGAGCCCGAGCATGACCAAGCGCGACCTGATCGACGAGGTGCTGAAGCTCTTCCCGCGCTTCTCGCGCCGCGACGCCGAGGTGATGGTCAACGCGGTCTTCGACAGCATGAGCCAGGCGCTCACGCGCGGCGAGCGGATCGAGATCCGCGGCTTCGGCAGCTTCGTCGTGAAGCACCGCCAGGCGCGCGAGGGGCGGAATCCCAAGACGGGCGCGCTGGTCTCCGTGCACGCCAAGCGGGTGCCGTTCTTCAAGGTGGGGAAGGAGCTCCGGCTCCGCGTCGACGGCAAGGCGTGGACCGCCGCCGACTCCGACGAGGCCTGAGAGCGCCCGAATCAACCGCCGCCGACGGTGCAGACCTGCGGCGGCATCCAGCCGCAGTGCTCGTACACCCAGACCAGCACGGGAGGACCGCATGGAGATCCTGTGGGCGCCCTGGCGGATGACCTACATCGGCGCCGCCAAGGAGAAGCGGGAGTGCATCTTCTGTGCCGCGCTCTCGGGTGTCGCGCGCGAGCGCCTCGTCCTCGGCACGACGGGGCATAGCCTGGTCATGCTGAACCGCTACCCGTACCAGAACGGGCATCTCATGGTGGCGCCCCGCCGCCACGGGGCCGACCTGCCGTCGCTCCCCGCGGCCGAGCACGGCGACCTGGCCGAGACGCTCCGGCGCGCGCTCGCGTCGCTCGAGAGCGCTCTTCACCCCGAAGGCTTCAACCTCGGCATGAACCTCGGCACGTGCGCCGGCGCGGGCGTCCGCGACCATCTCCACTGGCACATCGTGCCGCGCTGGGCGGGCGACACGAACTTCATGCCGGCCGTGGGTGACGTGCGCGTGATGCCGGAGCACCTGCTGGCGACCTACGACCGTCTCAAACCCGCCTTCGGCTGGCTCGCGTGAGCGCGTGGATTGTGCCGCGCGCGTGGCGGTGCGTATAATCGCGTGCACTTCTCTCGAACGGGGGACTCGCTTGTGCCCGATGCCGGAACGTCGCGAACGTTGGGGGAGCTCAGGGCTGCGGGATACCGGGTGCTCCCGGTCCGCGAGGAGATGCGAAAGAACCTCCTCGCCCGTCTCGGGCGTGCGGAGCGCATCCTCCCCGGCATCATCGGCTTCGACGACACCGTCATCCCCGAGATCGAGAACGCCGTGCTCGCCGGGCACCACATGGTGTTCCTGGGCGAGCGCGGGCAGGCGAAGAGCCGGGTCATCCGCGGCCTGACCTCGCTCCTCGACCCGCTCGTGCCGGTGATCGCCGCCTGCCCGATCAGCGACGACCCGTTCGCGCCCATCTGCCGCGAGTGCAAGCGGCGCCTGGCCACCGAGGGCGAGGCGCTCGCGATCGCGTGGATCGGGCCCGACGAGCGCTACGGCGAGAAGCTCGCCACCCCCGACGTCTCGATGGCCGACCTGGTGGGCGAGATCGACCCGATCAAGGTGGCCGAGGGCCGCTACCTGGCCGACGAGGAGACCATCCACTACGGCCTCATCCCGCGGACGAACCGCGGCATCTTCGCCATCAACGAGCTCCCCGACCTGACCGAGAAGGTCCAGGTCGGCCTCTTCAACCTGATGGAGGAGAAGGACGTCCAGATCAAAGGCTACAAGATCCGCTTGCCGCTGGACGTCGTCATCGTGGCGAGCGCGAACCCGGAGGACTACACCAGCCGCGGGCGCATCATCACCCCGCTGAAGGACCGCTTCGACGTCCAGATCCGCACCCACTACCCGCGCACGATCGAGGACGAGATCGCGATCATGGAGCAGGAGATGCCGGTCTTCGAGCGCGAGGCGGCGGCGGTGCGCATTCCCGACTTCATGAAGGAGATCGTCGCGCACCTGACCTTCGAGGCGCGCGGCTCGAACGAGATCAACCAGTCCTCGGGCGTGAGCGTGCGCGTCACCATCAACAACTACGAGAGCCTGCTCTCCAACGCCGAGAAGCGCTCCGTCCGCCTGAGCGAGCGCGAGATCGTGCCGCGCCTGACCGACCTCCACTCCGTCCTCGCCTCCACCGCCGGCAAGATCGAGCTCGAGTACGTGGGCGAGGACAAGCGCGAGAACGACCTGATCGATCGGCTCATCAACCGCGCCGTGCTCAAGGTGTGGGACAAGTACTTGAAGGTCGAGGGGCTGAAGAAGGTGACCGAGCACTTCGAGGCGGGCTGGGGCGTGGAGGTCTCCGACCGCATGCGCGCCGAGGAGTACCTCGAGGGCATCCGCCAGATCCCCGGGCTCCGCGAGGCCGTGGCGCAGCTCGGCCCCTTCGAGAGCCCGGGCCTCATGGCCGCGGCCATCGAGTTCGTGCTCGAGGGCCTCCATCTCCACCAGAAGCTCAACAAGGACCGCACGGGCGGACGGTACACGTACCGCGCGTAGCGCCGCGGGCGGGGGCGCGCGCGGCGCGCCGCGGTCGCCCGCGGGCGGCTGGCTGCTCGCCGCCGTCGCGCTGGTCGCGCTCGGCTGCTACACGAACTCGCTCCGCGGCGCGCTGCTGTTCGACGACGTGAACGCGATCGTCGACAACCGCCTGGTCCGCGCGCTCGACCTGCGCGGCATCTTCCTGACGCCGTCCTGGTGGGGCGAGCCGGGCCGGGCGAGCTACGCGCCCGCGTACCGGCCGGTGACGACGCTCAGCTTCGCGCTGAACCACGCGCTCGGGGGGCTCGACCCGCTGGGCTACCACGCGGTCAACGTGCTCCTCCACGCGGCCGTGTGCGTGCTCCTGGCGGTCGTCCTCGGCGAGATCACGCACCGGCCGCGGCTCGCCGGGACGGCCGCGCTCCTCTTCGCCGCGCATCCCGTGCACACCGAGGCGGTCGCCAGCGTCGTCGGCCGGGCGGAGGAGCTGGCGGCGCTCGCCGGGCTCGGGGCCTGGTGGCTCGCGCTCCGCGCCCGGCGGCACGCGCGGGGGAGAAGCGCCTGGCTCGCGGGCGCGGCGCTCGCGCTGGGCGCCGGCGTCCTCGCCAAGGAGAACGTCGCCACCATCCCGGCCGTCGTGCTCGCCGCCGACGCGATTGTCGGTCCCGGCGTGACGCGCGCGCGCGCGGCGGAGTACGGGGCGCTCGCGGCGGGCGTGGTGGCGGCGCTCGCGCTCCGCACGGTCGTGATGGGCGGCATCGGCCCCACCCCCGGCCCGCTCGACAACGTGCTCGCGGGGGCGCCGATCGGGCCGCGGCTCCTGACCGCCCTCGCGGTGGTCGCGCGCTACGCGCGCCGGCTCGTGTGGCCGCTCGGTCTGTCCGCGGACTACTCCTACCGGCAGGTCGAGCTGGCGACCGGCCTCGGCGATCCGGGCGCGCTCGCCGGCCTCGGCATCGTGGTCGGGGCGGCGGCCCTCGCCGCCTGGGGGTGGCGGCGCGAGCGGCCCGTCTGCCTGGCGCTCGCGCTCGCGGCGCTGCCGTACTCGATCGTGTCCAACGTGTTCGTCACCATCGGCACGGTGATGGCGGAGCGCCTCCTCTACCTGCCCTCGGCCGGGTTCTGCCTGCTGGTGGCGAGCGCCGCGGACGCGTTCGGGCGGACGAGCCGCGCGCGGCTGGGGGGCGGGGCGATCGTCGCTGCCGCGCTGGTCGCCTTCTACGTGCCCGCCACCGTGCTCCGCAACCGCGTCTGGCGCGAGCGGCGGGGGTTCTTCGAGGCCCTGGTGGCGAGCGCTCCCCGCAGCGCGCGCAGCCATCGCGAGCTCGGGCTCGTGTACAGCGACCTCGGGTTGCACGAGCAGGCGGTCGCCGAGCTCGAGCGCGCGCTCGCCATCCTGCCGGGCGAGATGTTGAACCTCTACGACCTGGGGAACGTCCTGCTGCGCGCCGGGCGCTGGGCGGAGGCGATCGAGGCCTACCGGAAGGCGCTTGCGCAGCAGGTGGACTTCGTCCCCGCGCTTACCAACCTCGGCAACGCCTACAGCGCCGCCGGCGACGAGCGCTCCGCCGAGTCGTGGTTCCGCGCCGCCCTCGCGCGCGCCCCGCGCGCCTTCGACCCGCGGCTCAACCTGGCCAACTCGCTCGTGCGCCAGGGGCGCCTCGCCGAGGCGGAGCCCGAGTACCGCCAGGCGATCGCGCTCGCGCCGGACGATCCGCTGGTGCGCGCGAACTACGCCGTCCTGCTCGGCGGGCTCGGTCGGCGCGAGGAGGCTCGGGCGCAGCTCCGCCTGGCGGCCACCCTGCCGCCGTCCGCGCCCGCGGCGGCGGTCGCGGTGGTCACCATCCTGCGCGCGATAGGCCCGCCCGAGGCGGCGCGCGCGGCGCAGACGCAAGCCGAGCGACGCTTTCCGGACGACCCGGGCGTGCGGCGGACGCGCGCGGAGCTGGAGCGCGGGGCGGGCGGGTGACGCCGGACGCGGTTCTCTTTGCGCCGGCGCTGCGCTAAGGTCCGGACGGATGCTCCGCGTCCGCTATACCACCTGGGACGGCACGCAGGAGATCCGCCTCGAGGCGGAGCGGGTCTTCGAGAAGCTCGCCGAGTACCTCTCCTTCACCGACGACGTGCAGCAGGCCCTCGACTGGCTCCTCCACCAGGGGCTCGAGTGGGAGCAGGGCGTGCGCGTCATGGGGCTCGACGACTTCCTGGAGCAGCTCCGCGAGGCGATGCGAAGCCGCTACCGCGAGGTCAACCTGCGCGAGGCGTTCGGCGAGCTGCGCGAGAAGCTGGAGGAGCTGCTCGACCTCGAGCGCGACGCGCTCGACCGCCTCGCCGACCGCGAGGCCGCCGCCCGCAAGCGGGAGCTGCTGGACCGCCTCCCGCCGCGCCTCTCCGAGGCGCTCGAGCAGCTGCGCGACCATGCCTTCGCGGACGACGACGCGCGCCGCGCGCTCGAAGACCTGCTCGAGGAGCTGGAGGACATCCGCGACCTCGAGGACTTCCAGCGGCGCTACGGCGACCTCTTCCAGGGCCCGCGGTCGCTCTCCTACCGCGAGGCGGTCGAGCTGATGCGCGAGATGGAGCGCTTGAAGCGCCTCGAGGAGGCGCTGCTCTCCGGGAACCTCGAGGCGGTCGATCTCGAGAGCCTGGGCGCGCTCCTCGGCCCGGAGGCGGCGCGCAACTTCCAGCTGCTCAAGGAAGTCATGGTCCTGCTCGTCAACGCGGGCTACGTGACG
>Ga0209268_1001433_pt1 | contig 11561 bp, 10 predicted proteins | sample GraSoiAngelo_143_FD_185900 | JGI IMG/M metagenome (GOLD analysis project Ga0209268, IMG submission 185900) | Grasslands soil microbial communities from the Angelo Coastal Reserve, California, USA - 14_1009_02_30cm (SPAdes) (version 2) | ecosystem: Environmental > Terrestrial > Soil > Grasslands ... | reverse complement strand
CGCCGTCGAGGCGGTACCCAGGTCGCGGCGCAACCGCAGCAGGTTGAACACCGGATTATTCCCGGAGGCCGACTGCCCGCGGTCGTCCACCGCACCGAGGTAGGCGACCGCCGTACTTCCCAGCTTACCCGTGAGCTTCGCGCCGGCGACGGGCTGGACGATCTGGCGCGTGTAAATCAGTCGGTTCGGTGTGTCGAACTGCTCGAGCCCCTCGAGGAAGAACGGCCGCTTCTCCGGGTAGAACAGCGCGAACCGCTCGTTCACTGTCACCTGGCCCACGTCGGCCTCGACCTGGGAGAAGTCGGGGTGGGCGGTGGCGGCGAGGCCGAGGTTCTGGGTGATCCCCCAGCGCAGATTGCCGCCCAGCTCGGGAGTGCCGCGGTAGTCGTAGCCGACGCTCGCCGGCGTGCCGTTCACCTTGGACGTGAATTCCGGCGTGAGATCGACCACGAGACCGCGCTTCAGCGCGGTGAGTCCCGTGAGCCGCCCGGATTGGATCAGGAAGCTCGCGCTCGCGCGGAACACCGGCGTCCAAGTGTCCTCGTAGCCCGAGTGCTGCACCACGCGCACCACCTGGAGGCCCCACGACTGGGGATCGACGCTCTGGTAGCGCAGGCTCTTGAACGGGATGCGCACCTCGACCTCGTACCCCCAGTCGGTGAGGTGGCCGTGCGACTGGTAGACGAAGTCGGGGCTCAGGTCGACGACGCCGTCGAACCGCCCCGTGGCCGAGGCCCCGCCGCCCGCGGCGCCCGCATCTTGCCCTTCGCTCCGCACGCCGTCCTCCTGCACGCCCAGCGGATTCACCGCGAACAACAGCGCCCGGCGGTGGTCGTCGTAAGTGTCGAGCAGGATCTGGATGTTGTCGTCGGCGTCGATGTTGTCGCGGTCCGCGAGCGTCGCGCGGACCACTTTGCCGTGCGGCTCGTAGGCGCGCACGCCGAACCAGATGGCGTCGGGCGCGTACCACACCAGCACTGTGGTCGAATCTTCGGCCGGACGCCCGTCGACGGGCCGGTACTGCGAGAAGCCGACCAGTCGCGCGGCTCGTGCCCACACGGCCTCGTCGAGTGCGCCGTCGACGCGCGCGTCGGTCTCGAACCGCGGGACCGCGACGGCCAGCTGCTGCTTCAGGCCGTCGTAGGTGGGCGGATCGGGAGCGCCCGACTGGAGCATGAGCAGCAGGGCGAACATGCAGCAAAGATAAATTGCGGATTGCGGATTGTGGATTGCGGATTGGCAAGTCGGGCCGACGATTCGTAGGTGACGATTCGACGCCCGTCGATCGAATTCCGCAATCCGAAATCCGCAATCCGCAATGCCTTACTCGTATCGCAGCGCGACGATCGGATCCAGCGCCGCCGCGCGCCGAGCGGGCCAGATCCCGAAGAACAGACCCACCGCGGCGCTGAAGACGAAAGCCAGCAGGATGGCGAGCGGCGAGATCAGCGTATTCCAGTGCGCCAGCCTCGAAATGACCAGGGCGCCGATCGAGCCGATCACCACGCCGATCGTCCCGCCCGCGAGGCACAGCACCAGCGCTTCCACCAGGAACTGGAACAGGATGTTGAATTTCGTCGCGCCCAAAGCCTTGCGGACCCCGATCTCGCGGGTACGCTCAGTGACCGAGACGAGCATGATGTTCATGATGCCGATTCCGCCGACGAGCAGGCTCACGGCGGCGATGCCGGCCAGGAGGTACTTGAACGTCTGGGTCGTTTGCTCGAAGGTTGCGAGGACGTCGGTCTGGTTGCGGATCTGGAAGTCGTTGTCCTGCCCGGGCCGGAGGTGGTGCTGGCGTCGCAGCACCCGCTCGATCTCGATCATCGCCAGGTTCATGGACTGAAGGTCGCGCACGTTGACCGTGACGGACCGCAACCGGTCCGTCCCCATCACGCGATAGCGAGCAGTTTGGAGCGGGATGAGGATCTGCTCGTCGGGGTTGAAGAACGAGCCCTGGGAGCCCTTCTGGGAGAGGATGCCGATGATCTCGAAGGGGATGCCGCGGATCAGGATCTCCTGGCCGATCATCGCCGCCCCGTTGGCGTTGAACATGTCGGGGATAGCCGAGCCGAGCACGGCGTAGCGACGCCGGGCTTCGTCCTCACCCGGCGTGAACATGCGCCCGGCGGTGATGGTGTAGTTGTGGACGGGCACGTAGTTGGGGGTCGTGCCCACGACGTTGACGTTGATGTTCTGAGGGCCGCGTTTGACCTGGAGGTTGCGCGTCAGCTCGGGGACCACGTCGGTCACGTAGCGGGCGTTGTGGGCGAGCGCCGTGTCATCATCCATCGTGAGGCTCACGCGGACGTCGCTCGCGATCCCGCGCATGAAGCTCTGGCCCGGAAAGATCGACAGCAAGGTGGGGCCGAGCGCCTGGATCCGGTCCTGGACGGCCTTCTGGGCGCCCGAACCGAGCGCGATCATGGTGATCACCGCCCCGACACCGATGATGATGCCCAGCATGGTGAGCAGCGAGCGGAGCTTGTTGGCCCGGATCGCCTGAAGCGCGACTTGGATGATCTCGCCGAGCAGCATCGCTACCGCGGCCTCCCCGACCGCGTGGTCGGGGGAGTGACGGGGGTCTGCTGGCGCAAGCCGGGCAGCCCGCCGCCCGTCATGTTCTGGAAGCGGTTGCGGAAGTCCTGCTGCGCCTGCACGAGCGAGGCGGAGGGGAGGACGAGCACCGTGTCCTTGTCCGTCAGCCCGCTCGTCACCTCGATGTAGTCCTGGTCGGTGAGCCCGGTCCGGATCTGGACGGGCGCGGGGCTCCCCTGACGCAGCGCGAACACGATGTAGCTACCGGGATCGCCGCGCCCGGTCCGCGGCCCGCCGCCCTGGCCGCCGCCGGCCTGCTGGAACTGGCTCCGGACCTGGGTGAGCACCGCTCGCTCGGCGGGGGTGAGCTCGCCGCCGCTCATCATTTTCGAACGGATGGCACTCATCTGCTCAGCAGTGACCCCCGGCGGCAGGGTGATCGTGCGGCCGTCGCGGGTTGTGAACGTCGCACCGGCGCCGCGCCGTGCCGAGTCCGCGCCGTGTTGGGGCGCCTCCGCGGCGTGTAGCTTGGTACCGTCGCTCCCCCCCCTGCCCCCGACGCTCCCTCCGCCCCCCCCGCCCCCACGCGCCGAATCCGCCCGGGCGGCGGATGAGTCGCCTGGAACTTGCGATGCAGCGAGCTGCTGGGCGACCTGTTGCGGGTCGAGCCCGAGGACCTGGGCCGCCGACATCACGTCGCGCTGCGTCCGCAGCGCGGCGTTGGGGACCGCCAGCACGCCCTGGCGCTGGCCCACATGGATCTCGACCTCGGTGTTCATCCCCGGCTTGAGGAGATGCTCGGGGTTCAAGATGTTCACGAGCACAGGGAACATCGTGACGTTCTGCTGGACCTGCGCCTGCGGCTCGATCTTGAGCACGCGACCCTCGAACGGCCGGTTGGGGAAGGCGTCGACCGTCATCGACACCGGCATTCCGGGCTGGACCTTGCCGACGTCGGTTTCGTCCACCAGCGCCGAGACCTGCACAGTATCGAGGTTCGCCATCTTGAAGAGCACCGTGCCGCCGCCCACGTCCTTGGTGGGGCTGGAGATCACCGTGCCGAGTTCGACATTCTTCTGGATGATCGTGCCCTTGAGCGGCGCGCGGACCTGAGTGTCTTCCATCGCGTCCTTGGCGGTCTGGAGGTTCGTCTGTGCGCTCACGAGCTGGGCGTACGCCTGGGCGTACGCGAGTCTCGCGTTCTCGTACTCGGTCTGCGTGATCGCCTGGGCCTTGTAGAGCGTGTCCGAGCGGGCGAGCTGGGCCTTGGCGTTGGCGAGCTGCGCTTCGGCCACCTGCAGGGAGGCTTGGGCCTGCTCCAGATTCGCCCGCGGCGTCCGGGGATCGATCTTCGCGAGCAGCTGGCCGGGGCGGACTTCCTCCCCGGTCTCGACCCGCATCTCGATGATCTCGCCTGAGGCCTTGGACTTCACGTCGACCGTGAGGATCGGTTGGATCGATCCTGCGGCGGAGGCCGAGACGACGATGTCGCGCCGTTCCACCGCGATCTTCTCGTACAACGGGGCGGGTTCGGCCTTCTTGCAGGCGGCGACGCCGCACAACAGCGCCGCGGGGAGTGCGGCCAAGATGTATCGCGTCACGGTGACCGTTCCATCCTCTCGTCGCGCTCGATCAAGCCATCGCGCAGGTGGATCTGGCGGCGCGCGTGCGCCGCGATGTCGTGCTCGTGGGTGACCAGGACGATCGTCTGACCGCCGTCGTGCAGCTCCTCGAAGAGCCGCATGATCTCCTCGCCCGTGGCGGAGTCGAGGTTTCCGGTCGGCTCGTCGGCGAGCAGGATCGAGGGCTCGTTCACGAGCGCGCGCGCGATCGCCACGCGCTGGCGCTGGCCGCCCGACAGCTCATTCGGGCGGTGTTCCATGCGATCGCCCAGCCCTACGCGCTCCAGTGCCCGAGCCGCCTGGGCGCGCCGCGCCTGGGCGGCCTTGCCGGCGTAGATGAGCGGCAGCTCGACGTTGTGCAGCGCGTTGGCCCGCGGCAGCAGGTTGAAGGTCTGGAACACGAATCCGATCTCTTTGTTGCGGATGCGGGCCAATTCGTCGTCCGACAAATCGCTCACCTTCTGGCCGTTGAGCCAGTACTCCCCCCCCGTCGGGGTGTCGAGGCAGCCGATCAGGTTCATCAGGGTGGACTTGCCGGATCCGGACGGGCCCATGATGGCCACGAACTCGTTGCGCCGGATCTGGAAGTCGACGCCCCGCAGCGCGCGCACCACTTCGCCGCCCATGTCGTAGTCGCGCGCGAGCTTGTGGGTCAGGATCACGATGTCCGGCAGCGGCGTGTCGCCGGTGCGGAACGTCATCTCCTGGGTGCCGGTCACAGGGCGTGCCCCACGAGCGCCTCGAGCTGGGCTCGCGCGATGAGGTAGTTGTAGCGCGCCTGCACCAGGTTCACCTGGGCCTGCGTCAGGTTCGCCTCCGAGGTGAGCAGGTCGAGGATCGTCGCCGCGCCGACTCGGTAGCGCTCCTGCACGACGCGGAGGTCCTCGGTCGCGGCGTCGACGTTGGTCCCGGCAATCCCGATCTGCTCGTACGCGGTGAGCAGCGCGGCGCGCTGCTGTATGAGCTGGGCGTTGGTCTGGCGCCGAGTGTCCGCCGCACGCGCGTCGGCCACGTCGCGGGCCACGCTTGCCGCAACCTGCGATTGCTCCCGCTGGAAGCCGTTGAACAGCGTCCACGAGAGGCCAAACCGCCACGAGAACGTCTCCGGATACCCGGTGAACAGCGGCAAGGTCGGCGTGCCCGTGCCCGTCCGGCTGTTACTGTACGAGACGATCAGGGACGGCCAGTATTGCGCACGGGCGCTCCACACCAGGGCCCGCGCCGCGCGCGCCTGCGCGTCCGCCTGCTTCACTTGTGGTGCGGATTCGAGCGGCGCCGCGCGCAGCGCCGCCGTGTCGGGGAGGCCGGGGAACGCCGTGTCCGGGACGGCGCGCACCGACTGGTCCACACCGATCTGCCGGCCAAGGCTCGCCTGGCCGCTCGCCAGGTTGGCCTTCGCCTGCAACAGCTGCAGGCGCGCGTTACCCAGGTCGACCGTGGAGCGCAGTGTGTCCGAACGGGTCGCCGAGCCCGCGCGCAGCTTGTCCACCGAGATCTTGAGCTGCTGCTCGGCACGCTTCACCTGCGCCTCCGCCACCCGCACCAGCTCCTCGTCCGCGAGCGCCGTGTAAAACGCCTGCTGAGTCGCGAGCGTCGTCTGGTAGCGCTGGTTCACCACTTCGGCGCCGGCGGCGTCCTGAGTCGCACCCGTGGCGCGTAGGTTTGCGAGCCGGCGGAACCCGTCGAACAGCTCGAGGCTCGCCGACAGGCCGCCCGAGTACGAATAGCCCGGTGGCAAACGCAGCGTGCTATTCGGGTCGAAGCGGTCCTGGTTGCTGCGCGACGCCGAGGCGCTGGTACTCATCGTCGGCAGGAACGCCCCCCAGGCGGATCGACCGCTCGCGCCGGCGTTGCGTGCGTCCCCCAGCGACTGGACCATCGCCGGCTGCACCTGGAGCGCCCGCCGCACGGCCTCCGCCAGCGTCACTTCCAGCTGCTGGGCTGCCAGGGCGGCTGGGAGGGACGCGCCCAGCGCCAGTGCAGCGACAACGGCCACGGCGTGCTGCCGCGCGTCTCTCATCGCTTCTTCCCAACCGAATCGGTCTTCTCCCTCTGATGCCGATGCCGGGCCATATGGTCGCGGTACTTCGCCTGCTGGTCCGGGGAGAGCTGCGCCGCGACCTCCGAGTCCATCGCAGCGCGCATCGAGTCGAAGCGCGGGCGAACCGTATCCCACACCGCAGTCATGCGAGTCCAGTGGCGCTGCAGAATGGCGTGGACGGAGTCGCGCTGCGGCGGCGTCAAGCCCAGCTCGTCGTTCAATTCGGCCATCAGCCGGTCGACGCCGCGGGCGCGCTCGGGCGCGCCGCCGTAGGCTGCGCGGACCCAGAGGGCCCGGCCGCCCACGCCGACCACGATTCCCGCGGCGAAGGTCGCGACGAGCAGCAGCGTCGCCCACGCGGTAGAACGGTTCAACATCTCGCAACTTCCTTTCTAGTTGCCCAGCACGGAGGCCAGGACCACTTCGACCACCGGCATCTGCGGTGCGATCAGCGCCTCCGCGACCGACGGCCGCGCGGAGGCCGCCGTGGCGCGTCCGACGAGGTACCCCGCCGCGAGCGAGACGAGCACCGCCGCGGCGACGCCCACCCGCGCCCAGCGGGCCAGCACCGCGTCCCACGAGGCAGTGGGGCGCAGGTCGTCGACTCGGGCCAGCAGACGCGTGACGAACGCGGCGTGGCCCCCCTCTCCGCCCTCCCCTTCCGGCTCGAGCGCCCGCCGCAAGGCGGCGCCCAGCGCCGGATCGGGCCGGTGATCGAACGGCAGCGGTTCCTGCGTCATCCGTCCTCCTTCCAGTCCGCCAGCAAGACGCGCAACCGGCGGCGCGCGTGGAACACCTCCGAGCGCACGGTCCCCTCGGGGATGCCCAGGATCCGGGCGATCTCGGCGTGTGAGTAGCCTTCCACGTCGAACAGCACGACCGCCAGGCGGCGCCGCTCCGACAGCTCGGCGAGCGCTCCCCGCAGCCGCTCGGCCAGGGCGCGTTGCTCGGCAGCCGCATCGGGACGCTCGCCGCCGCCGGTCGGTCGCCGCGTTCGCTACGATGCGCAGGAGCCACGGCCCGAACGGTCGGCGGGGATCATACTGGTCGAGCTTCACGAGGGCCGAGAGCAGCGCGTCCTGTGCCGCGTCGTCGGCGTCGTCCGGGTCTCCCAGCACGGCCCGCGCCACCCGTCGCGCCACGCCCGCGTATCGCTCCGCCAGTACGCCGAAGGCGGTCCGATCCCCAGCCCGGACACGAGCGACGAGGGCGGCTTCGTCCTGCTCGGGTATACGCGCAGCGGGGTCCGGGGGTTGGGAATCAGGCTTCATCGGGACCTTGCCGCGACCGACGCCGCTGCCCAAAGACGTACAGGGCGAAGCCGAGCGCGAGCGAGAACGCGCCCGCCGCGAGCGTGATGCTCATCACCCTCGGGAACGTGAGCAGCAGGGCGCCGATTCCGGCGAAGGTGAGCGCCCCCGCTGCGGCGATGGAGCGCCGCAAGCCTCCCGCCACACGTCGTAGTGCGACGACGGCCACGGTGCCGAGCTCGTACCCCGAGCGCTTGTGGGCCGCGTCGGCGCCTTGCGGCAGTGCGTCCGCGGCTGCGGGCGTGCCGACGAGCCGCGGTGGCAAGCGCAGGCGGCGCGGCTCCAACACGATCTCGCGGCTGGAGGCGAGGTCGCGGCGGAACTGAGCCGCCAGCTCTTCCGCGAGCTCTTCACACTCCGCCACCAGATCGAGCTCGTAGTTGGTGAGCAAGCTCGACACGTTGAGGTTGGTCGAGCCGACGCGAGCCCAGCGCCGGTCCACGAGCATGGTCTTGGCGTGGACCATCGGGCCCTGATACTCGAAGATGCGCACGCCCGCACGCAGCAGCTCGCGGTAGCCGATGCGGGTGAAGTTGCGCAGCACCGGCAGGTCGCTCGTGCCGGGGACGAGAATGCGGACGTCGACGCCTCCCTTCGCGGCGTCGAGCAGGCCGGCGTAGAGCGGCGCCGGCGCGATCAAGTACGCGTCCGTGATCCACAGTCGCTCCGCCGCGCTGGCGGCGAGCAGCTCCACCGTGCGGTACACCCGCGCGCGGCGCGGTGCCCCTTCCACGACGCGCACGGTGGAGCTGCCGCACGGCGCCGGGTCGGCGGTGAGCTCGCCGGCCGGGAGCGGCTCGCCGACACGGCCCCAGATCCGGCCGAACGCCCGGTCCAACGCAGCGGCTGCGGGGCCGCACACGTGGACCATCGTGTCGCGCCAGGGGCGGCGCCGCCGCGCGGGATCGCCCGCCCACTCATCGCCGATGCACAGCCCGCCGACCATCGCGTGGATGCCGTCGGTGACCAGCAGCTTGCGGTGGTCGCGCTGAATGAATTGCAACGGATACCGCGAGACAATCGGGTGGAACGCGCGCACCTCGGCCCCCGCCTGTGCCAGCCCGCGCCAGTAGCCGCGCGAGGTGCCGAGCGAGCCGAACGCGTCGTACAACACGCGCACGGACACCCCCGCCCGCGCGCGCTCGGCGAGGGCGCCGGCGAAGCGTCGCCCGGTGCGGTCGTCCCGAATGATGTAGTTCTCGAAGTGGATCCAACGGCCCGCCCCGGCAATGAGTTCGAGCATCACCTCGAGCGCGCGGGGGCTGTCGGGATGATGCTCGAGCCGGTTGCCGCCGACCGCGCGCGCACCCGCGGCGCGGTCGATCGCGAGGCCAAGCGCGTCGGGCGCCTGGTCGGCGACGGGGCGGCCCGCGACGCGGGAGGCCGGAGCCCTCACCCCACCGACGCCACCGGCGGCGTCCCCCCCGCTCCCCCCGTCCCCCCGCCGAGGCCGAGGGCCTGCTCCACGGGGCGGAGCGCCTGGATCACGAACGCGATGTGCTCGTCGAGCGGGACGCCCAGCTCGTCCGCTCCCTGCCGCACCTCGTCACGGTTCACGCCACGCGCGAACGCTTTGTCCTTGAGCTTCTTCTTCACCGAGGACACCTCCAGGTCCGCAAAGCTGCGCGACGGACGGACCAGCGCACACGCCACGAGAAACCCGCACAGCTCGTCCACGCCGAACAGGGTCTTGGCGAGCGGCGTGTCGCGGGGCACGCCGGAATAGGTCGCGTGACCGAGAATCGCGCGGCACAGCGCGTCGGGGAGGCCCCGCTCGCGCAGCAGCCGGCCGCCCCAGGCGGGATGGCCCTCGGTCGGCGAGTGCTCGCTGTTCGGGAACTTCTCGTAGTCGAAATCGTGCAGCAGACCCACGATGCCCCATGTCTCCGGGTCCGCTCCCGATTTGGATGCGTACGCGCGCATCGCCGCCTCGACCGCGAGCATGTGCTGGCGGAGCGAAGGAGACAGCGTGTGCTCTTGCATGAGCTGCAGCGCTTCGTCGAGCGTCACATCAACCCGGAGCCCGGTTCGAGTTCCACATTCCACCGTTCCGCCCACAGCTCGGCCATGAGAATAGGCCACAGCTTGCGGGCGTTGTTGCGGCTGCCGGCGCGGTGCTCGGCGAGCAAACGCGCCGTCGGGGCGGCCGGATACAGCCGGGGCGCGGCGAGATACCGATCCGCCAGCGGCGCGAGCCCCGCATTGAGCCACCGCGCCACGGGCACTGACAACCCCCGCTTGCGCCGCCGGATCACGTCGCCCGGCACCAGCCCGCGTGCCGCTTCCTTTAATATCGCCTTGGTGCTGAGGCCTCGCACCTTCAGCGTGGCGGACGCCGGGAGCACGAGCTCCAAGATCTCGCGGTCGAGGTACGGGGCGCGCGCCTCAAGCGACGCCAGCATGGTACCGCGGTCGACCTTCACGAGCAGGTTGTCGGGCAGGTAGGAGAGAAAGTCGAGCCACAGCAGGCGGTTGAGCGACGGATCAGAGGGAAACGGATCCAGCAGGGCAGTCGCCCACGCGAGCGCGCGCGAGTCCGGTCCCAGCGCGCCGAACCACGTGAGGTGACGCTCGAGGGGCGGGAGGTCCGCGGCAGCGACGAGCTGCTTCAGCATGAATTCGATCGTGACTTTCCCCGTCGACGTCGGCAGGTGGTTCACCAGCCAGCGCAACACCGTTCGTCCGGGCGGGGGAACCCGGCGGTACAGCCCGGCCGCCTTATGGCCCAGGTAGGTCGGGTAGCCGCCGAACAGCTCGTCTGCCCCCTCGCCCGACAATACGACCTTCACGTGCTCCCGTGCCGCCTCGGCGAGGAGATAGGTCGGCAGGATCGCCGGGTCGCCGATCGGCTCGGCGAGCCCGCGCGTGACTGCGGCGAAGGCGCGCTCCAGCGCCGCCCCGTCCGCGGTGACGACATGATGGTTGGTGCGGATGTGGTGCGTCACCGCTTCGGCGTTCGCACTCTCGTCGTACCCGGGCTCGAGGAAGCGTACGGCATACGTGTGGATCTGCGCGCCGGACATCACACGGGCGGCACCGGCCGCGAGCAGCGATGAGTCGAGCCCCCCGCTCGTGAACACGCCGACCGGCACGTCGGACATGAGCTCTCGCTCGACCGCCCGCAGCAACGCGGCGCGCAGCGTAGGGGCGTCGAGGCGCGACGGGCGCGCCGCTGCCGCTGCCGCGTCCCAGTAGCATCGCAGCGTCACCCCCACCCGGTCGGCGACCAGGAGGTGCGCCGGCGCCAGCTTGGCAATGCCGGTGAGCATGGTGTACGGGGCGGGGACGTATCCGAGCGCGGCATACAGCCCCGCCGCGACGGGGTTCACGCGCCGCGGCTGGTCGGGGAAGACCAGCAGTGCCTGGATCTCCGAGGCGAAGCGCAGCTCCCCGTCGACCTGCGCCCAGAACAGCGGCTTCTCGCCGGCGCGGTCGCGCGCGAGCACCAGGCGCCGCAGCTGGTCGTCCCAGACGGCGAGCCCGAACATCCCCTCGAGCCGCCCCACCGCGTCCGGCCCGACGCGCTCGTACAACGGCACGATCGTCTCGATGTCGCCCGTGGAGCGGAACGGGTAGCCCGCCTGCGTGAACTCCCGGCGCAGCGCGGGCGCGTTGTAGATCTCGCCGTTGCACACCATCCACACGGAGCGGTTCGGGCTGAGAAACGGCTGATCGCCGGTCGTCAAGTCCATGATCGCGAGGCGGCGCGCACCGATGCGGGCGCAATCGTGGCCGACGATCTGCTCGCCGTCGGGTCCGCGATGCGCGAGCGCCGCCGCCATCGCGGGGAGACAGTCGGCATGCTTGAGCGGCGCGCCGCGCAGCGACACGGCGCCGAAGATTCCGCACATTACCTCACCCGCCGTCCCCCCCACGTCGTGGAGGTGGTGGAGGTTGTGGAGGTGGTGGGGGTCGGGGAGGTTGGCAGGGCCCGTACGCCGCGTAGCGGCCATCGTCGGCGACCAGCGGCAATGCGGCGAGCTCGGCCCGTGCCTCGCGATTCGCGACGGTCGTGACGAACACCGTGGGAATGGGGCAGTGAGCGAGCGC
>Ga0209268_1001431_pt1 | contig 11584 bp, 10 predicted proteins | sample GraSoiAngelo_143_FD_185900 | JGI IMG/M metagenome (GOLD analysis project Ga0209268, IMG submission 185900) | Grasslands soil microbial communities from the Angelo Coastal Reserve, California, USA - 14_1009_02_30cm (SPAdes) (version 2) | ecosystem: Environmental > Terrestrial > Soil > Grasslands ... | reverse complement strand
CGAGGCCGATATACGCGGGCTGAAAGTTGGGTTCGACCGCGATCGCCCGGACGAGCATCGGCGCCGCCTCGGGATACAACTCCCACCGGTGCTCGACGGCCCCGCGCACGACGCGATTGAGGCCCGCGAAATAGTGCGAAAACGTGCTCTCCGGCTCCAGCGCGACCGCGCGGTCGGCGGCCTGCTGGCCCTCGTCAAACCGGTAGGCGCGGGTGTAGGCGTAGGCGAGCCACCCATAAGGCTCGAACAGGTCAGGGTCCAACTCGAGAGCCCGTTCCAGGTGGGTGATCGCGAGGCTCAGATCCTCCTTCCGGGTACGAGCGATGTAGCGGAACCCGAAGGTACTCCCCAAGCCGGAGTAAGCGAGAGCGTAGGCCGGGTCGATCGCGATCGCCTGCTGGAAGTATTCTGCCGCCTGCTCGAGGCTCGTCGTTCCGAACAGCGTGAACAGCTGTCGGCCCTTCGCGTAGTACTCGTACGCCTGGAGCTGGGCGGTCTGCGGTTTGCCGATGCGCTCCAAGTCGTGGCTCGAGAGTTTGACATTGAGGATGTCCATCAGTCCGGTGACAATACGGTCTTGCAGCGCGAAGATGTCTTGAATGGGCCCGTCGATCTTGGCAGCGCTGATCAGCTCCTCCGTTTCCGTCTCGGCGAACTGCGGCGTGATGCGGATGACGGAGCCGAAGTTCTGGAACCCGCCCCACACGACCCACCGGGCCCCGAGCGCCCGTCCCACACTCAGGATGTCGTTGCCGCTGATCGCTCCCTTCTCTCTCCCGGCGAGCGCCCGTGCTGCCCGCTCGTGGTTGATGATCTGCAGGCCGGCGATCTTTTTCAGGTCGACGCTCACCGTCTCGGCGATCCCGCTCGAGAGCCAGTCGAGTCCAGGGTCGCCGGAGATGTTTGTGAAATCGAGCACCACGATCGAGTCCTCGCGGCCCACCTCGCCCACCGCGGGTGCGGCTGCGATCAATGCCTCGGCGAACTGGGCGGCCGTCGCAAAGCGATCGGCCGCGACCTTCGCTAAGGCTTTCGTGATCGCCTGTTCGACGGACCTGGGAACGGTCTGACGTACCGTCCGGAGCCGCGGCACGGGGTCGAGCGCCTGGCGCGCCAGCACAGCCTGCGGCGTCGACGCGAGGAAGGGCGGATCGCCGGCGAGCATCTCGTAGAGCATGCAGCCGAGTGCATAGATGTCCGCCCGCCCGTCGATCCGCGATTGCCCGCTCGCTTGCTCGGGGCTCATGTACGCCGGCGTGCCGACCGCCATGCCAGTCGCCGTGAACTTGTCCCGGCCGGCCACGCTGATCGCCCGGGCGATCCCGAAGTCCGCAACGACGGCGTGCCCACCGCTCAGCAGAATATTCTCCGGCTTGATGTCGCGGTGCACGACGTCCCGGCCATGGGCGTAGCTCAATGCGTCCGCCACCTCGCGGGCGATCTGAACCGCTTCCTCGAGCGGCAACTGCTGCTCGCGATTCAGTCGGGCGCGCAGTGTTTCTCCATCGACGAAGGGCATCACGTAATACAGAAAGCCGGCGGCTTCTCCCGAGTCGTGGAGGGGCAGGACGTGTGGGTGCGTGAGGCCCGCCGCGATTTCGATCTCGCGGAGGAACCGCTCCGGACCGAGCGCGGCAGCGAGCTCGGGCTTCAGCACCTTGATGGCGACTTGGCGATGGTGCTTCAGGTCTTGGGCGAGATAGACCGTCGCCATCCCGCCGCGGCCCAGCTCTCGCTTGATCAAGTAACGGTCGGCGAGTGCAGGCTGGAGAGGAGGGAACACGTCCGCCATGCGGCGGCTCGCTCATGGGTGTGGCTCAATCATAGGACGCGACCCGAGTCCGGGCCAGCCCCTACGCGTTATAATTGACCGTGCAAGCTCATTTCACAGAGGACTCAATGGCCAACCTGAACGTTCCCCTCTACGACCCCCGCCTCGTGCAGCCGATGCGCGAGGAGCTCACTCGCTTGGGCTTCCAGGAGCTGCGCACGGCGCAAGACGTGGACGCAGTGCTCGGCACGACCAGAGAAACCGCGCTCGTCGTGGTGAACTCGGTATGCGGCTGCGCGGCGCGCAACGCGCGTCCCGCCGCGGCGCTGGCGATCCAGCACGCCAAGCGGCCCACGCAATTGCTTACCGTGTTCGCCGGCCAGGACGCCGACGCGACCGCCCGGGCGCGGAGCTATTTCACCGGGTATCAGCCCTCGTCCCCCCAGATCGCCCTGTTCAGGGACGGCGAGCTGGTGTTCATGCTCGAGCGGAAGAACATCGAAGGGCGGGCGGCGCAAGACATCGCCGCAGACCTGACCGCGGCGTTCGACCGGTACTGCGCCTGACGGGCCGTCGCGAGCCAGCCGGGGGGCTCCCGTAGCGACTGCGTATTTTTGTCGCGGAGGGAGCCCCCCGGCTGGCTCGCATCGTCCATGACATTACCGCCTGACTTCCGGTCCGCCGCCGACGAAGCGTGGGAGCGCGTCCGAGTCGCCCCCGGCTTCCTGACCGAGCGTGAGGCCCGGTTCCTCGCCCTCGCAGCTGCCTGCACCCCAGGCCAGGGCGTCATCTTGGAGATCGGCAGCTTCAAGGGCAAGTCGACCGTGGGGCTCGCGTCCATCGTCGCCCGGTACAGCCTCGGCAAGGTCGTGGCGGTGGACCCGCACACCGCCCCATCCAGCACCGATCCGAGCCTCGGCGACCAGTCGTCGTCGTTCGACGACTTTCTCCAGACCCTCGCCCGGGCCGGCCTCAGCGAGCACGTCGAGGTGCATCGCACGTTCTCCCGCGATCTCGCGCGCGGCTGGAGCCGGCCAATCCGCTTCCTCTGGATCGACGGCGACCATACCTACCCGGGCGCGAAGCAGGACCTGGACCTGTTCGCCCCGCACCTGGCTCCGGGCGGAGTTGTGGCATTCCACGACGTGCTGCACAACTTCGCGGGCCCGATTCGCGTGTTCGTGGAGGACGTGTTGGGGTCGGACCGCTACGGGCCGGCCGGGTTCTGCGGATCGATCGGCTGGGCGCAATACCGACCGGCTGACGGCAGTTCGGCGTATTTTCGCGACAGGCGCCGCACGCTGGCGCGTCGCGCGACGCGACTCATCCGGCTGTCCGAGCGGGGACGAGAGCTGCGGGGCGCCGCCAAGCTACGCTACAAGCTCTGGAGGGCGTTGGTCCCTCACGGGGACGTGGACCCGTCCACGTGGGTTAACGCTGTGGAGCAGGGGTAAGACGAGACCGCCGGGGTCTCCCGGAGCGACTGCGTATTCTGGTCGCGAAGGGAGACCCCGGCGGTCTCGTCTATCGCACGGTCTCGTCTACAGCACCCGCTCCCGCCGCACCCGCACGTCGACCACGTTCTGGACCCAGGACCAGAGTGAGTCCTGCCTCTCCATCGGCACGCCGTCCAACATGTGGCGGCGCCAGCCGCGCATGACGTCCGCGTCCTGTGTCCAGAGGCGCACGCGCTTCCGCGGGACCTTGCGCTCCCACAGCTGCGCGATGGGCGGGGCGGCGTAGAGCAGGCGGACGGTCACGTTGCGGGACAAGTATTCGAGCGCGCTCATGTCCACCCGCTTGTACTTGTCGTCCGACGAGACGCGGCCGGCACTCGGATAGTCCGGCTCGCCGTCGGAGAACAGCACCACGTTGAGCGGCGCCAGGACCAGATTGTTGCGCCGCACGTGCATGGCGGCACGCTGGAAGAAGGCGTTGAAGTCGGTGATCGGGTCCTCTTGGGGGAACCACCCCCGCAAATCGGCCGCGATCTGGTCGGGCGACTTGCCCGACAGATCCTGGATGGGATGGAACACCTTGGCTTGCCCCGGTCGCTCCCCGCCCAGCTCCCCCACGAAGATCGCGGTGTTCGGCTGCAGTCCGCCGAGACCGTTCAGGTGACCGTAGATGTAGATGGCCGCGAACTCAATCGCCCCACTGAAGCTCGGGTTATGGCGGAACGAGCCGCTGACGTCCAACCCGATCACCAGCGTCGACCGGGGCGGCCCGGCCCGTTCCGACGGCGAGCACGCCACGACGCTGAACGCCAGCGCGAGTGCCGCGACGCGACGCCTCATGACGCACCTCCCTCGACCGTGCTGGTCTTGCCGCTCAGGAAGATCGGCGTGCTGTGGAGAACCTGGTCCAGGGACCGGAACGGCAGATTGAAGTGCGGCTTGCCCATGATGACAACGACCAAGAAGTTGAACCCGCCGGCGACCAGCTGCAGCACCGGCAGGGTCAAGAGCTCCATGAGGTGCTGGGCCTCCTTCTTGAACCACTCGTGCTCCGCCTTGAGGGCGTTGATCGGTCCACGCCAGAATTCCAGGTCTGCCGCCGCGCTCGGGCGCGCCGCTCCCTGTTGTCCCTCCATCGCCTTCCTTCCCAGGATGGCGAGTAGTGCAGGCGTCCCGAACCGCCCGAACAGGAACCAGGTCATGCCGCGCACGCCCACCCACCCCAGCATCGCGAGCCCCAGCGTCCCGACCACCCCCAGCTCGATCCCCTGCTGGGCGAGCCACGGCGTGATGGCGTCGATCAGCTCGCGGTACAGGAACAGCACCTCGAACAGGGCGACCGTGATCTCGACCAGGACCATCGAAACGATCTGCCCAATCGCTCGGCTCTTGATCGCATCGTTCAGCACCTGGATGCACGCGAAGCTGCCCCCGATGATGATGAACAGGAAGAACCACAGGATCACAACGAGGGCCAGGGGGTTCACCTGGAAGCCCGTGAGGTCCGCGAGCAGCTCGGCCATCGTCGGACGCAGCGTGAACGTGAAGATCGTCGCCTCGATCGCGGACCAGAACACGAGCAGGACGAATGCGATCCAGGGCACGCCCGGCTGGCGCGAGGTCGAATCGAGCAGGGCGAAGGGTGAGGTGACCAGGTTCTTCAGGGTGCGCCACATCAACGACACGCCAAGCCGGAGCAAACCCCAGATCCAGCCCACGAATACCAAGAGGAAGCGCACGAGGCCGAACCAGTAGAACCAGGCCATGCGCACGGCGTCCCACCAGCACATCAGGATCGCAGCGAGGAACCGGCCGCGGCCCGACCGGAACGGGATCGTGTAGAGCGACACCATCGTTCCCCACACACCCGCCACGACCACCGTCGCCGGGAAAAACAGGAACAGAAACTTGCCGACCGTCCCCCAGAAGGAGCCACCGCTAAGGACGAACTGGAACACGTTCGCCTGCCAGTCGACAATCCAGGAGAGGCCGCCCCAGACCCAGCCCCACACGGTCTGGAGAATCCAGCTCCACTGTGCGGTCTGAACGGCGCCTAGCGGGGTTTGCATGGTCTCTGTCCTTCCCTGGGTGGAACGGGAAATCGAGCCGCCCGAGAGTCCGCGGCCGGCGCGCATTAATAGTACGGGTCCCCCGCCTGTCAAGCGCCCGGCGTGATCTGGGTCACAAACACCGCCTGACAGCCTTGCCCGCCGGACGTATACTGTTGCCGATGCGCGACGACGAGACTCCCAAGCGCCTGATCGTGGTGGGTGACCGCGTGCTGATCTCCCCGGAGGAGGGGGAGGAGCGCACCAACGTCGGGCTATACCTGCCCCCGACCGCGCTCGAGAGCCGCCAGGTGCAAGGGGGCCGCATCATCGCCACCGGGCCCGGAACGCCGATGACCGAGCCAGCCAGCATGGACGACGAGCCGTGGAAGATCCACAGCGCGGACGTCAAATACCTGCCGATGCAGGCGCAGGTCGGCGATTACGGCTTGTTCTTCCGGAAGGCGGCGGTCGAGATCACGTTCGAAGGGAAGAAATACCTGGTCGTCCCGCAAGCGGCGATCCTTGTGCTCGTGCGGGAAGGCACCCCCGAGGAGGTGGAGTAACTCATGCCCGACATCGGATGGGCCCGGAGCCGCGACGACCGCGCGGAAAAGCAAGGTCTGCGGCGCGGTGCGTGGTACCGGATCGTGGAAGCTCCCGACCAGCAATGGGTGGTTCTGGACGTGCACCAGGTCGAAATCCGCGTTTCCAAGGATACCGTCGAGGTCCGGAAGGATCGGCCGAAGTCGTGGAGCGTGGTACACGAACCGCACCTGGTATGCCCCGGCTGTCACAAGCGGCGACACGTCTCGGGGCAGCCGAAGGAAGTCAGATGCTACGAGTGCGGCAACACCTTCGCCGTGGATTGGCAGGATCGCGCGTAATTTCGATCCGCAGCGCGCCATTCGGGCCCCGGTGACAGCACCGGGGCTCGTTTTCTTTGGGCCATGTCCGCGTTCACCGGCGGCCTGGCTCGCGCTCGCGAGCTGCTCATCGAGCGGTTCGGTCATGCCGCATTCCGGGCGCATCAGGTCAGAGTGCTTGGGCCGCTGCTCGCGGGGCGGAGCGTGCTCGCCGTGCTGCCCACCGGCGCGGGGAAGTCGCTTTGCTACCAGCTGCCGGCGCTGATGGCGCCCGGCCTCACGCTGGTGGTCTCGCCGCTGATCTCGCTCATGCAGGATCAGGTCGCCAGGTTGCGGCGACGAGGGATCGCCGCCGCCTATCTGAACAGCCTGCTACGGCCGGAGCAACGACGGATCGTACTCGACGCCGCGCTGCATGGCCGCCTCAAGCTGCTGTACTGCGCGCCGGAGCGGTTGGGGGCGCTCGTGCCGCGACTGGTGCGCGCCGCGCAGCCGGTGTCGCTCTTGGCGGTAGATGAAGCTCACTGCATCGTGGAATGGGGCAACGAATTTCGCCCTGTCTACCGCCGCCTCGGCGAGTACCGCTATCGGCTGCAGCGCCCTCCGACGATCGCTCTCACCGGCAGCGCGACGCCGGCCGCGCGCGCCGAGATCCTCCAGGTGCTGCGTCTGCCACACGCCGAGCTGGTCGTCACCTCGTTCGATCGGGCCAACCTCGTGTTCGCGGTGGAGCGCGTGAGCGACGACCGGGCCCGGTTCGCCGGCCTCCGGCGGCGGATACGCGAGGCGGACGGGCACCCAATCGTGTATGCGCATGGGCGTGCGCGCCGCCCCCTACCATGCGGGGCTGAGCGCCGGGACGCGGCGCCAAGTGCTACTCGAATTCTTGCGAGACCGCGTCCCGGTGGTCGTGGCGACGAGCGCGTTCGGAATGGGCATCGACAAGCCGGACGTGCGCCTGGTGCTCCACTGGGGCCCGCCGCCGACCCTCGAGGCGTATTACCAGGAAGCGGGAAGGGCAGGGCGGGACGGGAGGCGCGCCGCCTGCGTCATGCTGTGGCGGCCCGGGGACCTCACGTGGGGAAACTGCAGTCCCGCGATGCGGCGCTACGTCGAAGCGCGAGCCTGCCGCCGGCGCCTACTGCTCGCGTATTTCGGAGAACCGGCGGCGCGGTGCAGCGGCTGCGATCGGTGTGGGATGAACCGGGCGCCCTGAGTTGCGCGCCTCGGAACTATTGGACGCCCCTCGCAGGGTCGGAGCTGTTCGCTGGGCGTAACTCGCAGGGACGCGCATGCGACGGCTCTCCGCCAGACGGTGCGCCAGGTCCAGCGCCGTGAGCGCACAGAAGCCGAGCGCCGCGTAGAACTCCCATATCTCGTCGTCCATCTGGGTATAGTAGCCCCACAGCGAGAGCGGCGAGAAGCCGAGCGTCCCGAATCGCACGCCGACGACCACCCACGCCGCCAACCCGATTCCGTATACCTGCGCCACCACCGGATCCATGATGGGCGCGTTGAGCCGCCGCAGGTAGACCCGCCACGCCGGTGCCCGCGCGAGCAGCCACGGCCCGACCAGGCAGCAGAGCGTCGTGAACACGAAGAACGCATTCTCATTTACGCTGATGCTGCCGATGTCGTGCAGGTTGATCTCGTGCTGCTTGTTGCTCGCCAGCCAGGCGGGCGTCTGGTAGTGCAGCAGGCGCTGCCCCCAGCTGATCTCCTCTCCACCGCAGAACACGAACAACGCGATCAGCGGCAGGTAGAAAGCCAGCTTGCGCCCGAACTGGTGCGAGTCGAGCGACAGCGCTGTGAGCGCGCATGCCGCCGCCGCGAGCCACGCCAGCGCGGAGGCGTACTCCACAAGCCCGTCTTCCGCGATGAACGCGCGGAACTGCGGCGGGCTCGCGAACGCGAGCGCCACCGCCACCATGGCGATCACGATGGCCAGCGCCACAAGGACCACATAAGGACCCCGCGGTGTCGCTGCGGGGGCGTCCAACGGCTCCGTCGCCGCTGCGGCGCGGACGTCGGCGTCGAGACGGTCGAGTAGCGCCTCGAGCCGCTTGCGAAACACGAACAGCAGTGCCAGGGCGGCGAGCGAGACGACGCACGCCACCCGCACCTCCGGCACCGAGCGCCCCGTCCCGTGCCACGTCAGGCGCTGGACGAAGGGAGGGTAGAAAGTCAGGGCGAGCACCGCCGCCGGTATCAGATCGGCGACGGTGAAAGCGATCAAGGCGTTCCGCAGCAGTCGGTTGTGCACAGGCGCTAGCCCCTGAATGGTTCCCGAACCCCGTTCGGGGCGTTCAAAGGCAAGGTCTATACAGCGGGTCACCGGCTCTAACCCCTTTCCCCACCTATCCGTAGCGATTCGTGCCGGCTTCGCGCTTGCGTCATGTGTCGCATATCTGCTACACATACGAACGCGGTGAGCGACGCCGCAGGAGTGTCATCTCGCGGCCCCCCGTACTGGGGAGCTAATCCCTACCTGTTTGTGCAGTTGTGGCGCGGGCGGCGCCAAATAGCTTTGCCGGGAATGTCTCCCGAGCGAGAGCCCGCCCTGCTCGCTTCGCTTTGCTCCCCATTCGAGGACGACCGCATGCCCGGCCGAAACTTCCTGTTCGTTCCCGGCCCCACGAATGTGCCCGAGCGGATCCTGCGCGCGATGGACCGCGCCATGGAGGACCACCGCTCCTCTGCCTTCCCGACGCTCACTGCGGCGCTGTTGCACGATCTCAAGCAGGTCTTCCGCACCGCCACGGGTCAGGCGTTCATCTTCCCGGCGACCGGCACCGGCGGCTGGGAGGCCGCGCTAGTCAACACGCTGTCGCCGGGAGATCGGGTCCTCGCACCGCGCTACGGGCAGTTCAGCCATCTGTGGATCGACCTCGCCCAGCGGCACGGGCTGCGCGTGGACATCATCGACGTAGAGTGGGGTGAGGGTGCACCGGCCGCGCGAATCGAAGAGATCCTCAGCGCGGACACGCAGCACGAGATCAAGGGCGTGCTCATCGTCCACAACGAGACCGCGACCGGAGTGACGAGCGACGTGGCCGCGGTCCGACGGGCCATGGACGCCGCCGCCCACCCCGCGCTGCTGTATGTCGACGGCGTGAGCTCGATCGGGTCGATCGATTTCCGCATGGACGAGTGGAAGGTGGACCTCGCCATCACCGGATCGCAGAAGGGGTTGATGCTCCCCGCCGGGCTCGGCTTGGTGTGCGCCAGCCCGAAGGCGCTCGCCGCGCGCGAGCAGGCCAAGTGCCCGCGGGTGTTCTTCGACTTCGGCGATATGATCAAGGCGAACGCGACTGGCTTCTTTCCGTACACGCCGTCCATCCCGATGCTGTACGGCCTGCGCGAGTCCCTCGACATCATCTTCGAGGAGGGCCTGGACAACATCTTCGCACGCCATCACCGCCTCGCGGAGGGCGTGCGCGCCGCGGTGCGCGCCTGGGGCCTGAAGCTCTGTGCCAAGGCCCCCAGGTGGCACTCGGACACCGTGAGCGCGATCCTGGTGCCCGAAGGGTTCAACGGCGCCGACGTGATCGATGTCGCGTTCCGGCGTTACAACCTCGCGTTGGGCGCGGGGCTCGCCCGCCTGGCCGGCAAGCTGTTCCGCATCGGGCACCTGGGTGATCTGAACGAGCTCATGGTGCTCGGCGCGCTCGCTGGAGCCGAGATGGCGATGCGGGACGTCGGGATCAAGCTGACCCTCGGCGCAGGGGTCGCCGCCGCCGCCGAGCTCTACCGCAGCACGGCCGCCCCGCTGCCGCCCCGTCCAGCGGCGGCGCCGTCGCCCGACGCGCAGCAGCCCGGGGCAGGCAAGCCGGCGACGCCGCGCGCGGCCGTGAGGGCATGAGCCTCACCCGCTACGAGCCCGCCCGGCCCCGGCTCCAGCGCAGCGAGCTCGCCGTCCCCGGCTCTCAACCGGCGCTGTTCCCGAAGGCGCTCGAGAGCGAAGCGGACTACGTGTTCCTCGACCTCGAGGATGCGGTCGCCCCCGCAGACAAGGAGCAAGCGCGCAAGAACATCATCGCGGGCTTGCTCCAGTACGAATGGCGGGCGCGCGGCAAGACTGTCTGTGTCCGGATCAACGGCATCGACACCCAGTATATGTACCGCGACGTGGTGGATGTCGTGGAGCAGGCGGGACATCGGTTGGACGTGGTGCTGGTGCCGAAGGTCGGCGTTCCAGCCGACGTCTATCTCGTGGACGCGCTGCTCACCCAGATCGAGGCGGCGCGCGGCATCCCGTTCCCGATCGGCATCGAAGTCCTCATCGAAACGGCGCTCGGCATGGCCAACGTGGAGGCGATCGCGCAAGCGAGTCGCCGTCTGGAAGCGATGCATTTCGGGGTCGCCGATCTCGCCGCGAGCCTGCGGGCCCGGACGGTGAGCATCGGCGGCCCGAACCCGGACTATCCGGGGGATCAGTGGCATGCGCCGCTGTCGCGCCTGGTCACCGCGTGCCGCGCGTACGGGCTGCGGGCCATCGACGGACCGTATGGCGACTTCACGGACGCGGCTGGCTATCGGTCCGCGGCGCGCCGCGCGGCGGCGCTGGGCTACGAGGGGAAATGGGCGATTCACCCCTCCCAGATCGCGCTCGCCAACGAAGTGTTCACGCCACCCCCGGCCGAAGTCGAGCGGGCGCGCCGCATCTTGAGCGCGTTGCAGCAAGCCGCCCGGGAAGGGCGCGGCGCGGCGCAGCTCGAAGGCCGGATGATCGACGCCGCGTCGGCGCGCATGGCGCAGAACATCGTCCAGATCGCGACGGCGATCGCCGCCCGCGCCAGCTCGCCTCCCGCCCTCGTCGCGACCCGAGCGTAACCCATGGACATCCACGAATACCAGGCCAAAGAGCTGCTCGCGGGCTTCGGCGTCCGTGTCCCCAAAGGCGGCGTCGCGTACAGCGCCGACCAGGCGGTGTACCGTGCGACCGAGATCGGGGGCAGCCGGTGGGTGGTGAAGGCGCAGATCCATTCCGGCGCGCGCGGCAAGGCGGGCGGCATCAAGCTCTGCGCCAGCGACGTCGACGTGCGGCGGGCGGCGAAGGAGCTGCTCGGCACGACACTGGTGACGATGCAGACGGGACCGGATGGCCTGCCGGTGCATCGCGTCCTGGTCGAAGAGGCGCTGCCGATCGCGCGCGAGTTGTACGTCGGCCTCGTGCTCGACCGCAAGCGCGAGCGCATCGTCGTCGTGGCACACCCGCACGGCGGCATGGAGATCGAGGAGATCGCCCAGCGCGAGCCGGAGGCCATCCTGCGCGAGGTCGTGGAGCCGGCAGTCGGGATGCAGGCGTTTCAGGCACGGGAGCTCGCGTTCGGGCTGGGGCTCGCGCCGCCGCAGGTGAGCCAGGCCGTTGCCATCCTGCTCGGCGCCTACCGCGCGTTCCGCGAGCTGGACGCGACCATGGTGGAGGTCAACCCGCTCGTC
>Ga0209268_1001419_pt1 | contig 11650 bp, 9 predicted proteins | sample GraSoiAngelo_143_FD_185900 | JGI IMG/M metagenome (GOLD analysis project Ga0209268, IMG submission 185900) | Grasslands soil microbial communities from the Angelo Coastal Reserve, California, USA - 14_1009_02_30cm (SPAdes) (version 2) | ecosystem: Environmental > Terrestrial > Soil > Grasslands ... | reverse complement strand
CCGCCAAGATCACGGCCAAGAAAAAAGAATTGGAGCAGCTTAAGCAGCAGTTAGACGACATGGAGACGGAACTCAGGAAGTCCGGCGGCGACCCCGGGTGGGCGCAGTAAGAGGAGTTCTTTTTGACATCCTCCCCGCCGCAAGCGGCGAGGATTCCTACGGCCTCTCGGTTTGTTTTCCCGAGATGGCTTTGCTGGGTTCCGCCCACAACCGCCCTACTTCAGCGGAGGACCACGAAGAGGCTTTACTTTTGGGCTGCCCGCCCAGTCGGACAGTCCTCGGCCTAAAAACGCCGAGGCTTTACGGCCCACCTGGGTAAGTTTGCGTGCTTGGTTTTCAGAAGAGCCTGATTGCGCCGGCGCCGCCCAATCAGGCTCTTTTCGTATCGGAGACGTCTTCCCGGGGCCAGGGTGGGGCTATGGTTGGCTTGGAAGGCGCTCCCTCGATCGGGAACCTCAAAGCAACCACCTGCAGGGCTGCCGTGCTTTCGTTCTCCGCACATGCGTATTCGGTTGTTTCCTGGAGACCCCGGGATTCGTGATAGAAACGAGAGAGATGGAACCTCTCCTGCTCGTTGAAGACAAGAGCGAACTGCGCGCCATGATGCGAAAAGCGCTGGAGCGCGCCGGATACGCCGTGGACGAAGCGGCAGACGGCGCGGCCGCGATTCAAAAAGTGCGTGCGCGCAGATATTTGCTGGTGATTACGGATTTGAAGATGCCGGGAGCATCGGGGCTGGATGTTTTACGGGAAACCAAGCAAGCCGACGCTACGATTCCCGTCTTGCTGCTGACCGCCTACGGGTCGGTGGAAGAAGCCGTTGCCGCGATGAAAGACGGCGCGTTTGATTTTCTGCAGAAGCCCGTGGACCTGGATCATTTGAAGCTCTTGGTGAAGCGAGCGGCGGAACAGCAGGAGCTACAACGCGAGAATTTGCTGCTGCGTGCGGAGTACGCGGTGCGCTACGGCTTCCCGCGGATCGTGGGAGAACATCAATCGATCCGCGAGGTCAGCCAGCAGATCCAGAAAATCGCGGCGACGGACACCACCTGCCTGCTGTTGGGCGAAAGCGGCACGGGAAAGGAATTGTTTGCGCTGGCGATTCATCATCTCTCGCCGCGACGGCAACAACCGTTCGTGGCGTTGAATTGTGCGGCGATTCCGGAAGGGCTGGTGGAAAACGAGTTGTTCGGTCATGAAAAGGGCGCATATACGGGAGCGGCCACGCGCAAAGTGGGAAAGATGGATCTGGCGCATCGGGGATCGCTGTTTCTGGACGAAATTGGCGAGCTGCCGCTGGCGATTCAGGCGAAACTGCTGCGTGTGCTGGAAGAAAAACGCTTCGAACGCGTGGGCGGCACGCAGTCGATCGACGTGGACCTCCGTATCATCGTGGCCACGAACCGCGATTTGCAGAAACAAGTGCAGGAGAGACTGTTTCGCGACGACTTATACTTCCGGATTTCCACCGTGCCCATCACCATTCCGCCGCTGCGCGAACGCGGCAACGACGTGCTGTTGTTGGCGAATCATTTCCTCGAGAAATTCAGCCGCGAGTTTACCAAGCCCGGCCTGGAACTTTCCGAAGATGCACGTGAGCGGTTGCTGCACTATCGCTGGCCAGGAAACGTGCGCGAGTTGCAAAACACCATGGAGCGAGCCGTGATTCTTGCTGACGGGGTGAGCATTCGCGCGGACGCGCTGCAGATGCCAACAACGAAGCCCGACGACGCGAGGTTGCCGGCCGGTATGCTCCCCGAAAAATTCGACTGGGACGGAACACTCGAACAGGTCACCAGCCGCGCGGCGGCGCACGTGGAGAAGGCATTGCTCGAAAACACTATGCGCGAATGCAAGTGGAATAAAACACGGGCCGCCGAGAAGCTGGGCATCACGCCCAAGACGCTGCTGGCCAAATTGCGCACCGCCGGACTGGAAGAATAATGCGGTTTTCAGCTTTCGGTTTTTCGGGTTGCCGTGTGCAGTGCCACGGTACCCATCGTCCACTCACGAACCTCGACGGACTGATAGCCGACACGGCCGAGCACCGCGGCAAGTTCTAGAGGGCGGAAGAAGCGCGACACGGACTTTGGTAGATAAGTGTAGGCCGACCGGTGGCCGGAGATCAGCCAGCCGATTCGCGGCAGGACTCGAGTGAAATACCACCGGTACAAATCCCCTAGAAAACCTTGCGGTGGTTCGGCGAATTCGAGAATCGCAATTGTCCCGCCCGGCTTGAGCACGCGGTAAATCTCGCCAAGACCCGCTTCGTAATTAGCAAGGTTGCGGAAGCCGAAAGCGCTAGTCACCAAATCAAAGGAAGCATCCGCGAAAGGCAGGCAGAGAGCGTCGGCTTCGAAAAATGGAACCGGGACGCGAGGCGGCCAACCGGAGTGCCTTGGGGCGAGTTGGATTTTCAGCCTGGCGCGGACAAGCATGGTGTGCGCAAAATCCGCGCCGAGGATGCGGGCTTCGCCGGCGTTTCCGAGAGCCAGAGCGAGATCGCCGGTTCCGCAACACAGATCCAGAACCACAGCATCGGGGCGTTTAAGGATCGGTCGAAGGCACTTCGCAGCCCGAGCGCGCCACAGCCGATCCAACTCGAACGACAACAGATGGTTCAGCAAATCGTAACGCGGCGCGATTTGCGTGAACATGTCGCGTACTTTTCTCGAAGCGTCCGCCTCGCTCGAGGCGCCCTCAGGACGAGCGCCCTTTACCGGCGCGCTGGCTCCACTCATTTCGAGACACCGAAACGGCCGCCTGCGGCGGCGATCAAGCGAGGCGTGAAACGCAGAACGCGTTCAACCGCTTGCTGCGGGACGGAATCGAACGTGCGCGCCCGGCCAATCCGTACGGAGAGAACGAAACGCAGCACCCCGCTGCGGGATTTTTTGTCAGACCGCATGGCATCGAGCAAAACAGCGGGAGAAAGGCTTGGCCAGGGCGGTAGAGGTTCGAGACGGCAAACCAACGAGATGATGCGTGAGACATCCGGTGCAGGAGTCACCTTCAGTTCGTAGCCAAGGAAAGCGGCAGCCATCATACCCCAGGCAACCGCTTCGCCATGCTGGTAGCGACGATAAAGCGTAGCGCTTTCCAGGGCATGGGCAAACGTGTGGCCAAAATTAAGGATTTCGCGCAAGCCGGATTCGCGCTCGTCGCGGCTGACCACGCGGGCTTTGATCTGCACGTTGCGAGCGATCAAGGAACCGAGCGCTTCGCGGTCGCGCCGCAAGATCCTGTCCAGGTCCTTTTCGAGGCGAGCGAACAGCGGCGCGTCAGAAATGACCGCGTGCTTGACGACTTCTGCAAGCCCGCCACGGAATTCGCGGTCGGCAAGGGTGCCGAGAAGGTCAGGGTCGGTGATCACCAATCGCGGTGGGTAGAATGCCCCAACAAGATTCTTCCCTTCGGGGAGATTCACCCCGGTTTTTCCGCCGATGGAGCTGTCCACTTGCGCGACCAGAGTCGTGGGAATGTGAACCAAGGCCACGCCACGCAAATAAGAAGCTGCTGCAAATCCGGCCACGTCGCCAACGACTCCGCCGCCGACCGCGATGATCAGCGACTTGCGATCCGCTCCCGCTTGGCAAAGGGAGCGCGCAATGTGCTCGACTGCGCCAAGATGCTTTGCGGACTCCGCGTCATTGAAAAGATGCAAAGTTTTTCGATGCGAGAGCCGCAGGCCGCGCTCAACCGTCTTCCCGGCAGCGCGCCAGACTTTGGGCGAGGAAACGATGTGCAGGCTGGAAAAATGCCCGAGGTGCGCAATTTCGCGAGCCGCATGGCCGATTACACCCACTCCGGCAACAACGGAGTAGGGGCCGGCGGAAGATCGCACTCGAACGCGTGTGATTTTCATTTCGCGAGACGTTTTCCAATGTAACACACGCGCTGGGAGCCCCCTAAACCGGCCCGCCTGCTTATCCGCTTATTTTTCTTCGTGCTACCATATTGAGCGATTTGAGTGGCGATTTTCACCCCCATGACGAACTCCCCCAAGATCCATCACGTCGATTACGCAGTCGTGGGCAGCGGAATCGCCGGTCTGCGCGCCGCCATTGAATTGAGCGCGGCGGGAAACGTCCTGGTTCTGGCGAAATCGCATTTGAGCGATTCGGCGACCGCCTGGGCGCAGGGCGGAATCGCCGTGGCGCTTTCCGACGAAGACGAGATCGGGTTGCACGAACAGGACACCATCAACGCCGGCGACGGCTTGTGCCGGCCCGAGGCTGTGACGCTGCTGGTCGAAGAAGGGCCAAAGTACATTTCGCAGCTCATTGAGTGGGGCACAGAATTCGATCGCGCCGGAACCAAGCTAGCGTTCACGCGTGAAGCCGCGCACAGCCGCTCGCGGATTCTGCACGCTCAAGGAGACTCGACGGGCCGCGAAATCAGCCGGGCGCTGCTCGCGCGCGCGCATGCGATCCCGCACCTGCACCTGCGCGCGCACGCGTTCACGACGGAATTGATCACGGAGCGCGGCCGAGTGAGCGGGCTGCGCTTTATCGACGAAACCGACGGTACGCTGCACGAACTGCATGCAAACGCGGTGTTGCTGGCAACGGGCGGCGTAGGCCAAATCTATCGCGAGACGACGAATCCCGAAGTCGCCACCGGCGACGGCATGGCCATCGCCTATGACGCGGGTGCGGTTCTGTCTGACATGGAGTTTATGCAATTCCATCCCACGGCGCTGGCGATTCAGGGCGCGCCGCGGTTTCTGCTCTCCGAGGCACTGCGCGGAGAAGGCGGCGTGCTGCGCAACATCGGCCTCGAGCGATTTATGAAGAAATACCACGAAGCGCAGGAATTGGCTCCTCGCGACATCGTGGCGCGCGCCATTGTCAGCGAGATGCAGCGCACGCAAAGCACGCACGTCTATCTGGACATGACGAAGAAGAGCGAGGAATTTCTGAAGAAGCGCTTCCCCCGAATTTACGAAACCTGCCTGAGCCACGGCTTGGACCTGGCGAGCGACCTGGCGCCGGTTTGTCCTGCGGCGCATTACCTGATGGGCGGAGTGAAGACCGATTTGAAAGGGCACACCTCGCTTGCGGGCCTATATGCCGCAGGAGAAACAGCGGCAACCGGAGTGATCGCGGGACAAGCGATGATGAAAGATGCGCCGGCGGGAAAGCGCACGGGACAGGCGTTGCTAGGAGGGCCTGCGCCGCTGCCAGACGGTTCTACCGGCGCACAGAAAGACGCAGTGAAGGACGGGGTAGCCGCAAAGAATGGTGCAACGGCGAAAAACGGCCCGGGCCGAGCTCCCGCAGTGGTGTGTGCGCTGCTGACGAAGATCCGTGAGGTGATGTGGCAGGACGCGAGCATCATGCGCGGCGGCAAAGAGTTGGCAGGAGCCATCAAGCAATTGGAAGCGATCGAACCTCCCAAATCGGACAAGTCGGGCCGCGGAGGGCACGAATTGCGAAATCTCCATACCCTGGCCCTGGTGATGACGCGCACGGCGTTGGCTCGCGAAGAAAGCCGCGGCAGCCACTACCGCTCGGATTTTCCGTTCCGCAACGACGAGGATTTCGCAAAACACTCATCCCTGCAAAAAGGCAAGGACGTGCGCTTCGAGCCCTAGACGCGAGCCGACGAACGACGCCTTCGTCAGGTGATTGCTACTGCGCTTGCAACTGTTTCAAGCTTTCCAGAAAAACATGTCCGACAAGGGCGAGCGTCCTGGGGCTGATTTTGTCGAGATCGTCCTCGGCGGTATGCCAGTAACCATTCTTCGTAAAGTCTCCGATCACATCCACCGCGGCGACCCCGCGCTTCAGGAACGAATCATGATCGTCTTCGGCGGAAAAGGCTTCATCCAGAAAAAGCGACGCGTAGCCGAGCCTGTGAGCGGTATTCCAAAACAGATTGACCAAAGCGGGCGTGGAACTGGATTCACGCGGAAACCGGGCGGTGTGTCCGCCCACGATGTCCGCCAGCAAAAATGCTTTGATCTTCTTGATGTCGCCAGACAGGGCAAGCTTGGCGGCCATCTCGCGGCTGCCATAACGGCTGTCGGTATCACTCCACTGCCGCATGGCCTCTTCGCCGTCGAAGAACGCAATCCACACGGCGTATCTTCCGCGCTGCGGGCACAAGTGCCTCGCCAGCTCCAGCATCAACGCCGTCGAGGAACCTCCGTCATCGGCGCCGACAAAATCCTGCTTCAACAGAGTGTCGTAGTGGGTGCCGAGGAGAATTACGCCGGGCTTTTCTCCGGGAATCTTGACGAGGATGTTTTTCATCGGCAATCGGCCGATGGGCGTGTCGGCTGTGAAACTGTCGGTTTCAACCGTGCACCCGTAGCTTTTCAGTTCCGATTGCAGAAAATCCTGCAGTCGCGCGAGTGCCGGCGTCCCCGAAGGCCGTGGGCCAAACTCGACCTGCTTGGCGACCAGCGCATAGGCGCGCTTGCCATCGAAGCCATCGGTTTTGTCGGGCGAAGGCGCGTCATCGGACGCCTGCGGAGGAGTCGTAGCCGCCTTGCTCATGAAGGGCGGTTGACCCTCCGTGCGGGAATCCGTGCCGCCAGCCTGGCAGCCCGCAACGCAAGCGGCAAGGAAACTCAAGAGTAGAACGATCCAAGAGGCTCGCAAACAATGCACCGAAAGAGAACCCATTAGCGTGCCTCCGCCGGAGCAGCGATGCGGCGTTCTCTCCGCCGCGTGACGACCGCGGAGACGCCGATGCCTAGGATATAAAGCCCGACCATGGGGGCCATAAAGACCAACATCGTCGTGGCGTCTGGAGTAGGTGTGATGATCGCGGCAATGACCGTGATGACCAGAATGGCATAGCGAAAATTCTTCCAGAGAAACCTCGGCGTGACGATTCCAAACAGCGACAAAAAGAAAATCAAAACCGGGAGCTCGAACATCAGCCCCATGCCGAGAAGGATCAGCAGAATCAGTCCGAAATACTCGTTCACGTCCGTCATAGGTGTGACGTCATGCCCGAGCGCGAACAGCGGCCCGGGACTCACAAGAAAGTGCAGGATGTGGGGCAGCATGACGAAGTAGCCGAAGGCGATTCCCGCCAGGAAAAGAAAAATGGTGGAAGACATGAAGCCGGTGACGGCACCCCGTTCATGTTTGTAAAGTGCCGGCGCGACAAACAGCCAGATTTGATAAAGCACTACGGGGGAAGCCAGAACGATTCCCAGGTACACACCCACGGTGATGACAAGATTTAGGGCGCCAGCCGGGTGAGTGTAAATCAGCTTTGCATCCAGTCCGGCCTCGGCGAGCGCCTTCAGCATCGGCTTGTTGATCCATTTCACGAAGTACTTTGAGAGGTACACGCCAATGAGCGTCCCGCCACCGATGGCATACAGCGAGTAAATGATGCGCTTGCGCAACTCGCTGAGGTGCTCGAAAAACGTCATGGTGCCGCCGGGTTCCTCCGAGCGGCTGGAATTTTGCGTGTTGGGAACGGAGTCAGCCACGGGTTTACGCCGGATGCGGGGAGTCCTCGGAGGATTCTGGCAGATTCGCTGCCGCAGGAGCGGCCTTGTTTTCTGCCGCCTCTTCTGAGCCGCGGGCCACGGACTCGCCGTCCGGCGCGATGACGGGGGCCTCGCTGGCCTGGGGCTGCGCGGAGATATCCGCCGCGCTCGCCGGAGCAGGGAGGTTCTCAGGCTGCGCCGGTTGCGTAGCGGCACTGGCCGCGGATGCTTCCGCAGCCTTCCTGCGCTCGGCGAGTAAGGCCTGGCGCTCCAGGTCACGCATCTCTTCTTCAAACGCCGTTTTGAAATCCAAGGAGGCTTTGCGGAACTCTGCCATGAGCTTCCCGAGCCCGCGTGCCAGCTCGGGGAGCTTTTGTGGCCCAAAAACCACCAGGACCACGACAAAGATCACAATCATGTGAGGAATGCTCAACATGGCGCCTGACAGCCGTCTAAGACCCCATTGGCATCATAGAAAGGGTATTTAGCCGCTGTCAAACCGGACTTTGCGGTGTGCTATAATTTTGTTGAGGCATTTTCGTGAGGTCAGCATGAAATCAGAGCGTCGTGGGGTTTTGATTGCCATCGGAGTACTGCTGTTATCTGCTGTATTGGGAGGCATTTACGGTCCCAATGTGCGGGCAACGGCGGCCTCGGCGGACGACTACCAGACCGCCGTGCGCAACTTCACGCGCGTTCTGGACGTCGTTCAGAGTAACTATGCCGACCAGGTAGACGTGGACAAAGCGGTCTACCAGGGCGCCATCCCCGGAATGTTGCGGATGCTCGATCCGCATTCGAGTTTCTTCGACGCCAAACAATTTGCCCTTCTGCGGGAAGATCAGCGCGGAAAGTATTACGGCGTGGGAATGATCGTCGCCCCTCAGCAGAATCACACCGTGGTGATGGCACCGTACGCGGGAGCTCCGGCTTACAACGCAGGAATCCGGCCGGGGGACGTAATTCTTAAAGTCGATGACAAATCGACCGACCAACTGTCCACCACCGAGGTGGCCGACCTGCTGAAGGGGCCCAAAGGCACGGTGGTAAAGATTACCGTTTCGCGCGAAGGCTATCAGGAGCCGCTGGTGTTTACCGTGACGCGCGATGAGATTCCGCGGCATTCGGTGGATATCGCGTTTTTGCTGAAGCCGGGCGTTGGCTACATCCGGCTATCGGGATTTAACGAAACGACCGACCATGAAATTGCCGACGCGCTGAAGAAACTGGACGCTGCTTCGCTGGACGGGCTGATCTTGGACATGCGGGGAAATCCCGGAGGGTTGTTGAACGAAGCCGTCGCGGTTGGAGACATGTTCCTGGACAAGAATCAATTGATCGTCTCCCATCACGGAAGAAACTCCCCCGAGCGGCGGTACTATGCCGTTCGCGGTAATCAGGGAATGACTGCTCCCTTGGTGATCCTGGTGAACAACAATTCCGCATCGGCAACGGAGATTGTTTCGGGCGCGGTGCAGGACCACGATCGCGGCTTGATTGTGGGCGAGACGACCTTCGGTAAGGGCCTGGTGCAGACGGTCACCCCGCTTAGTGAGAATACTGGGCTGGCCTTGACCACTGCGCGTTATTACACGCCCAGCGGCCGGCTGATTCAACGCGATTACAAATCCGTTTCGCTCTACGAATATCATTACGAGCGAAAGGTGCCGGAGCACCCAACTGAGGTACGGCTGACCGACAGCGGGCGCCAGGTTACCGGCGGCGGCGGGATTACGCCGGATATCGTCGTGGATGCACCGAAGCTCACGAAGTTCCAACAACTGCTCTTTCGTGGTGATGTGCTGTTCCCGGCAGAAACCGGCGCGGGCGGGTTCACGCGTTATTTCCTGGGAACCAAGCCAACTGTTGCAAAAGATTTTGAAGTCGACGACAACGTGATGCATATGTTCCGCGAATATCTGAGCAAACACAATGTCCGTTACACGGAACCCGAAATAGCGGAGAACCAGGACTGGATCAAGCGCAAGATCAAGCAGGAAGTGTTCATGTCCGTGTTTAACATGCAGGAAGGTTTCAAGGTTCTGCTGGAAGGCGACCCGCAGGTGCAGAAGGCCGTCGAAGCCATTCCGCAAGCGCGCGCGCTTTACCAGAACGCGCGCAGGGTTGTGGCGCAGCGCATCGCCGCGTCAGGATCGGTCGACCAGCCGTAAGTTCTCTGTGACTTTTGGGCTTAGGCGTCTTGCGAGCGGTACGACTCACCTGATACAATAAGTCTCAGCGGCAGAAGGCGTTACCAACTGACAAGGGAGCTCCGGCAAGAAGCAAGAGCGACGTCGTGAGTCTGGACAAGTCGTTTGAGAGAGTCCGATCAGGGAACGGCAATTGTTAATTGCGACATCTGACCTTTGTCGGACGGGGTCCGTTTGATCATCACGTGTCCCGTGGCGCCCTGGACGGTTACGCCCAACAGTACCTTCCCCTGTGCTGTATCGGGACAGGCCGTGACCGGAAATTCCACACCGATAAAGTCGCTATCCAAGGCAACCATCTGGATTCGTTTTTCATAGCAAAGTTTCACTCCTGGCACCTCCGATGAGTAGGTGCTCAGCTCTACTGTTGCCGTTGAGCCAGAGGGTATGTTGCCGCGTACAACTAGGCTGGCCTTTACAACTGCCTGGCTTGGTTTGTCCTTCGCGTGGATAGTATGTGGTTCAACCGCGACTGAAACAACTTGAATGTACGAGCCCTCCTGTGACCCTGCTTCGCCCTTGGCTTCGGGTGTGCCACCGGGGAGCAGTCTTGCGTGAAAGCGGATAACTCGAAACTCATTCGCCCCTCCCAGCGTCCATCCATAGCCTGTTCCCATATGTAGCGCTATTTCATCAAACGCTTCTCGCAGAGTTCGTCCGTCCGATGAAAAACTCCAGGGACGTGAGAAGCCAGGCAACGCACCGGACTGCGAAAATGCGATCTGTTCGAGCGACCCGGCCAGCGCCGCTGTCGTGCTGAATATGCCTTCCGCGGGATCGGAGATCTCTACAATTGTGTCAGATAGGCGCCGATTCATGAAGTATTTGTCACCCAGAACGGAGGTGTTGCGCGGGTAGACGTTAATGATCTGCTTGTATCTTGACCAGCTAAAGCGCGGGTCTAGCGAACATAGGTAATTGAGAACATCTTGGATCGTTCCACCTGGTACATGTGAAGTAAACCGCACGTATGAGATATTTGCATCTGATAGGCGTTCTTTCAGAGGGAGCTCAACCGCGATGCCAAGTTCAGTTTGGCCATCAATTTTGGCTAGGCCGTCAACAAAGGTCTCGTTTAGCAGTTCAAAGCCGCCCAATCTTTTGTCCAAGGGATCAAGTGTGTCCTGCGATCGTATAGCAAACCCGCCCGGTATCGCTAGTGTTGATAAAATTGCCAGAACCGCGGTTGGTTTGATCACGGGTGGGAGCCTCCCTTGCTCGATTAATGTGTGCAGCTAAAGGTTCCGTTATTGGTGACTGTTATCGTTGTGGCTGAGTAGTTGAGAGTGTTGTTGCGGACGAAGATGCCCCCCACGAAGATCTCCTGAGTGTCGACCTCACTGGCATTAGACGGGATAGGTTGGTTGCTAATGAGAGCCAGTCTGTCTGTAAACTCGCTGTTTGGATCTGTAGCCCCTGTACCCGTATGAGTCGTAGCCCCAGGCATGTTGGTGCTGCTTACAGAAATACTCTCTGGCACCGAAATGCCGCTGAAACCCGGCTGAAGGATCTGTCCACCAGGGCATGTGTACGTATCGTAGGTCAACCGGTAGTCATATCCGTACTTGCCACTGGGAGGGGGAACCGAAATTTGAGTGTTTAGTGCAAGATAGACGAAAATCCTGGAGGTCGCGGTCGAAGTCGCTGTTGCCGATTGGGTACCGACCGAATAGTTCACCGTGAGAGTCGTGTCTCCCACGGAAGTGCTCGGGTTTATGCCGGACATGTTTACGACGTCGGAGGACGGGTTGTCAAAGGAGATCCGACCCGTGGGGCTGGCGGTCCAACTGTAGTTTCCCCCATCGGGCTTCCCGACCGCCTGCTGGAGCACTTTTGGGATAGTAGGGTCACTGCCCACGAAGGCAAAACTGGAGGCGCCTGTTATTGCAACGCTGGGCTTGACGTTGGCGCCGCCTTGGGGGCAGCGTCGCAGGGCCGGGCAAAGCGGGTAGTGGGCGGTGCTTTCGATGTCTCCGCATGTGTT
>Ga0209268_1001417_pt1 | contig 11653 bp, 8 predicted proteins | sample GraSoiAngelo_143_FD_185900 | JGI IMG/M metagenome (GOLD analysis project Ga0209268, IMG submission 185900) | Grasslands soil microbial communities from the Angelo Coastal Reserve, California, USA - 14_1009_02_30cm (SPAdes) (version 2) | ecosystem: Environmental > Terrestrial > Soil > Grasslands ... | reverse complement strand
GCAATCTGGCCGGCAATTTTGCGTCGTTCCTCTGGCTTCAACTCGGGATGGCGGGAATCCACTTCCTTTGCTGCAGATGAAATGAGTATGTCGATCAGATCATCGGCCTTCACCCCGAAGCCCTTGCGGCCGGAGACTTCAATGTAGGCTCGCGCCTTGTCTTCCTCAGAAAGCTCATATCCCAACTCGGCGGCGCAACGCGGCGTGAGCGCAACCATCTCATAGGAGAAGTGAGTGTAATGATCTGCCTGCTGCGTGTAGCCGAGTCCACGCAGGGCCTCGATGACAGTGTTCTGCGCTTCGGCCTGGCGCGCATCGATGACGTTGTAAATTTCAGCGACATCGCCAAAATGAGGATGGTCGAGCGCGCCAACGGTCGTGGAAATCCAACAATCGTGTCCGTTAGGGTATTTGTAGAACTTGCGATATCCGAAGTCGCGGCCCAGCAGCCCGAATTTCCAGAGGTGGTAGGCGATATCCTTGCCGACGTAGCCGACGGTTCCATTCGAACGCACGATGACTTTCTGATCTTCCTCGGAAACTTCCTCTGTGTCTGCTGTGGTTGTGGCTTTAGTTTTCCCCACTCGCCTCATTACCCAACAGCCTTTGTTCTTGCCCTCAGTCTCGAAATAGAGCACGCCGGCATCTTTCAGCTTGACGAAAGCAGCGTCCCAGAAATGCAAATGCAGGATTTCACTTTCACGCGGCAGGAAGTCATACTCGATATCCAAGCGGTCCATGGTCTCGAGGTGGCGGCGCAAGACGGCAATTGAGATCAGGTCGCCAATGCTGGCCGTTTCGTTTCCGCCGGCTTCGATTTCGTGCAGCGCCTGCTGGCGAGCTGAGAGATTCTGCTTGTCCGCCTCGTACCACTGTGAGACTCGCGCGTAGAGATCCCAGCAGTAGTAATCAAAGCGCGGCTGACGCGCGAGCTGCTCAATTTCACTTTTCGACTTTTTCTCGAGACGCAAAAATCCCACAACCACATCCGCCACTTGGACCCCGGTGTTGTCGATGTAATTCTGAACATCCACCTCCCTGCCGGCGAATCGCAACAGCCGCACAAAAGTGTCGCCCAGGATGGCATTGCGCAGATGTCCGACGTGCGCAGCTTTGTTTGGGTTGATGCTGGAATGCTCGACAAGAATTTTACCGGCGGCAACCTCGGCCCTGGGCTTCACGTCCGACGCCAAAGCTGCAGCTAGTTCAGCGCGATTCACCTGCGCGTTGATGTAGCCCGCTCCTGCCAGTTCCAGCTTCTCAAAGCCTTCAATTGATCCCAGCCCCGTGATAATTTCCTGCGCAATATTTCGCGGCGCCTTGCGTAGTTTTTTGGCAAGCTCAAATGCCACCGGCAAGGCATAGTCACCAAGTTCAACGTTCGGCGGCTGTTCGATTACTATCTTCGGCAGGTCGAGGCTGTAGCTGCGGTGCACAAAGTCGCGCACGCGCTGTGCAAGCCGACGTTCCAGGTGGCGATACACGAGTCCTCTAAGCTGTTGAAGGAAAGAGCGATTCTAACAAAGTCTGCGACGCCGCAAGGTTTGACGCCACGCGCAGCAGTTCCCTATGATGAAAATCGGTCGCTTGTCATTAGCCCTTGGTCGTTAGCTGAGCGTCCTTCGTTCTTAGCCGACGACTAAGGAGGATTTTATGCGCATCGCGTACCTCGACTGTTTCTCCGGCATGAGTGGCGACATGTTCCTGGGCGCGCCAATGGCGAAAAGGAGCTGCCGCGCGAGCAGTATTGGGAACAGCATGCCCACTCGCATGAGCGCCCGCACGGGCATGACCATGATCATTCTCATCACCAAGAGCCGGCTGCGCTGCGGGAGCACAATTTCTCTCTGACGCAAGCCGTAGAGGATGTGCCCGCGAAAACGCGGTCCGGAGTGCCTGCGCCACACGAGCATGCTCAGGAGCACGGTCGGGGATTGAAGGAGATCCGCGAGATCATTCGAAAGTCCGCGATCAGCGAGAGCGCGAAAAATACCGCAATCAAAATCTTCGAGGCTCTCGGAGCGGCGGAAGCGAAGATCCACAACAGCAGCATCGAAGAAGTTCACTTTCATGAGGTCGGAGCGGTGGACGCAATGGTGGATATCGTGTGCGCTGCGATTGGCGCCGAGGCACTCGATGTAGACCAGATTGTTTGCTCGACGCTCAATGTCGGCGGCGGAACGGTTAAGTGCGCGCACGGAACTTTTCCTGTACCGGCCCCGGCAACGCTTGAGCTTTTGCAAAACGCTCCGGTGTATTCGTCAGGAATAGACGTGGAACTGGTCACGCCAACCGGAGCCGCCATCGTAAGGACTCTGGCCACGCGCTTCGGTTCATTTCCAGCTATGAAGGTTCAGAAAATCGGCTACGGAGCCGGTACGCGGGATTTCGCGGGTCACGCCAACGTGGTTCGCCTAAGTATTGGAGAATCGCAAACTGAAATGGCGGCAAACGTCTCGCACGAGACCATCGCGGTTCTGGAAGCGAATTTGGACGATCTCAACCCGCAGGTGTTCGGTTATGTTATGGATCGTCTGCTGCAGGAAGGGGCGTTGGATGTATTTGGGATTCCCGTGCAAATGAAAAAGAGTCGTCCCGGAATGCTGCTGACGATTTTGGTAAAACCAGAAGATGCAGCCAGGCTCACGGAGATTATTTTCTCCGAGACCACGACTCTTGGCGTGCGCCGTCGCGATGAGAGCCGTCAGGTGCTTGCTCGCAAATGGATAACTGTAACAACGAAATGGGGCGACGTGCGTCTCAAAATTGCGAGCATGAACGGAACTGTGACGAACTATGCGCCCGAATACGATGATTGCAAGCGCATCGCCGCAGAGCACCAGGTTCCGCTGAAAGATGTGATGCAGGAAGCCGTCCAGCACTATTTGCGAGGTATCGTAAAGTAAGAATACTGCCGGAACTGTCATCCCGAGCCGCTCGTAGTCGCGCTTGCGCGACGAGAATGTGCGAGGAATCTGCAGTTCCATTCCCGAATAACCTATTAACAAGGCAATGAGCAAAACTTTCTACATCACCACGCCCATCTACTACGTGAATGCGCGACCGCATATCGGTCATGCCTATACAACGATCGCATGCGACACGATCGCGCGGCGGCAACGCATGATGGGCTACGACACATATTTTCTTACCGGCACTGACGAGCACGGGCAGAAGATCGAGCGCGCAGCCCAGGCCGCAGGCAAGACGCCGCAGCAGCTCACGACGGACGTTGCCGCCGAATTTCGTGCGCTGTGGGACCGCTTGGGCCTCACCTATGACGATTTCATCCGTACTACGTCCGAGCGCCACAAACAAGGAGTGCAGACTCTCTGGCGCAAGATTCGCGACAACGGCCACATCTACAAGGGCCAGTACATCGGGCAGTATTGCGTTTTCGACGAGCTTTACGTGGATGTTGTCGGGCCAGGAGCTCCATGCCCGGAGTGTGGCCGACCGACCGAGACCGTGAAAGAAGAAAATTATTTCTTCAAGCTTTCGGCTTTTCAGGACAAGCTGCTGCGCCTGTACACCGAACAACCTGATTTCATCCGTCCGGAAACGCGGCGCAACGAAGTGATTTCATTCGTGCGTTCCGGGCTGCGCGATCTTTCCGTCAGCCGCTCGACGTTTTCCTGGGGTATTCCGGTACCGGATGATCCCAAACACGTGATTTACGTGTGGATGGATGCTCTCGCCAACTACATCACCGCGCTTGGCTACGGATCAGACGATACGAAGTTGTTCGAGAAATTTTGGCCCGCCAACCTGCAAATGATTGGCAAGGAGATCGTGCGCTTCCACTGCGTTTACTGGCCGGCGTTCCTGATGGCGGCTGGCTTACCGTTGCCGCAGCGAATCCACGCGCACGGCTGGTTGCTGTTTGAAGAAAACAAGATGTCCAAGTCGCGCGGGAACATCGTGCGCGCTGAAACTATCGTTGACGTGCTCGGCGCGGACGCGCTACGGTATTTCCTTCTGCGCGAGGTTGTCTTCGGCCAGGATGGGTCGTTCTCATTCGATGCCCTGGTCCAACGCTACAACGCCGACCTCGCAAATGGGCTTGGCAATCTCGCCAGCCGCACGCTCACGATGATCACGCGTTATTTTCGCGGCGAAGTGCCATATCCCTCGCGCACATCGAGCCGCAAGCCGGCGGACGATGCAGTCGCGCAAAGCGCCGCCAAGCTGATTAGCGAATACCACTCGCTTTTCGAGGATCGCCAGTTCTCACGTGCGCTGGAGGCTGCATGGGGGCTGGTGGCAAGCGTCGACAAATACATTGTCGAAAATGAGCCCTGGGCTTTGGGCGAAAAGCAGGATGAGGAAAGCCGGGCTCGTCTGGCGACAGTGCTCTACACGTGCGCCGAAGCGCTGCGCATTGTGACAGCGTTGGCGCATCCCGTGATTCCTGAAGCCACGGCGAAAATCTGGACTCAGCTTGGTCTCGGGGAGATCAAGAAGTATCCCCTTCAGGACCTGCGTTGGGGACAGCTTCACCTAGGCACGAAGCTGGGCAAAATCGAACCGGTATTTCCCCGCGCGGACAAGAGCGCCGTCGAGAGAATGCAGAAGATGGAAGATGAAGGACGCACCGCAGCCGTCGCGACCGAAACGCGAACTGTATTGCCGGAGGCCCCTCCGGCAGTTGGGACGCAAGCTGCGGTTTCTCCGCAGGCATCTGCAACGGCTCCGGACGGTAAGATCAGCATTGACGAGTTCGCCAAAGTAGAGCTGCGGGTGGGACAGGTGAAACTTGCGGAAAAAGTGAAAGGAGCCGACAAGCTTTTGCGGCTCGAAGTGGATCTTGGCACCGAAGTGCGGCAGGTGGTAGCGGGAATTGCCGAAGCCTATGCGCCAGAAACGCTGATCGGACGCAAGGTGGTCATTGTGGTGAATCTCGCTCCGCGAAAACTACGCGGACTGGAGTCAAACGGAATGATTGTTGCTGCCTCTCCTGAGGGTGGAAAGCCGGTTTTGTGCAGCTTTCTGGAAGATGTGCCGGTGGGGACAAGGTTGAAATAGACCACCGCCAAGGGCTACCTTTGCCGCGTGGGTTTCGCTAACTGCTGATGACTGAGGACCGCGAACTGATTCTCGTAGATTCCCACGCTCACCTCGAAATGGAACAGTTCGACTCTGACCGTGAGCAGATGATTGCGCGGGCCCGCGAAGCTGGCGTTGAATCAATCGTCGCGATCGGCAGCGGCACCGGTCCTGGCTCGCTCGATTGCGGAATTCAGTTAGCTGAGAAGTACGAATTAATTTACGCCACCATCGGTATTCATCCCCATGAAGCGAAGCTGGCAACCGATGCGGATTTTCAGGAACTCGGTCAGCTCGCAAGAAGGCCCAAGGTGATTGCCTGGGGAGAAATCGGCCTCGATTATTTCTACGACCACTCGCCTCGTGACGTTCAGAAGCAAGTTTTTCTTAAACAACTGGAGCGTGCGGGGGCGGCGAGGTTGCCGGTTGTGATCCACTGCCGGCCATCGGACCGCAGCGACAACGCTTGGGAGGATTGCCTCTCATCGCTCGAAGAGCATTGGCGAGCTAGCAGTCTGGGCGGCATCCTACACTGTTTTACCGGTGCCTGGTCCTATGCCAAACGTGCGCTCGACTTAGGCTTCATGATTTCCTTCGCCGGAAATATCACTTTTCCCAAAGCGCAGCCCATTCGCGATGCAGCCAAACAGGTGCCGCTTGATCGCATGCTTATTGAAACCGACTCTCCCTTTCTGGCGCCCGTTCCGCATCGAGGCAAGCGGAACGAACCGGCATTCGTAAAGGAAGTCGCCCGCCAACTGGGCGAATTGCGCGGTATTTCTACCGAAGAAGTCGGATGCGTGACAGCCAGCAATTTCTACAGCTTTTTCAGACTGGCTGAATCGAACAAAGAAAAAGTTCCAGGGCGTTAACTCTGCCTCTTCTGGTACCCTCAAAGGTTGGTTTGCACAGTTTTTGGGTAGATCAGCATGCCAGAAAATACTTTCGACATCGTGAGCAAGATCGACTTGCAGGAGGTCTCCAACGCCATCCAGCAGGCACTGAAGGAGATTCACACGCGCTTCGATCTGAAGGACTCAAAGTCGAGCATCGTGCTCGAGGGTAAAGATGCGATCATTCTGCAGTCAGTTGACGAATTCAAATTGAAAGCGGTCAACGATGTCTTTCAGCAAAAGTTAGTGAAACGCGGCGTGCCCCTGAAGGGTCTAACCTACAGCGCGGTGGAATCGGCCTTGGGCGGAACAGCCCGCCAGCGCATCACCATGCAACAAGGCATACCCATCGAGAAGGCACGGGAGATCGTCAAATTGATCAAGAATTCAAAGAAAAAAGTGCAGGCCTCGATCCAGGGAGATTTGGTACGGGTAAGCGGTAAGGATCGCGAGCATCACCATGCAACAAGGCATACCCATCGAGAAGGCACGGGAGATCGTCAAATTGATCAAGAATTCAAAGAAAAAAGTGCAGGCCTCAATCCAGGGAGATTTGGTACGGGTAAGCGGTAAGGATCGCGACACACTCCAGGAAGTGATCGCGCTGCTGCGCCAGCAGGATTTCGGAATCGATATGCAATTCACGAATTACCGCACAAATTGATAACTTACCGCGGAGGCATGGAGACAATGACGGTCAATTACGTGAGCCTGAGTTTGTTCTCCGTGTCTCTGTGCCCCAGTGGTGAGATAAAGGTGCGATGAGCACGCCCGCCACCATCAACGGAAAAGAAGTTTTCGACCTTCTCCGCGACGATCTCGCAGCTATCGAACGCGAATTCGGCCGCGATACTGTGGCTGGCGTCGAGGCCATCACCGAGATTGGCGAATACCTGCGTGGCGGCGGCGGGAAGCGCATCCGGCCAGCATTGCTGCTTCTTTCTTCAAAACTCTTCAATTATCAGGGTCGCGGCGCTATCCGTCTGGGAGCGGTGGTCGAGATCATCCACACTGCCACCCTGGTGCACGACGACATTATTGACGAAGCTCAGATTCGCCGCGGACGCCCCGCCGCAAATACCCAGTGGGGCAATTCGAAGTGCGTGCTGGCCGGCGATTGGCTTTACATGCAGGCGTTCAAAATCGCCGTGCAAGAACGCAACTTCCGCATTCTGGATACGCTGATTGATTTGACCCAGCAAATGGTGGAAGGTGAACTCCTGCAGATGGAAAAGCTCGGCAAACTGATTTCGCTCGACGAGCACTTTGACCTCATCTACCGGAAAACCGCATGCTTGTTTTCCGTATGCATGCGCATGGGTGGAATCCTCGGCGGCGCCACGCGCGAGCAGGAAGAAAGTTTGGCGCAATATGGACACGATCTGGGTATGGCGTTTCAGATCACTGATGACGTGCTCGACCTTACAGCGTCCGAAAACGTTCTGGGTAAGCCCGTTGCTAGCGATCTGCGCGAAGGCAAGGAAGAAAGTTTGGCGCAATATGGGCACGATCTCGGTATGGCATTCCAGATCACCGATGACGTGCTCGACCTTACCGCATCCGAAGATGTTCTCGGCAAGCCCGTAGCCAGCGATCTGCGCGAAGGAAAAGTAACCATGGCTGTGATCCACGCGCTTGAACGCTGCACTGCCAGTGAGCGCAAGCAGATTGAAACTGTGCTCCAGGAGCGGGCATTTGACGGCGTCACCCATGCAGAAATTCTGGAGATTCTGGAGAAGTACGGGTCGCTCGAAGCGGCCAACACCCGCGCTCTCCGCTTTGCCGAGCTCGCGCGAAACGCAATTTGCAGTTTTCCTGATAGTGAGATAAAGCGCGCCCTGCTCTGGGCGCCGGAATTCGTCGTAGCTCGGGAAAAATAATCACACCCCTCAGCCAGAGAGCTTCACTCCTTAACGGGGGAAACTAGAGCCGCCGCAATGATCGGAGATCATCCCAGGAAGGGCCGTCTAAGACCCAGGCCGCCGAGAAGCTCGCGTCCACCACTGCCGCTAACCAGAGCTATTGGAACCGGTATCCCGGCTTGAGCTCACAGCGGTAGACCTTGCTCCGGTCTGGGTTGACTCTGGCATTGCAGTCCGCCCAACTCAAGTGGAGAGCTGGCCCCAGCGGAAAGATGATGGTTGATCGCTCCATGTCAGCCTCAATACTCACACCTTCCGATTCGGACGGCAGAGTGAAATTGAGCGCTCGACCGAAGATCACGGGATACGAGTGATGGATCATCTCGCTGGCCATGGGATGAAAGACTTCGGCTTCCAACAGGAACGTAGTTGTGTCGGACCAACCGCGAGCCGATACTGAGATCGTCTCACCACCCTTGGAGAACTGATCCGATTCGATTTTTGTAAACGGGCACGGCCCGGCAATGCACGAGACTCTGGCGTCGCGAAATTCGTTTCCTGTTCCGGCATCCAGAGATGCGCCGCCGATCGCGGCTTTCCACTTGCCGTCGGGCGAGCATGGATCCTGCCCGTTGCACGGCACATTGCCTTTATTCTCAATTTGAAATACTTGCACCGCACTACCTATATTCACCGCTGCCATGGTCTTGATCGAGTATCTTATCCGGACATTTCCCACCAAAGATTGAGACTGGTTGGCCTCGATGCGGGTCTCCCGAGGGAGTGGCGTCATGCGAGCAACGTAAAGTTTGTCACTGGCGAATTCCTTTAAATCGAGCGGCCTGTAACCGGGGTGCCGAAATTGAAGGGTGACCGCATGACCTCGCCGAAGTGCGATGGGCAGCGTGATTCGAAAGTATCCCATAGCGTCAGATTTGGCAGTAACGGTTTTCAACTCGTTCGCCGCCGTAATCTCGACGTCAGCTATGGGCAATTCTTTTTTTGGATCAGGATCCTGCATGGTGACTGCGCCCCTGAGCGATACGGGCTTGCGATGAAAAGTAAAAAAGAGCGCAGTGCCTAAAATGACGCTAGCCACGGCCGCCGCCACAACCCAAACTGCAACCGATCGTTTTTTTCCCATCCTGAGACTTACGCCGGGTTCCGAGGTAGCTGCCATGGCACCATTCTAGGGTCTTTATCTATCCGAAAGATCGGTTAATATCAAGATACGGCGGATGACAAATCAGAAGTCTAAACAGCTTTCGCGCCGGAAGGTGCTGAAGCAAATCCTGGGGACTGGTATGTGCATACCGTGCGCGCAATTCCTGTCTCTTGTGCCCACGTCTGCGCAGTCGCGGGTACCTGAACATCCTGCTGCATCCCCTTCTCTTTCACAGGAAGATGATAAGTTCCTTGACGACCTGGAGAACCGCAATTTTCAGTATTTTTGGGAGCAAGCTAATCCAAAAACCGGCTTGGTGAAGGACAGATGCAACGTCAAAATTAATGATCAAGGCATTGTGGCTAGCATTGCGGCCACTGGTTTCGGCCTGACAGCCTTGTGCCTCGGGCAAAAACACGGCTGGATCCCCCTCGCAGCGGCACGAGAGCGTGCTCTGACCACGCTCCGATTCCTCTGGAAAAAGTTGCCCAATCACCGAGGATTCTTCTATCACTGGGCGAATATAAATACCGGCGAGAGAGTGTGGGATTCGGAGGTGTCTTCGGTCGATACGACCATTTTGCTGTGCGGGGTTATCACTTGCCAGCAATATTTCCAGCATTGGGAAATCTCCCAGTTGGCGCATGACATTTTCAATCGCGTGGACTGGACATGGCTCTCAGAAGACACCACCTTACTACCACATGGCTGGACCCCCGAATTTGGGTTCCTCCCGTACCGCTGGGATCACTACAGTGAGCTGATGATGATGTATCTGTTGGGGCTGGGATCATCTTCTCATCCGTTGCGGCCAGAAGCCTGGTATGCCTGGAAACGCTTGACCTTCGACTATGATGGCTTACGCTACATCGGGTCCTTTGCTCCCCTCTTCATACACCAATATTCGCAAGCCTGGTTTGACTTTCGTGGCAAACGGGATAGATTTGCTGATTATTTTCGAAATTCAGCCATTGCTACTGAGGCACACCGTCGTTTTTGTTTGGAATTATCCAAACAGTTCCCGACGTACAAAGACGACATGTGGGGAATAACGGCTTCTGACTCTCAAACCGGCTATGTGGTTTGGGGTGGACCGCCGGCGGTTGGCCCCATTGATGGGACCCTGGTGCCCAGTGCCTCCGCGGGTTCGCTGCCCTTCTTGCCCCAGCCCGTCATGCTCGTTCTGCAGACGATGAAGAATCGCTATGGGACCGCGTGGAGCAAGTACGGCTTTGTGAACGCGTTCAATCCGCTCACCAATTGGTATGACAGCAGCGTGATTGGAATTGATACCGGAATCACTATGCTCATGGCGGAGAACACTCGAACCGGCTTCGTCTGGGAAACATTCATGAAGAGTCCAGAAGCACGTCGGGGAATGGACCGCGCCGGCTTCAGGAGTTATTACCAGCCTCGAATTGATGATCCTAAAGGCTCGGCCCCTGCAGGATCGCAGTAAGTTTCTCAAAACCTCCCAGAGGATTTTTTTCAAAAAACGTGGAATTTTTTCGCGCGGATTTGGCGATAAAGCCTTGCCACAACTTGGGTTCCGGCAACCCGGTTGGGTCCGCTGCAACACCCCACCCACTCAAAGGTGCAGAGGATAAAGGGGTAACCAGGAAATTCTCGGTGGCTTGGTGTGACCCCAACCTGCCTTCGCGTGATGATTCAGGTATGGAACTCAACGTGAAGTGACTTAGCTTGGAATCCGCTCCGCTCAGCGAAAGTTTCCGGCTCTCAGGCAACCCTTAGGAAGGGACTGGGGACCTCAATTCTTAACCTTTTTTGGTCTGTTTACCCATTAGGAATTTGGATCCTGGAATCCCTGTTCCGGAAGCGATTGTCGCGCAGGTGTTCAACGGGAGCGATTTCCAGGGTTCTGATATGGCTGAGCGGGAAAATTTTTGGAAGGGATGGCGGGAGCGCTTTTCGGCCCTCCGCAATGTGCCACCGGTCCTCAGAATTGTCTGGGAATCCGGTCCGGTGGTCGTGGGCTTGGGGCTTGCCTTCCGCTTTCTGGCTTCGTTCGTCCCCGTCCTGGCTCTCTGGATCACGAAACTAATCATTGACACCATCGTGCGTGCGGTTGCTGCGCATCGGCCGGTGGAAGGTTCGCTTTGGTGGCTAGTCGCTGCGGAATTCGCGCTGGCCATATTCGGTAGCGTTCTCGGCCGGACAATTGACTATTTGGACGCTCTGCTGGCTGACAACTACACCCGGCACGTCAGTATCCAGGTGATGAAGCACGCTGCTGATTTGGATCTCCTGGCGTACGAGAACCCGGTTTTTTATGACCGGCTCGAGAGGGCGCGCGTGCAAGCGACGGATCGGCTGGGAATGATTCAGTCGATAGGGCGACTCATTCAGCAAGTGATTACCGCTGGGTCTTTGTCGGTTTCAATTCTCCTGTTTTCACCCTGGTTGTTGTTGCTCTTGATCGCTGGCATTATTCCTGCGTTTCTTGGCGAAAGCCATTTCGCCTTTCTCGGATACGCCCGGAATCTGCGCCAGACCCCAATTCGCCGGCAACTCGATTATTTGCGTGTCCTGGGAGGAAGCAGAGAAGCTGCGAAGGAGCTCAAGCTCTTTGGATTGAAGGATTTCCTCGTTGAAAGGTTCACCAAGCTCTCGAACCAAATTTACCTGGAGAACGTCGCATTAGCACGGCGCAGGCTGGTGGCGGGAGC
>Ga0209268_1001415_pt1 | contig 11657 bp, 9 predicted proteins | sample GraSoiAngelo_143_FD_185900 | JGI IMG/M metagenome (GOLD analysis project Ga0209268, IMG submission 185900) | Grasslands soil microbial communities from the Angelo Coastal Reserve, California, USA - 14_1009_02_30cm (SPAdes) (version 2) | ecosystem: Environmental > Terrestrial > Soil > Grasslands ... | reverse complement strand
TAGAAAGGTCGCGCAATACGACGCGACCACGGGGTCGTCCGAAGTCCGGTCTTTCAGGAGACTGTTAAAAATAAATTTCGAACAGCTTAATGCCGTTCCATTTCCCGGGATCTTCCGGCTTGACCGTCACGCTTTGTTGCGCGGTACCATAACGAGCGGGTGCACGCGGGTTCAACATTTGTAGCGGATTACCGCCGCGCACTGCACGCGGGATCACTCCACCAGGCTCCCGCGCAGGCAGCGGCGGTGGCGGTTTTTGCGGCCCTGTAACTTTGCGCGGAGCAACCGGCGCGGTGTATGTCTGGGCGAAGGCGGCACTTGCGATCAATGTCATTACCAGAATTGCGAATAATTTTTTCATAACGATCCCTTCTCTAACGGAACATTCTTGCCCGGTTTCATCCTCCGGCTCAATTATATTTCGATGGATTACCTTGAAAAGGCCGCACGCGTGCTCGAAATCGAGATCGTTGAGCTGCAAAGATTGCGGCAGCGTCTCGGCAAAAGTTTCGGTGATGCAATCGAATTGCTGAAAGCGACGGTTGATGCGCGCGGAAAAATCGTCGTGCTCGGGGTGGGAAAATCGGGACACATCGGCAGCAAAATTGCCGCGACCCTGACCAGCACCGGTTCGCCCGCAGTCGTGCTCGATTCGCTCAATGCCTTGCACGGCGATCTCGGAATGGTGGCGGACGGTGACGCTGTTCTGGCCATAAGCGCGAGCGGCGAGACCGAGGAATTGTTGCGGATTTTGCCGGCGATCGCGCGCTTTCAGGTAAAGATCATCGCGATTTGCGGCGACGCCGATTCCACTCTGGCAAAAAACGCGCACGTTTTTCTCGATGTGAACATCGAACAGGAAGCGTGCCCATTGAACCTGGCGCCGACTTCGAGCACGACAGTGATGCTGGCGCTGGGGGATGCGCTCGCGATGGTGCTGCTCGAAGCACGCGGATTTCAAAAGGAAGACTTTGCCAAATTTCATCCGGCCGGCATGGTTGGGCGTAGTTTGCTCATGCGCGTGCACCAGGTGATGCGGCCGCGCGAGGCGCTCGCACTGGTCGCATCGGATACTCCGATTCGCGACGTGCTGAAGTCGATGACGGCGGTGCGCGCCGGCGCTGCGGTGATCGCCGATACCGACGGAAAACTACTCGGCATTTTTACCCATGGCGATTTCGCCCGACATTTTCAAAACGATCCCAAAGTAGGCGAGCGTTTGGTTGCGGATTTGATGACATTAAATCCGGTAAGCGTGCACAAAGACAAGCTGGCGGTCGAAGTTCTCAATCTTCTGGAAAGCCATCGCATCGACGATCTTGTCGTCGTTGACGATGACAACGCGCCGGTCGGCATTGTTGATTCACAAGATCTGACGCGATTGAAGTTGCTGTAATTCCGCCATCCCGAGCGAAAACGCCAGTCCGGCTCGGACGAGGGATTCCGCCGCGAAAGCTTCAAGGTAACATCTCGGGATCCCTCGATCCGGCAGCCGCCGGACTGGGGATGACCCGGGTACTTGCACGAGGGAATACCCCGTGGCACAATCCGCCTCTTTTCACGATTCACGGATCACGATTCACGATTAACCTCTGTTCTAATGGCTGCGGCAAACGATCTCCGAAAAGGGATGGCGATTAAATACAACGGCAACACTGCCATTGTGCTCGAAGTCCATCATCGCACTCCGGGAAATTTGCGGGCGTTCGTGCAAGCGATCATTCGGTATATCAACACTGGCAAAAGCGCCGACGTGCGTTTTGGTTCCACCGACAAAGTCGAGCTCGTCGATATCAACCGCGCGACCCTCGAGTTCAGTTACAAGGATCACAACGGGTTCCATTTCATGGATCCGGAAACGTACGAAACGGTGACGTTGCACGATAATTTGCTCGGCGACGCCAAAGATTTCCTGGTGGAGAATTTACCGGTGCAGGTTCTCTACGCCGAAGGCAAAGCGGTGCAGGTGGAATTGCCGGCGTCGGTTAGCCTGAAAGTGATCGAGTCAGCCGAGGGCGTCCGCGGCGATACCGCCAGCAACGTGACCAAGCCGGCGAAACTCGAGACCGGTAAAACCATTAACGTCCCGCTCTTCATCAAAGAAGGCGAAACGATCAAGATCGATACCCGCACCGGCGCCTACATGGGCCGCGCGTAATTCTTTTTTGTCATTCCGAGCCGAATATGCCAGTCCGGCTCGGACCGAGGAATCTCTCGCTATTCCTCAGGAAATATTTAGAGATGTCTCGGCTTCGCTCGACATGACAAAATAATTTCATGCCGTACCGCAGGTCATCCGGTCAACGTCATCGTCGAAAGCCGCCACGAGTAAAAATCGTCCGCTATGTCGTGCCGACGACGCGACGAGCCTCCGATCATCCGATGCCACTGACGGTGCCGACGCGCTGGGTGAAAAATATCATCGCGCTCTTTTTGCTGCCGTGGTGCGCAATTCTCACCCAGACATTTTTTACCGCTTTCACCCGCGCGACAATTCACCAACAACTTTGGGCCGGCGCGGAATTTTGGTTCTTTACTCTCGGCGCAGTGCTTTGGCTGATTGCGTTCTTCGGTTTGCCTCGACCAGTCATTATCTACGTCTTCGGTCACGAACTGACGCATGTGCTCTGGGTTTGGTTAATGGGCGGACGGGTGAGCAAATTTCGGGTCAGCGGCGACGGCGGTCACATCGTGACGAACCGGACAAATTTTTTGATCGCGCTCGCCCCTTATTTTTTCCCGCTTTACAGCGTGCTCGTGATCGCAGCCTACGGGATCGCGAGTTTATTCTTCAATGTCGCTCCCTATGGCCAATTGCTCTATGCGACGCTCGGTATTACCTGGGCCTTTCACCTCACCTTCACCTGTTGGATGATTCCAAAGAACCAGACCGATCTGAGCGACCACGGGACATTTTTTTCCCTCGTTTTTATTTATGTGATGAACTTGGTGCTTTTGAGTACCTTGCTTGTGATCGCATCGCCGCAAATTACCTTTGCCAGTTTTGGCGCCGATCTGGTGGAAAATTTGCGCAGTTTTTCGGAATGGGTCGGCAGTTTGATGAATCGGTTTACGGGGGGTCATGGCATGCCGACGACCTTGCCGAATCAATAGGTCGCGCACTCCTCTTCGACTCCGGGGAGCGCAGGCACACGCGACACGCATGCGCTACTCCGGAGTTCACGTGGCACGGCCCGCAACCTTTGGTTCGATCTATCACCTACCAATTCCGGAAAACCGCAAACGGAAGCTGCGACATTGCTTCCGTCAATCTCAGCTGCGAATTCTTGACGCGAAGTTCGCGATCGCAGAAAACATCGCGCAAACCAGTCAGTTGGGATGATAGAAGGACATGGGTATCCTGCCATCTATCACCAACCGGCGGAAAACCGACCTGCGACGATAATCGCGGCACGATCACAATGATCGCACGGTCCCCGTGACGCCGGGCAAAACCGATCGCGCATTCGGCAAGCTCGCCTCCGAAATTTAGCGACTCATAATTTCCCTCGCGAAACAACTCCGGATTTTCGCGCCGCAAATGCAGTAAGCGCTGGGTTAGGCGCATTTTGATCCGGCCGTTCGGCCAGCATTGCATCAATTCGTTCGCCGAAACCTTTTCGATCTGCGCCAGCATTTCGCGGCGCCGAGCATAATCGATTGGGCGCCGATTATCCGGATCGACCAGGCTGTCATCCCAAATTTCCGTGCCTTGATAAATGTCGGGCACGCCCGGCGTGGTCAGTTTGATCGCGGTTTGGGCGAGTGAATTGATGGCGCCGAGGCGCGCGATTTCCGCCGCCACCGGTAGAAAGATCGGCAAAAATTTATTGCGCGGACCGGGTTCTAAAATCCTGGCCACGAACTCTCGCATCGCGTCATCCCAATTCTCGTTAGGTTGAATCCAGCTTGTGTTCAGCTTTGCTTCCTTCAAGGCTTTAGCCATGTAACGCTGGATTCGGGTAACGAATTCCTGACCGACCGACGAAACCGGCGCACCGTCGAGATCGACCGGCCAGGTCCCGAGCAGCGTTTGATAAAGCAAATACTCTTCGCCGGCATCGGGCGCCTCAGCCTCATCGATCTGTTTCTTGAATCGGCGGTTAGTGGTTCGCCATTTTTGCAACGAGCGCCCCCACAATTGCGGAATTTCTGAGATCGCGAGCATGCGCGCGCGCACATCTTCGCTGCGCTTACTGTCGTGCGTGGAAGTGGCAAGCAGGCTGGCCGGCCAGTCGCGCTCCCGGCGAAGGTTACGTTGATGAAACGTCTCCACGCTGAGGCCGAAAAGTTGCGGTTCGCCCCCGACTTCGTTTAGCGCCGCCAGCCGGTTGTAGATATAAAAGACCGTGTCCTCGAGTCCCTTCGCCGTGATCGGTCCGGTGAATTGTTGGAACTTGAGAACGAATTGGGCGTGCGCGGCGCGTTGCTCTTCGTCGAGGTTTTCCGGAAACCGAAAAAGCAAAAGATCGAGCAAGAAATTAAAGACCGATTCTTCGATCGCGGGATTGCGCCGTTTCGCCGCCGCCACTGCACGCTCGATGACTGCGCGATCTTCCTCGCTCACTGGTTTCCCTGGTTCGAGATAAGTTCGATAGACGGGGAAACAGGCAATCGTTTCGCGCACCGCGCGCGCCAGAGCCTCCAGGGTGTAGTCGCGAAACCAGCGGTTCTGTTCCGACAACCGATCAACCATATTGCCGAGAACATTAACTTCGTTGGCCAGCGAAATACGCATGACCAATCGCTTCTTCGCGTAAACCAGATGGCCGAAATGCAGCGAGTGACTGATGAATCGCTTGAAGATTTTGGTGATGGCGCCTTCCGCGTTATGATCGACCAGCACCCCCGCGACTTGATTAGCGAAATCGTAACCGGTGGTGCCGTGGACCGGCCAGTTTTGCGGCAATTGTTCGTCGCCGGTCAGAATTTTTTCCACGATTAGATAAATGGCGCGTCCATCCTTTGGCAAGGGTACGCGCAAGGCCTTGGCACAGCGTGATTGCAGCTTCTCGAAATATTCGAGCGGCCGATACAGGCCGTCGGGGTGATCGATCCGCAAGCCACTAACAGCGTCACTAGCGACGAGCTCGAAAAGTAGTTTGTGGGCGGCGTCGAAAACTTCCGGCAATTCCACCCGAATGGCAGCCAGATCATTGACGTCAAAAAATCGCCGATAATTGATTTCCTCCGCCGCCACGCGCCAGAAAGCGAGGCGGTAGGATTGCGCATTCAGCAATTCATCAAGTCGATCGAAACTGCGCGGATCGCCGACATGCCCGTTGATGGTTTCGACCGCTTTTTCAATCGCCCGCTGCACCTGCGGCGCTTCCGCACAACGCCGTTCCAGGCGTTTCTTAATGATCTCCTTTTCGCGCGCGCGCTCCTTGATTCGCCCAGGATTGGTCTCGGTCCGCCGCGGGAGATATTCGAGCGCAGTCCGAATGCTCTGAAATTCTGCATAAAAGTCTTCGTCGCGCAATTCCGCCAGATTTTCGAGTGCCAATTCGAGAATATAGCGGTAGGTGCCGGGCGCGATTGGGAAAACATGATCGAAATAAGTGAGCGAAAACGAGCCGCCATCGAAGCGCACCTGGAGCTCGCCGCGTTCGAGTACGCGGCCGTATTGATCGCCCAGAATCGGGAGCAGCACTTTATCGTGCAAATCGGTCTTGAGCGGCCGCCAATCGATATCGAAATAGGGTGCGTAAAGCGAGCTCGGTCCATTTTCGAGCACGTCCTGCCACCAAGTATTTTGCGGATCGTTGATCCCCATGTGATTGGGGACGAAATCGACAATTTGTCCCATGCCGTGAGCGTGGAGCTCGGCAACCCAAGCATCATAATCCTCGCGCGACCCGATCGCGGCATTGAGCTTGTTATGATCGGTAATGTCGTAGCCGTGTAAACTTTCGGCACCAGCCTGGAAATAGGGCGAGGCGTAAGCATCGCTGATCCCGAGATGGTGCAGATAGGCCACGATTTCGCGCGCCTGCCGGAAGGTAAAGTTCTTGTTGAACTGCAGCCGGTAGGTCGCGGTTGGTATGCGTACGTTTGTCATGTCGAGCGAAAGCCGAGACATCCCGTTGCGCAACCTTTACCCTAACGCAACGGGATTATTCCTCAGTTGTGCCCAGAATGGTGGGCATGCTAGGAACAAAGGCGGTCCCGCAATTGCGCAACCGCAGCCCAAGACCCCTCGCGAAGTTGGAGGCTGGTCGGACCAAGCGCCAGCTTTTGGAGTGCGGTGGGAAGCGGAGCGCCACACCGCTTTTCTTCTGCAAAAGGTTAGCGTACGAGAAAAGCGCCGTCGTCGCTTCGCTTTGCCGGCGCAGTCCAAAATACCGCTATGAGTGCATTCGGGTCGTTAATCTCCAACCGGTCGACTACGCTTGGAATGACAAATTGCCCCTACATCCGCTCTGGCACGTCGATGCCGAGCAATTTCAAGCCACGTTGCAGGACGCGCCCGGTTAGGTCGCACAACGCGAGTCGCGATGAGCGCACCGGTTCGTCCGCCTTTAAAACCGGGCAGGTTTCGTAAAACGTGTGAAAGCTGTTCGCCAGCTCGAACAAATAATTGGCCAGAATATTCGGGCGAAAATCGTTCAGGACTTGCGGAACGATCTCGGCAAATTGGCAGAGGCGTTTCGCTAAATTGAGCTCGGCCGGCTCACTCAACGCCGGCGCCTCTCGCAGAGACACGGCTCCTGCTTTGCGGAAAATCGAGCGAATACGGACGTAGGCGTTCTGCAAATAGGGCGCGGTGTTTCCGTGCAACGATAACATTTTGTCCCACGAAAAAATGTAATCGGTCATGCGGTACTGCGAGAGATCGGCATACTTGATTGCGCCAATTCCGATAATCTTCGCGATCTCATTTCGTTCCGATTCCGCCAGCTCCGGATTCTTTTCCGCGATGATTCCGCCCGCGCGCACCATTCCCTCCTCGAGCAAGTCATGGAGCGGCACATTTTCTCCGGAGCGCGTCTTCATCAACTTGCGATCGGCGCCGAGGATGCTGCCAAAAGCGATGTGATGAAAGTCAGCGGCGTAACCTTCTCGCCGAGCAATCGCGAAAATTTGTTTGAAGTGCAAAATCTGGGGCGCGCCCACTACGTACCAGATGGCATTGGCCTTCAAATCATTGATGCGGTAATCAACCGTTGCCACATCGGTGGTGGCGTAATTGTAACCGCCATCGCGTTTGCGAATGATGCAAGGTTTATCTGCCAACTCGGGAATATCGCGGAAGAAAACGCAGACCGCGCCCTCGCTCATTTCAGCCAACCCGCTTTTGAGCAGACGCTCAACCACAGCCGGCAGCCGGTCGTTATAAAAACTTTCGCCGCGGACGATATCATAATGGATGTCGAGTAATTCGTAGGCTTTTGAAAATTCCTGCATCGAAAGATCAACGCACTGCTTCCAGATCGAGTAATTCTCCGGATCGCCGGCCTGCAATTTCACCAGTTCGGCGCGAGCGGCTTCGCGCACGGCTTCATCCTTTGTCGCGCGCTCGTTGGTCTCTTTGTAAATGCGAACCAGCTCGGCAATGGGATCGCGTTTCAGAGATTCCAGATCGAGCAAATTTTTCCAACCCCAGATGACCATGCCGAACTGCGTCCCCCAATCGCCGATGTGATTGTCGCGAATAACGTCGTGGCCGAGGAATTTCGCGATGCGCGCGAGGGCGTCGCCCAGGAAAGTGCTGCGGATGTGACCGACATGCATCGGCTTGGCCACGTTGGGCGAACCGAAATCGACTACGATTTTTCGTGGCGAGGTCGCGCTTGCCACTCCGAGGCGCTCGTCGTGCAGAATTTCCGCGATTTTTTTCTCAACCGCTTCGCGTTTGAGAGTGAAGTTGATGAAGCCGGCGCCAGCGACGTTCGGCTGCTCGCAAATTTCTGCAACGTCGAGGCGGCTGACGATCGCGTCCGCTATTTTGCGTGGATTTTCACCGCGTTGTTTCCCGAGAACGAGCGCAGCGTTGCTTTGGTAATCGCCAAAGCGCGGATCAGTCGCGGGCGACACGTCGCCAGCCGGCGGAAAGCCGGCCGCTGCAAGCGCCTTGGAAAGTTTTCGCGTGAGTTGCGACTGAAATATTTCCATCGCGTTCTGATTGTAGCCGCTTCGCTGTGCGAAGCGAGGCGCGGTGGCGGCAGGCGTGTCGCCTGCAGCGTCGCCGACGGCACGAGTGTCAGCTTAGCGCCGACGGCCTTCCCCCATCGAGCTTGGCTTGTGGCTCCGCAGAGCGTCGCCCTACCACTGCAATTTTCGCAAACACATATTTGGTAGGGCGAGACTCCGTCGAGCCGCTGAGCCTTTCGCAGCTAAAGCTTTCCTCAGTTAAGTGTTTTTCCGCCTTTCAAGCTTTGGAGTTTGGCGTTTCCCTGGGATCTGAGTTTTGGATCTTGGGATTTCTAGAAGCAGATCTCTAAAATACGCTCGCGACTTACTCCTCAATTGAGGTCGACGACTAAACAGATACCAAGGCGACCGCTACAGCAGCTACGATGTCGCCTGGGCGCGAGCGCGGAAGATTGAAAGGATCTCGTCGGCTGAACTGGCGTTGGCGAGCTGATCGCGCACGCTGCGGTCGTTCAAAAACTTTGCAATGGAGGCGAGAGTGCGCAGATGCGTTTGAAATTGATTTTTGGGAACGATGAAAAGGACCACAAACTTCACCGGGGCGTTGTCGAGTGCGTCGAATTCGATCCCGGTGCTGGAACGGCCAAACGCCGCCACCACTTTTTCCAGCCGGTCCGATGAGCAGTGCGGAATGGCAATACCGAAGCCGATGCCCGTGCTCATCGTTTCTTCACGTTGTTTGAGCGAAGCGAGAATTCCATCACGATCTTCCGGTTTGATTTGGCCGCGCGCGACCAGCAAATCCATCAGCTCAACGATGGCGTCCCAACGCTCGGTCGCCTTCATTTCAGGGATGATTTGATCAGCGGAAAGAAGCTCAGCCAGCGACATGCAGACTCCAGTGGAGCGGGAAGCTTATCGTGTCGCTTTAGGATGACAAGGTTGATTTGGCGCCAATCGAATGTTGTTCGGAGCCGGAGGAGAACCCCAAAATCGCGATAAATCGCCCCCGCGGCGCGCTCGTATCTTGCGGACTCTGAGCGAGGCTACGAGGGCTCGCGCAGTTTATAATTGAGTCGGCGCGAGAGAAGCCAGCGCACGCCAAACATGTCGACGGTGGCGCGGAGGGCCCGGTCACCCAGGCCGTATTTGCTTTGGCCGAAACGACGCCGACGATGATTTACTGGAATCTCAACCAGGCTATATCCTGCTCCTTTTACCAGCGCAGGGATGAAACGATGCATGCCCTTGAACGGAACAAGCGCCGCAATGCAATCCCGCCGCATCGCCTTCAAGGTGCAACCGGTGTCGCGGACGCCATCCCGCGTGAAACGGCTCCGGACAAAGTTAGCGACGCGACTAGTGATGCGTTTCAGCAAAGTGTCCTTGCGTTGCGCGCGATACCCACACACCAGGTCGGCGCCGCGCGAAATTTCCGCGAGGAGGCGGGGAATATCGGCAGGATCATTTTGCAAATCGCCATCGATTAAAACCGCGACCTCGCTGCGAACCGCCTGGAGACCGGCGAAAATAGCCGCACTTTGTCCCGCATTTTTTTCGAAGCGCAGAAGCCGTGTCCGCGGATCGGTCGCGATGCGGGCGACGGTTTCGTCCTGCGAACCATCATCTACAAAAATGATTTCGTAATCGAGCCGGGCGAGCGCATCGGCCAGTTCGCGCTGCAAGATCGCGACGCTCTGCTCTTCATTAAAGAGCGGAACAACTACCGAGACGTTGGTCATAGCGGCAGCGTCCGATAATGCAGGCAAAGGTAAACGTCCCAGGTGCGAATCACTCTTCCGAAACGGCGTACTTCGATCCTGGCGACGCGATCGACCCAGGAAAAACCGGCCTGAAGGTTATGCGGAATTCTTTTGCGCCCGGCATCCTGGATGTAGAGAGCGCTCCGTCCGGTAAATAAATTGACGCCGCCTTCTTCGGTATAGCTCTGGTCTTCAGGATTTGGCTTGCCGGGCGGGCGTTCGACAAATTCATCGTAACGTGGCCAGAACGAAAATTGATTCACCACGTCCTGGGACTCGACGATGTAACAAGGTGGGTGTCCCGGCCCTTCGCTGCGTTTATCGTGCAGATAGAATGCGATCTCGGAGGCGCGATCGCGTTCGTCGGCGATCAGGAAAAATTTCTCCTGCGTCTCTCGCTCGAACCCGATGCGAAAGTTTTCCAACGCGAGGGTCGCGCTTTTCCAGCCGCGCATGCCGTCAGACGGGTCGCGTCGCTTAATTTCAATCCCGATACTCCGCAGGATGTCGCTATCCAAAGCCAGCACGCTCATGATTAGTCCCAGGCCGAGGCCGCAACCGGCGAGAGATCGCCAGATCTGTTTTGCCTCCAAATGCGGCCGCCAGAAAGCGACTGCCAGCAGAGCAAAACTGGGAAAAGCGAGCGCGTCCCAGTTCGGCGCGGCGGCTTTATTGAACGAGAGCAGTGCATAAAATGCGAACACTGGAAGGCCAAACCACATCAGAAAAAGCCGGCGCGGCTGCTGCTGCGAACGTTTCCACAGTCCGATTACCGCGATGGCAAGGCCGAGAAAAAGCAGCGGCGAATAGACGATAAAATGTTCCCCGATAAACGAGAGAAATTCCAGCGGATGAAAACCGATACCCTGGTTGACGCCGCCGCGCGATTTCAGATGCGCTACCGTCGCCCAGGCGCGTTCCTGGTTCCATCGAACCGGCGGCACACAAAATGCCGCGAAAATTAGCAGCACGAGATAAAAACCGGGTCGCCGAAATTCCACCCGCAATTTCGGGATGAGCGCGAGAATGACGATGATGGAGAGCAGCGCAAATACATTGGTGTATTTGCACAGGAACCCGAGACCGATAAGAACGCCGGTCAGAAGCCAGTGCCAGGAAAACTCTGGGCTCTTCTCCACCACGCACCAAAACGAGAACATGGCTGCGACCCAGAAAAAGAGAGATAGCGGATCGATCGTCATCAGAAACGCGCCAAGGTTGAAAATTGGAGTCGCGTTTAATCCGATCACCGCCCAAAGCGCGGCTGAGGCGTTGAACATTCGGCGCCCCAAATAAAACAAAAGCAGGCTTGTTCCGGCGCCAAGCAACGGACTGAAAAAGCGCACACCGAACTCGTTCGCTCCAAAAATCATCGTGCTGGCACGGATAGCGAAAGCCACGCCGGGGCCCTTGCTGAAGTAGGCGGGCGCGAGTCGCTCCGACCACATCCAATAATGCGCCTCGTCGAATTGGAGATCGGTCGTGGCCAGCAGGGCCAAACGGATACCGGTAATCGTGAGAATAAAAAGCCAGACCGCGCGCTCGATCTTCACGACGCCGAAGCAGGGATTAGCCGCGGATGGCGGGCGGCGAGTTCAGGAAGCCGGCGGGAGATGATTTTTTGCCAAATCAATTCGCAAAGGGCGAGAATGAGCAATGTTTCCCCAGCGGCGAGAAAAAAAGTAGCGACAACGTCGCTCGGCCAATGCGCACCGAGATAAATTCGCGAATAGGCGACGGCCGCAGCGATGATCCAATAGAACTTCCCCCAACGCCGATAAAACATCGTGCAGCAAATCG
>Ga0209268_1001412_pt1 | contig 11666 bp, 10 predicted proteins | sample GraSoiAngelo_143_FD_185900 | JGI IMG/M metagenome (GOLD analysis project Ga0209268, IMG submission 185900) | Grasslands soil microbial communities from the Angelo Coastal Reserve, California, USA - 14_1009_02_30cm (SPAdes) (version 2) | ecosystem: Environmental > Terrestrial > Soil > Grasslands ... | reverse complement strand
GAAGTTCTGGGAGATGCACGATTTTCTGTACGAGAATCAAGCATCCCTGGCCGACCATGGATTCTTCGCGAACTATGCGAAGAAACTCGAGCTCGATGTGAAGAGGCTTGAGAAGGAGGTGGCTCAGCACGTCCATGCGAGTAGAGTTAAAGAAGACTTCATGAGCGGTGTCCGAAGCGGTGTCAACGGCACCCCGACGTTCTTCATTGGTGGCGCTCGATACGATGGCTATCCGGGATTTGGCCCTTTGATCGCCGCGCTCGAAAAGGCCGAGAAGGGCTGACGGCAGCCGCCCGGTAGCTAGATGTGTCAGTCGACGCCCGCTGGAAACACTTGCACATTGCAAAGCCCTAAATCCAGCCCCCACGTGGTCCATGACCATGCCGATGATTGACGTCTATGCGCCGGCAAACCTCTTTCCGGCAGGGACCGACGGTGTGCTTGGCAAGGAGCTTACGATGGCCGTTCTCCGCGCTGAGGGTGTAGCAAGCCCCGGCCCCTTCCACCTGAACAACACCGCCGCTTTCATCCACCGAATGGACCCGCATTCGGTTCACACCGCAGCAACCGACTCGGCCCGCACTGTGCGCGTCCAGGTCATCACGCCTCCCGCCGCGTTGACCCGCGAAGGCCAGAGGCGACTCGTCAAAGAGGTCACCGAGATTGTGACCAAGGTCTCCGGCGACCCGACACAAGCGGGTCGCACATGGGTGATCCTCACTGAGGCGGCAGAGGGCGGTTGGGGGCTCTCGGGCACGGCCTTCGGCCGCGAGGAGTTCGCGGCGCTCGCTGCCAAGGCGGCAGCGGCGCGAGCGAAATAGGCGGACGATCAGGCTCCAACATCGCCGGTGCCTGATGTCGGCCGGCATCATCGCCTTCATTCTCGCGCAAGAGAGGCTCGGGCTCGAACGCGTACTCGGGGCCGTCGCGGTCCGTCGGGATCACGCCGCGAAGGGCCTCGAGGGGCGGGAACGGGACGGCCCAAATCGGTTTCTTTGAAACCGTGGTTAGAGCACGCGACTTCGTACAACTGAGGATCAGGCGCGAGCCCTCCGTTCCGGCGCCCGAACGTAAGTGCGGATCCGAGCCCCCGCCGTAGAAAATTTCCACTGGCATGTCTCTTGATGGTCTTGCGGGGTTTGCTTGCCGATCGACCGACTTCCCGCCGGGAGCATACCCACGTGGGTTCACTACCACGCCAGCCGGTGAGTTCCGCCTTGTCACCGACGCCTCGGGCGGTATTGTTCGTCGCCGACCTTCTCCATCCAGTTGACGACCTTCCCCTCGAGTTCCTCCTGGATGGCGATGTGCGTCATCGCGCTGTCGGGCGTGGCGCCGTGCCAATGCTTCTCTCCTGGCGGACACGAGACCACATCTCCGGGATGAATCTCTTCGACAGGACCTCCCTGGCTTTGCACGAAGCCGCGACCCTCCGTCACAATGAGCGTCTGACCCAAGGGATGGTTGTGCCAAGCCGTGCGGGCGCTCGGCTCGAAGGTGACCCTCGCACCTTGCGCGCGGCCCGGAGCACTGGCTTGGAACAGCGGCTCGACGCGGACCTTACCGGTGAACCACTCCCTCGATCCTTCGCTCGCCGATCGCGAACCGCTTCTCTTGATGTCCATGTCCGTCACCTACTGACCTCGCTCGAGTCAAGCTCCGAGGCTGGCGCAATCGATGACGAAACGATAGCGCACGTCGCCGCGCTGTAAGCTCGCGTAGGCATCGTTGACCTTCTGGATAGGGATGACCTCCACGTCCGCGACGATTTCGTGCTCGCCGCAGTAGTCGAGCATCTCCTGCGTCTCGGGAATCCCGCCGATATTGGAGCCCGCGAGGCGCCGGTTGCCAAAGAGGAGCATGCCCGGATCAAGCGAGGTTGAGCCGGGTGGCAATCCGAGGAGGACCAGGGTGCCAAAATTCCGCAAGAGAGCCAACTCTTGGTTGAGATCGTGCGGCGCACTCACCGAATCCAGGATGAGGTCGAACGTTTTGGCAAGCGCGTCGAGCGCACCGGGCTCCCTCGTGGCGACGAATCGCTTGGCGCCCAGGCGATCGGCGTCTTTCTCCTTACCGCGCGACGTACTGAGCACCGTGACTTCTGCCCCCATGGAAGCCGCAAACTTCACCACCATATGGCCCAAACCACCGAGGCCCACGACGCCGACCTTGTCGCCAGGCTTGCATCCGAATTGGCGCAGGGGCGAGTACGTGGTGATGCCGGCGCACATCAGCGGTGCGGCGCGTGCAGGGTCCAACCCCGTGGGGATTCGCAGCACGTACTGCTCGTCAACGACCACGCTCGCGGAGTAGCCTCCGAACGTCCGCGCCTCCTTGTCCTGCTCGAGGCTGTCAAACGTGAACGTGACACCCTGCTCGCAGAACATCTCGTGGCCCGCGCGGCATTCCGGGCACGCTCGACATGAATCGACGATGCAGCCCACGCCGACGAGGTCGCCCTCGCGGAAGCGAGATGCGCGGGCACCTTGGGATGCGACTCGGCCGACGATCTCGTGGCCGGGCACGACCGGAAACTGGGTGTTCCCCCAGTCGTCGTTCACCTTGTGCACGTCGCTGTGGCAAATGCCGCAGTAGAGAATCTCAATCTCGACGTCGTGCGGTCGCGGATCCCGTCGCTCGATCGTCATGGCCTCAACCGGCGCCTTGGCCCGGCGGGCGCCGTATGCGGGAGTCTTCTGGGTCATGGCCAGAGCAGAACCCGTGATCGGGTAAGTCTCTTATGCAGACCTCCGGAGGCGAAGACACGTCGGCTTCTCCCCGCCGAGCGCATATCATTTTGAAGCGCTCACGTTCTGACGATTCACCGAGAACGCGATAGGAGCCCCCGCGTCCGCCAGGTTTTCGAAACTCCGAACACCTAGACCATCGTGTGGAAAGACGGATGCCGCGTCCCCTCGCGAGGATAGGTTTATCGTTACGCTGGTCCATCCGACGGCTGTTTCTCGTTCTTGGTCGGCGTGGAGGATCTTGCCATGAGGACGATCTCGACTCTCGCCCTAGCCGGGCTACTTGTCCTCGGCAGCTTCGCCGCGGCAGGGGCCCTGTCGGGTCCCTTCACGTTCCTTGGGGAGGCGATGGGAGGGCAAAGCCGATGGACCGAGGGTCTCGCAACCGATACTCTGATAACCAGTTCGAGCTCCGGCACCATCGTAGCGGCGATTCCGGTCGGAAACGGTCCCTATGACCTTGCGTACGACAGCGGGAACGGGTACGTCTATGTGGCGAACTCGAACCTGACGAGCTGTGAACCAGGCTGCGTTCGGCCTGGCAACGTCACCGTGATTGATGGGACGACTGTCATCACGACGATTCCGGTCGGGAACGGTCCCGAGGGCGTGGCGTACGACAGCGGGAACGGATACGTCTATGTGGCGAACTCGCAATCGAATGACGTCAGCGTCATCGACGGGAAGACCGTCATTGCGACCGTTGCGGTCGGGAGTCAGCCCATCGGATTGGCGTACGACAGCGGGAACGCGTATGTCTACGTTACGAACTCTGGCTCGGGCAACGTCAGCGTGATTTCCGGAATGAACGTCATTGCAACCGTTCCGGTCGGGAATTATCCTGGGGGCGTGGCGTACGACAGCGGGAACGGCTACGTCTACGTGACGAACTGCGGCTCGAATAACGTCAGCGTCATCGACGGGACGATCGTCATCGCGACGGTTCCGGTCGGTAACTGTCCCGTTCACGCGGCGTACGACAACGCGAGCCGGTATGTGTACGTGGCCAACTCGGGCACTGGAAACGTCAGCGTGATCGACGGTACGACCGTCGTGGGGACGATTCCGGTGGGAGGGAATCCATCTGGCGTGGCGTACGACGGCGGGAACGGCTACGTGTACGTGGCGAACAGCTTCACGGATAGCCTCAGCGCGATCGACGGGACAACGGTCGTGGGGACGGTTCCAGTCGGGCAGGGCGCTAATCCCGTTGGGGTTGCATACCACAGCGGGAACGGATTCGTCTATGTGGCGGACTTTATCGTGAATACCGTAAGCGTGATCTCCACAACCGCGCAACTTTTTCTCGTGACCTTCACCGAAACGGGACTCCCATCCGGGACCTCATGGTCCGTGACCCTGGAAGGCTTGTCCAACAGCTCCGCAACCCCCACGATCACGTTCTCACAACCGAACGGAACGCACTCTTACGCGGTAGGGAGAGTCACCGGGTCCGCTGCCTACTACTATCCCTCCTCCTCCTCAGCGTCGGTCCCGGTGAACGGAGCACCCTCGAGCGTCGACATCTCCTTCACGGCGAATACAAGAGGCGGCACTGTCGTGGCGACCGTCCCGGTCGGGAACTATCCCGTCGGTGCCGCGTATAACAGCAAGAACGGCTACGTTTACGTAGCCAACTTCGTCTCGAATTCGGTGAGCCTGATTTCCGGGACGACCGTCGTGGCGACGGTCCCAATCGGGTACGGCGCCAACCCGTATGGCGTCGCCTATGACGGCGGTAACAGCTACGTCTACGTGTCGAACTATGGTCAGAATACGGTGAGCGTGATCGACGGGACGACCGTTATCGGGACGGTGCCGGTCGGGAACCTTCCCCGTGGCGTGGCCTACAACAGCGGCAACGGGTACGTCTACGTAGCGAACAGTTTCTCGAATAACGTCAGCGTCATCGACGGGACCACCGTCATTGCGACGATTTCGGTCGAGTACGCCCTTTCTGGCGTGGCCTACAACAGCGGCAACGGGTACGTCTACGTGACGAACAGCGGGCGGAGCGCCGTGAGCGTGATTGATGGGACGACCGTCATCGCGACGGTGCCGGTCGGCGGCAATCCCCGCGGCGTCGCCTATGACGGCGGGAACGGCTACATCTACGTCGCGAACTGTGACTCGAAGGCCGTGAATGTGATCGACGGGACTGCGGTTGTCGCAACGGTTCCCGTCGGGACCTGTCCCTATGACTTGGCCTACGACACTTTAGACGGATACGTCTACGTTGCGAACTATGCGGACTTCATCCGGGGTAACGTCAGCGTGATCTCCGAGACGGCCGTGGTCGCATGGATTCCGGTCGGAGAATACCCCGATGCCGTGGCATACGACGCCGGCAACGGATGCGCCTATGTCGCGAGATATTACGCGGGCACCGTGAGCGTGATCTGCACGGCCGCACAACTTTCCCTCGTGAGCTTCACGGAGGTGGGACTCACGTCGGGGACCTCGTGGTCTGTTGCGATAGGTGGTTTGTCCTACCGCACGACCTCGCCCACAATCACGTTCTCAGAGCCGGATGGGCAGGTCTCCTTTGTGGTATCCAGAACCGCCACCTCCGCCACCTATTATGACCCCTCCCCCTCCTCAGGGTCCGTTGCGGTGAACCGCGCGCCTCTCAACGTCACCATCTCCTTCACGGCGACTACGGCGGGCGGCATCGTGGTGGCGACAATCCCGGTCGGTGGCGATCCCTCCGGCGTCGCGTATGACAGCCGAAGCCGGCACATCTATGTGGCGAACGGAGGCGCGAACAACGTCAGCGTGATTGACGGGACCACCGTGGTGGCGACGATCCCGGTCGGTGGCGATCCCTCCGGCGTCGCGTATGACAGCGGAAACGGTTACGTTTATGTCGCGGACCAAGGCGCGAACAACATCAGCGTGATTTACGGGACTACTGTCTTGGCCACCGTCCCGGTTGGGAGCGGTCCCCATGGCGTTGCGTATGACCGTGCAAACGGCTACGTCTACGTGGCGAACTCCTACTCGAGCACCGTCACGGTGATCAACGGGACGACGGTCGTGGCGACGATTCCGGTTGGCAACTCTCCCGCGGGGGTGGGGTACGATGCCGGGAACGAGTACGTCTACGTGACGAGCCATGGCTCGGACACCGTCACGGTGATCAACGGGACGATCGTGGTGGCGACCGTTCGGGTCGGGTACCTTTCCCAAGGAGTGGCATACGACAGCAGGAACCTTCATGTCTACGTGGCGAACCAAGCCTCAAACACCGTGAGTGTGATCAACCGCACGACGGTTGTAGCGACGGTCCCGGTTGGGAACGGTCCTGACGGCGTGGCATACGACAGCGGGAACGGCTTCATGTACGTGGCGAACTCGTACTCGAACAACGTGAGTGTGATCAATTCGACGAAGGTAGTCACGACGATTCCAGTTGGGAGCTATCCTGCTGGCGTGGCATACGACAGCGCGAACGGGTACGTGTACGTGGCGAACCAAGGCTCGAACACCGTGAGCGCGATCTCTACGTTCATGCCACCCGCTTCTCCCTCGGCGCCTCGTAACCTCATTGCGTCCCCTGGGGTCGGACGGGTCGTGCTCACGTGGCAAGCCCCCGTCTCGGACGGGGGAGCCCCCATTACCAGTTACGCAGTGCGCCGCGGCACGTCGTCCGGAGGCGAGACGATCCTGACCACCGTGGGCGAGGTCCTCACATATACCGACGCCATCCTGACGAACCGCAACCCGTACTTCTATCAGGTCAGCGCGGTGAACGAGTTTGGCGAAGGATCGAAGTCGGCCGAGGTCGCAGCGACCCCGATGCCGTCCCTGGATTCGTACGCGCCGTCGGTCGCGATCAGTTCCCCGTCAAACAATACGGTCCTCAGTTCGACGACCGTCACCCTCAGGGGGACCGCCTCGGACAATGTCGCCGTCCAAAGGGTTGAGTTGAGCACGGACGGCACGGGGTGGAACACGGCGTCCGGGACCACCACCTGGTCCGGGACCACCACCCTGCACCTGGGGACAAATGTCATCTACGCCCGCGCCACGGACACCTCGGGCAACCAGGCGACTGTCCAGATCACGGTGACTGTGGCGGGATACGGGCCGACGGGCCTCGATCCGGTGATCCTCGCAACAATTCTCGTCGCGCTAGGGGCAGTAGGTGTCGCGATGACACTGATTGCATGGAAGCGTAGGAAGACAACACAATCGCCCTGAAAGGGCCACCGTGACGGTGGCCTGTGACGCTGCCGGACCAATTCGGGACATGATAGTCGTCTCGGATCTTTTCGACCGTCGTCCAAGAATCGATTTATACTATCGCGATAGTAATCTTGTCCATGGAACCGGAGTCGTCGGCAGGATGTGGGTGGTGAGAGATGGCCTACCGGATGCGCTGGAGGCTGATCGTCCTCTATGTCGTCGTGGCGGTCATTGTCTACGCGATGATCTACTACCTTTTCTTCGCCGCACCGCCAACCGCGGTGCCCGCGGGTAGCGGTGGTGGCGGCGGGTTGTATCCTTGAGGGACGGTCCGACTTTTTAGGGATCGACCGCACCGAAGACTGGCCGTCTTGACCCAGAGCGGACCTTTCGGCGACAAACGAAATGCTGGAAATCGTGCTCCTAGTTTCCAGCACCCCCGGAGGACGACTCCGGTCCGGATCGAGGCACCGACGCCAAGGCGATCCGGTACCCGGCCTCGCCCTGGATCGAGATCGCGGACATGTTCTCCAGGAGAGCCCCGTGACCCAGTTCCAGCTCGTGGTCGTCGACGGACCCAGTCCCGTGGAGGACGTACACCAAGCCGCGGCGGTCGTGGCCAAGTCGGAAAAAGGCGGACCCTCGCTTCGCGAACGCGATATCGGTGAGCTCGAGGCCGGCGGAGGACGGGACCGCGCCGTTCGGTCCGATGAGGGAGGTGCGTGCCGCACCATCCGAGCCGACGGGAGCGGACTCCGGCGTCCGAATCTTCAGGCTCGAAGGGGCCAATCCGGTGAGCCCGGGCAACCGGGCGACGATGGACAACCATCGGGCGGTGTGCCCCTTCTCCATCGTCAGCGCGTGTCGGACCTCCTGTGAGGCCGTCAGGACGAGGATCGATCCCGGGGTCAAGTTGTCGTGCACCCCCGCACCATACTCGTGGTCGACGGTGCCCTCGAGGACGTATGTGACGACCTCCTGTCCGAGGTGGGCGTGGAGGTCGCCCTTCTTTCGGGACGTGGCGACGCTCTCCGCGAAGCGCTCGAACGGAAGGAAGGGCTCCTTCTCCCGCGTGGGGAAGAGGATCCGAGCCGTGATGTCGGAGTCGTCGATCACCCCATGCACGATGCTCATCGATCGGGGTTCGCGGGAACGGGACAGGAGACCATCTCGAGGGTCCTCGTCGGACGGAGCGCGCACGCAACCGCGGCGGATATAGCTTCTCGGTCGACCCGCGTTGGCGGGATGGCGGTCGCGTTCCAGGCTCTCGGAGGGGAACGAGCCCGAAGCCAATGCCTATCACGGACGATAATGGACGGATACGAGTTTATTGAACCTCGGGCGCCTCGGTGAGGCCAACGGAATGGGTGACGTGCCTCTCGTACCATTAGCCTCGCTCATGGCCCTCATTTCCCCCGCGTCCGAGGAGGTCAGCAAGACCATCGCGGTCCCCAAGAAGACGTCCAAGGCCCTGGGGACGTCGAGGTCGGAACTGCCGGTCCTCGAGACTTTCTTGCAGATGAATCCCGAGGAGAAGTTCGATCTCGAGGCCGTCAACTCGATCGACACGCGGGCGTTGCTGGAGCAAGCCCGCGGGGACAAGCACGTGCTGCGCGAGGTCGTGCGGACCGCGGAGGCACTCTTGCCGCGGGTGCGCGCCGAGACGGAGGACCCGATCTTGGTCAGCGGCATCTTGCGAGACAAGACCCTCGACTGGTATCGGCGCAGCCCGACCGATCGGACTTGGACGGACACGGTGCCCCTCCGGTGGGGCGGAATGTTCCACGAATCCCGGGTGCCGGGAGGGAGACTGAGCCGCAAGCTCTCCGTCCGGCTGACCGGACTCATCAACCAGGCCGTGGAGGCGAGTGGCGCGGTCGCATTCCTCCGCGCCGGGTTCAGCGGGATCTTCCGCGGTTCGGCGATGATGGCGAAGATGGTCCAGTTCTCCCTCGGTTCGAAACGCCCGCGGTTGACCCAGCAGGTCGCGCAAGCCTACCTCGATGACCTGGCCTCGAGCCCGCGCAATGGGGACCGGCCGCTCCCGCTCGCGAGGCTGAGCGACTTCGCTCGGCGGAACGGTTCCTCCGAGGTGAGCATGACCTTGGCGGAGCTCTTCACCGCCGAGGGCACGACCCTCCTCACCGTCTTGGACCCTCGCTTCCATCCGGGCGTGAGCTCGCTGTCGATCCGGATCGTCTCCGCGAGAAATCAGGAGGAAGGGGCGACGTACGATCTCGTCCAGGGCGGGGCGCGCGCCTCGGGATCCCCGGCCGCCGAAGGTGCGGCGATGGACTCCGGCTCGTCGTTCCCCTGGGAACGGGAAGGCATGACGTCGAAGGACTGGGTCGTGCTCCTCCGCGACCTGGGGAAGCGCAAGACGAAGTTGGACCCGCCCCCACGGGACAATCCCCGCGGCCGCGAATCGTACCTGGTCCTACGGGAACTGCTCCTCGCCGAGGCCGCAGCCCGCAAGGCCTTCCTCACGGTCGCCTGGAAAGGACGACCGAGCGGTCCGGTCCTCCTGTCTCAGCTCCTCTCGAAGGGCCACTGGGTGCCCGAGGTCGACACGGACAGCGATTACCTGGAGGCGGAACTCGATCACATCGAGGAGGCCCTCGCCGACAGCAAGCACCAGGAAGGCCAATGGACCCTCGGCCACGGTTGGACCGTCGTGCGCGAGGTGGCGAAGGCCGAGCGGAGCTACCGCGCCGCGGCCAAGTCCGGGGATTGACGGACCGTCGCGGTCAGTTTCTGGTAGACATCGTCGCGATCCATGACGCGCGGCAACACGGGCTCCGCGAGGGCGCTCTCCAGGATCGCCCAGCTCGAGTCGGCTCGGACGCCCCGCGGCGCGACGACCAAGTTGAAGAAGTTCATCGCGGAGGACCGCGGCGTCTCACTGATCGCCGTGAGAATCGGGAGGCCACATCCCCAGCAGAGGAGTTCGAACACGAGGTTCAAGGTCGCGTTCCGCGCCTCGGGCGTCGTGTTGCGACACAACAGGAGGGTGCGACTCGCCGGATCCGCCATGATCCGCGTCGCGAGCGTCTCGACGGCCGGGAACGTGAGGTGTCGATGGATGCCGGTCCCGAAGGGGAGTTGGCGCTGCGCCTCGGATCGGACAGGGACTCGGAGGAGGGGCATCTCTCCCGCGACGTCCGGATCGCGTCGGTCGAACTCGCCCAGGGCCCGGTAGATTGACTCGAGCGTGATCGCGCCGGTCTTCAACGGTTCAATCCGGCCGACCACGGTGTGGTTCGCGAAGGTCGGGCGACCCGCTTCGTCGGGAGGACCGCGCGTGATCCGGGACAGGAGGACCTCTCGATTGCCGCGGACCGGATGGATCATCTGGAGGTCAATCGGGTCCTCGTAGGACTGGGCCGTCGCGGCCCGGATCGGCGTGTAGTGGCCGCGCAGATACTGATCGTACAGGCCCGCGTCGAGCCCCTTCGAGACGGCCTTCTGCGTATACCCGGTGCCGAGGACGGCGCCGTACAGCCAGTGGTCGAATTCCACGAACTCCTTGTCCGTGGACCCATGAGACGATTCCGCGCTTCCCATGATGCCGCCTACTAGGCCGGCCGAGCCAGGGCCTGGGCCTGGAACCTCTCCGCCTCGAGGACCTCGTCCGGGATCTTGTGTGCGATGTCCCGGAAGTGCTCGATGAACTCGACGTACTCGTCGTACGAGAAGTCGGGCTCCCCGCCGCCTTCCGGAGCGAAGCCGGTTCGGACGATCCGCGGCTGCCCGACGGGCTCCATGCCCTCGTGCTGCTCCGTGCGAACCCAGCTCAGGAAGTACGCTGCCTTGTCCATGCTGACCCCCGCGATCTTACCGCCTCGGATCTGGGACAAGGTCTGCGGGACGAAGACTCGGAGGAGGGCCTCCGCGTAATCTTTCCGCGCGCGCTTGTTCTCCGGGAATCCGCGGTGGAGCCCCAACCGGGCCAGGACGTCATCGCGGAGCGTGTCGAACTTCGAGAGGACGAACGCCGGGTAGATCCGCGGGGCATCCGCTTTGACGCCCGAGTCCTTCAGCCGGTCGTACTCCTGCTTCTTGTACGTCTGGAAGGCGACGAGCAACTTCGCAACGGTGCTGTCGTACCGGAGCATCTTCTTGTACGCGGGCGTGTCGATCTCGGTCGTCATCTTGCTGCAGTCGACGAGGACCACGACGACAACGCTCTTCAGGAGCTGCTGGATCAAAGGCCGCGAGGCGATCCCGGTCTCGATGAACTCTTCGATGTCTTCGCCCGAGACGTCGTAGGCGGAGAACCGGAGCGTGGAGAAGGGACGGACCCAGTTTTGGTTTCGGATGTAGTACGGCAGCTTGCCGACCACCTTCCGGAGGTAACCGAAGATGAAACCGAGCTCCGTGATTTCTTCCTTCAGCGTGGCGCTGGGGAAGCGGGCGTCCTTCATCCCTTCGTATACGGCGGACATCAAGTTCAGGGAGCCCATCGGCGCGTGGAAACGGAAGTCGTCCTGCACGCCGGTACCGTACTTGACTTGGGCGGCGTACAGCAATCCCAAGAACGTGGTCTTCCCTGATGCGCGGTCGCCGAGGAGTGCGCAGGGCATATTCGGTGCATCACCTCCCGACCGTACTTAATCCTAAGCACAACGTTATCATCCGCGGGAAGCACCCGCGCGGGAGGGCGTCTCATTCGCCGGCGTTCGAGGCGATCGTCCACAGGCGCTCGAGGAGCGCGCGATATTCGTCCGCGGA
>Ga0209268_1001404_pt1 | contig 11698 bp, 10 predicted proteins | sample GraSoiAngelo_143_FD_185900 | JGI IMG/M metagenome (GOLD analysis project Ga0209268, IMG submission 185900) | Grasslands soil microbial communities from the Angelo Coastal Reserve, California, USA - 14_1009_02_30cm (SPAdes) (version 2) | ecosystem: Environmental > Terrestrial > Soil > Grasslands ... | reverse complement strand
CGTCTCGCGGGCGTCGACAAAGACGAGGCCACCCGGGCGAGGATCAAGGAACTGCGCGACGAGATGACCGCGGTCGGGCAGGACTTCGATCGCACGATCCGAGAAGACGTCCGGTCGATCCAGCTCGACGGCCCGCAGGATCTCGCGGGCCTCCCGGACGACTTCGTGCGGGCCCATCCGCCCGGTCCCGACGGCAAGATCACGATCACGACCAACTATCCGGACCTCATCCCCGTCCTCCGCTATGCGAAGGACCCGGAGGTGCGCCGACGGCTGCAACGAGAGCACCTCAACCGCGCGCATCCCGCGAATCTCGCGACATTCGCGAAGCTCCTCGAGACCCGGCACGAGCTCGCCACGTTGCTCGGATACGACTCCTTCGCGGACTACATTGTGCAGGACAAGATGGTCGGCTCCGCGAAAGGGATCGCGGACTTCCTCGCGAAGGTCCGCGCGGCGTCGGAACGTCGGGCGAAGGAGGACGCCCGCCTTCTCCTCGACCGAAAACGCAAGGACGCGCCGGGAGCGACGACGCTCGACGCATGGGACACGAACTACTACGCGGAATTGGTCCGCGCCGAGACGTTCGATTTCGACACGAAGCTCCTGCGGCCGTACTTCGCCTTCGAGAAGGTCTTGCGGGGCCTCTTCGACATCACCGCGGAACTTTTCGGCGTTCGGTACGAGCGCATCTCCGCCGTCCCGGTGTGGCACGAGTCGGTCGAGACCTACGATGTGTACGAGGGCCCTCAGAGGATCGGCCGGTTCTACCTGGATCTCCATCCGCGGAAGGACAAGTACACGCATGCTGCCGCCTCGATCTTGGTCCGAGGGACCCGCGAGACGGCGCTCCCGCAGGCCGCCCTGATGTGCAACTTCCCCGATCCAAAGGAGGGGCCGGCCCTCATGGAGTACCTCGAGGTCGAGACCCTGTTCCACGAGTTCGGGCACCTGCTCCACGCGATGTTCGGAGGTCACGGCCGCTGGATCAAGAACACGGACGACGGGATCGAGTGGGACTTCATCGAGGCCCCCTCCCAGATGCTCGAGGAGTGGATCCGAGATCCGCCGACGCTCCGCCGGTTCGCGCACCACGTTGAGACGGGGGAACCGGTGCCGGCGGAATTCCTCTCGAAGCTCCGACGCGCGGATGCGGTGGCCCGGGGCCTCGACACGCAGCGGCAGCTCGTCCTGGGGACCCTGTCCCTCGAATACTACGACCGTGACCCGGCGGCCCTCGAGACGACGGAATTGCTCGAGGCGACCTACCGGAGGTTCCCGTTGGTGCCGTTCCACCCCGGGACTCACTTCCAATGCAACTTCGGACACCTGAACGGCTACTCCGCGATCTATTACACGTACATGTGGTCCCTCGTCATCGCGAAGGACCTGTTCTCGAAGTTCCAGGAGGGGAAGACGATCTTGGACCCGACGGTCGCGCGGCGGTACCGCGAGACGGTCCTGGCTCCCGGGAGCCGCAAGCCCGCGGCGGAACTGATCGAGGACTTCCTCGGACGGCCGCTCTCCTTCGACGCCTTCGAGAACTGGCTCGACCGAGAAGGCCGCTAAGCCTTGGGAGCCCGGCCTTTCCGGGCCTTCATCGCCTGGAGAGTCTTCTCGAGTCCTTCCCGCACGGACGTCCGGGCGACGAAGCCAAGCGTTTCCTTCGCCCGCGTCACGTCGGCCCGGGAATGCAGGATGTCCCCGGGACGCGCTGGCTTGCGGGCGACTCGGATCGGCCGGTCCGTGATCTCCGATAGGATCCGGACCACGTCGTTCACGGTGAGGGCCTCGCCGCTCCCGAGGTTGATTACCTGTCCGTTGACCGGCTTCTCGCCGGCGAGCTCCAGCCCTTCGGCGATGTCGCCGACGTAGAGGAAGTCCCGCGTCTGTTCGCCGTCCCCGTAGATCTCGATGGGTCGGTTCGCTGCGACGGCGGCGGCGAACTTCGCCATGACCCCGGCATAGGGAGCCAACGGATCCTGTCGCGGGCCGTAGGCGTTGAAGAGGCGCACCACGACGGTCTCCAACTTGGTCATGCCGCGGATTTCCTCGCAGGCGAATTCGCCGACCATCTTCGTCGTCGCGTACGGCGATGTCGGGGCCGGCCGCATCGACTCGACCTTGGGGGTTTCCGGCGAATCGCCGTAGACGGCGGCGCTCGAGATGAAGACGACGCGGGGAACGGAGGCGTCGGCGGCGGCCTTCAGGACCCGGACGGTCCCCTCGACGTTCGTGCGCCAGTATTCGTCGGGATGGGCGACGCTCTCCGGGACCGACGTCTTGGCGGCGAGATGATAGACGACGTCCTGGCCCGCCATGACCTCGGGCAGGAGTTCCGACTGGAGGACGGAGGCTTTTTTCAAGCGGACCGTCCGCGGGGCCACGCTCAGGTTCCGCAGGGTCCCGGTCGAGAGGTCGTCGATTGTGGTGACCTCGTTGCGGTCGCCGAGTCGATCGACGAGATGGGAGCCGATGAAGCCCGCGCCTCCGGTGATGAGGATCAGCTTCCCCTTCATCGGATCGAAGCGACGGGGACGAGCGACATAATGTTTCCGCTCCGCCCGCGGCGTGGTGCGCTACTCGGTCCCCAGGCCCGCGAGCTTCACGCTGACGTCGTACAGGCGGCGGGCCGTGTAGGGATCCTGGGCCGCGCGGGAGGGAGGCTTCACGCGGCGGTCCGCGAAGTACTGTCCCGTCAGGGTGGACACGCTCGGCGACGCCACGAGGAACACCGGGGTCTCCGCGCCCTTCGCGGGGCTCTTGAAGAACATGCGAACGAACCGGAAGATCGCGGACGCCGTGCCTCCGAGGTTCGTCTTGATGACGCCGGGATGGCAGGCGTTGACCGTCACGCCGGTCCCGGCGAGGCGGCGCGCGAATTCGGCCGTGAAGAGGACCTGCGCGAGCTTCGACTGGCCGTACGCGCGAGGGCCCCGGTACTTCGTCTCCCCCTGGAGGTCCTCGAAATGAATCGAGGCTCCCTTGTGCGCGGACGACGACACGTTCACGATCCGCGAGGGGGCGGAGGCGATCAAGAGGTCCAGGAGGAGATGGGACAGCAGGAAGCCGCTGAGGTAATTCACCGCGAACTGCTCCTCGAGTCCGTCGACCGTCGTCCTGCGTTCGTTCGTGTAGACGCCCGCGTTGTTCACGAGGGCATCGAGGCGGCCGTAGTCCTTCGTGAACTGATCGGCGAAGGCGATGATCGACGCTTGGCTCGCCAGGTCCACGAGCATCAAGGTGACGTGGGGATTCTTGGATTGCTCGACGACCTCGCGCTGAGCGGCCTCGCCCCGGCCCTGATCGCGGCACGCCAGGACGACCGTGCCTCCGAGGCGGGCGAGGCCGGTGGCCGTCGCCTTCCCGATGCCCGAGCTGGCCCCGGTCACGATCCAGACGCGGTCTTCGATCCGCGTCGTCCCGATGGCGGCCATGGTCCCGTCCCCATCTGACCGGTTGCCTAAATCGGTTGCCCCATCCGACCGCGGATTGGATCCGAGACTTGGCGGGGCCTCAGAGTCAAATTCGAGAGCCGGGGGCAAGGTCTTTTAGTCCCCCGCCCGGGTCGGCTTCCGCCCGCCATGGTCGAAGCCGCCCAATGGTACTCCGCGATCTCGATTGTGAGCAGCTCGATCGCGCTCGCCATCTCCGCCTACGTCGTCCGCAAGATCCCGAACCGGCGGGCCGGGGACACGTTCGTCCTCGCGATGGTCTTCTTCGTCCTCGCGGGGAGCTTCGCGTACCTGCTCCGTACATCGACCTTGTACTACTACGAATCGAACTCCGGTCCCCTCGCCTACGCCCGCCTGTTCTACTTCTTCCACATGCTCGCCGTCGGCTTCACGGCCTCCTTCATCGGCCAATACTTCCTCGGTTTCGCGCTGATGCGGCGCCGCGTGGTGAACCTGTTCCTCCAGGTGTCGCTGCTGGTCGTCGCGGTCGGCGTCACCTTGCAAGTCAACACGGTCGGGAGCGACTACAGCGGCATCGGCGTCGTCGTGAAAGATGTCTGGGCGACCGGGAGCCTCGCCTTGTTCGCGACGATCTACATGTCCACGGCCCTCGCGGTCCTCCTCCGCACCCTGATCCGGAACAAGGATCCGATCGTTCGGAAGCAGACGGTCCTGATGACCGCCGGAGTCGTCGCCCACGGGGTCATGGCGGAGACGCACGCGGTCTCGCGGATCTTCCTGGCCCTCTATCTCCCGCCGGTCCTCACGATCACCGCCCTCACGATGGCGGCCTGCTTCGCCTTCGCGGTGTGGCGCTACCAGATGCTCGTCGTGACGCCGCGGAAGGAGGAACCGGTCGCCTTGCCGCGGCGTTTCGATCTCAAGGCCGGACGAGGGTACCTCTTCCGGGAGCGGAGGCCGAAGCTCGTGTTCCTCGCCCTCGCCGAGGCCGTGCGGCATGGTTCGATCGGCCTCATCGTCACCCGCCGCGCCCCGATCGAGGTGCGGGAGGACTACGACCTGCCCGCGACCGCGATCGTCTGGCTCACGTCGTCCCTCGGGCAAAACCGCCTGGCCCCGATGCCGCCGGAGACCCTGGAGCGGGCCGTCCGCGACTTCTTCGCCGCCCAGCCGGCGGCGGTGATCGCCCTCGAGGGCGTCGAGTACATGGCGAACTACGTCGGGACGGAGCGGCTCGTCCGCTGCCTCCACACGGTGCGCGACCTGGCCACCTCCGGCGGCGGCGTCCTCCTCGTGAGCGCGGACCTCACCTCGCTCCAGGAGCCGGTCACGTCGATGTTGGAACGGGACTTCGAGCCCCTCGAATTGCCCGTGAAGAGCGGCCAGGCCGTCGAAGACGTGTTCGTGATCGATGCCGCCGGGGTGCTCCTGACTCATGCCTCGCGGGCCGAGGTGGCCGACACGGACCCCGACGTCATGGCGGGGATGCTCACCGCGATCATGAACTTCGCACGCGTCTCGTTCGCGGAAGGGTCGGACGAGCTCCGTCGCCTCGAGCTCGGCAAGAAGACGGTCGTGATCGAACGGAGTCCGCGCTTCATCCTCGCGGTCGCGGTCGCCGGGCTCGCGCCGGCGGAAATGCGGGAGGAGATGCGGGCGTTCCTGGAGCGAGCGGAGCGGCGATACGGCCCCTTGATGTCGAGCTGGTCCGGGGACGTCAGTGCGGTTGCCGGTTTGCAAGCAATGACGAGCCGATTGTTCCTCTGACGGTTGCCTCAAAAGAGTTCACCTTGAGGCGAAAGGGTCATTTTGAGGAACCGGGGTCGCAGGGACGTCATGGCTGTGGACGAGGAGGCCAAGACGGCGAGCGGACGCAAGGGGACCTCTCGCCGGACCTTCGTCAAAGCGGCTCTCGCCGGAGGCGCGAGCGCGGCCGCCGTCGGGGTCGCATGGACCCAATTCCTGTCCCCGAAGAGTCAGTCTTCGGGCACTCCGCCCACGTTGACGCCGCCGCCCGTGACCCAGTACGGTTCGTATCTGGTGTGGTTCGATGCCGCAGCGGGGACGTTCCGTCGGAAGAACCTCGCGACCGGCCTCGATGAGGCCGCGGACGCGAACGCGGGACGCGTCGTGCAGGGGGCCGTCGATGGCCTGAATCCGACGGTCGGCGGGGAGATCTGGATCTCCAACGACGTCGACGCGGATGATGCGATCATCACGATCGCCAAGAACAACGTCTCCCTCGTCGCGCTGCGAGACCCTCCTCCGAAGTCCTGGGACACGCCGAGGCCGCACCTGCAGAAAATCCTGTATACCGGGAGCGTCCGGGGAGGCTTGATCGAAGGGCTCCACTGCCGCGAGATCCAGTTCGACGGAAGCGGGAACCAGGAATTGCTCGCGTTGCGGGACGTCTCCATGCATCCCACGTCGGGACCGGACCGGCAAGGCCTGCGGTTCCTCGGCGGAGCCGGATACATCCAGTACGTGGAGATCCACAACCTGAAGATCGCGCTGTCCGGCAGCGGGGACAGCTACTCGGCCATCGAGTTCGGGAACTCGAACAGCGGCTCCGGGCACATCACCTTCACCGGGAACACGAGCCTCGAGACGGAGTACGACGCCTCCGGATCGCCCGTCGTGATCAAGATCTCCACCGGAGCCGAGACCGGCACCCCGATCCGTTTTGAGAACCTATCGATCGTGGAGCTCGGCTCGCGCAAGACCGGCACGGCGGTCCGGCCGATCCTCCTCCAGTCCCAGACGGAGATTCACAAAGGTCTCCGCCTCATGCACATCGATCGGCTCTTCTTCGAGCAACATTACACGTCGCCGCACACGATCGTGACGATCGAGCCGGCCACGGGGGCGGGCGCGTGTTGGTTCGTCCTGACGATCGACGAGCTCGTGATCTCGGACGAGATCGGGAAGACCGTGAACCTGATCGACAACCAGAACACGTCGTGGATGTCGAGGGAGCAGTTCCTCCGGGTGAACGGCGGATTCAAGGGCGGCGTCGGCACGGTTGCGATCGGGAATCCGAACCTCCATCAGTATTTCCGCCTCTACCTGGGCAGCCTCTCCGGGATCACGCCGTTCGGGAAGCTCACGACCCCGTTCTTCGACTCGGCGCCGAGTTCCTTCGTCGGCGCCGGGGGCACGAGCTCGACGCCGACGACGGGCGACTACGTCGTCAGCGTGACGCCCATCCTCGTCACCTCCACGGCCCCGTGGTCCCTCAAGGATTCCGCGGGGAATCTCATCGAGACGGTCCCGGCGGGCGAGGCGCGACACGTGCCCCTCGGGTATCGCGTCCAATTCCCCAGTGGGACGCCTTCGATCTTCGCGTGAGGCCGCGAGCCTACGAGGGGCCGCGGATGCCGCGCATCGCGAGGCGCACGTCGATCCACGTCATCTCCGGAGGCTCGACGTCCATTTGCCAGAGCAGCGCGATCAGCTCGCCGACGTGATGTGCCTGCTCGAACGTCACCTGGAGCAGGGCGTCCCGGATCGGATGCGGCCGTTCTTTCCATTCCGGCCGGATCAGAGTGTCCAGGTCCTCGTCGGTGAGCTTCGCGAGCCACTGCCCTTCCTTCGCGATGATCTTCTCCATGTAAGCCTGAAGCTCCTCCATCGAGGCGACCTCATCTAAGTCCCTCTCGCGGACCGCGGGATCGGCGGAGGCTCCCTGGGCGGTGACGTTGAGCCAGCCGTCGTGCACGGAGAGCAGGTGGTGGAAGATGTTCTTCAGGGAGTTGTGGGTGGCCTCTCGATTCTTCTGCAGCTCCGATGTGGGCAACTTGCCCAACGCCTCGCTGTAGTCTCGGAGGACCTGCCAGTTGTAACCGAAGATGTGTCGGAAGTCGGTGACGGTGACCATGGGCCGGGGAGAAGACCCGAGGACGATAAGTTGTTCGGACGGGACGAAGAGGCTTGGACCGCCCGCTCGCAGCTACTTCCAGACGGTGTTCAGCCCCACGACGGAATCGAACGACGGGTCGCTCGTCACCAAGGGCAGGCTCGCATGAAGGGCGAGCGCCGCGATCATCCGGTCGTGGAGCTCGGGGACCTTCAGCTCGAGGAAGCGGTCCCATGCGGGGAGTGGGAGCGGCGAGAGGACCAGATATTCGGATTCGCGGACTGCATCGAGCACTTCCTCGACGATCGCTCGCGGATTCGGCGTTCGTAATCGGCCCCGGAGGGCGATATACACGAACTCGGCGAGGGCGATCTCGGGCAGGAGAAGCCGAATGCGACCCGCCTCGGCATCCCGGAACACCTTCTCCGCGCCGCGGGGAAGGTCATCCTCCAGATGCCTTACGAGTGCAACCGTGTCGATGACGCAATCGGTCAGAGCCGCCACTCGTTCCGAAGTTTCTTCAAGTCCTCCTCGAAGCCTTTGATGTCGATTTTACCCTTCAGGAGCCCGCGCAGGCTCGAACGAGCGTGCTTGATGAGGATTCCTTCCCCCGCGTCGAGGACAACCGCCGACTCGCCCTCCGTGAGGTGATACTTGTCTCTCAATTCCTTGGGCAGCGTGATTTGGCCCTTCGAGCTAATCGTCGCGGACTTTGCCATCCATGGCCGATGGTCGTTCGTGGTATAATTACTTTACTTATAGTAAAGGGAGACTACTCGATTGGACACCGTGCAAAGCGAACCGAAAGGGACAAACCGATAGACGAGGGGGCACTCCCGGTGGACGGATGCTCCCAATACTACGGCGATTCCCAACCGGTCGGTGCGTTCGGCGCCTCGAGAGGCGCCGCCTGCGAAGCTCGGGGATTATCGTCGACCGGGGTCGGGCTCCCGATGGGGATTCGACGGTACAGTCGGACAAAGAGGTACGCGAACAGGGCCGCCACGACGCCCATCCCCCGCCAACCGGCGAGCTCGAGGAAGGCGGCCAACACGATGAGGAATCCCACGCAGCCCGCGACGAATGCGAGACGCTGTCGGGTCCACCGGTCCGGTTCTCCTGACGTTCGCCGGATGAGGAGCATGATGCCGACGAGGAGACCGGCGCCCTCGAGGACCGTGACGATCGGGTAAACACCGAGGGCCGGTCCGCCTCCGTAAACGAGGAAGGAGCCCATTAGGAATCCGAAGCCTGCGAGCGCATAGAGGCGAGGCGTCCACGGGAGTTTCTTCGCAGGGAGCCAGGCCCAGAGTCGGTCGGCGTAGCGCCGCGCGGCCCAGACGAGGAAGATGACCGCGGCGAAGGCGCCCAACAGGTGCCAGGCCGACGGCCGGTAGGGCGTCAGGAGGACGTTGATCGTCACCGTGGCGGCCGCGAGGAGGACGATGGCTGTGATATAGCCACGTCGCGTCGTGAGGGGTTGACCGCGGATGCGGGGCCAGATCCGCTCCGTCAGGAAGATGGGGACGGAGATGCTGATGACCGCGTGGAAGATCGTGAGCCAGACGGCCCAGATCCAGTTCACGTCGATCCAACGACCGTACCATCCGAGGGATCCGAGGTCCATCCAGTTCGGATCGAAGAACGACTTCACCGCGAGGCCTTCCTCGATAATCCCGTACGCGGCGCCGAGGAGGAGGATGCTCGGCCAGCCGGTCTTCCAGCGGACGGCGGTCTCGCGCATCACGAGGACGCCGGAGCCGTACAACCAGATGAGGAAGAGGGCCGCGACGGGGTTCAACCACTCGATCGGTGGGGTGGAGCCGGACAGCATCTCCGCGATGACGGGCGACAGGAGGACGAGAGCCCAGAGGGGCCGTCGGTTCGGGTGAGCGCCGGGGGCCGCCATGGAATTGCGTGTGGGACAGGCGGCGGATAAAGGCCGCGGGAACAAAGTTCCCGAGGCCGAATCAATCCCGCCCGAGAGGAGGCGCCCAGGAGGCCTCGCCCCCCTCGTGGCCCCCGCAGCGGCTCAGGACCGGCCGACCCCGAAACCCGGGAACTCAGAGACCGACCCGAACGAATCGATGGCCCACAGTTTTTGCCACCTCGCGGGATTGCGGTGGTGTGGAGGAGCAGAGTCGGTATCTTTTCTGGGCCAAGGTCCTTGGTGAGTACCGAGGAGGCGTAAAGACCCTGGACATTCACGCCCTCGAAGCAACCCCCGGGATTCTCCGGGTCGCGGAAGCGAATTTCTTTTGGAACTTTGCCATGGGGCTTCTCCTCTTCTCCCTGGTCCTGGCCCCCACCTGGGGGATTTACGAGATCGCACGCCTCTACTTTCCTACCCTGGGACCGAGTTCAGGACCCCAAACTCCCCCAGGCTTCGCATTGGGCACGGGCGTGCTCTTGGTCGCTACAGTCAGCGTTGCACTGAACCTCGGCTCCCTCCGAAGGGTGGGGCGATTCTTGTTGGCGGGTGCCTTCCGTTTTTCGAGGAAAGTCTATTCCCTCGGGGATGTCCGGGTCGAACCATGGCAATCTCCACTCGTGGAGGCTCTGCGGTTCCAGCCGAGGCGGTCTCCCCGATCGTGGACACTCCACTGTCGTGCGGATGGAGAGGGCCTAACGGTCGTGGTCAGTGCAAAGGGCGACCGTTTGCGGGCGGCGCTCGAGTTAGCTGGCCAACCGTTCGATCCGGTTCTTCGGTAACACCCAAGGTCTCCGAATTTTTTTCAGGGTCCTAACGTCGACCCCGAATGATCTTTCAATTCGAATACTCTGCACCGGAAAACGTGAACGTCAAAGGTGCCTTCTCCGGGAGTCCGAAAGCAAGCATCTCCTTGCAAAGGGACCCGATGCAACGGTTATATGGAGGGACATGGATGGGGAACCGGGATGGGAGCCGAGGAGGGGCGCGTTTAGAGTACCCAGGGCCTTTAGCGGAAGGAGGAGGTGAATCAATGAGCGTAGAAGAGAATCTCAAAGTAATCGAAACGGCGACGAAGGCCCTTAACGACCGCGACTTCGACCGGTACGAGAGCCTCCACCTGAACTCGGTCCTTCAACGGGGTCCACAAAATCCCGAGGGGATCAAGGGGATCAAAGCGATCCGTGCGTCCCTCGACCCGCTTTTCGAGGCGTTCCCCGACATTCGGTTCGTGGCGGAGACGCAGTTCGGGGCCGGGGATTGGATTACCCAGTTGAGCCACATCCGGGGAACCAACACGGGACCCTTGGTGATGCCCGGGGGCCAGACGATCCCCGCCACGAACAAGGCCGTCCGATTGCCGGTCGCCATGGTCGCGAAGCTCGAGGGCGGCAAGTTTGCGGAGATCAACGTCTATTTCGATCAAGCGGGCATGATGGCCCAGCTTGGACTGTTGCCCCCGCCACCACAGCCGGAGCCGTGACAACCTGCAAACCCGGGCCGGCCGTAGACGCTCGGCCCGGTCTTTTTCTCGGCGGAGGTGCGATTTTCGGCTCGCGCACCGGCGTTTCACAGAGCGCCTGAGTGTCCTTCACAGCTCGGACGAGTGGTCCCGTTCATGACCGATTCGGCGCGACGCCGGGCAGGGTCCCATGGCGTACGAACTCTCGCAAGGCCCTCCAGGATCCCAGGTGCTTACGCCACGCGAACAGGACGAGGATTGCGACGCCGACGATCTCGCCCGCCTGCACGAGTGGGTCGTGGAGGAGTGTCGCAATCCAGTGTTCCGCGTCCTGGGACGCCGGGTGGAAACCCCAGCCGTAGGCCGGATAGAGGACCACCCAGGGCATCTCCCAGATCCGATCCACCAAGAGGTGCGTGGCCACGCCAAAGCCGATGAACCGGAGGCTCCAAAGGTTCGGGGCGAAGCTCGCCGCGAGGATCGCGAAGAGGAAGACGAAGGTGTGCGACCAGATGCGCGTCTCGAGGCCGAGTCCGTATCCGAGGGGCTTGTCGATCAGGTCCGGGAGGATCGATCCGAAGAGGACCAGGCGGTAGTCGAATCGGGCGGGGGACTTCCAGGCGAGGAGCCATGCGAGGCCGAGCCCGATCCCCAGGTGGGCGAAGAGGAACATCGGCGTCTCATCCCGAAGCGCCCAGCGATCGAATATGCTTCCCGCGGGGACCGGCCGCCCGGAGCAACGTTTCGTCCGCGGTATACACCGGGCCATCGATTCGTTCCGCCAAAGCGATGTAGCTCGCCTCGGTGAGGGACAGCCCCTTGCGGTAGGCGGTGCGAATCGCGGCGGTCAGGGCCGTCTCGGAGGCCGGATCGAGGCCGATGTCCAAGGCGAACACGTCCCCGATGCGATCCGTCACTCGATCGGAACCGATGGCGGGGTGATAGCGGAGGGCATTGGCCACCTCGTAGATCATAAGATCGGGCGCGACGAGCCTCACCTCCCCGCCCACATGCCGGTCCCGGCGGGAAAGCGC
>Ga0209268_1001396_pt1 | contig 11754 bp, 12 predicted proteins | sample GraSoiAngelo_143_FD_185900 | JGI IMG/M metagenome (GOLD analysis project Ga0209268, IMG submission 185900) | Grasslands soil microbial communities from the Angelo Coastal Reserve, California, USA - 14_1009_02_30cm (SPAdes) (version 2) | ecosystem: Environmental > Terrestrial > Soil > Grasslands ... | reverse complement strand
GCACAAAGAGGCGGTGCTCCGGCTCGTCGATGAGGTCACCGCTGAGGCGCGGCGCATCGGCGCCGTCAACACCGTGATTCGCCGCGAGGGCCGGCTCATCGGCGACAACACCGATCGGTTCGGCTTTCACCAAGGTCTCGAGAGCGCCGGGATCTTGGAGATCACCAACAAAGACGTTCTTGTCCTCGGCGCCGGCGGCGCCGCTCGTGCCTGCGCGCTCGAGCTTCAGAGCGGCAACGACGTGCTCATCGCCAACCGCTCCGTCGAGCGAGCCCAGCGTCTCGTCGATTCCATCGCCTCGCCGGCCGATCAGACGGGGGAGCTGCGCGCGCTTGGGTGGGATGAAGCGCGGCAGCTCACGTGGGTCGACGCGCTCGTCAACGCGACGCCGCTCGGGATGCGAGGCGAGGATGCGCTGGAAGGGTTCGCCTTCGATCCGCTCCCTGCGATCATCGCCGACCTCGTCCCGGTCGCCGCGGAGACGCCGCTGGTCCGGCGCGCGCGCGAGGCTCAACATGTGCGCGTGATGGACGGCCTCCTCATGCTCCTGCACCAGGCGGCGCGCTCGTTCGAGCTCTGGACGGGCGTGCCTGCGCCGATCGAAGAGATGCGCGCGGCGCTGCCTCGGTCGGTATGAGGGTTCTCACCGCTGGCGAGTCCCACGGGCCAGGCGTCCTCGCGGTCATCGACGGCGTTCCGGCCGACGCGGCGCTCGGCAGAAGATCGAGCGCGACGCTGTGCGCATCACCGGGGGCGTGCGGCAGGGGCGCACCACCGGCGCGCCGATCGCCCTCCAGATCGACAACCGCGACGCGGTCAACTGGGAGCGCGTCATGAGCGTCGAGCCCGTGGCCGAGCCGCCCGATGCGGTGACGCGACTCCGCCCGGGTCATGCGGACCTCGCCGGTGCGCTCAAGTTCGGTCACGAAGACGTCCGCGATGTCATCGAGCGAGCGAGCGCGCGCGAGACCGCGGCGCGCGTGGCCGCGGGTGCGGTCGCGAAAGCGCTGCTTCGCGTGGTCGGGACAGACGTGCTGAGCGAGACGAAGTCGATCGGTGACGTCTCGAGCGAGCCGCGCTTCAACCGCGACGCGATCGAGGCGAGCGAGGTGCGGAGCTCGGATCCAAAGGCGAGCACGGCGATGATCGCGGCGATCGCGGCGGCGCGCGAGGCGGGGGACACGCTCGGTGGCGTCGTCGCCCTCCGCGCGAGCGCTGTCGTCCCCGGACTCGGCTCGTTCGCCGAGTGGGACCGCCGGCTCGACGGCCGGATCGCGCAGGCGCTCATGTCGATCCAGAGCGCGAAGGGCGTGCAGTTCGCGGACGCGTTCGTCGCCTCGCACGAGCGCGGGAGCGCGGTCCATGACCCGATCGCGGTCGAGGGCGGCGCATTCGTCCGAAGTCGCAACCGCGCTGGGGGGCTCGAGGGTGGCGTCACGAACGGCGAGGACATCGTCGTCGAGATCGCGTTCAAGCCGATCTCGACGCTGATGAAGCCGCTGCCTTCGGCGGATCTCCGCACCGGAGCGCCGTCCCCCGCACACGTAGAGCGAAGCGACGTCTGCGTCATTCCCGCGGCGGGTGTGGTCGCCGAGGCGATGCTCGCGCTCGTCCTGGCGGACGCGCTCTGTGAGAAGTTCGGGAACGACAGCGTGGACGACCTCTGCGCTGCGGTCGAGCGGTACCGGCAGCGGCTTCGCCCCATCGACAATCGGTAATGCACCTCTTCCTCGTGGGTCCGCCCGGGATCGGAAAGTCCACCGTCGCTCCGGTGCTCGCTCACCATTTTGGCGCCGCGGTGATCGAGCTCGACCGCGAGATCCAGCGTCGCGCCGGAAAGCCGAACAAAGACGTCATCGAGCAGGACGGCATGGATCGCTTCCGGGAGGTCGAGTCGAGTGCACTGATGCGGCTTGCGCCAACACCGTCGTGGGTGGTCGTGGATACCGGCGGCGGCGCGCCGATCCGCGAGGAGAACCGTGCGCTCATGCGCAAGCTTGGACTGATCATCGGCCTGCGTGGCTCGCTGGACCGCGTCGCATCCGGGATCGCGGCGACGCAGCAGAAGCGGCCGTACCAGAACGTCGCTCCGCGCGACCGCGCGCGTCAGGTGCTCCGTGAGCGTCGGACCGCCTACGCCGACACCGATGTGACGTTCGACGTCGACGGCGCGACCGTCGACGAGACCGCTCGCGCGATCGCCGCGTGGCTTGTCTCGGCGCGCGGCGTTCGCATCGACGTGGCCGGACCGGAGCGGGCGACCCCGAGTCGGGTGCTCATCCGCGCCGGCCTCCTCGATCACGTGGGGCCGCACCTCGCGGACCTCGGCTGGCGCGGCCAGGTCGCCGTCGTGAGCGATGCGCAGACCGCGGCGCGTTACGAGCCCGACCTCCTGCGGTCTCTGGGCTCCGTCGGCCTCAAGGCCGTGACACTGCGGGTGCCCGCCGGTGAGCGCGGCAAGCAGTTCCGCATCGCGGCGCGCCTTTGGGCGTCGCTCGCGAGCTACCGCGTCGGCCGCGACGGCGGGATCATCGCGCTTGGGGGCGGCAGTGTTGGCGACGTCGCGGGGTTCGTCGCGGCGACCTACCTCCGCGGCATCCGCCTCGCGCACGTCCCGACCACGCTGCTCGGCATGGCCGACGCGTCGATCGGCGGAAAGACGGCGATCGACATTGCCGCGGGGAAGAACCTGGTCGGCGCGTTCCACTCACCGGACGCGGTCTTCGCCGACCTCGCCGTACTCGCGACCCTTCCGCCGCGACAGCTTTCGTCGGGTCTCGCCGAGGTGACGAAGTGCGCGTTCCTCGCCGATCGCGAGTCGGTCGCCCAGCTCGCGCGATCGCTCGAGCGCGTCCGCGCCGGCGACCTGGGTGCGATCCTCGCCGCGGTCACGATCGCCGCGGAGGTGAAGGGCGGCATCGTGAGTCAGGATCCGCGCGAGGCCGGGTTGCGTGAGCTCCTCAACTTCGGTCACACCATGGGTCACGCGTACGAGGCCGCGTCTGGCTACCGCGCGACGCACGGCGAGGCGGTGGCGATCGGTATGGTCTATGCGACCGCGCTCGCCGAGCAGCTCGAGCTCACGGCGGCCACGGTCCGCCCCCTGCTCGAGGATCTCCTCGATCGAGCGGCGCTCCCAACGCGCGCGCGCCTTCCCAAGGGTGTCTGGAGCTTCGTCCTCCAGGACAAGAAGGCGCGCGCCGGCAAGCTTCGCTGGATCCTGCCGCGCCGGATCGGGCAGTTCAGCGAGGTGACCGACGTGGGCGAGCCCGCACTTCGGGCTGCCGCTCGGATCGTGGAGCACGCGGCATGAAGCTCCTCTTCATGAATGGTCCGAACCTGAACCTGCTCGGCACACGCGATCCGGAGATGTACGGCCGGACGACGCTGAAGGAGGTCGAGGCGCGCTGTCGCGAGATCGCGCGTCAGGCCGGGTGCGATCTCGTCGCCTTCCAGTCGAACCACGAGGGCGCGCTGATCGACTTCCTCCAGCAGCACCGCGACGCGCGAGGTGCGATCATCAATCCGGGCGGGCTCGCGCACACCTCGATCGTGCTGCGCGACGCCGTGGCGGACTCCCCGTTCCCGGTGGTCGAGGTACACATCAGCGAGATCGCCGCGCGCGAGGAGTTCCGGAAGAAGAGCTATCTGACCGAGGTGACCGAGTCGCAATTCATCGGTAAAGGCGTGGCGGGATACGAGCTGGCCCTACGCTGGCTCATCGAGGAGACGAAGAAAACGTGATCAGTGCCGGGGAGATCAAGCGCGGAATGACGATCGAGCTCGACGGCGTCCTCTATCAGATCGTCGAGTTCCAGCACATCAAGCTCGGACGGGGGAGCGCGCAGATGCGCATGAAGCTCCGCAACGTTCGCAAGGGCGATCTCGTCGAGAAGACGTTCCAGGCCAACGATCGCTACCAGCGCGCTCGCCTGGACCACCGGAATGTCCAGTTCATGTACAAGGACGGAACGCATTACCACTTCATGGACACGGCGACGTACGACCAGATCGCGCTCGACGACGACCAGCTGGGCGACGCGACGAACTACCTCACCGACGGGATGACCGTGATCCTGAGCGAATACGAAGGATCGCCGATCGGCGTCGAAATGCCGGCGTCGGTCGTCCTCACGGTGACCGACACGGACCTCGGACTCAAGGGCGACACGGCGACGGGCGCGACGAAGCCGGCGACGCTCGAGACTGGAATTCGCGTAAACGTGCCGCTTTTCGTCGAGCGCGGCGACAAGATCAAGGTCGACACGCGGACCGGTGACTACCTCGAGCGCGCCTAGCCGGATCCTGCGCGTCGGGCAGATAGTCACGCGCCTGGCCGCGCACATCCAGTCGGGCGACGAGTTCAAGGACCTCTGGATCGAAGGCGAGGTCGTTCAAGCGCGAAGCTCGCCCGTCGGTCACGTGTACTTCACGCTTCGCGACAACGTCGGGCAGCTGCAGTGCGTGCTCTTCGCCATGAAGGCCGCGCAGATCGCGCTCACGCCACGCGACGGCAGCAAGGTGCTGGCACACGGCTACATCGAGCTCTACACAAAGGACGGGCGGTGCCAGCTTCAGGTCGACGACATCCGGCCGGCTGGGGCGGGCGACGCGTACCTCCGGTTCGAAGCGCTCAAGCGGCGGCTCACCGCCGAGGGACTCTTTGCGGTCGAACGCAAGCGGCCGCTCCCTCCTGCGCCGCGGCGCATCGGCGTGGTCACGAGCCCGATCGGTGCGGTGTGGCACGACATCCAGCAGATCGTCGCGCGCCGCGATGCGCGCATGGAGCTCATCCTCGCGCCGGCGCAGGTGCAGGGCGTCGGGGCGGTCGAGTCGCTCATCGCAGCGCTCGACGGGCTCGCGCAGATCCGCGACCTCGACGTCGTCATCCTCGCGCGCGGCGGCGGCGCTGCGGAGGACCTCGCGCCGTTCAACGACGAGGCGCTCGTGCGCGCGCTCTCACGCTTCCCGCGACCGGTCTGCTCCGGCGTGGGTCACGAGACCGACGTCACGCTCGCCGACCTCGCGGCCGACGTGCGGGCGCCGACGCCCTCCGCCGCGGCCGAGCTCGTCGTGCCCGACTCCAGCGCTTCGCAACAGCGCGCGAACCGCGCCTGGCGCCGCGTTGCGGGCCGAGTTCGCGAGCGGATCGAGGAGCGGCGCCGGCGCCTCGAGACGGCCCGGCGGATGATCGATCGCCGCGCTCCCGCGATGCGCCTTGCGGTGCGGCGCCAGCGCATCGACGACGCGCGACGAGTTCTCGATCGCGCGATCGCGCGCGCGGTCCCGCTCCGGCGGCAGCGCGCGGTGTCCGCGCAGCGCCGTCTCGCAGCGCTTTCGCCGCTCGCGGTACTCGGACGCGGCTACGCGATCGTCGAGGGGGCAGACGGCCACATCCGCGCGTCAGTCGCAACGCTCGGGCAGGGGAGCACGTGCGGATCCGCATGCGTGACGGCCGCGCCGGCGCGTTGGTGGAGACTGTCGAGCGCAATGGCTGAACCGGAGGTCTCTCTCGACAAGGCGCTCGAGCGTCTCGAGTCCATCGCCGACAAGCTCGAGGATCCGGCGCTCGATCTCGACGAGGCCGTGCGTTTGTACGAAGAAGGGCTTCGCCTGTATGCCGAGTGCGCGAAGCGCTTGGACGCAGCGGATCTGCGGATCACACAGCTCGCGGACGCGCTCGCGAAGCAAGCCCGGGAGCGCGGAGCGGGCTGAGGATGCGCTTCCTCCGAGCAGGCTGGATCGTCGGGATCAGCCTCGCGACCATCGCCGTCCTCGCGATCCTCGCTTGGCAGTCCAACCTCTTCGACGTCCGTGCGCAGTCGGTCGCGACCGCGTTCGATCAGCCACCGGCATATCCGGGCTACACCTGGACGCGCGACGGGCGCGCTGTCGCGTCCGAGGAGATGGAGACGATCGCTGGGCCGAGCCACTGCGGGCGGCAGTCCGCCACCATGCTGTTCATCGTCTGGCCGCCGGGGAGCGCAGCGACGACCTACTTCACGGGACGCCTGTACATCCGCGACCCTGAGGGCGCGTATGGCGTCCCCTTCCGCGACAGGCTCGCGCGGAACGTGACCATCCCCACGGACGCGCGGGCGACGGGCTATCGCTTAGGTGCGATCGAGGTCTACGTGAGCCCGTCCGATCAGGACGAGGCGATCTACGTTGTCAGCCCGCGCGATGCGGAGCGGTGGCCGAGGGTGGATCCGGTCCGCCTCTGCGCCTGAGCGACGGCGAGGGTCGAATCCAGATCGCCCGCGGGCGGCTAGCCCACTCCTCGGAACACGGAAGACGACCAGGTCGAGCCCATCATTCTTGCTTGACGTCCCTGCACTTTCGGCGAGTAGGTGTAGCGCAATAGGAGACGCATCTCCGGGTGGGCCGCCACGACGCCGACGATCGTTTCGAGATCTTTTGTCGGCAGCTTCCAGCGGCCCCACGAAGCGGTGTCGGCGTCCTCGCGCGCCAGCGCTTTCGCCCCTGAGGCCTCGAGCTCGCTCGCAAAATGCGCGAGCAACTCTCGTGCTGGCATCGCCGTGAACGCGACCCCGTGCGCGTACCACGCCCCGGGTGAGCCGCCCCCTCCTCCTCCTTGGATCATCACGCCCGGCGGCGCGGAGAGCGAGGGCACGTCCTCCATCTCCATCGGATGTCCGGGCCCGCGCGAGGAGCACGGATGCCAGCCCATGTTCTGACCGGAGTGCCAGGTGAGGTTGACGGGTGCAGGGTCGCCGGCGCCGATGCCAAGCATGTAGTAGGGACCCTCTTCGCCAGAGCAGTAGATCGCACCCTGCGCCATCGCCATCGGCCGCATGGTGTGCTCGAATCCCCCCGGTTGGCCGGATGATGGCCGCCAACCGTGCGGCTTGGGTTTGAACCCCCGGGCGCCGAACGCTTCGTCGAACGTCTTCCGGATCTGCTCGGCCGACCCCGGCACGTCGAAGTACGCGTTCACTGTGTCGGGATCGTCCTCAGGGCCGCGGACGACACTTCCAATGACCCGGGCATCTTTCGGGACCGGTATGCCGAATCGTTCTGGTACCGCGCCGACCTGCATCGCCGCAAGTTGGTGTTCACCGATAACCCGACGCGCGAGCTCCTCTGCGCTCACGGTCCTACGGTACTGCGCGTCGGAAGAAAGTTGTCCACGGAGAGACGGCGTAGCCCTCACGCCGCGAGGGCTACACCGTCAATCTAGGTTTTAGCGGCTCTACGGGTTGAGTCCAAGCGCCTGATTCAACTGGGCTGCCTGCGCCTGAGCCGGAGCGCCGCTGCCAAGAGCGCCGAGAAGTCCGCACAGAAGGTTGCCGAGGAGCCCGCTCAGAGTGAGGTCGAGCGAGATCGGGCTCAACTTCACTCCAATGCCGAGAACGTCGAGCGTGATGCCGCCGAAATCGAGGTGGAGGATCTGACACTCTTGGGCGGCCTGCTGTGTCGTGACCGGCGCACTGGCCGATGGTCCCGCCGAGCTTGCCACGCGCACGTTCTCTACGGGAAGACTCACCGGTCGATCGGCGACGGTGCTGGTGATGCCGAGCGCGTTCGTCAGGGTTCCGTCGATCGTTCCGACGGCGACGAGCGCGCCCGCGCGCCCGTCGAAGCGGCTTATGTCCAACGTTCCGCTGAATGTGCCCGGGCCGTTCCCGTCGTCGAACGTTCCGCTCACCGGGATCGCGGAGACCGGTGATGTTCCCGCACCCGGACTGCGCGCCGCAGCGGTGCTGGCTCCAAGAACGAGAGCGCTGATGATCGCGGCGGTCATGACGGGCCCGAATCTTCGAAGGTTCATGAGTTATCCCCCTGCTCATTGACCGCGGCGCTCGCTCGGAGACGAACGGCGACGCGGAACCGGAATAGTTAGTTCACGGTCGGACGAGCAGGCGATGCGCGAGCTGGCGGAAGGCGGACGTTTCGAACCATTCGAGAGGCGAGCCGGCCTGCCGCAAGAAGCACGCCAACGAGAATCGGCGAACGAGGGCTATGCCTCCCGAAGCTTGCGCAGGAAAGGCTCGATGTTCTCGATGAACTGCTCCGGACGGAAACCGTGGAGCAGGTGACCTGATCCGGGGAAGCGCTTCACTGTGACATCGGCGAGCTTCTTGAGCCTCCACTCGGCGGGATCGTCGACGGCGCCACCCAGTCGCGGCTCGCCCGCGAGGACGAGCACGGGCGCGCGCACCTTCCCGATCGCGTCCGTGATCAGCGCGGCGGCCGGCTCGTCGCCCGCCGCGCGCGCGTCGATGAACGCCGGATCGACGTCGCGAAAGTACGTAACCACGCGCTCGGCCGCGTAAAACCCGCGGAGCTCGCCGTACGTACGCTCGCCGCGCGGGCCGGGCGAGGGCAGGCGCTGCTTGCTCACGGCTTTCATGAGCAGCGCGGGGTCCTGCGCGGCGATGCCCTCGCGCAGCGGCGCGTACTCGGCGGCGACCCACGCCTTCGGGTAATTGAGAGCAGGATCCTCGAGCACGAGGCCGCGTACGAGATCGGGCGCGTCGCCCGCCGCGACGAGCGCGGCGAGCGCGCCGAGCGAGTGGCCGATCAGGACCGACGGCTCTTTCGCGATCTCGCGCAGGATGCGGAGCGCGTCGTCCGCGAACGCGCGCAGCGAATAATCCGGCGCGCGTCCGCTCTTACCGTGACCACGCGCGTCATAGGCGATCGCGCGATAGCGCGTCGCGAGGCGCGGGAAGATGTTCTCCCAGTCCTCGGACCGCGCGAGACTCTGGTGCAGGAGCAGGATCGGCGGCTCGCCGGCTGCGCCACCGCCGGAGTCGTAATGCGCGATCTTCGGCTCGCCCTTGAGCGTGCGGGCGCGAGGCAGTCTCTTCGGCATGATTAGCTCCGCGCCGGCGACATCGCCGGACGGAGCAGGAGCCATGCGCCGATCACGAGCTGCCAGCTCCACGTCATGACCGTCAAGAACCGCTCGATGAGGCCACCGGCGGCGCTAAGCGGTGCGCTCGTATCGCCGACATATCGCGGGCCGAGTCCAACGAGGAGCCCAAGGACGGCAAGCGAGGCGAGCGCGGTGGTGACGGTGTACGGGGCCAGCCTCTGCCAGTCCTCGTCGAGGCGCATCCGCCCGGCGAGGAAGAAGAGCCCGATGCCGAAGGCCAGCGACCCGCCGACGAGGCCGACCACGTGAAGCAGGCCGCCCGCGGAGCGAACCGGACCCACGTCGGCGAGGAAGGCCGCCGCGAGGAGCGTCCCGAAACCGCGTAACACCAATAAGCCCGGCCCGATGGCCGTACCGGGTGGCAGCGTTCTCTGGAGGAGAGAGGCGACCACGACCGTCAACGACCCGCCGCCGGTGAGACCGAGCGTCACAAGAGATCCGTACGGCCCGAGCTGCGAGGCGCTGATCAGGTCGCGGATCGCGTTGTAGTCGGGGGTGAGGACACCGGCGATGCCGATGCCGAGCATGACGAACGTCGCGCCGAGGACCGACGCTATCCCGGCCGCGCGGACATACGAACTTGGGGACATTGCCGCGCAGTATCGCGAATGTGCGCGAGAATCCGCTCATTGACAAAACGGGTACGCCTTGACCAGCTGCTGGTGCAGCGCGAGCCCGCGCCGAGCCGCGAGCGCGCGCAGGCCCTCATCCTGGCGGGCGCGGTGCGGGTCGATGGTGGCCGCGCCGACCGGGCGGCCGCGCCCGTGGCAGAGGATGCGGACGTTGCGGTCGATGCCGGCCCGAAGTACGTCTCGCGCGGGGGCGACAAGCTGGCGGGCGCTCTCGATGCGCTCGGGCTCGACGTCTCCGGGACGGTCGCCATCGATGTCGGCTCGTCGACCGGCGGGTTCACCGACGTTCTCCTGCAGCGCGGGGCGGCTCGCGTCCACACGATCGATGTCGGGAAGGGCCAGCTCGATTGGACCCTCCGCCAGGATCCGCGCGTCGTCGTTCACGAGGGCGTGAACGCGCGTGAAGGCGTGCCAGTCGAGGAATCCGTCGACATCGTGGTCGCCGACGTGTCATTCATCTCGCTGCGCCTGGCGCTGCCGCCGTCCCTCGGGAAGCTACGCGACGGCGGCGACGTCGTCGCGCTTGTGAAGCCGCAGTTCGAGGCGGGCCGCGATGCGGTCGGCAAAGGCGGCGTCGTCCGTGATCCCGAGGCGCGTGCGAGCGCCGTGGTGGCTGTCGCGAACGATCTGGTGTCGCGCGGCTTCGGCGTCGTCGCCGTGACGCCGTCGCCGATCCCGGGCCGCGAGGGCAACCGCGAGATATTCGTTCACGCGCGCAAGGGAGCGCCCACTCTCGATGCGCCGTCGCTTGCCGCGGCCGCGCGGGAGGCCTCGGGATGAAGGTCGCGATCGGTTCCCGTCCGGATTGGCCCGCGTCGCTCGAGGCCGCGAAGACCGTCAGCGACAAGCTGCGCAAGTCCGGCCACGAGCCGATGGAGCTCGCGCTGGATTCTCGCGCCTTCAGCAAAGAGATCGAGCGCGCCGACATCGCGTTCGTCTTTGGCGGCGACGGGACGGTGCTGCGCGCGGCCCGCGCGCTCTCGCCCTTCGACATTCCGATCCTTGGAGTGAACCTCGGACGGCTTGGCTTCCTGACCTCGGCGACGATCGACCAATTCGACGAGGCCATGGGCGACGTACTTGCCGGGCGCTTCACGATCGAGGAGCGCGCGCTGCTTGACGCCCGCCTGGTCCGAGCGGGGAAGGAGATCGTGCGCGCGCTCGCGTTGAACGACGTCGTCGTCGCGCGGGGCAAACAGGTTCGCTCGATAAACGTCGCCGTGCGGGTCGACGGCGAGCCGCTCATCGTCTACTGGGCGGACGGCCTCATCGTCGCGACCGCGACGGGCAGCACCGCCTACGGCTTCTCGGTGGGTGGGCCGCTCATCCTTCCCGCCTCGCGCGCCATCACCATGGTCCCCATCGCGCCCCATCTTTCGTTCGGCAACGCGGTCGTGTTCGATCCCGATCAGGTGCTGGAGCTCGAGACCCAGGACGAGCCGTCGGTCCTCTCGCTCGATGGCCAGGAAGAGCACGACCTCCGCGCGGGCGACCGCATCACGGTCCGGCGCGCGGAGACGGTCGCGCGGTTCGCTCGCACCGCGCATGCGCGGCCCTTCGTGGAGCTCCTGCGCGAAAAGATCCTCAAGGAGCCTGGAACATGACCCTCGAAACAGCGGCCGCGGTCGCCGCGATCGCCGCGAAGACAAAGCGCCGCCCGAAGATCGGAGTGATCCTCGGAAGCGGCCTCGGCGGCCTAGCGAAGGACGTTCAGGACGCGACGCGGATCGCGTACGGCGACATCCCGGGATTTCGGCGCAGCACCGCGCCCGGTCACGCGGGAGAGCTCGTGGTGGGGACGCTCTCCGGGAGGGACGTCGCGGTGATGAACGGGCGCATGCACTACTACGAGGGTTACGACATCGTCGAGATCGGGTTCCCGGTGCGCGTCTTTCGCGCGTGGGGCGTCCGCACGATGATCATCACGAACGCCTGCGGCGGTCTGAACCCTGCGTTCAAGGCGGGCGACCTGATGGTGCTGAGCGATCACATCAACTTCATGGGCACCAATCCGCTTCGTGGTCCGAACGACGACAGCCTCGGTCCTCGCTTTCCGGACATGGTCGGCACGTACACCGAGGGCCTTCGCAAGCTCGCGCATTCGGTCGACGGCGACCTGCGCGAGGGCATCTACGTGGCGGTCGCGGGGCCGAACTTCGAGACACCGGCCGAGCTCCGGATGCTGCGCGGCTTCGGGGCCGACGCCGTCGGAATGAGCAC
>Ga0209268_1001386_pt1 | contig 11792 bp, 11 predicted proteins | sample GraSoiAngelo_143_FD_185900 | JGI IMG/M metagenome (GOLD analysis project Ga0209268, IMG submission 185900) | Grasslands soil microbial communities from the Angelo Coastal Reserve, California, USA - 14_1009_02_30cm (SPAdes) (version 2) | ecosystem: Environmental > Terrestrial > Soil > Grasslands ... | reverse complement strand
GATGGGGCGATCCTCGTCGTGAGCGCAGCGGACGGCCCGATGCCGCAGACGCGCGAGCACATTCTCCTAGCTCGTCAGGTCGAGGTCCCGCAGGTCGTGGTCTTCCTGAACAAGGTCGACATGGTCGACGACGAGGAGCTGCTCGAGCTCGTGGAACTCGAGGTCCGTGAGCTGCTGACCAAGTACAAGTTCGACGGCGATAAGACGCCGATCATCCGCGGCTCGGCGCTCAAGGCCCTCGAGTCCAAGTCGACCGACATCAATGCACCCGAGTTCAAGTGCATCTTCGATCTCATGAACGCGGTCGATACCTACATCCCGACGCCGGTCCGCGCCAAGGACAAGCCCTTCCTCATGCCGATCGAGGACGTCTTCGGCATCAAGGGTCGCGGCACCGTCGCGACCGGCCGGGCCGAGCGCGGCACGATCAAGGTCGGCGAAGAGGTCGAGATCGTCGGGATCCGAGAGGCGAAGAAGTCCGTCGTCACGGGCGTGGAGATGTTCCGCAAGCTTCTCGACCAGGGCGAGGCCGGCGACAATATCGGCCTGCTCCTGCGAGGCCTGGAGCGCGAGGACATCGAGCGCGGCCAGGTCGTCGCGAAGCCGGGCTCCGTCAAGCCGCACACGAAGTTCAACACCGAGGTCTACATCCTCACCAAGGAGGAGGGTGGCCGCCACACCCCGTTCTTCAACGGCTACCGTCCGCAGTTCTACGTCCGGACTACCGACGTCACCGGTGACGTGAAGCTGCCCGAGGGCCGCGAGATGGTCGTGCCGGGTGATAACGTCAACCTGGAGGTCACGCTCGGGACTCCGATCGCGCTGGAAGACGGACTCCGGTTCGCGATCCGTGAAGGCGGACACACCGTCGGCGCGGGCGTGGTCACGAAGGTGCTCGCCTAATGCCCAAGGACAACCGACCGATCATCACGCTGGCGTGCTCGACCTGCCGGTCGCGCACCTACGGGACGACGAAGAACCGCAAGAACGATCCCGACCGGATCGAGCTTTCGAAGTTCTGCCCGCGGTGCCGGAAGCACACGCCACACAGGGAGACGAGATAATTGACGGTGCTCAATGAGTCGGGGCACGGGCAGTTGCTCGGGGCTACGCCCCTCGCCTTTGCCCGGCGGCGGTATTCGCGCTTCGGCGCTCATCCGCCGTATTCGGCTCGTTTCGAGCTGAATACGGCGGTAGCTCAACTGGTAGAGCACTGGTCTCCAAAACCAGCGGTTGAGAGTTCGAGTCTCTCCCGCCGTGCAGGGGCGCGTTAGTGGCGGCCCGCTCGCAGGCGCCGGCGGTCAGGACCGGGAGCGTCGGACTCGTCCGCTTCGCCCAGGAGTGCTGGTCGGAGCTGCAGAAGGTCACCTGGCCCGATCGCCAGACGGTCATTCGACTCACGATCATCGTCATCGTGATCTCGGCGATCGTCGCCGCGTACATCCTGGGCGCCGATCAGGTCTTCACGTATCTGGTGAACGGTCTCATCTTGAACCAAGCCGTGCCGTCGCCGGCACCGTCGGTACCCTAAGGGGAGGGTCATGAGCGAAGAGCGCGAAGACCAAACTCGCGAGGAGCAGTCGCAAGACCCGCAAGCCGCCACGCCCGCAGATGAGTCGGACGTGGAGGTCGACGCTGCCAAGCTCTCCGACGAAGCAGCCGCCGAAGCCGCGCGCGCATTCCTCGGCACCGCGGAGCCTGAGGAAGAGGTGTCCGTCGACGAGGTCAAGAGCGTGCTACGGCGCGCCGGCGCTGTCGCCGAGGCCGAGCCGGTCGATGTCGCGCCGCCAGTCGTGGAGGCACAGCCCGAGGTCATCCCGCCCTCGGCGCCGACGGCCGAGGAAATCGACACCGGACGCCGCTGGTACGTGATCCACACCTACTCGGGTTACGAGAACAAGGTGAAGACGAATCTCGAGCACCGCATCACTTCGATGGACATGGGCGACAAGATCTACCAGGTCCTCGTGCCCACCGAGGAAGAGATCGAGATAAAGAACGGCAAGCGTCACCCGGTCGAGCGCAAGGTCTTCCCGGGCTACGTGCTCGTGGAGATGATCATGGGCGACGACTCGTGGTACGTCGTGCGCAATACGCCAGGCGTCACCAGTTTCGTCGGCAGCGGCAACAAGCCGACGCCGCTCACCGACGGCGAGGTCCGGGCCATCCTCCGTCAGATCAAGCTCGACGCACCGAAGTACAAGGTCGCATTCACAAAGGGCGAGGCCGTCCGCGTCACCGACGGCCCGTTCACCGACCTGCACGGTGTGGTCGACGAGGTGAACCCCGAGCGAAACAAGGTGAAGGTCCTCGTGTCCATCTTCGGCCGCGAGACACCGGTCGAGCTGGACTTCCTACAGATCGAAAAGTTAGTCAAGTAACGAGCGAGGAGCGGCTTCGCCGCGACGAGCGAGCCCGCCCGCTGGGGCGGTCTGCTGGCGAAGCCAGAGATTGAGCAGGTGAAGTGAGATGGCGAAGAAGATCAAGGCTCAGGTCAAGGTGCAGATCAATGCGGGGAAGGCGACGGCCGCGCCGCCGGTCGGAACCGCGCTCGGTCCGCATGGCATCAACATGGGCCAGTTCATAAAGGAATACAACGAGCGCACCGCGTCGCTCACCGGCACGATCGTGCCGGCGGTGGTGACGATCTTCGAGGATCGCAGCTACACGTTCGTCACGAAGAGCCCGCCGGCCGCCGATCTCATCCGTAAGGAAGCCGGCATCGAGAAGGGCTCAGGACAACCGAACAAGAACAAGGTCGGGAAGATCACCAAGGCGAAGGTCCGCTCGATCGCCGAGATAAAGATGAACGATCTCAACGCGAACACGATCGAGTCCGCGATGCGGATGGTCGAGGGCACCGCGCGCAGCATGGGCGTGGAGATCACCGGCTAGCACGGTCGCGCTCTAGACCCTCAACGCGGCGCAGGATCTCGAGCATCACGTCGTTCTGATTGGTGAGGTGCTGAAGGATCGCGCCGACCTCGGCTTCGGTCCGCTGGCTGATGTCGAGTCGGCATTGGCCACCAGCTCGCCGTATCGGTCCTGCAGGTTCTGGCCGACCATGATGAGCGGCATGAGGTGGAGCTGAAGCAGGTTGCTCACGAAAAGCCACGCCAGGAACGACGGTCCTGGATCGAACCGGAGCTCCGCCGGGCCGACCGTGTTCCAGCCGAGCCACAGGATCGTCCAGATCGCGATCGCGAAGAAAAAACCCATCGAGCCGACGCGATCGGTGACCCACACCGCGAGGCGCTCGGACGGCGAGAGGCTGCGGGCGAGCTCGACGTTCACGTTTCGCGAGGGTGCGAACCTGGCGTTGATATCGACGAGCTTCGGAACATTTGCCGCTTCGTTGGCGAAGCCTTGCACGGATATGGCGATCCTCCCCGACTGACGCTCGCGACACGGTAGTCCCCGGCTCGGACCGTGGACAGGCCGCGAACACGATCAGACGGTCGTGACCAGCCACCCGAGAGTGAAGGCCGGTATGGCCATGCCGAGGGCCCAGACCATCGGGCGGGCCGACGTCGGCGTACGCATGAGGCCTATGAGGGCGACAGGGAACAGCAACACGAAGGCGCCGCCAAAGAAGAACATCCCCGCGAAGAAGGCTGATGCCACGAAGGCGACGGCGCGCCGCGCCGAGGTGTCGGGCCCCCGCGCGAGCAGAAGCGCGTTGACCGCGACGATGACCGGTGCGAGCAGGAAGACGGCGGTGGCATCCCAGCATTCGGGAAAGCAGTCGCGGTTGAGGACGCCCTCGACCACGACGAGGAAAATCCCCGACGCCACGAGGACGAGCTGGGCTTTTCGGGCCCAACCCGCCAGTCGCGCTCGCCACCCAATCGGCACGGCGCGGTAGATCTCGACGGCCGGCGGCCGTGATGAATTTCGGGACGCCTTCTTCGGAAGAATCTGCACGGGCAGCGGAACGTTCGCAGCGGCCGAGAGCACCGTGTCGATCCTTTCACTGTGTAGGAACGTCCACCAGCCATCGAAGCGAACTGCGAGCACCAGGCACGGGATGCTTGGGACCTGCGTCACCTCGCGTCGGACGAGAGTGGCGCCGACGATCATCTTGAGACTCCGTATATGGGTCGCGACGATCTCGACCTCACGATCCGAAAGACCGTGCGGGAGAAACGGAACGTTTGATTTCGGGTCCGCGCGTTCCTTTAGCGCGGCCTCGAGCTCGACGAGCGCTTCGCCCTGGCGTTTGCGATACGGCTGCGCCTCCGACTCCCGTCCTTGCGCGCGAAGCTCATCGGCGATGAGGCCGCAGCATTCGGTGCGGTAGCGCGGGTCGATGGCCATCGCGTTCTCGAGCAACGCGAGTGCATCGGGGGCCCGCTCGGTGAGCGCCGCGCATCCGGTGCGGAACGTCGCGGCCGCGTTGGAGGGGTGCCGCGCGAGCCACTCTCGGTAGAGGGGCAGCGCCACGGCAGCTCCGTCGCGTTCTTCAATGAGCTCGAGCCGCCGGACCTCTTCATGGTCGGTCAGCGGGCCCGCCGCAGCGGCGTGTTCGATCGACGCGAATTCCGCCGCCGAGCGAGCGATGGCGTCGCGTAGCTGGGCCCAGCCAGGGGTGATTCCGGCGCGCCACGCGAGGTCGAATGCCCGCGTGAGGACTGCCTGGAGAGCTGGGGCGAGGGTCTCACTCGCGGGAATCCATGTCTCGCGGTCCACGTGCGCGCTGCCGTCGACATCCCGTTCGAACTCCGCTGCCGCCCGGTTCATCCGTCGGAGCGACTCCTGGGCGGGTAGAGCAGACCGGCACATCGATCGGTGTTGGCTCATGGCGTCGGGTGGCTCGATATTGGCGGCGTGACGTTTCAGCAGAGCCGGCCAGAAGACATCTCTCGCATAGGACTCGTACATCGCCGGCCGGAGCATCGCCGCGTCGAGCGTGGCCGCGCCCCAGAGGCGACTCGTCTCAGCACGAGCGCGAGCCTCCCGCGACGAGACGATGATGTCCGCCTGCAGAAAGCCAATGCAGCCAAGGGCAATCGCCTTCGCGACGCCGGCGCCGATGTTGAGGCCCGTCCGCTCCACCAGCGCGACGTCGATCCAGCCCTGGATCCGCCGATAGGCCCCCGCCGTGAGCGAGTCACCGCCAAATGACCGCGCGAGCGTCAGTGCGAGGAGCGCTCCGAGCTCATCGGCTGTGAGAACGTCGAGGACCGCGAGGCCGATAAGAAGGTCGTAGTCGCGTCCATGGGGCACCACGCTCAAATCAAATCCATGGCTGACCCAGATCCGCTTGGGCACGGGGGCGCTAGCCCGCCGCGCGGTGTCCGCGACGAATACCCCAAGCGCTCCGGCGGCATCGTCAGTGATTCGGATCGCGCGGTGGCGTAGCGAGCTACGCCGCAGACTCGTGAGCGTTTCGAACACGATCGCGCCGTATGGCAGCCCAAAGAAGATGACGACGGGGATAGCCAGCGAGGGTCCGCTGCCGAATGGCAAAAGGGCAGCGGCAGACGCCACTATTCCGACGACCAAGAAGAAGAAAGCGACGAAGACGAGCGCGGCGAGCAACCTTGCGCGATCAGTTAACAGGATCGCGAGAACGAGCCGGCGCCTGCTCATCGGAATGGTCATGCCGGTGGACCTTAGTCGGCGTGTCTTCCCGCCAACGGGATCAGAACCGTAAGTGGAGTTGAGTCGAGCCCCGGCCGAAACCGTCGCCGCACAGACGGCGAGACATGCGAATCATTCGGTAGAATGACCGGACATCCCGCGCACGGCGGGCGCCCACCGCGCGACAGACGGGAGGCCCAGAAGGCCGAAGGGAGCGGAGTCCATGGCGAAGAAGCACGGCAAGCGCTACAACGCGCTCGCCGAGAAGATCGAGCGCGGCCGCGAGTATCCCCCGAGCGAAGCAGCCAAGCTCGTGAAGGACACCAGCCAGGCGAAGTTCGACACCACCGTAGAGCTGCATCTCCGCATGGGGGTCGACCCCAAGCACGCCGACCAGATGGTCCGCGGGGCCGCCGTCCTGCCGAACGGGACCGGTAAGAAGGTCCGGGTCATTGCCTTCGCGCAGGGGGACAAGGCCCGCGACGCGCAGGCGGCCGGCGCCGACGCCGTTGGAGCGGAGGATCTCGCGAAGCGCATCGAGGGAGGCTGGCTCGACTTCGACCTCGGGCCGCGCGGCCTCATGCCGAACCCCAAGTCAGGCACCGTGACGTTCGACGTGGCCAAGGCCGTCCGCGACGCGAAAGGCGGCCGCGTCGAGTTCCGGACCGACAAGACGGGCGTGATCCACACGGTCGTCGGGAAGTCGTCGTTCACCGAGGAGCAGATCCTCGGCAACCTCGCGACGCTCATGGACGCGGTGAACCGCGCCCGGCCCGTGGGCGTGAAAGGCACCTACATCCGCGCCGCGCACCTTACGAGCACGCAGGGCCCGAGCGTCAAGCTCGAGCTCGGCGCCACAAATGAGCTGGCGGGTCAAGCGCGCACCTAGCTAAACTGGAAAGACAACTTCATAGCCAAAGAAGCCGGTTCCCCTTTCGGGATTAAGTCGGGGCGTCAGCCCCGAGCCTGCGGAGGCAAGCCAAGCGGCCGTGCCGCCTGACGCCTTCGCGTCCCTTTAGAAGGATCGGAGGCGTTTTCTATTAAAGGAGGGCAGCTGCTTGGCGAAGATCAAGACCGGCCCCAAGGTCAAGCGCAAGGGTGGGGGAGTCGCCGCTAAAGCGAAGAAGGTGGAAAGTCTCGCAGGCGAGCTCAGCGGGACCGTTTCGCTCGTGGTCACGGAGTACCGCGGGCTGAAAGTGACCGAGCTCCAGGAGCTTCGACGCCGTCTACGCCCGCGGGGCATCGAGTACCACGTCGTGAAGAACAGCCTGTTCGCGCGCGCCGCGGAGCAATCCGGGAAGAGCGAGCTGCGCTCGATGCTCGCCGGGCCGACCGCGGTCGCGATCGGCGAAGGCGACGAGGTCGAGCTCGCGAAGAGCCTCGTCGACGAGGCCCGCGTGCTCAAGGCGCTGAAGATCCTCGGCGCGCTCATCGGCGGTCGCGCGATGAGCGCTGACGATGTGACGTCGCTCGCGCGTCTTCCCGCCCGCCCGCAGCTGCAAGCCACGTTCGTCGGGACGTTGCAGGCACCGCTCGCTCAGGTCGTCAGAGTGCTCACAGCGGCTCAAGGAAATCTCGTCCGCGTGCTTCAGGCGCGCGGCTCGCAATAAGAAGGAGAGAAAGATGGCAACGGCAATCAAAGAGAGTTCAGAAAATCCCAAATTCGAGAAGCTCGCGGGAGAGCTTGAAGCCTGGTCGATCCTCGAGATCGCCCAGTTCGGCAAGTACTTGCAGGACCGCTGGGGCGTGTCCGCCGCGCCGGTCGCGGTCGCGGCAGCGGGTGGTGGTGGCGGCGGAGCCGCGCCAGCCGAGGTCGAGGAGAAGACCGAGTTCACCGTGGTCCTGAAGGAAGCCGGCGCGTCGAAGATCAACGTGATCAAGACGGTCCGGGAGCTCACCGGTCTCGGTCTGAAAGAGGCCAAGGATCTGGTCGACGGCGCTCCGAAGCCGGTCAAGGAGAACATCGGCAAGGACGAGGCCGCCGCCGTGAAGAAGAAGCTCGAGGACGCCGGGGCAACCGTCGAAATGAAGTGAGTTTCGGCCCTTTTGGGCCGAAACTTTGAGATTCGGTCCGAGCGCTCTGCAGCCAATTCTGGCAGCGGAACACGGGCCGATAGAGTTCTCGCCGCGAGAGCGCCCTGATCGGCGGGCTCGCGAAAGGTGCCGGACCGGGGCCCCAGGGGAGGGGTCCCGGTTTGGTTTTTCAGGCGATAAGCGACCAGCCCAGCGCGTCGTGCGCCGCCAAATATTCCTCGGCCTTCGTCGATCCCAGAATGAGCGCGGTCTTCGCGAAGATCTCGGCATCGGCCCCGCTCCGCGCGATGACCGACGCCTCCACGAGGTCGCTCCGCGATGGGAGTCCGGTGCGCGGGTCGATCAGATGATGAAGATCGGGTCCCCACGTCCGTTTCCGCGTTCCGCTGGTCGCGGCTCCCATATCCAGCAGCAAAACGGTCTTCCCTCCCATGCCCACGGGCCAGCCCTCGCCGGTCTCGCCGTCACCCCGTGCGAACAGATCTCCGCAGAGATTGACCAGCGAGTTCGGGCCGAGCTCGGCCGCGAGGCGGTCGGCGAGCCAACCCTTTGCGATCCCGCCGAGATCGATCGAAGCGCCCAGTCGGAGACGCGCGGAACCCGATCGCACCTCGAGGACCTCGGGCAACGCCGGCGGCACGACCGAAGCGGTGACCGCGGTCGGGCCCTCTGAGAACGTGCGCGTGTAGCCCGCCGCGAGCAGCGCCGGCAGGACGGCTGCGTTGACGAGACCGCCGGAGAGCTCGTGCGCACGAAGGCACTCGCGAAGAAGCGATTCGAGGAGCGGGCTCACGCCGACCCATGCTCCGGCCGATGCGTTGAATCGCGAGAGCTCTGAGGTGGGAGAGAAGCGAGTGAGGCGGTCGTGCATCTCGTGAACCCAGGCCTCGCCGTCGGCCAAGCGCGCGGGCCGGAGCCCGTAGGCGTAGATCTCGCACTCGCCGCCTAGGGCCTCGAAGAGCCGCCGCTCGAGCGCCATCAAAGCGACGATACGAGCGGGGTCCCGGCGATCGAACGGGTAGAGTTGGCGGCCTGCGGCGAAAGCTGAGCGCGGTCGTCCTTCTCGGCGCGGCCGTCTTCGCGTACGCCGCGCTCGCGGACGGCGCCACCCGAGACCTCCGCGAGGTTCAGCAGATTCGTCAGCGCCTCGATCAAGTCGGGCCGGCCGGTCCGCACGGGCCGCCTCGGTTGGTGCCACCGCGGGCGCCCGGACCGGCGGTACCTGCCTAGGCGGCATTCCGAGCGGGCGGGTGAAAACTGACCCCTTGACACCGAATGGCTGCTTGTCGAGAGTGAGCGGTTCCCGCTTATTGACCTAGCCCCGGGGTCGGGAATACGATATTGGCCTTGCCACAGGTACAGCCCCCGCCGTCTATCCACCTGTCCAGCCATCAGCCCTGAGGAGGGTCCGCCCATGTCCGTCACCCTCGACCGGGTGCCCGCATCCGTTCGCGCCCGTCGCAACTTCGCGTCGCTGCCCGAGGTCTTGCCGCTCCCGAACCTGATCCAGACGCAGATCGAGTCCTTCAAGTGGTTCTGTGACGAGGGCCTCGGCGAGCTCTTCGCCGAGATTTCACCGATCCAGGACTTCACTGGAAAGAACCTCGACCTGAAATTCATCTCGAGCGAGTTCCGGGAGCCGAAGTACTCCGAGGAGGAGTGCCGGACGAAGGACCTCACGTTCTCCAAGCCGCTCTGGGCTCGCGTCGAGCTCGTGAACAAGGAGACCGGCGAGGTCACCGAGCAGGACGTGTTCCTCGGCGACTTCCCCTGGATGACCGACAAGGGCACCTTCGTGATCAACGGCGCCGAGCGCGTCGTGGTCTCGCAGCTCGTGCGGTCGCCGGGCGTCTACTTCACGGCGGTCGATGACCCCACGACCGGCCGCCGGCTCTTCTACGGAAAGCTCATCCCGAACCGCGGCGCGTGGCTCGAGTTCGAGACATCGAACAAAGACGTCATCTCGGTGAAGGTCGACCGCAAGCGCAAGCTCACGGTCACGACGCTCCTGCGCGCGATCGGGTACTCCTCGAATGAGGAGATCGCCGCGCTCTTCACGAACCTCGACGCCGACCCCGAGCACCAGTACATCGCATCGACGCTCGAGAAGGATCCCACCACGAACACGAACGAAGGCCTCGTCGAGGTCTACAAGCGCCTTCGTCCGGGCGATCCGCCCACGATCGACAACGCGCGGAGCCTCGTGCAATCGCTCTTCTTCAACTTCCGCCGCTACGACCTCGCGAAGGTCGGCCGCTACAAGCTGAATCGAAAGCTGGGCCTCGACCAGCCCATGACCACGCGCACCCTCACCAACGAGGACCTCGTGAAGATCGTCGGCCGCATCGTCGAGCTGAACAACGGGAAGGGCTCGCCGGACGACATCGATCACCTCGGCAACCGCCGGGTGCGCGCGGTGGGCGAGCTCATCCAGAGCCAGTTCCGCGTCGGCCTCCTCCGCATGGAGCGGGTCGTGCGCGAGCGCATGTCCATCGTCGAGCCCGAGAAAGCGACGCCCAAGGAGCTCATCAACATCCGGCCGGTCGTGGCCTCGATCAAGGAGTTCTTCGGCGGTTCGCAGCTCAGCCAGTTCATGCAGCAGACCAACCCGCTCGACGAGCTCACGCACAAGCGGCGTCTCTCGGCCCTCGGGCCGGGCGGCCTCTCGCGCGAGCGCGCCGGCTTCGACGTCCGCGACGTGCACTTCAGCCACTACGGCCGCATCTGCCCGATCGAGACGCCGGAAGGCCCGAACATCGGACTGATCGGCTCGCTCGCGACGTACGGGCGCGTCAACCCGTACGGCTTCATCGAGTCGCCGTACCGGCGGGTCGCGCGCGACGATAAGGATCGGTCGTACGTGACCGACGAGATCGTGTATCTGACGGCCGACGAGCAGGAGCTCGCGACGGTCGTGCAGGCGAACGCGCGACTCGACGACAAGGGCCGCTTCATGGACGACCGCGTCCAGGTCCACCGCGGCGCCGAGTACCACGAGGCCTCGCCGATGACGGCCGACTTCATGGATGTCTCGCCGAAGCAGATCGTCTCGGTCTCGGCCGCGCTCATCCCGTTCCTCGAGCACGACGACGCCAACCGCGCGCTCATGGGCTCGAACATGCAGCGCCAGGCCGTCCCGGTGGTGCGCCCCGAGGCGCCGATCATCGGAACGGGCATCGAGTACCGCGCCGCGCGCGACTCGGGACAGGTCGTCGTGGCGCGCGCCCCGGGCGTGGTCCGCTCTGTGAGTGCGACCGAGATCTGGGTCGAGGAGGACGCAGGAGACGCGTTCCGCTACCGGCTCCAGAAGTTCGTCCGCACGAACCAGGGCACCTGTTTCAACCAGCGGCCCATCGTGGCCGTGGGCGACCGCGTCGAAGAGGCGCAGATCCTCGCCGACAGCTACTCCACAGATGAGGGCGAGCTGGCGCTCGGCCAGAACATCCTCGTCGCGTTCATGCCCTGGGAGGGCGGCAACTACGAGGACGCGATCATCCTCTCCGACCGCATCGTCCAGGACGACAAGTTCACCTCGATCCACATCGAGAAGTACGAGGCCGAGGCGCGCGACACCAAGCTCGGCCCCGAGGAGATCACGCGCGACATCCCGAACGTCGGCGAGGAAGCCCTTGCCGACCTCGACGAGAACGGGATCGTCTACATCGGGGCCGAGGTCGGCCCGCAGGACATCCTCGTCGGCAAGATCACGCCGAAGGGCGAGACCGAGCTGACCGCGGAAGAGCGTCTGCTTCGCGCGATCTTCGGCGAGAAGGCGCGTGAGGTGAAGGACACCTCGCTGCGTCTTCCGTCAGGCGAGCACGGGAAGGTCGTCGACGTGGCGATCTTCAGCCGCGAGAACAACGACGAGCTCCTTCCGGGCGTCAACAAGATGATCCGGATCGCGGTCGCGCAAAAGCGCAAGATCAGCGTGGGCGACAAGATGGCCGGGCGCCACGGCAACAAAGGCGTCATCGCGAAGATCCTTCCGGTCGAGGACATGCCGTTCCTACCGGACGGCACGCCGGTCGACATCGTGCTCAACCCGCTCGGCGTGCCGAGCCGGATGAACATCGGACAGATCCTCGAGACCCACCTTGGCTGGGCCGCGCAGGCCCTCGGCATTCACGTCGCGACGCCGGTGTTCGACGGCGCGCGTGAGGCCGCGATCAAGGAGC
>Ga0209268_1001383_pt1 | contig 11800 bp, 9 predicted proteins | sample GraSoiAngelo_143_FD_185900 | JGI IMG/M metagenome (GOLD analysis project Ga0209268, IMG submission 185900) | Grasslands soil microbial communities from the Angelo Coastal Reserve, California, USA - 14_1009_02_30cm (SPAdes) (version 2) | ecosystem: Environmental > Terrestrial > Soil > Grasslands ... | reverse complement strand
CGAGCTCTTCCACGAGCGCGAGATTCTTTATTCGCAGCAGATTGAGAACAAGTGGCACGAGAGTTGAGAGTTAGGGGTTGAGAGTTGAGAGTGGCGCGCTTTTGAAGATTTCAAACTCTGATCACTCAACTTTCAACTCCGAAAGCTTTCGGGAACAGGGCGCTCAGCTGATTCTGACGTTTCTCGGCACTGGCACCTCGCAGGGAGTGCCGATGATCGGTTGCGATTGTGTAGTGTGCCGCTCCACCGATCCGCGCGACAATCGACTTCGGTCTTCAATTTATATCCAAACGCCTGAATGTTCATGGGTCGTGGACACCGGGACCGATTTCCGGACGCAGGCGCTGCGTGAAAATATCCGCACCGTCGACGCAGTAATCTTTACCCATTCGCACACGGATCACATCATGGGCTTCGACGATCTTCGGCGTTTTTCGATGCCGGTCTATGCCTCCGCTGAAACCATGCGCGACCTTGAGCGCGTCTTCCAATTTGCCTTCAAAACACCCGGTCCCTTTCCTTGGTATGTGAAACCAGAACCGCACGTCATCGATGGTCCTTTTGAATTGGGCGGGACGCTGATCACGCCATTACCTGTGCCGCACGGAGATTCTATCGTAAACGGCTATCGCTTCTCGCGCGGCGGAGAAAAACTCGTCGCTTACCTCAGCGATTGCAGCGGTGTTACGGATGCAATTGTCGATCTTATAGCGCACGTAAAGGTTTTGATCATAGATGCATTGCGCGACAAACCGCACCCGACGCATTTGAGTGTTGAGCAAGCCTTGGAAGTCGCTTTGCGCGTTCAACCAGAGACGACGTATTTCACGCACATTGCCCATGAGCTTCCGCAATCGGCCGAGTCGCGGTTACCCGTTGGCGCGCATATCGCTTACGACGGCCTCAAGCTTAGGTTCTAGATGAAACTGAATGCGCCAAACGAGGTGGATCGAGCAGTCCCTTGTCCGATGGTAAAATTAGGCGGCGAAGCCGCACGTTATTGGCGTCGCCCGCGGAGGGGCCGATCCGCCTTGCGCGTTTTCGCGTTTGTCCTTTTGCTCGCAATCAATGCGGCCGCCGCGGAGCAACCGTTAGCGCAATCAACGATCGTTCTCTACAACAAGACCGTTCCCGATTCGGTCGAGCTCGCGAAATTTTACGCCGAGCAACGTGGCATCGCAGCCGACCATCTCATTGGGCTTACTTGTTCGATCGAGGAAGAAATCAGCCGCGAAGATTACGATGTGACCATTGTCGAGCCGCTTCGCGAAATTTTCAAACAACGCCATTGGTGGATGTTGAATGAACCGCCGAAGCAACCGCCTGTTGTTGATGCGAGCACCATCCATTTTGTCGCGGTAATCAAAGGAATTCCGCTCAAAATTCGCTCAACCGCGACCTATTCTGGCGATCAGCCGCGACCGGGTCCGATAGGAAGTCGCAACGAAGCCTCGGTTGATTCTGAGCTGGCTGTGCTCGCTTTTTATTCGCGTCAAATTTCGGGCGTGACGCCGAATCCTTATTTCCAGCGTTTCAGCGCGATCAGCAATTTGAAGGATGCAACGTTGTTGCTCGTCTGCCGGCTTGACGCGCCGGCTGTCGGGACAGTGCGAGGCATGATTGTCGATGCAATAGCAACGGAGAAGAGCGGATTGTGGGGGCGTGCTTATGTCGATGGCGCAGACAAGACTGGCACCGATTTCGCAGCTGGGGATGAATGGCTCGGTAACGTGACCACACAACTTCACAAGGTTGGGATTCCAGTAGTGTACGATGATACGCCGGCGATTTTCCCCGACGCGTTTCCGATGACCGACTGCGCGCTATATTACGGTTGGTATGCGGGCAATGTGGCCGGTCCATTTAATCAACCGGGTTTTCGCTTTGTCCGTGGAGCGGTCGCGGTCCACATCCATTCGTTTAGCGCGAGCACACTGCGCGATCCGAATGCGAACTGGGTCGCCCCGCTTGTTTCGAAAGGCGCGGCCGCGAGTCTGGGCAGCGTTTACGAACCGTACCTGGAACTCACTTCGCACCTCGATATCTTTAACGATCGGTTGCTGCATGGCTTCACGTTCGCCGAGAGTGCCTACATGTCGATCCGAGCGCTCTCCTGGATGTCGGTAATGGTGGGCGATCCTCTTTATCGCCCTTACGCGTCGTGGCTGCAAATCGATGCGCAACCTGATTCTGCGAAAAGTGGAGCAGACTGGACGAAATATCACGAGTTCGCGTTAAAAAACGTCATGCGTTCTGCTTCCGAATTTCGCCCTTTGGCCGGCCAGATCGCGGCGCGCTCGCATAATTGCCCGATGATGGAAGACCTCGGCTCGATGGAAGCGGGCGACGGAAATCCTTCAGAAGCGACAAACTATTTTAAGCAAGCGCGAACTTGCTACACGAATCACGACGATATTCTGCGTGTAGTGCTGGAGGAAGCGGACGCGTGGGTCAAGCAGAACAAGCCAACGCAAGCTGTCGATCTTATCCGAAGTGCGCTGCGAACTGCTCCCGACGCATCCGCAGCGCCGCTTTTGAGGAAATTTGAGAAAGATGCCGGCCGTGCTGCCAGTCAGGTTACGCCATCTAGGTAATCTACCTAGCGAATAATTCCGCGCTCGCTTTGTTCGATAAATTCGAGGATTTGCGTGATCTCTTCGGTCGGACGCAATTCCTTTCTGATCGCGTCGATCGCTTGGCGGGTGTTGTAATTCGAACGATAAATCAGTCGGAAGGCTTCCTTGATCTGCTTGACGCTTTCGGGTGTAAAATTCTTCCTTTCCAAACCAACAAGATTGACTCCGCGAATTTCCGCGGGATTGCCATCGGCGATCATGAACGGCGGGATGTCCTGGACGATCTTCGAACATCCGCCCGTAATGGCGAATCGTCCGATTCGACAAAACTGATGCACAGCGGTCAGCCCGCCAATTACGGCGTGATCGCCGACCTCCACATGGCCGGCCAACGTGCCGTTGTTAGAAAAAACAACGTCATCTCCGACCAGGCAATCGTGCGCGATGTGGCTATAGGCGAGAAAGGTGCCACGGGTCCCGATGCGCGTTTTCCCTTTGCTCGTTGTGCTGCGACTGATTGTGACAAATTCACGAAATGTATTTTCGTCTCCGATTTCCAGATAAGTCGGTTCACCCTGATATTTTAGGTCCTGTGTCTGCTGCCCGATCGAGCAGGAGGCGTAAAATTTATTTCGTGCGCCGGCCTTCATCGGCCCGCAGAGCGTGACGTGTTGTTGTAGCCAACAATTTTGACCGAGGACCACGTCGGCTGCAATCACGCAATATGGTCCGATGGTCGTTCCCGCGCTGATTTCCGCCCGAGGATCGACAATTGCCGTTGGATGAATCTGCACGTCGCTCATTTATCGAGAAACGTGAACATCAATTCGCCTTCCGAGACGACCGCGTCGTTAACGACGCAATAACATTTGGTTTTTGCCATGCGTTCGCCGCGCGATCTGGTGAGCTCGGCATGAATGAACATGGTGTCCCCCGGAAACACCGGTTTGCGAAACTTTACGCCGTCCGCGCTCATGAAATACCCGATGCGGCTCGTCGTTTTCGTCAGTTTGAATAATAACAGGCTCGCCACTTGCGCCATGGCTTCCACTTGCATCACGCCAGGCATGACGGGGTGACCTGGGAAATGCCCTTGAAAAAACGGTTCGTTGATCGTGACGCATTTTACCGCCGTAATTTTGTATTCGCCTTCGAAGCCGATGACCCGATCAACCATCAAAAAAGGGAAGCGGTGCGGCAGGATCTTCATCACCTCGCCAGTGTCTAGGCCGGCATCGCCGATTGGGATCGCGTGTGAGCCGCTCATCGCGCTTCTTCGCGTTTGTTCGCGGGCGAGCGCGCGAGCCAGTTCCGCATTCGCTGCATGGCCGGGCTTCACTGCCACGACATGACCGCGAATGCGCCGTCCGGCCAGGGCGAGATCGCCGACGATATCAAGAATTTTGTGCCGGACGAATTCATCGGCAAAACGCAATGGTTCCTTGCTTAAAACCGCTTCTCCGCGGACAACGATCGCATTTTCAAGACTGCCGCCCTTGATCAAATTTTTCTCCATGAGCGGCCGAACGTCTTCGTAGTAAACAAACGTTCGTGCTGGCGCGATCTCGCGTTCGAAGGTTGCGGGAGTGATTTCCATCGATAGAAACTGCGCGAAACGATTATTCGGCCCGGCTTGCGTGCATGAGACACGGAACGTTTCGCACGGCAGCAAAACAAGGAGCGCGCCCGTTTTCGATTCCACGTGCATCGGTTCACGCACATCGAAAAATTTCCGCGCCTCCTCCTGGGCTATGACACCGGCTTTCTTGATAAGATCGACATAGGGCTGCGCGCTGCCGTCGCCAATTGGCGGCTCGTTGGCGTCCATTTCCACGATGGCATTGTCCACGTCCATTGCCGAGAGAGCCGCGAGCACGTGCTCAACTGTGTGCACACGAATTGATCCTTCGCCGATGGTTGTAGCCCGTTCGACCATTTTCAGATTGTCGATTCTTGCGTCGATTGTGGGTTCATCCGGCAAATCTTTGCGCTTAAATTTGATTCCGTGATCGACCGTCGCCGGATGCAATCTGAGCGAAACTTTTTCGCCCGTGTGCAGCGATGTGCCACTTAAACTGGCAGTCTTGCCAACCGTATGTTGAAGCTCAAGAGAAGTGGACATGAGCGCTAACTAACAAAGATTTCGCGACGTGACTAGTGGCGCTTATTTCAATTCAAAATCGCCGCAATCAAAAGCCATCATCTTGTCGATGTTTGAGATGCGGAATTGACGCGTAATCGTGCCATGAAGGATGAAAAAATCGATAGATTTGTCGGCCCTAGACAGCAGCGCATGATAGTCAGTGCTGTCTTCGATCTGCGCAACAGTCAGGAGCGGCAAACCGTCTTTTGTTGTCAAATATGCATCCTGATTATCGGAGCTTGCTTTGAGCTCAACAATCGGTCGTTCGTTATTCTCGAGAGGATTCGCCACCAATTTTACGCGTACGAAATCCGGTGAATCAATCAAGGGGGGTTCTTGCGTCTTGCCGGTCTCTTCAATCTTGACGTGGCCGATCGCGTACCCGCGGGCATGATATTTTCCAGCGGATAAGTCTTCGCCATCGTCATTCTTACCGTCCCATTGTGTCACCAACGCATCGGCGCCGACTATGAACTCATTCAACTCAGCTTCTTGGTGTAGGACGCGCACGAGTTTGCCATTGCCGTCGTAAATGCCAAGGCTGATCGTGCCTTCCAGCGGCGGCGGAACAAAGCTGATGCGCACGCTCCTGGCGGGAGACGCTGAAGGAGTTTGCTCCGGCGTAGGTGAAGGCGAGGCAGATTCCTTCGTGGTGGGCGAAGGAGTTGGCGTTAGCGAGTCTTGCGCGATCGCCCCGCAAATGGAGGCGAAGGCAATTAGAATCAATACGTTAATTCCTTTTGTCATGTCGAACGGAGTTAAACCTCTCTTGTTCTTTTGCGGAGAAACCCGGATGACTGTGAGAGATTCCTCAACTTCATTGCGCTGTCTCCAACCTCGGTCGGAATGACATCAAATGTAATACCGCCAGTTTAGGTTCGGGAAAAGGTTATCGCGCCACTCGCAATCGCGCAGGAATTTTTCATCGACGTGATTCGCGGCGAACTGATCGTGCAATCGGTTGAAACGACCGAGGTGATCGAGGGTGCGTTTTGTAGCGTACTCTTTCGCTGTGCCCGTTTTGATCAAGAACGCCCAATCGCTTGATTGGGCGAGTAATAGTTCGCGCGCGAGTTGTTTGAGCACCCGATCTGCGAGCGGGCTCGAGTCTTCTGCATGCTTGCGCGCGGCTTCGCTCATCCGTTGGATCGCAACGTGCAGGTGCGGATAAATCCAGGCGTTGCTCTGATCAAGCCAGACGGCGAGGTAGCCGTTTTCGCCCCATGTCGAGGCTGCCGGCTGGATAGCTTGCTGAGTTGGATGAGTTGCGAGGTACTCGCTCGGCGTCGCCCAGCACAGATCATCGTTCTTGACGGCTTCGCGAATAACGAGGTCAAGGAAACGCGGCCCTTCAAACCACCAGTGGCCAAACAATTCGGCGTCAAAGGGGACAACCACGATTGGATCAAAGCCCAAGGCGCTGAGTTCACGGAGTTGCCTTCGCCGCTGTTTAACAAAGTGAGCGGCATGCATCTCGACCGCTTTTTCCGCTGCCTCGCGGTCATATAATCCTTTTTCCTCACCGCGCCCGGTGATACGGTGATATTTTACGCCGGCAAATCTTCTGCTTCCGCGCGCGATTGGGCCCAAATGCTCCATCGAAAGATCGAAACCGACGTCGCGATAGAATTCACGGTACGCCGGATCGCCGGGATAGCCTTCGTGCGCACTCCAAACCTGTCGGCTTGAATCGCAATCCCGAGCAAAAACGGCCGGTCCGGCTGGTGTGTAACATGGCGCGTAAATGGACCGGCGCGGCGGTGGTCTTCCGAACATCATGCCGTGTGCATCAAGTACGACCCAGCGAATGTTTGCTTCTTGCAACAGCGATTCCAAACCAGGCGCATAAGCACATTCCGGCAACCAAAAACCAGCTAGATTGCGACCGAAAAGATCGACATACATGTCTCTTCCGATCAAGATCTGTGCCCGCGCGGCTTCGCGTGATTGCCGCTGAATCAGCGATAGCAGTCCGTGGGTGGCGGCGCAGCCGATAATTTCAAGTGCGCCTGTTTCCTGCAGTTCGCGAAAAGCGGCGAGGAGGTCGCATTTCCATTGCTCGGCAAAGAAACACCGGCTTCCCAAAAACATGTCGAAGTAAAATTCGGCAAGCTCTCGAAGTTTGGGATGCTTGCGATTTCGCTTTTGCTCACGCGCGGCCAGATCAATTAAGAGATCGAGGTGGCGGACATAGCGCTCACGCAGTAATTCGTCTTGCAGCATGGCGCAGAGGGTCGGCGTGATCGACATCGTGAACTTGAACGGCACACGATCGTCGACCAATCGCTGCATCATTCGAAGCAGCGGAATGTAGGTCTCGGTTATTGCCTCAAAGAGCCAATCTTCTTCGAGAAAATGCTCGTGTTCGGGATGCCGAACGAAGGGGAGATGCGCGTGCAGAATGAGCGCGATCGAGCCAGACGGCATCAGAGCGTCCGGCAAAAATCCTGGAAGCGGTCCAGACCTTTTTTGATGACGTCGATACTGGTGGCGTAACTAAGGCGCACGGTGCGGTCATCGCCGAAAGCGGCGCCAGGAATGACGGCGACGTTCGCCTTGCTCAACAGGCGGTCCGCAAAATTTTGCGAAGTGAGCCCGAGCTGGCTAATGTTGACCAGCACATAAAACGCGCCCTGCGGCTTGACTGCGGTGATATTCGGAATTTTGGAAATCCGATCGAACATATAGTTGCGACGCATGTCGAATTCTTCGCGCATATCGGCAAGCGATTGCTGATCTCCCTTCAAAGCCGTGAGCGCGCCATGCTGTGAGAAAGAAGAGGGATTCGATGTTGTATGGCTTTGGATTGAATCCACCGCTTTCGCCACCGCTTCCGGCGCGGCCAGGTAGCCGAGGCGCCAGCCCGTCATCGCGTATGATTTGCTGAAGCCGTTGATCGTAATCGTAAGATCATACGCTTCCTTAGAAAGCGATGCGATGCTCACGTGTTTGGCGTCGTCATAAATGAGTTTTTCGTAAATTTCGTCTGACAAAATGTAAATGTCTTCCTCGGCGGCAACATCAACGATCGCCTGTAGTTCCTCGCGCGTGTAAACCGAGCCGGTCGGATTACATGGGCTGTTCAGGATCAGCATTTTTGTGCGCGGCGTCATAGCGTTCTCAAAATCTGCAGCGCGCATTTTCCAGGAGTTGCGCTCGCTTGTCGCCACGATCACTGGTTCGGCACCCGCTAATCTGACCATGTCGGGATAGCTGACCCAATATGGCGCTGGAATGATGACCTCGTCGCCGGGCTGACACGTCGCGAGGATGGCGTTGTAACACGCATGCTTGGCCCCGTTGCTCACGATGATCTGAGCAGCGCGATAGCTGAGCTGGTTGTCCGCGGCCAATTTTTCAGAAATCGCCTGGCGCAGTTCCGGAATGCCAGCGCTTGGTGTGTATTTCGTGAAACCGGCTTCCAGGGCCGCGATCGCCGCCGCTTTAATGTATTCAGGCGTGTCGAAATCGGGCTCGCCTGCACCGAAGCCACAAACATCGATGCCCTCGGCCTTCATTGCTTTGGCCTTGCTATCGATTGATAGGGTGAGCGAAGGGCTGAGTTGAGCGGCGCGTGCGGAAATTTCCATGACAGTAGGACCAGGTATGACGTTGTTCAAAATGGGAGCGCAAACTATCGGCGACGGTAGAAGTTTTCAATCAGAGGTTTGAAATTATTCTCGCCGATTCGAATGATCCCCATTTCGCGTTTCGCGTTGTCGGCAGAATCGGAAGCGTGCGCAGCATTAATCATAATGGTCTGACCAAACTCTTTCCGGATCGAGCCGGGGGGCGCCTTGGCTGGATCGGTTGGGCCAAGCACGTCGCGAATCTTGTGCACGGCACCCGCGCCCTGATAAACGATTGCAATCGATTTTTCCGTCCCGGGCGTATTGCGGTCCTCCGGTGGACATTCGCTCGGTCTCCTTCCCGCCATGAATTCCACAATGCCTTCCCAATTATCCCGGCCGCTTGCTGGACCCAGCTTTTGCTCAAGAACCGGCAACACCGGTCCGTAGAACTCCTCCGCTTGCGCGACGGTCATCCGATGAACTTTGAAACCGATGATCAAGAGGCCAGAGCGAGAAAAGACCTCAATGACGCCGCCGGGCCGTAAATTTGGAAATTTGAAGTTGTCCGGCTTAATCAGCACGAGCGTCTTCTCGACCTCTGCTTCGCCCGGGAAATTGATGACATGGTCCAGGATTCCGCCGTCACGATCAGAAAAATCGGCCCACAGCTTTAAATCGTGTTCAACGGTTTTTGGATCGAAAGCCGTCAGAACGGCCGGCTCGAAGTAGATTACTTTTCCCGAGTCGTCCGTGATGTAGTCGCCAAATGTGTCGCGAATTGTCTCACCGCTGGTGCGCTCATGCACAATGTGACCGACCGTGCGATGAATCTTTTCCACGGCATCGGCACCGCGAAAAACCAGTAGCAATACACGGGGCCGCTGGCCATTGATTTTCCCGGCGAAATTTTTCAGCACATAATCGCGAATCAATTCTTGCGTCGCGCGATGTTGGGCATCGGTTTCCGTCACGATTGTCTCTACGTAGCGCTTTGCCAATTCCTCGCTTGGCGCAAACATGCGTCCACCAACCAGATCGAGCCCCGTGCGCGATATTAACCGTCCAACGATCCCACCGGTGCGCGATTTGCGCATCGAATAAGGAGTGACAATAGCGTAGGAAAGTTCTTCAGGCTGCATAATTGCTCGAGCGGCTTATGATTAAACCGCGTTTTATGCAGAGAAACCGAAGCCGCCAAAGGCTGGGGGAACGTAGCTATCGGCTATCCGTCGCGTCAAATTCTTTTGGAGGGACGGTGTCCAATGTCGCCCTACTTTTTCAATGGACGCGACTGAGCGCTATTTTTTCTCGGGGCCTTTTTCGTCCTTCATTTGCGCCATCTTTTGCGCAAGACCGGCGGCGTATTTTTCGTATTGGACATTATCGACCGTGAAGGTCCCGAACATATAGTTCGAGTTGTCCCAGGACCACTTTTGGTCTGCGTCGTTGTAGGTCATCTTTGAAGTGCGCCCCTGCGCATATTCGTGATGAAGCGGATCGGCCCCAGGCGGATTCGCAATTTTCGGAGCGCCACCCAGGCCGCCTTCGACCAGGTGACCGCGAAACGTACCATACTGCCCAAGGGTGATCTCATGATTTTTGCCCTCGATTTTTCGGGTAATCGGCACATAACGTGTTTCGGTCTTCTTCGATGCGCCCGGTGTTAACACCTTCGCAGCGACCGCTTCCAACCCTTTTCGCTGTTCAGGAGTGGCCTTTTCGTCGATGTAATTGTAGGCGAAGTTCCAGTTCCCGAACGCCTCCATCATCGTCTGGCCTTCGGGGCTTTGGCCGATGCTGGCGATGGCAAGTCCGTCGAGTTTCACTTTTCCGTAATTGCCTTTTTCAATGAAGAGTACCTGGCCGCCACCACAGGTCATCTTGGTCGGTTTGGAACCGAACCAACAGGGGCACGCTGCGTCACACGAACAGGCTTCTTCGAGTTGGCCCGTAATTTTCCACGGGGTTTTATCTTTTGGTTCATCGGCCGCACTCGCAGTCGAAGCGAAACAGAAAAACGTGACGGCGAGCACGCCGAATGACGAGGGGAAGAGCGACGTGATTTTCATGGCGCCAGTCTACAGGCACGCGTGCATTCGGGGCAATCCGATTTTGTGATGCTGTAGCCGTCGCCCTGCGGGCGACGCGATGCGCCGCTGTTTACAAATCAGCGCAGCGCTTCGCACAGCGCAGCGGCTACAAGAAAAATCAGCGGGTGACGAGGCTCGAACTCGCGACGTCCTCCTTGGCAAGGAGGTGCTCTACCACTGAGCTACACCCGCGTTTTGAGAGGGAAGAAATAATGTCCAGCGGTCGTCGCGACGCAACCTTTTTAATTGCTCCGCAAAGTGGAATATTCGAATAATTGAATCCAAACAGGACATTAAGCGCATCCCATGTTCAGAGAACCGCTATGAAGAGATTAATGATTGTCGGTATTTGCTCGATTGCGCTAGCCATGGGCTTGTCCGCGCAGACCCCGTCGCCGTCGCCGACGCCTTCAGCGCCAGCAACAGCTTCAGTTACCGCCAGCATCTCCCGATCGGATCTCGCCGACAGGATCCACGAGAAGCTGGAGAAAAAGTTTCGCGGCCAACACGGCATCATGATTGAAGGCGCTGATCACGAAAAACGGAATGAGGATATTCCAGCAATGGCGATTCCAATCGTGGCAATCGTGTTTCTGACGGTATTCGGCGCACCGGTGCTGATCGTGATCACGATAGGGATATTCGCTCTTGTAGTAAGCCGTATGCGGCAGCGCACCATCCGAATGATGGTGGAGAAAGGTCAGCCGGTTCCCGCAGAACTGCTTGCACCGGCCACGCGAGCCGTGCGCCGGCGGTCGGATGTGCGGCGTGGAGTTATTTGGGCCATGATTGGTCTCGGTGCGATGATCTTCTTTGGTGCCGTGAACGATTGGGAAGGCGGCATATGGTCATTAGGGCTGATCCCCTTTCTGATCGGGCTTGGTTATCTGATTGTATGGAAGCTCGAGACAAAGAAAGACAATCCGCCGTCAGCATCATAACCTGCTGCCGTGGAGCTCACAGATGCGGGCCTCATCGCGCGAGTTCTTGCCGATGACGATCAGCACGCGTTCGGCGAACTGGTGCGGCGGCACCAATCGAGCGTGCGCGGTCTGCTTCGGCAACTCACGCACACAGATATCGCCCTCGCCGACGATCTGGCGCAGGAAACTTTTCTCCGGGCTTACAAGAACATCCGGAGTTTTCGTGGTGAAGCGCGCTTTTCCACATGGCTTTACCGAATCGCTTACAACTGTTTTCGCGAGGATGCGCGCCGCCGCAAAGAGCTTGTCGGCGTGGATGAGGAGCGGTTGCAAGCCGAGCACGATCCGCGGACTGTCGATCCCGGTTTGCTACACGATCTTATGCATGCGCTGAGTTTACTTCCATTGCACGAGCGCACCGCCGTGGTGCTTTGCTGCCAAAACGGGTTGTCCCATGATGAAGCCGCGCGCGTCCTCGATATTCCGCTTGGCACCG
>Ga0209268_1001374_pt1 | contig 11850 bp, 10 predicted proteins | sample GraSoiAngelo_143_FD_185900 | JGI IMG/M metagenome (GOLD analysis project Ga0209268, IMG submission 185900) | Grasslands soil microbial communities from the Angelo Coastal Reserve, California, USA - 14_1009_02_30cm (SPAdes) (version 2) | ecosystem: Environmental > Terrestrial > Soil > Grasslands ... | reverse complement strand
CTATGTTTCATCTTACCTTTCCCTGTAGTCGATCTTCGCTTTGAGTAGTCTTCTTCGGCCTACAATCCGCCAGATTCTGTTTGCCTCAAGAACAGCGATCGTTGAAAAGATGGCTGCTACAATTGCGATGGTGTATGCCAGTATGGTCCGATAAGAAGACGAATTCTGCGCTTCGTTTCCTAGGGCTTCCGCCGCTACCGTGACCTGCGTCGAGAGGCTGATTGATTGGACAGCGTATGAGTATGCGCCGGTGGCGTTTCCCTGCTCAGAGAGGACTTCTGCGGCTTCTTCATACTTCAGTGCGGCGTTTAGTTGGATCGAGAGTGGGAGAAGATCTGTGTTGGAGGCACCCTGCCGTTCTGCTGTCTGAATTGACTGGAATGCTTGTAGTAGGTCCTGTTTTGCGACTAATATCTGAGTCGACTGGCCTAGCGCCGGGTGTGTGACTATGCCCAGAAATGTTGAACAGATTAGAAGACATGCTATTAAGGCTGGGGAGTGTAAGCGCAACATTCTCATCCCAGCTCGAGATAGTTGAATGTGCTGAGATCTTGACCAATATAAGGAGGGAGACTGTCCTCATATGTCTTCAGAAGTATCATCCCTCATCGATCTCTGAGCTAAAGAAGAGACTGAACGAGGAGGGGATTCGATCAGCTAACGAGGATCTTTTGGAAATTGTGCGGGAGCTACAGAGCGATGGCGAGATAGGTTTGCTTGATCCAGTCATGCTCGATTCGTTCCCTCGATTCCTTCTGGACGCTAGCAATTCTTGGGCGGTCTATACCGTTGTGTCGATTTCCATTTTAGAGCTATTTCTGGTCGCGTATCCAACTCAGAATACGCTCTTGGTGAGCTTGAGGCTTCTGTTCGGGCTTGGCTTGCTCGGATTCTTGCCCGGATATTCTACGGTTCAAATTCTCTTCCCCACAAATGAATTGCATATCTTGGAGAAGCTTCTTCTGAGCATATTTCTAAGCTTAGTGATTTCAATAGCGATTGGAGCGGCGCTCGGTGCAGGGTATTTCTTTACGGGCGTTTCCAGCGCGTTAGCTTCCACTGGCTATGTTATTGTGGCAACCATATTTGCTTCGCATCGAAGATATTCCGCGTTGAGAGCCAGTGCAGCGAGAGAGCACTGAAAAGTCCACGACCCGATTACAGCTAAGACGGAAGACGTTCGGATCACTTCGCAGAACATTACTGCAATCAGTAGGCTCCTTTCGTCGTAGAATGGCCCGCTCTTGTTATGGATTGACTGGGACCCTATGATCAGCGTTGGTTCTATGTTGCTGCGATCGTTTGGCTGGGTGCCTGCACTACCGGCCGATTCTCGTCAATTTTCGTCCATACGAGCTGCTTGTTTCCTCTTGCTTCTTGGATGATGGCTGCCACCATCGTGAGATTGTTCGAAACATAGGTGGTGGCGGTAGTTCTTAGGCTTGGTATAGCCAAGGTGACAACGATTGCAGCTGTCACGAAGTACGCGATTATTGGGATCGTTGCTATCACGACTCCGGTCAGGATGAGAAGTGGCAGAAAGAGCGTTGGGTTGATGGCGTAGATGAAGAACTCCATCGGGAAGATTACTCTAGAAAATACGCCTTTGCCCCACAAGAGTCTCTTGTGTTTGAGAAAGGCTTGGAGAACATGTTGACCCCGTCTTATCTTCTGCCTGAACCTAGCTCTCCACGCTGGAGGAGCTGGGTCGTAGAAAACTACGTCATCAGCGTTGATAGCCCGCAGGCCCTTCTCTACCATACATAGGGCGGCGCATGTGTCGTCTCCTCCTACATTGGTGTCAAAATGATCGAGGTCTCTCCGTCGGAACAGCTGGATCTCGCCCTCACCAATTGGGGTGCTGTCGAATTTGGATTCTGCCACTCTTAGCATTCGATAGACTGACCGGTATGAGCCTTCCACATTTCCCGCCATGGTCTCGCCTGAGGCTGGCACGTAGTGGACTCCAGAGACGGAACCCACTGTCGGGTCCGAGAGATATCGCACGGCGTTTCCGAGCGCGTTTTTGTCCCATCTGCACTCCGCGTCGCTGATGCAGACGAGTTCTCCTGTCGCCTTGCCAAGGCCTATGTTGAGCGCGGCAGATTTTCCAGTTCTCCGATTCTCTTCAATCACTTGTCCATTGAGATGGTTAAGATTCAAGAATTCTCTCGCGATGTCGGCTGTACCATCTGAGGAGGCGCTGTCTACGATGATCAGTTCTAGTCTGCTTAACGGGTATGCTCCCTGAGCTATGTTCGACAGCTTCTGTTCGATTACGCTCGCTTCGTTGTATGTCGGAATTATGACGCTTACCGCCGGTTGTGTGTTCGATTGGAGCACGAGATGGTAGTCGCGCTTTGCTGTGAGTCTTTTCATGAGGGCAAAGTATCCAATGGGGACCCCAACTTGGATTGAACCCACGACAATCCAGACAACGAGAAGAAGGTTGATCAAGGGAGAGGCTCCGTTATGAATCCATCAGATCCGTACCCAGTAACCAACTCGGTTCGAAGCTCTTCTTGGCTCTCCGCGCCTGTGGAGAGTCCGGGATGGCTGTCGCCCATTTTCCAAGAGGCTCGCGATCTTAGCTTCCACCAGCTAGACAGTTCGCCGAGAGTCATGATTTCGCACTCCGGATCCTTGGAGAATCCCTCGAGAAGTCGCCTATACTCGGCTTGATGTTCTGGCATACCAAACTCATAGTCCGGATGGACTAGCAAGACGCATGGTCCGGCTAACCCGCGAATCCAGCTTGAGAGTCGCAAGAGGAGGTCAACCGCGGCCGAAGGCCGTTGCCTGGCTATTCTAATCAGTTGATGATCTTGTGGGAGCGATACCGGGATCTCCAGTATTCCGTTGATTGCAAACGGGAATATGGTCCCGACGCCGTGTGCCCTCAAGGATGTCGGGGACAGTATTTCCCAAGAAGGGCAGGACGAGTCGTAGTCGAAACCCGCCCTAGTCGCGGACTCTGCTAGTTCTCGGCTGTGTTGCAGCAGAGGTGCTCTGAAACCCCCAACCTCTCGACCGATAAGTTGTTCCAGCCTGTTCTTGCACTCTCCTAGTCGACGGATCTTCTCGTCAATATTCAGAAATGTAAGCCGCCCGTCGTGTTTGGTGTCGTGACCTCCAATCTCTCCCGAATTCTTCAATTTGTCTAAGGAGTGAACCGATAGAGGGTAACGGTCGCTCGGAAGGTTCCAGGACGAGCGAATCCGGAGGTTACGCTCAACCTCTAGCAATTGAACTGTTCCCCTCTCCAAACCAGAGGCTCCTTCAACGTCGTGTGACACGACCAGAGCGTATGATTTTCCTCGCCTCCAGAAACCGATTCGAGGAATCGGACCGGAAGATATCACCAGGCTCGCCAAGAACAAGGTTCTAAGGCATTCGACCGGTGCCAGTTTCTCGTACACGCTCTCTCCAAGATCTTCCTTCGTTCGGAAGGATCGTTCCCTTACGAACCGAGGAATCGCTGAGTAGGAGAATGGCAGTCTAGTGGCCATCCGGAATTTCCAGCTAGGGGTCTCTTCAAAGCCGTCGTAGACTCTCTTGGAGAACTCGCCGACAAGATTCAACGAAAGGAGATAGACTCTCTCGCCTCTTACTTTGGTGAGAACCTGTGTGTTCCCTGACTTGAGAAGTGGTTCTGCATCGGGTCCTGAGAATTCACAGACATCGGTTCTGACGGACACGTTGGTGCCGGGGCCCGCCGGAAGAGAGATCAGGGAATTCCTTACAGATATTCCCAGTCCGTAGCTTCTAGCAATTCTCCCTGCTTCCTTCATCCCATTCGGAGATATTATCAGTGGGGAATCTCTCGACGCGTCAGAAGCGGTAGCATTGCCCGTAGCGAAAATCGCGGCTCCCTTGGTGCTGCTGTTGAGTTCGTAAGGTATCTTCCAGAAATCTGCGTATTCTCGCAGTATGTTGGATTCAGTGTCTGAGTCCGATTTCAAGACAACAGGTCGAGTCCGAGAGATCTGAATCATGGCTAGTGCCTTGCCCCGAGTCTCAGAAGGACTATTGGCGTCACTATTTGACGCCAGTCTTTCAAAGGAGATATGTGCGAATATCCCCTTTTCTGAGTTTGAGAATACGTCTTCGACACAGGACGTTCGGTGAACCTGTAGCCGAGAGTCAGGACCTTGTAGTGAAGGTAGTATTCCAGCTCGTATCCGTTGAGCCATTCCTGCCAGACGTTGATTTCTGGGTCTTGCAGCAATGCGGCCCTATACGCTCTGAATCCGTTGGTGACCTCGGTGCAGTGGACTCCCGTAAGTAGGGTCCAGGCGAAAGGGAACAAGCGCGTGAATATTCTTCGCAAGAATGGTGTTCGCTCGCCTCTTCCGCCTGGGAGGAATCTCGATCCCTGGACGTAGTCGAAGCCGTCTCGGATGATGGGGCTGGTTAGCCTCGGTATTTCCTGGGGATCGTCCTTTCCATTTCCTGCCATGACTACGATAATATCGGCTCTCTCGGACAGTGCAGAGGTGTACCCTTGCTTGATCGCGTATCCAATGCCCTGCCTGACAATTATATAGATCTGGTCGACAGAGTCGGGCGCAAACCTCTCGATCACGCGCCCAATCTTTCCGACTTCTCGATAGACCGGGATGATCGCAACGCGTCTCATCGACGAATTCTCTTACTGGGAAGTTTATGGCCGTTTATCTGCAAGGGGGGAGGTCTGTAGCCTACCACTTTCGCGGGGATTCCAATTGCGATAGCGTTGTCTGGAATGTTCTTTGTAACGACTGATCCTGATCCTATCAGCGCATTCTTTCCGATCCGCACTCCGGGATTGATTGTGCTTCCGGCCCCGATAGACGCGAACTGTTTGACCCTCGTGTTGAGCCTCGTCCACTGTCCCTGTGCTCGCGGATGTTTGTCGTTGGTGAACGTGACGTTTGGGGCAATAAACACGTTGTCTTCTATGACTACACCTGTTGGGATGAAGACGAAAGGCCGAATCTTGCAATTGTCGCCTACCTTGACGCCTTCCTCGATGTACACGTAAGAGTCTATCTTTGTGTTCTTGCCTATCTCGCAGCCGTAGAGGTTTACTTGGTCGTAGATTCGCGCGTTGCGTCCTATCTTTGCATTGTTGATGATGGAGTATTTTGTTGGCTTCATTTCCTGACCGGGATTTCGGGCATAAATGGTAATGAGACCTGTACTGTGCGGTCTTGGAACATAGACTCTCTTGAAGCTTCCAACAGGGAGACGACGCGGGCTCCAAGTATCCCGTCGGAATGATTCGCGTAGGGAGTAGAGTCTTGATTGTTCCGGATGCAGTCTGCGAAGTGAATGATCTCGCTAGCGAGCGTATTGCTTTGCACCACTGGGATCTCGCGTTTTCCCTGCGGTCCCTCGATGGAAAGTTTCTGCGTAACGCAGTCTAAGTGCGCCGTCCCTTCACTGCCTATGACGGTGACTTCCCGCCTCTTCTCCCTGTCGAGCCAGCTGACCTCGATGCGTGCCATTACCCCTCCCTTGTGCTCTGCCGTGATAAACGCTACTTCCTCATTCTGCTTCGTCCTGTATCCCCGCCCCTTGGCCGAGATCCTATCAGGCCATGAATCAAGAACATAGTTGCAGATGTCGAAAGGATGCGGAGCGAGGTCGGTTACGACTTCGCGTTGCAACTGTGGGCTCATGAACGCGGTCCATCTCAATCCCAGATAGTAAGGGTCGCCTATCCCGCCCTCTTCCAGCAAACGGCGGAGTTCGCGAACGCCGTTATTGAACCGGTGAATGTGTCCAACGCATAGAACGCGGTTGTTCTCCTTTGCGATCCTTACGAGTTCGTACGATTCCTCCGTCTTGAGTGTTAGCGGTTTTTCCACCAGCACATTCTTTCCTTGTCTAAGGAATCTTGAGGCTACTTCGAAATGGGTACCGTTCGGTGTGCAGACATGGACCCCGGAAAGCGAAGGGTCAGACGTGAGTTCTTGATATCCCATCCTATAGCCAATGCCAGCACCGAATTCCTCCTGGCACTGAGCCAGCGACTGGGGAGAGCTGTCGACAATTGAATGTAGCTGGATCTGCCCGGTGGCTCGTCCTATCTCGAGTGTCTCCCGGATCACCTTTCTTCCCCAGTAGCCGGAGCCTATGACCGCTATTCGGAGAGGATTCATTCTTGAAAAATCACACTCTGTTTAGCAGTGCAACGATTGACTTTGTCGCGGCAAGACGACCTGCGGGGTAACTGGCAAGGTTCCGAGCATCCCGCGCCAGATTGCCAGACTCTTACCCATATCTTCTACGCTAAATGTGCCGATCCCGATCTTTTGCTCTTAACCTAATCGGTGAGGAGGGATATTCGTCAATAAAAATGTGTCTGAGGATATGCCTAGATACATAATGAAGATGGATATGTTAAAGAAATCCGCTTTCGCGGCCGCTCTTCCTCCACTTCGCGAATTGAAGGTCTGAGAGCTCTGGTCAATCATTGAATTCGTGATTGAACGGTTAGCTCGATCGATTCTCGACTGTCATGTACCGGCCTCCATCCTCTAGCTTTGAGTTTGCTGATGTCCAGGAGCATATTCTTCACATCTCCCAACCAGCCGCTTCCATCGCGCTGACCACCGGAAAGATTGAACCTTACTTCCTTCAGTCCCATCGTCTCAACTACCGTCGCGGCGATTTCCCTGACGCTGATCTGGTCGATAGAGCCGACGTTGAAAACCTCAATTGGCCTGCGGGCAGCTTTGACTGACGATAGTATAGCCTCGACAGCATCGTCGACGTAGAGATATGATTTGGTCTGGTTACCATCTCCTAGAATCTGAAGCTCTCTTGGGTCTCGAATTAATCTTCTAACAAAATCGTTCACTACCCCATGTGTACTCCTTGGACCCAATATGTTGGCGAACCTCAGGACTATACTCTGTCTGTTGAAGCTGTGGCAGTATGCGGAGATCATCGCCTCGCCAGCGAGCTTGGATGCACCGTAGAGTGAGATAGGCTCGAGGGGCGCATATTCCTCTGGGGTGGGAAGGGTCTTTGCCCTCCCGTAGATAGTGGATGTGGAGGCGAAGACGATCGTTGAAGCCTTGCTAGTTCTGAACGCTTCAAGCACGCAGTATGTAGCGTAGACGTTCTGTCGATAACATTGTTTAGGATTGTTTAGTTCCATCCTGACTTCGGGGTTCGCAGCTAGATGGAACAGAATGTCGCAGTCGCGAGCCGCCTCGCGAATCTGAGCGGGCCTAGTGCAGTCCCCTGATACGATATCAAATCTGCTCTTGCCAGGCCCATGCAAAAGCGGACTAATGTTCTTCCTTGAGCCTACTGTAAAGTTGTCGAATGCTCTTGCTTCCCAGCCCGCCGCTATCAGAGCCTCGCAAAGGCCTGATCCGATGAATCCAGCACCCCCCGTAACCAGCGCTTTCAAAGGCTCTTACTCTCTTCCCGAAATGAAATAACCCGCCCCTTAAATTGATGAAGAGCCGATAGAGTGGCTCACTCGGATTGGATAAAATCTGCTTCGAACCGGAATGGAGTGCTCAAGTGCCTCCCTTTCGTATGCTATAGGGTGAACTGAATCTTCCACACCGCACGACATGGTTTGAACCTAAAATACGGAATAAGCCGCAATAAAGGCGCATCCCAAGATATGTTTGGATACCCAAGGATCTATAGCTTGTCTAAGGTCAAGAATTGAATAAATAGCTGGCGGAGAAAACATCTAGCTAAGGATGCGATGTGGATCTCGTGGATAGTATAGTATTGGTGAGTCCACGATACCCCCCGTACATTGGGGGAGTAGAGACCCATGTCTCGCAGATGGCGAAGAGAGCCAGGAAATTCTTTGATCACGTGTCGGTGATAACCACGGACCCATCGTGGCATCTTGGGCACATTCAGAAGACTGCTGATGGACTGACTATTCATCGGATCCGATCCTTTGCCCCTAGCGAGAATTATCACTTCCCTTCTCCCATCGAGCTCTTCGCACAACTGAAGGAATCGCGTCCGCAAGTGCTTCACATACATGCCCTCCATGATCTTCCGGGCCCGGTTGCAGGTTTCATGGACTCTCAGAGTTCTCTCATTTTCACCCCTCACTATGTCGGAAGGATCAATTCGAGACTTGGCAGAGTCCTATTCAAAGCGTATCGGCCTCTAGTCCACAAACTGATCAAGAAGGTTCCGAGGATTATTTGCACGTCTCGTTTTGAAGCGCGCTTGATGGCTGCGACTTTTCCGGACTCTTCGGCAAAGATCGAACTTATCCCAAACGGTGTTGACCGCGAGTTTCAGGAAAAGTACCCTTGGAGAGAACCTGCAGAGCCGAGGATTCTCTACGCGGGACGATTGGAGAGGTACAAGAACGTAGACAAGATCCTGAGGGCTGTCGCACAACTACAGCCAAAGCATGAAGACCTCAAGACAACAATCGTGGGCAGAGGCCCCTTCAAACCGGAACTGTTGAAGCTGGCTGCGAGCCTCAAGGTAAACGGTGGAGTAGAGTGGCTTGAAGGCTTGACGCGTGACGAGCTCTTCGAGCTCTACTCGTCGGCTACCGCCGTAATCGTTCCTTCTGAGTCTGAGAGTATGGGCGTGGCAGCAGCAGAGGCTATTGGCGTTGGCGCGCCAACAATCGTCGCAGACGCGTCGGGACTCGCCGAGTTTGTCGAGGAGGGCCTCGCTCAGCCTATCGAGCCGCCTGTGACTTATGTGAAGCTCGCTCAAAAGATTGAGGAGGTTCTAGACGATCCCAAGCGGTTCTCGCCAATTGGAATGAAATCGCCTTTGATCAAGACATGGGACGAGGTCGCGGAACAAACCTATCGCTCGTGTGCATCATGACACCCATGCTAGGAGGAGTCTCCGAGTGAGCTTTCTCGAAAATCTGGGGATTGTGAAAACGGCTAGAAGAGAGGCCGAATCAGTTCTACTCCTCAAAGCCTTGATCCAGAAGCAGGCCCTTCGTCCAGTAGACAAGAATCGATTCATAAAATTGGCAGAGAAAAACAAGGTAATCTTGAGAGCAGCACCGCTTCTAGATGCGCCAGATGGGGTCGTCAAGAAAGCGAAGATGGAGGCCGATGAGGCGATGCGCCTCTACGATTTGATGAGCGACGAATTCGAACGGATAGGAGTCCCTTTCGTCGTGATAAAATCATTTGACTCGCTTCCGGATATCGGTCACGACCTCGACTTTCTCTTACCTGACTCTTCAGGATTCCGGAAGGCTGAGAAATTGCTGCTCGGCAAGATGAAGGTTCGGCCTCAGCCGTTGACGCACTGTGACAGGCTCGTGGGCAAGTTTAGCTGCTTCCTTCCGGGCTTCGACCACGACTTCGAGCTCTACCCTACGATCAGCCAACTTGGCGAAGAACACGTGGAGCCCAGCAATATTCTCAGGGGTCGGAAAATCGAGAGTATCGAAGGCAAGAATGTCTGGGTGACCTCTGATAAAGATAGGGTTCTGATAAGAATAATTCACGCAATGTTTCGGCACAATTTTCTGAAACTATCGGACATCATAGACTTTGAGGTTTTGATGCGCAACTGCACTACGAGAGAGATTCTGGACGAAGCGCAGAAAGCGGACATTGGGGATGCGTTTCTCTTCTTCATCGAGTCTATCGACCGATTCCTTACCGCATGCAACGTCCTGGATCCTAAGATGAAAGAGATGAAAACAGAAGGCGAAAAGAGGTTTGGAAGGGATCGGCTTGGAGTCTTTCGGAGAGACAGGCTCGTCCTACCCTACCGGATACCCACTATGGCGCTCATCATGATTTTCCTTCTCAAGGGAGTCAGAGAGGCCTCGAGAGGGAGATGGCAGAGCTGCTGAAATGCCTTGTATCTCCTCCTCTACTCTTGCTGGATTTCGTCAACGCTGTCTTCGGGTTCAAGCTGCTCCGAGGGCGGTTATGGTAGCGTGAAGACGGTACTGGTAACTCTGAGCGGGACCCACGGAAGTGGAAAGTCGACAAACGCGGGCAGGGTCTACTACTTGCTGAACGGATCAGGAAGAAAATTCTCCTACATACGACACCAGGACCTGCTCGACCCTTTTGGTTTCATAGTTAGGAGAATGGCGAGGATTCTTCATCTGGACGTGAACTACCTTGAAGGAACTGCCCCCGTCAGGCTTCTGTGGTCTTTCTACTTTCTCTTCATTTACTATCCCCTTCTGGCGGGCGGAATAGGTCTGAGACGTCGCGTTGGGTACAGCGTCGTCGCAGACCGGTATCTCTACGACCTAATTGTCGGGTTCTGGGGGGTCAAACAGAGAGTCCCATTGGAGCATGTTCTGATATGGGTCCTTCCCCGACCTGACGTCTCATTCGTCTTCGAGGCTGACGAGCGAAGGATTCTAGCGGACAGGCCAGAGCACTCAGCGGAATTCATTAGAAACGAGAAGAAGCTGTACAACCGACTGGCAGAGCAATTCCATCTAACGAGAATTAACACGTCAGAATCCATCCAATCGGTTTGGAAGCGCGTAGTCACAGAGATAGAAGCGTCAATGGAAAACCTTCCTGAGGAAGCAGAGAGACCGAGGAACTATCAACAATGAAAGCTATGGTCATCGGCCTCGACGCAGCATCTCCTTCTCTAATAGACAGATGGGCTGACCATCTACCGAATATCCGATCGCTGTGCAGCACTGGTGTTCACGGAGTACTAAATTCCATAGTCCCACCCTCTAGTGTGCCTGCGTGGCAGTGCTTCGCGACCGGCAAGAACCCGGCCAAGATCGGAGTCTGGGGATTCCTCTCAATCGGACCCGATAGAAAGCTAAGACATGCAAGGACGCCTCAAGACATCGGTTGCATCTGGGACATTTGTGGAAATGCGGGATTCAAGGTCGGAGTCTTCAACGTACCTGGAACGTTCCCGCCGTATCCTGTAAACGGATTCATGGTGTCCGGATTTCCAACACCTCCCGGAAAGCCATGGGCATATCCAAAGGAAGTGATGCGAAGACTGGACAAGGCGGTCGACGGCTACGAAGTCGACGTTCCCTTAACCAAGCCCTCAGAAATGAAGGGTGGAGAAGAAGCTTACCTCATACAAGTGGAACGCCTCCACACCAAAAGCGTCGACTCGGCCAAACTGCTATTGGAATGGTACAAGCCCGAGCTGTTCGTGATGACGCTTCAGGGAATCGACCTGGTGCAGCACGACTTCAGCCGGTACATGAACCAGCCCGGTTCTGAACACACCGACGTGGTCAGAGACTGGTACATCAAGGTAGACCAGGCGGTCGGAGAGCTGAGGCGACTGGCGACACAAGACACTACTTTCTTGATTCTCTCGGACCACGGATCGATCCCGATCAGTACATCATTCCATGTCAACGAATACCTCAGGTCCCAAGGGATACTGAGAACCAATCAGACAACAGAAAGAAGGAATCATGATTTGAACAGTAGCCTTCGAAAGCTGATCCTCAGAACACTTCCACCAAGCGCGATCAGTACTCTCTACCGGGTGGTGCCGGATTCGTGGTCGCACAGGCTCACAGTCTCGGCTCAGTTTGAGAGGATGCTTACACAGCTCGTCAGAAGCATAGACTGGAAGAACACAAAAGCGTTCTCGACTGGCGGCCCACAGGCAGCCATATTCATCAACTCCCGAGACTATGATGGCGGCTCTCTACAGGATCCGGGAAGAAGATCCGAACTGTTGCAGGATCTCCGTAACAAGTTTGGTAATCTCACTCATCCCAAGACAGGGGAAAGAATACGAGCCGTGTTTCACGTCAGAGAAGACACGTTCGAAGGTCCTTACCGATTGGAAGCTCCAGATCTTGCCGTCGAACTATTCTCACAAAGCGAGAAGATACACATCAATATCAAGTTCGGCTCTGGAGAC
>Ga0209268_1001370_pt1 | contig 11869 bp, 10 predicted proteins | sample GraSoiAngelo_143_FD_185900 | JGI IMG/M metagenome (GOLD analysis project Ga0209268, IMG submission 185900) | Grasslands soil microbial communities from the Angelo Coastal Reserve, California, USA - 14_1009_02_30cm (SPAdes) (version 2) | ecosystem: Environmental > Terrestrial > Soil > Grasslands ... | reverse complement strand
TGGCGGCGCGGGCGACGGGCTCGCCCAGCCGGGCGACCAGTTGCTTCAGGCTGGATGAAAGATCCTCCTGCGGCGCTTCGCGCCAGCGCGCCAGCGTCCCGGTGAGCATCAGGGCCCAGTCGGCTGCGCTCGAGACGAAGGAAGCGTCGTCCTTCGTCGAGCCCCAGCTGCCCGAGGAAAGCTTGTCTCGCAGCAAGGCGTCGGCGGTCTGCGCATCGGGGATGCGCAGCAGCGCCTCCGCCACGCACATCAGCGCCACGCCTTCGCGCGTCGAAAGCCCGTAGTGACGCAGGAAGGACTCGGCGCTGAGGGGCCCCGGGGGCGTTGCGCGCACGCGCTGCGCGAGGCGCAGGGCCAGCGAAGCGATCCGCCTGGAGGCGTCCCTGCCGGGCTGGAAGGCGAGCAGGCGCCTGACGGCTTGCGCCTCCGGCATGCGGTGATCGCGCCTCTGCTCGGGACCCATCTGAATATAATCCGCAGGAAATGCTACGCCGTGTATGGCCATCCCTCCTATTCTCTGGCGGCCGTCCGAACGCGCGATCGAGGAAGCGCAGATTACGCAATTCGCGCGCCAGATCGTGCGCAAGCGGCGCCTGGAGCTGAACAGCTACCCCGAGTTCTACCGCTGGACGGTCGACAACCCGGAGGAGTTCTGGTCCGACGTCTGGGACTTCTGCGGCGTCATCGCCTCGCGCCGGGGCTCGAGCGTGCTGGTGGACGGCGACAAGATGCCGGGGGCGCACTGGTTTCCCGAGGCGCGGCTCAATTTCGCCGAGAACCTGATGCGCCGCGGCGATCGTGGCGACGCCTTCGTGCTGTGGGACGAAAGGGGCTTCCGGCGCCGCGTCTCGTTCGCCGACCTCTATAGCGACGTATCGCGCGCGGTGCAGGCGCTGCAGGTGCTGGGACTGCGGGCGGGCGACCGCGCTGCGGCCTTCATCCCGAACATCCCGGAAGCCGGCATGCTGGCCCTCGCCGCCCTGTCGCAGGGCATCGTCTGGTCGTCGTGCTCGCCCGATTTCGGCGTCGACGGCGTCGTCGAGCGCTTTGGCCAGATCGAGCCGAAGGTGCTGTTCTGCGCCGACGGCTACCGCTACAACGGCCAGGAGCACGACACGCTCGAGCGGGTGCGCGAAATCGTCGAGCGCCTGCCGACGCTGAGAAAGGCGGTGGTGGTCCCCAGCCTGGACGAGCACGTCGACGTGTCGGACGTGCCGAAGGCGGTGAGGCTGGACGAATGGCTGCGGCGCTACACCGCCGGCGACATAGCGTTCGCGCAGCTGCCGTTCGACCACCCGGTGTACATCCTGTTCACCTCCGGCACCACCGGCAAGCCGAAGTGCATCGTGCACGGCGCTGGCGGCGCGCTGCTGCAGAACCTCAAGATGCACAAGCTGCAGTTCGACCTCCGGCCGGGCGACCGCTTCTTCTATTTCTGCACCACCAACTGGGTGGTGTGGAACCTGCTGTTCGCCGGGCTTTGCGCGGAGGCGAGCGTGATGCTCTACGACGGCTCGCCCTTCGCGCGCGACGGGAGGATTCTTTTCGATTGCGCGGACAAGGAGCGCTTCACGCACTTCGGCACTTCGGCGAAGTACATCGACGCCATCGCGAAGCGCGGCCTGCGCCCGCGCGACACGCACGACCTCGCCGCGCTGCGCATGATCCTGTCCACCGGCTCGCCGCTCGCGCCTGAGAGCTTCGACTACGTGTACGACGCGGTGAAGAGCGACGTCTGCCTGTCTTCGATCTCGGGGGGCACCGACATCATGGCCGCCTTCGCCGACGCCAATCCCATCCTGCCGGTGTACCGCGGCGAGCTGCAGTGCCGGTCATTAGGAATCGCCGTCGAGGTCTTCAATGAACAGGGACAATCCGTTACCAATGAAAAAGGCGAGCTGGTCTGCACCAGGCCGTTCCCGTCGATGCCGCTGGGCTTCTGGAACGACCGCGGCGACGAGCGCTACCACGCCGCCTACTTCGCCAGGTATCCCAACGTCTGGTGCCACGGCGACTGGAGCGAGCTGACCGAGCGCGGCACGATGATCATCTACGGGCGCTCCGATGCCACCCTCAATCCGGGCGGCGTGCGCATCGGCACCGCCGAGATCTACCGCGTGGTGGAGCGCATCGCCGAGGTCGAGGAGGCGGTGGCGATCGGGCAGATCTGGCAGTCCGACACGCGGGTGGTGCTGTTCGTGAAATTGCGGGACGGCCAGACGCTGGATGCGCGGCTCGAGGAGCGCATCCGTTCAGAAATACGCCGTCACGCTTCGCCGAGGCATGTGCCGGGAAAGATCGTTCAGGTGGCCGACATCCCGCGCACCAAGAATGGCAAGGTCGTGGAGCTCGCCGTGAAGGCGGTGGTGCACGGCATGCCGGTGGCCAACACCGACGCGCTCGCCAATCCAGAGGCCCTGGAGTATTTCAGGGACCTGCCAGAGCTCTCCGAGTGAGAGCCGTTATGACTGGATGTAGGCGCGCAGCGCCTGTGCTTCCTGCGCGGTCTCCTCGAGGCTGATCTTGACCAGGTCGCCGATCGACACCAGCCCCAGCAGCTTGCCCTCCTCGATCACCGGCAGGTGCCGGAAGCGCCGCTCGGTCATCAGCCCAAGCGCCTCGTCGACCGACATCGCCAGCCGTCCGATGACGATGCTGCAGGTCATCCTCGATTCGACCGCGAGGCGCTCGAGGTCGCGCTCGCCGTCGGCAAGCAGCCTGACTACGTCGCGCTCGGTGAAAATGCCGACCGGACAAGCCTCGGCGTCGGGGACCAGCACCGCGCCCACTTTCTGGGCGTGCATGGTGCGGATCGCGTCGGCCACGCTCGACTTGGCGGACACCGTGACCACGCGGCTGCCCTTGGCCGCCAGCACATCTTTCAGCTTCATCCCAGGATCTCCCCGATGTGGTTGCGCGTATCGAGATCGGCGACGAACTGCTTCAGGTCCGGGCCGAGCGCGTCGCGCGCCGACACCATGCCGAGCGGCTGGCCGTTCTCGACCACCGGCACGTGCCGGAACTCGCCTTCGTACATCAAGTGCAGCGCGTGCCCGAACGGCCGGTCGGGCGAGATGGTGCGCGGATTGAGCGTCATGACCTGGGAAAGGTGGGTCTTCGCCGGGTCGCGGCCCTCGGCGAGCACGCGGAACAGCGCGTCGCGCTCGGTGAAGATGCCGGCGAGCCGGCCGCTCTTCATGACCAGCAGCGCGCCGATGCGGTGGCGCTTCATCAGCTTCGCCGCCGCCGCGACGCTGGTTTCGGCGCGAGCGAAAATGGGCTTCTGCTCCCCGATGATGCTGCGGATCGGTCTTTCTTCCATGGCACGCCTCCACGCGCAAGCACTTTACTCTCGGTGAGGAGTATTGCACTGCAAATCTTTTTTTGCATCGCAAAAATATCGATTAAGATTTTCCCATGCGCCAGAAATATTTCTTTTCCCTGGGCGACGGAGGCTTCCACCGCATTGCCTACACCGAGTGGGGCGATCACGACAATCCGCACGTCGTGGTGTGCGTGCACGGTCTTGCGCGCAACAGCCGCGATTTCGACTTCCTAGCCGACGCGCTCGCCCCGGACTGCCGCGTGGTGTGCATGGATGTCGTCGGACGCGGCGACAGCGACTGGCTGGACAACAAGTCCGAGTACAGCTTTTCCACCTACCTGGCCGACGCGGCGGCGATGCTGGCGCGGGTGACGGCGCCCGCCGCCGGCACCTGGCTAGAACGGCTGCGCGGCGGCCCCCCGCCCCCCATGATCGACTGGGTCGGAACCTCCATGGGCGGACTGATCGGGATGTTTCTCGCCGCCAAGCGCAACGCGCCGATCCGGCGCCTGGTGCTGAACGACGTGGGCGCGTTCATACCCTGGGGCGCGCTCATTCGGATGAAGGGCTCGATCACGCGCGGCCTGCGCTTCTCCAATCTGGGGGAGGTCGAGGCGTACATCCGCAAGGTCTGCGCGTCGTTCGGAGCGCTCACCGACGAGCAGTGGAAGCAGCTCGCGGTCCACAGCGTGGCCCAGGAGGAGAAGGGGGATTACGTGCTGCGCTACGACCCGGCGATCGGCGAAGGCTACCACGGCAACATCGACAGCGAGATGCCGATCGGCCCCAACGTGCTGCGCGGCGTCGACCTCTGGAACATCTGGGGCAGGCTCAAGTGTCCCACGCTGGTGCTGCGCGGCGCCAAGTCCGAAGTGCTGCCCGCCAGCACCCTAAAGGAGATGCGCGAGCGCAGGCCCGATACGGTGTCGGTGGAGTTCGAGGGCGTCGGCCACGTGCCGGCGCTGATGAGCGAGGACCAGATCGCCCCGGTCAGGCAGTTCCTCCTCCAGCGATGAGCGCGGCGATCGCTTCAATGATGCGCGGCTGCTCGCCGATCGCCGGCTCGAGCGAGATCTCGACGCCGGGGTAGTCGCCGCGAACGGCCGCGACGAGCCGCGGCAGGTCTTCCTTCAGATGGCTGCCCTGCCCGAGGAATACGGGCACGACCCGAATCGCCTTGACGCTTTTGGCGAGCGCAGCCACGGCTTCCTCGAGCGACGGCCGCATGATCTCGAGATACGCAAGCCTGACCGCGCAATGCGGCGCAGCTCGGCCCACGATTTCGGCGATTCGTTGAAACGGCCGCGCCCATTCCGGGTCGCGCGAGCCGTGGGCGAAGAGAACGATGCCTTGCTTCAATGCAACGTCGCGCGGCGACCCTCGTAGATGCCCTGCAGGAGGCGCAGCGACCCGAGGCTGATCGCGCGGTGCGAAAGCGCATGGCCGAGGTCCTCGACGATGTCGAGCGTGACCGGAACATGGAGCCCGGCCAGGACCCGTGCCGCGCGCTCCGCGTACACGCGCGACACCACCGAGTCGAGCTCGCCGTGCACGAGGTGAATGCGCGACTGGATCGGCGTGCCGCGCGCGGGCAGGCGGGCGTAGCGCGCGGAGAACGCGACCACGGCGCCGGCGATTCCCGGGGCCTTCACCGCCTCGAGCGCCACTGTCCCGCCCTGCGAGAAGCCGATCAGCACGGTGCGGCTCGAGGGCACGCCGAAGTTGGTCTGCTCGTGGCGCACCAGGTCCTCGACGTCGGGCAGCACGGCGGCGACGCGCTCGCGATGGTTGTCGGCGTGCAGGCCGCGCGTCGGATACCAGTCCTGCGCCACCCCGCCGCGCGCCTCCGGGTTGAATCCGCTCGGCACCACCAGCGCCGCGCTCGGGAAGCGCGCCTGGAACTTGAACGCGATCGGGATCATCGACTGCGCGGTGGCGCCGCAGCCGTGGAGGAACACGAACAGGTGCTTGGCCGGGTGCTCTGGGGTGGGCGCGAAGCGGAAGACCCGGCCGGAGGACATTGGGAGAATTGTTACCTTGCCATGGCCGTTCTGTAAACTGATTCAGATCCCTTCTCAGGTGCCCCATGCAAACCAGCAGATTTCTAACGGCTTTCTGGGCGTTGGCCAAACCCTACTGGGTTTCCGAGCAGCGCGCCAAGGGGGTGACGCTGCTCGCCACGGTGATCGGCCTGTCGCTCGGCCTGGTCTGGATCAATGTGCAGATCAACCTGTGGAACAACGAGTTCTTCAACGCCATCCAGGACAAGCGGCTCGACGATTTCTACCGGCTGCTCGGCAAGTTCACGCTGCTCGCGTTCGCCGCCATCGGCCTGGCCGTGTACCGCCTCTACCTGCGCCAGATGCTGCAGATCGAATGGCGCAGCTGGCTGAACGAGCGCTATCTCGCCGATTGGCTGCGCGAGCGCGCCTACTACCGGCTGCAACTCCTCGATCACGGCACCGACAACCCGGACCAGCGCATCGCGGAAGACCTGAGGCTGTTCGTCGACTATACCCTGACCCTGGGGCTCGGCCTGCTCTCGGCCGTGGTAACACTGCTTTCGTTCATCGGCATCCTCTGGACGCTTTCCGGAACGCTGGAGCTGGCTGGCGTCTCGATCCCGGGCTACATGGTCTGGTTCGCGATCCTCTACGCCGGCGCGGGCAGCCTGCTCACCCACTGGATCGGCAAGCCGCTCATCGGCCTGCAATTCAACCAGCAGCGCTACGAGGCGGATTACCGCTTCTCGCTGGTGCGCCTGCGGGAGAACGCCGAAGGCGTCGCCCTCTATCGCGGCGAGAACGAGGAGCTGGGCAACTTCCGCAAGCGCTTCGCCAACGTGATCGCCAACTGGTGGGGAATCATGCGCAAGCAGAAGCAGCTGAACTTCTTCACCGTGTCGTACGCGCAGCTGGCGATCGTGTTCCCGTTCGTCGTCGCCGCGCCGCGCTATTTCTCGGGCGCGATCCAGCTAGGCGGGCTGATGCAGACTGCGTCGGCCTTCGGCCAGGTGCAGGAGTCGCTCTCCTGGTTCATCGACATCTACCCGAGCTTCGCCGAATGGAAGGCGACCGTCGACCGGCTGACCGGTTTTGCCGCGTCCCTGGAGAAGGCCCGCGAGAAGGCGCAGCGGATGCATGGCGAGCGCAACGAAGTGCCCGGTGAAGGATTGGCGATTGAAAATCTGGAGTTGGAGCTTCCCCAAGGCAGGCCGCTGCTCTCCTCGGCGACCATCGAGCTCAAGCCCGGCGAGCATGTCCTCGTGACCGGTCCCTCGGGAGCGGGGAAGTCGACCTTGTTCCGCGCGCTTGCCGGGATCTGGCCTTACTGGAAGGGCCGCATCAAGCTGCCGAAAGGCGCGCGGCTGCTGTTCCTGCCGCAGAAGCCCTACCTGCCGGTCGGCTCGCTGAAGCACGTGGTTTGCTACCCGGAGGACGCAAATCGCTTTTCAGACGAAGAAATTCGTGAATGCCTGAAAGCGGTCGGCCTGCAATCTCTCGCCTACGATCTCGAGCGCAGCGAGAACTGGGCGCAGGTCCTGTCGGGTGGCGAGCAGCAGCGGCTCGCCTTCGCGCGCGCTCTGCTCAACCGGCCCGACTGGCTGTTTCTCGACGAGGCGACGGCATCGCTGCCCGAGGAGGACCAGGCTGCGCTCTACCGGTTACTGCGCGAGCGCTTGCCCAACACGACGCTGGTTTCCATCGGCCACCGCGAGAGCCTGGCGCAGTATCACCAGAAGCACCTCGCCTGGCACGGCGACGCTCTACTTGCCGTTTAGCAACATATCAAGCCGCCGCGCGCCGCCGCGGCTCGCCCGGCTTGATGCCCAGCGCCTGGCGCAGGGACTGGCCGGTGTAGCTCGCCTTGTTCGCCGCGACCTGCTCCGGCGTCCCCTCGGCGACGAGGTGGCCGCCGCCGTCGCCGCCCTCGGGGCCTAGGTCGACGATCCAGTCGGCGGTCTTGATGACATCGACGTTGTGCTCGATCACCACCACCGAGTTGCCGGCGTCGCGCAGCCGATGTAGTACTTCGAGCAGCAGCTTGATGTCGTGGAAATGCAGGCCGGTGGTCGGCTCGTCGAGGATGTACAGCGTGCGCCCGGTGTCGCGCTTCGAGAGCTCGAGCGACAGCTTCACGCGCTGCGCCTCGCCGCCCGAGAGCGTGGTCGCCGACTGGCCCAGCCGCACATAGCCCAACCCGACGTCGATCAGCGTCTGCAGCTTTCTGGCAATCGCCGGGACCGCGGAGAAGAAGCCGGCGGCCTCGCTCACCGTCATCTCCAGGACTTCGTGGATGTTGCGGCCCTTGTAGCGCACCTCCAGCGTCTCGCGGTTGTAGCGCTTGCCGTGGCACACGTCGCAGGCGACGTAGATGTCGGGCAGGAAGTGCATCTCGACCTTGGTGACGCCATCGCCCTGGCAGGCCTCGCAGCGGCCGCCCTTCACGTTGAACGAGAAGCGCCCGGCGTCGTAGCCTCGCGAGCGTGCCTCAGGCACGCTCGCGAACAATTCGCGCATGGGCGTGAACAATCCCGTATAGGTTGCAGGGTTGGAGCGCGAGCGTGCTTCAGGCACGCTCGCGAACAATTCCCGCATCGGCGTGAACAATCCCGTATAGGTTGCAGGGTTGGAGCGCGGCGTGCGGCCGATCGGGCTCTGGTCGACGCTGATCACCTTGTCGAGGTGCTCCAGGCCGGCGATCGAAGCGTGCGGCGCCGGCTCGGCGGCGCTGCCGTAGAGGCTGCGCGCGACCGCCGCATAGAGCGTGTCGTTGATGAGGGTGGATTTGCCCGAGCCCGAAACACCGGTCACGCACACCAGCAGCCCGAGCGGCAGCGCGAGATCGATGCCCTTCAGGTTGTTGCCGGTCGCGCCGCGCACCACCAGGCGATTGGAGTTCGGCCGGTTGCGCAGCCGCGGCACCTCGATGGTCAGCGCGCCGGCCAGATAGCGCCCGGTGAGCGACTGGGGATTTGAAATGATTTCCGCAGGCGGGCCCTCCGCGACGATGTGCCCGCCGGCCTCGCCCGCGCCCGGCCCCATGTCGACGACGTGGTCGGCGGCGCGGATCGCTTCGGCGTCGTGCTCGACCACGATCACCGAGTTGCCGAGGTCGCGCAGGCGCTTCAGCGTCTCGATCAGGCGCGCATTGTCGCGCTGGTGCAGGCCGATCGAGGGCTCGTCGAGCACGTACATGACCCCGGTGAGGCCGGAGCCGATCTGGCTCGCGAGCCGTATGCGCTGCCCCTCGCCTCCCGACAGCGTCTCGGCCGAGCGCTCGAGCGCCAGGTAATCGAGCCCGACGTTCACCAGGAACTCGAGGCGGTTGGCGATCTCGCGCACGATGCGCTCGGCGACCTGCCCGCGCGCGCCTTCGAGCTGCAGGTTCTTGTAAAAGTCGAGGGTTTTCCGCAGAGGCCAGCGCGACACCTCGAACAGAGTCTTGTCCAGAATCCTGACATGCCGGGCTTCGCGCCGCAGCCGCGTGCCGCCGCACTCGGGGCAGGCGCGCGTGTTGAGGTGCTTGGCCAGCTCCTCGCGCACGACGCTCGAGTCGGTTTCGCGGTAGCGGCGCTCGAGGCTGGGAATCACGCCTTCGAAGGCGTGCTCCCTGACGGTGCTGCGGCCGCGCTCGCTCAGATAGGTGAAGGCGATCTTCTCCCGCCCGGAGCCGGAGAGGATCAGCTCCTGCACTTTTTCGTCCAGCAGCTCCCAGGGCTGCTCGATGTCGAAGCGGTAGTGCCCGGCGAGCGACTGCAGCATCGAGTAATAGAAATGGTTCCTGCGGTCCCAGCCGCGGATCGCGCCGCTCGCCAGCGACAGGTTCGGATGCGCGACGACGCGCTTCGGGTCGAAGAACTCGATCGCGCCCAGGCCGTCGCAGCGCGGGCAGGCGCCCATCGGGTTGTTGAACGAGAACAGGCGCGGCTCGAGCTCGGGCAGCGCGTAATCGCACCGCGGGCACGAGAATTTGGCGGAGAACAGATGTTCCTTTCCGCTGTCGGTCTCGACGACGAGAGCGCGCCCGTCGGCGTGGCGCAGCGCGGTCTCGAAGGATTCGGCGAGGCGCTGCTTGGCGTCGGCGCGCACGCGAAGCCGATCGATCACCACGTCGACCGAGTGCTTCACGTTCTTCGACAGGCGCGGCGCGGCGTCGAGCTCGTGCACTTTTCCGTCGACGCGCACGCGCGTGAAGCCCTGCGCGCGCAGCTCGTCGAGCAGCTCGGCCTGCTCGCCCTTGCGCCGCGCGATCACCGGCGCGAGGATCATGAGCCTGGTGTCCTCGGGCAGCGCGAGCGCCTGGTCCACCATCTGCGCCACGGTCTGCGCCTGCAGCGCCAGGTTGTGCTCCGGGCAGTAAGGCGTGCCGACGCGCGCGTACAGCAGCCGCAGGTAGTCGTGGATCTCGGTCACGGTGCCGACGGTGGAGCGCGGGTTATGGCTCGCCGCCTTCTGCTCGATGGCGATGGCGGGCGACAGGCCCTCGATCAGGTCGACGTCGGGCTTTTCCATCAGCTGCAGGAACTGGCGCGCGTACGCCGACAGCGACTCGACGTAGCGCCGCTGCCCTTCCGCGTACAGCGTGTCGAAAGCGAGCGAGCTCTTGCCAGAGCCCGACAGGCCGGTAATGACCACGAGCCGGTTGCGCGGCAGCTCGAGGCTGAGATTCTTCAGATTGTGCGTGCGCGCTCCGCGGATGCGGATGCCGTCCATCGGGGGAGCCGGAAAGTAAACTTGCTACTATACCGCGTTTCGCATTCCCGCCGATACTTCCCCATGCTCCCCGAACGCATGAGCCGCGCAGAACTGCGCGCCGGCGCGAGCCTCGCCGGCGTCTACGGCCTGCGCATGCTCGGCTTGTTCTCCATCCTCCCGGTGTTTGCCGTGCACGCGGCGAAGCTGAAGGGCGCCGACCTTGCGCTGGTCGGCATCGCGCTCGGGGTGTATGGACTGTCGCAGGGAATTCTGCAGATTCCCTTCGGCCTGGCCTCGGATCGATGGGGAAGAAAGCCGGCCATCTACACCGGTCTGGTCATCTTTGCCGCGGGCAGCTTCCTGGGCGTTGCGGCGCACGACATCTGGACCGCCATCGCGGCGCGCACCCTGCAGGGCGCCGGTGCGATCAACTCGGTGGCCATGGCGCTTGCTGCAGACCTGACGCGCGAGCAGCACCGGACCAAGATCATGGCGATGATCGGCGCCACGATCGGATCGATGTTCGCTCTCTCGCTGGTCGGCGCGCCGCTGCTGTACCGCGCCGTCGGCATGGATGGCATCTTCGCGCTCACCGGGTTGCTGTCGCTTGCGGCGATCTGGGTCGTCAAGTTCCAGGTTCCAGACCCGCCCGCCATGCCGGGGAAAAAGCCGCATGAAGAAGGCGGCGGGCGGCTTTTCGACCCGGAGCTGCTGCGGTTGAACGCCGGCATCTTCGTTCTGCACGTCGTTCTCTACGCGATGTTCGTCGTGGTGCCGCCGCTCGTCGTGCATGCCGGGCTCGAGCTGCCGGAGCACTGGAAGCTTTACTTGCCGGTGCTGCTCGTTTCTTTCGCTCTCATGGTCCCGCCTGTCCTCTACGCCGACCGGCGCAACCGGCCGAAGCCGGTCCTGCTCGGCGGCGTCGCGCTGCTGCTCGCGGTCGAGGCGGCGCTCGCCGCGACGAAAGCGGGCAGCCTCGCGGCGCTCGCCGCGCTGATGCTCGCTTTTTTCGTCGCCTTCAACCTGCTCGAGGCAATGCTGCCCGCGCTCGTCTCGCGCCTCGCGCCTTCACGCGGCCGCGGCGTCGCGATCGGCGTGTACAACACGACCCAGACGCTGGGGGTCTTCTTCGGCGGATTGTTCGGCGGCTGGATCGGCAGGGATTACGGCGCGGCCGGGGTGTTCTGGGCCTGCGCGGCGCTGTGCGCCGTCTGGCTGGCGGTGGCGGCGGGGATGAAGCCGCTGCAACCCGCGGTCAACGAGCTTTCGAGTTTGACGTTGTCGATAGCGTCCGGTGTTAATGTGGAAGACCTGGACGAGGACTGATCACGGGGGAGGTGTGACATGGCATCGGTGAACAAGGTCATCATCGTCGGCAACCTGGGCGCCGACCCGGAGACCCGCTACACGCCGAGCGGCGACGCGGTGACGAACATCCGCGTGGCGACGACCGACCGCTGGAAGGACAAGGCGAGCGGCGAGATGAAGGAGGCGACCGAGTGGCACCGCATCGCCTTTTTCGGGCGCCTGGCGGAGGTCGCGGGCGAGTACCTGAAGAAGGGCTCCCAGGTCTACGTCGAGGGAAGCCTGCGCACGCGCAAGTGGCAGGACAAGGAGGGGCAGGACCGCTACTCGACCGAGATCCGCGGCGACGTCATGCAGATGCTGGGCTCGCGCGCCGGCTCCGGCGAGCCGCGCGAGCCGCGCGAGCCGGCGGGGCAGCGCGCCGAGGCCAAGGCCGCCGAGGGCAAGGCCGGCGAGGGCAAGGCCGCCGAGGCCAAGCCCGCCGCCAAGAAGCCGGCGGGCAAGTTCGACGACATGGAAGACGATATTCCGTTCTGACGGT
>Ga0209268_1001369_pt1 | contig 11872 bp, 13 predicted proteins | sample GraSoiAngelo_143_FD_185900 | JGI IMG/M metagenome (GOLD analysis project Ga0209268, IMG submission 185900) | Grasslands soil microbial communities from the Angelo Coastal Reserve, California, USA - 14_1009_02_30cm (SPAdes) (version 2) | ecosystem: Environmental > Terrestrial > Soil > Grasslands ... | reverse complement strand
CGACGCCGACTCCGAGACCAACGCCCACGATCAGCTCGATGACTCGACGCAGCCGCTGACCGAGCGTGATGCCGAGGCACACGACGGCAGCCACCGGCGCGAAGAACGGAGCACGGTGGTCGACGATATGCACGGCGACCAGCCAGGAGAGCCCCGCCGCGAGCGCCGCCTGCACGATCGCCACGGCGGTGTTTCGCCACCGCGTCAGCCGACGCGTGAGTTCCTCGCCAAGGCGTGACCGTATCTCCAGCATGGCGCCCACGGCGTTTCTGAAGGGTCGGACACCGCCGCGATTCACGACTAACCAGCTCCTCGAAGCGTGATGGTCTCGTCGCCGACCCGAAGGGCGGCATCCCAGGTGACGTCGATCGCGTCCTTCACGCTCTGATGCGCGGGGCAGCCCTGGGGATGAAGCTGGAGGGCACGCTCGGTTGCCTCGCGCGCCTCCGGAGGCACAGCAAGATCGTAGTGGACGTGAATCGATTTGATGCGGATCGTGTTGCCGATGCCCGAGATGCGACCGTCGACAGTGGCCTTGAAGGAATCGCGATCAAACGCGATCTTGCGCCCTGCCAGGGCGCCACGCAGCGTGCCGTACATTCAGCCCGCGACCGCGGCCACAATGTGGTCGAGCGTCGAGGCCACTGGCGGTCCTTCCTTGGCGCCGTAATACTGACGAAGCGCTCCCTGGACACCGTAGACGACGGGTTCCGTAACTTCGCCGAGATAGGCGTGGCGGTAGCCGTCGCGGTACTCGAGGCGGGCATGCGAAATGTACTCGAATTCATCAGCCATGGCACGTCTCCCTTTCAGGTTCGGCTCCGACTCATGGGTCATTTCTCTGCGTTTTCGACGTTCGACAGAAGAAAGCCGAGTCCCTCCGCCATCGTCAGGTGTGCCAGAACCGCGTCACGGAGTTTCGGATACGGCAGACCGGCCAGCATCGCCACTTGCACCGCGCTCACGACCTCACCGGCCTCGCGACCGATCATGGTGAAACCGCGGATGCGGTCGTCGCTCGCGCCGACCAGCACCTTCATGAAGCCGGGTCCTTCGCCGCTGGCCTGCACGCGCAGCACCGCATTCATCGGAAGCTTCGCCACGCGTGCGGTCACGCCCTGGCGACGGAGGTCGCCCTCGTGCAGTCCGACATGGGCCAGCGGTGGGTCGGTGAAGACGCAATACGGGATCAGCCGATCGCGCGTGCTTCGCTTTCCGCCGGCGAGATTGTCCATGATGATCCGGAAGTCGTCGACGGATGCGTGCGTGAAGTGTGGGCTCCCAGCGCATTCTCCGATGGCCCACACGTCCGGGGCACTCGTCTCCAGCCGCTCATTGACGCGAACGTAGCCACGAGCGTCTAACTCAACCCCGGCTTCCTCCAGGCCGATCCCGGCGGTGTTTGGCGTCCGCCCTGCCGCGACGAGGATGTCGCTGCCCTCGATCCGTTGCTCCCCCGCGGCCGTGCGCACAGTGACCGTCACGTCCTTGCCGGATCGCCCATGCACATGGAGGGTCTGGGCCGCCACGAGACATTCGACCCCTTCGGCGCTGAGAATTCGCTGCATCTCCTCCGAAACGTCGTGATCCTCTCGGCTGAGAAGCTGCGACCCGTGCTCGATGATCGTCACGCGGCTTCCGAAGCGACGGTACGCTTGGCCGAATTCGAGACCGACATAGCCGCCTCCGAGCACGATCAGGTGGGGCGGGACGTGGTCGAGCTCCAGCGCTTCGATGTTGGTAAGCGGGCTCGCGGCCTGAAGTCCAGGAACATCGGGGACCGTCGCGTGTGTGCCGACATTGAGGAAGACCTGGTCGGCCGTCAGCATGCGCGTCCCGCCGTCATTGAGGCGCACCGCGAGCGTTTTCGGCGCCACGAAATGCCCCGCCCCCATGATCAGCTCGGCACCGCTGTCCTTGTAGTTCCGCAGGTGCGCGGCAATCTGGCGGTCGACCATGTCGCGCTTGCGCTGGCGAACCTTCACCATGTCGATCGTCACGCGACCGGTCTTCGTGCCGAACTCCGCGGCGTGCCGCGCCACGTGCGCGACGCCCGCGCTCCAGATCTCGTTCTTGCTGGGCATGCAGTTGACGTTCGGACAGGAGCCGCCGATCCAGTGTCGCTCCACGACGGCAGTGCGCCGTCCTGAATGCGCCAGGTGCCAGGCGAGCAGCTTGCCGCCCTGGCCACTGCCGAGGATGAGCGCTTCGAACTGTGCCTGCGCAGCCATGCCTTCCTCCAAGTTAGAAGATGCTTCCTATCAACGGTAACGAGCAGCCGTCACCTTACGGATGCGGACAGCTACGGCCGTGTTTCAGAGCTCGCTCATCGCGGGTACTCCTCTCGAGCCGACTCCCTCGACGGGAACGCCGCCGCTCGTCGCGAACATCGAGAGACGTCCGCGGAGGAAGAGCCGGGCGCGGTGCGCGCGGGTTTTCGCTGTCCCAACCGGGATCCCTAGAGCGTCAGCGACCTCGGCTATCGACAACCCTTCGACGTCGCGCAGGACGATGGCGGCCCGATAGTAAGGCGGTAGCTCTTCGAGCGCCGAGGCCAGGGCATCCCGCAGCTCCCTCTGCATCGCCGGGTCGTAGAGCCTCGTCGACCAGTCGGTGATGGGATCCGCATGATGGCCATCCTCGTGGAAGTGGGGAAGGACTTCGTCGAGCGTGATCTCGTTGCGTCGGTGTGCGCCGCGGCGGCGCTTCTGGTAAGCGGCGTTCGCCGTGATTCGGTAGATCCACGAACGGAATGACGACTCCCCCCGGAATGTGTCGATCTTTCTGATCACGTTCCAGAACGCGTCCTGGACGGCTTCTTCGGCATCTTCCTGGTTGCCCGTGATCCCGATCGCCAGGCGATACGCGCGGCCGCCGAACGTGGCGACGAGACACTCGGCGGCGGTCGCCTCGCCCTGACGCAATGCTTCGACGAGCCCCCAGTCACGGTCGGCTGTCGCCGGTACAACCTCGGCGTCTTTGACTTCCATCGCGCGCCTCCCGCAGAGTCCTCGCTGAGCCTTCAGCAGATCGGCCACTGCACGAGGGGCAAGCCTCGTGCCTAACCGGATCCGGACCGGCAGCCATGCGGAAACGTTAGATTCTTGTCTGGCTGGGAACTGCGTCGAGAGATCCGCCTACGGTATTTCGTAAGCCCGTAGGGGATCGATCTGGGGGCTTACGAGTGTTCGTGACGACTGGGGTATCTAGGTCTCGTCGCCGAGCCGTTTGAATGTGATGCCCAGTGTCTCCTCTCCGTACCTCATCTCACTGCCTCCCGCGGTCCGTCGTCTAAAACTTGTACGTCAGCCAGGCGGTCGAATAATCGACGTCGTGGGCTGGCCCGGTGTCTTTCAGGAACGAGCCCGAGTAGAAGTGTGCGTAGTTCACGGTCAGGGACGGATGCCGGTCCACACGCCACTCCATCTGGACCTCGGCCTGCTGCCCAACGAACCGGGCGTGGGTCCGTGAGGTACGACGGCGGCGCGGGGGGACACGCCGCCTCGCCGTCCCGGGACATCGTCGCCACGCCGAGCGTGGTCACGATGAGCGCCGCCGTGCTCCAGCAGGTCAGAAGGCGAAGCACCCGCACTCGAAGCCCCACGCGGGTCGCGCCCCCCCCACGAGGACCGGCGTCTTGCGCGCTCGCCGTGGGTCCTGGCCGCGGCGTTCGGCGCGGTCGCGTTCGCCCGCGCGTAGCCGCCGTATCGGCCGACGGGCGACCAGCCCGGCTGTTCGTACCGCGACGGCACGACCCACACCTACTCGATGCGGGTGAAGGTGAAGCTGCCCACCGGCTGGTGAGTGAACCAGGCAGAGCCGGAGAGCGAATAGATCGGACGGTGTTGAGGTTCTGGGGCGTTGTCAAGCGTAAAGCCACCATCTTGCTCCGTACCGGCGTCATAGGGGTAGAGCATCACCACTTTGCTTTTAACCCAGTTGCCTTGCTCGTCCAGCAGCGACAGCCCAGAAACCCCGGTAAACCAATCGGGCGTCGGGGCAAGCATCGTAACCAGAGTGACCAGGGGGAAATCTTTGCTGACCTGGAAGGCGGCAATGGTGTCGGACCCGGGCGAGGCAATACCGGCTGGTCTCGACAACACGGCCAAAGCAAGGCCATTGCTGATGTCGGCGTTTATTTCACGGGCCAACCCGTCAATGATCCCGTTTTCGGCCATCAATTCCATCCCCGGAGAAGCCAGTTGGCCGACCTTCCAATATCGCGCTCGAGCGCCGTGAACGGCGCCGATGAGCGGGGAGAAGCGTGCGCGTGCGGGAAAATCCGGATGAGGGTGGGTTTGGTTGCTCCAGGTGGCGGTGAAGGTGATGCTATACGTGGCGGTTTCGGTGTCGGCCAAAGCAACATGCGGCAGCAAAAGCGCTATCAGCACGAGACCACATGCTAGCCGTCCGAACCCCCAATCCTTGTAGAACATTCGCGTACTGTTCTTCGTCGTAATCGTCTTCATGGTATGAGCTCCTCCGATTCGTTCCGTCACAATCGGCTTATCGCCCGAATCAGGTGGTAGTCGAGGCCGCCTTTGAGGAGGCGGAGCTTGGTCTTGGTGCCCTCCTTTCTGGCCTTACGACGACGCGCCTCGAGTTCCGGTTCCCGCCACAGGCGCCCGGACACGCGCTTCGCGGGCAGCCGCCAATCTCAAATCGCGGTCATGCCGGCATCGACCGGGAGGTCTACGCCTGCGATGAAGCTTGCTTCGTCAGACGCAAGGAACAAGGCGGTCGACGCGATCTCCTCCGGGCGGCCGAGCCGCCCAAACGGAACCGCCGCGGCGAACTGGGCTCGGGCCTGGTCGGCCCCTTCCTTGGTCGGCGCCTGCTGGTCGAAGATCGGCGTGTCGATCGGACCTGGGCTGATCGCATTGACGCGGATGCGGCGGTCCTTCAACTCGGCCGTCCAGGTGCGAACGAAGGAGCGGACTGCCGCCTTAGTGGCGCTGTAGGCGGTGAAGCCGGGGATGCCCTTGTTCTCGGCGATCGATGTGATCACGATGATCGCCCCGCCGTCATTCAGAAGCGGCAGGGCCTTCTTGACCGTGAAGGCCAGGCCGCGCGTGTTGATCGCAAAGACCTTGTCGAAGCTTTCCTCCGTCGTCTCGGCGAGCGGCTGAGGATCGACGATGCCCGCCCCGGCGAACAGGATGTCGATCTTGCCCTTCTCGCTGGCGAGCTTGTCGTAGAGCCGGTCGAGATCGGCGAGGTTGGACACGTCAGCCTGTACTGCGGTGACGCTGTGGCCGATCAGCGATACCGCCTTGTCCAGTTCCGTCTGGCGGCGCCCGGTGATGTAGACGAACGCGCCTTCTTCGACGAAGCGCTTGGCGGTGGCGAGGCCTATACCGCTACTGCCGCCCGTGACGACAGCGACTTTTCCTTGGAACTTCGGCATTGAAATCCTCCTTCAAGATGGGAACGCGCGTGGGCCTCTCGATTGGGCAATCCCGCCTCGATAAGCTCTCTCCTATCCTTTGCTGCGTTCCAAGCCTTCCTCTCGCGCTGAGTCATCGGCGTGCCTACGACCTTGTTCTGTAGTCTCGACATCGTTGCTTTCCCAATCGCTGGAGTCAGGCGCGGCGCACCCGAGCTGCCTGACGTCCATCGGCTCCTAATTGGCTACTGCAGCATGCGCAAGGCTTGTGCCTAACCGGAGCGGACGGTGAACCGTGCAGAACATTTGGGTTTCTGGCTGGTAGGAAGCTGCGCCCGGAAATCAGCCTACGGTATTTCGTAAGCGCTGGAGCCGTGGGCGGGGCCCGGTCTGCGCTTTTACGACCGTTCGTAATGACTGGACTAGCTACGTCTCGTGGCGCGTCCGCTTAAATGTGATCCCGAGCTTCTCCATGCGGCTGCGAAGAGTATTCGGATGGAGCTTGAGAATCCGGGCAGCGCCCTTGGGACCATGTATCACGCCCGCCGTGGAGTCAAGCGCGGCCACGATGTGCCGGCGCTCCATCTCCTCCAAGGGCGCGATGTCGTCCGGCGCCGCAGCGCGAACTCCAGCCGGCTCGTTCGGGGGCGCAGCCTCTGCGCTGCCGGATCGCGCAACCGGTTCACTGGCGCGACTCGTGGCGGCCGACAGGGGGAACAGATCTGGATCGATTTCCAGGACAGGTCCCTCGCAGAGCACAACCGCACGTTCAATCACGTTCTGGAGCTCGCGCACGTTTCCCGGCCACTCGTAGGCACAGAGATGCTGCATCGTCTCCGGCGCCACGGCACTGATCTGCTTCCCGAGGCTCCTGGAGAAGCGCGAAAGGAAAAACATGACCAGTTGCGGGATGTCGGCACGACGCTCGCGCAGCGGCGGGATCGCGATCGGAAACACGTTCAACCGGTAGAAGAGGTCGGGACGGAAGCGCCCCGTCCGCACCGCTTCCTGGAGATCGCGATTCGTCGCGGCGATCACCCGCACGTCTACCCGAAGCGTCCGGCTCGACCCTACAGGTTCGAACTCCTGCTCCTGCAGAACACGAAGAAGCTTCACCTGCGTCTCGAGGGGCAGCTCGCCGATCTCGTCGAGGAAGATCGTGCCGCCATCGGCGAGCTCGAAGCGGCCGACGCGGCGCTCCAGGGCACCGGTGAAGGCACCCTTCACATGTCCGAACAACTCGCTCTCGACCAGACCCGCGGAGATTGCACTGCAGTTCATCTTCACCAGCGGACGGTCGCGGCGGGCGCTGCGGTTGTGGATCGCGCGGGCGATCAGCTCTTTGCCGGTCCCGGTCTCGCCAAGGATGAGCACGCTGGTATTGCCCGGCGCTACCTGATCGACTTTGTGCAACGCGGCGCCCAGGGTCGGGCTCGAACCGACGAGCTCCTCGAATGGATGCTCGCGGCGAATCTCTTCCTGCAGATAGACGTTCTCACGCACGAGTCGGTCGCGCAGATCGCGCACTTCTTCGTACGCCAGGCAGTGGTCCAGGGCGACGGCCACGGCGCTCCCCACTTGATCGAGGAGGTCGCGTCGAAGCTCATGGAAGGCCGCTTCTCTTGCCGCCATGAAGAAAAGGACCCCAAGGGAGCGCTCGCCGCTCAGCAGTGGGATTGCGCACACGGACTGCATGCCCTCCCGCTGCATCACGGCGAAGGTGACGGGGAACCGCTCACGCAGGTCCTCCCGCGATGACGCGATGAGCCACTGACGTGTTTCCTCGGTCCAGCGGCAGGCTGTCCCCGCCGATGGCAGCTCCTCTACCTGAACCGGGGTCGACTTCGCATTCCTTGTTGCCAGCACGTACGCCCTGAGCTTGTCGCCAGCGACGGGAAGCTCGATCCCGAAGCGATCAGACGGCAGGACGTCTCGCAGGCATTGTGCCAATGTTGCGAAAAGTTCGTCTCGGTGCAGGTGGCGCGCCACCGTCCGGTTGATTTCGAGGAGCGCCGCCTGCTCGTCCCGCAGCCTGCCGAGTTCCTCGTAGGCCGCGCAGTGGTCAACGGCCACCGCGATCGAGGCCGCGATTTCCTCGAGCAGAATCGGCGGGACTCCGGACCAGGCATCCGCCTGCTCAGCCATAAGGCTGAGCGCGCCCACGCAGCGCGTCTCGGTCAGGAGTGGGACGACGGCGACCGACTCCATGCCCCACCGCTGCAACCTCTCATAGCTGACCGGGAAGCGCTCACGAACGTGCTCTGCGCGGTCCAAAACGAACGGGCGCCCGCGCTCGACCACCCAGCCCGGGATCGAGCCAGCGCGAGCAATCGTCTGGCCCTGGTAGAACTCGACGCCCAACTTGCCGTAGGCGGCGTAGACCGTAAATGTCGACGGGTCCGTACCCGACAGCAGGAGGATCACGCGGCTCACCGGGACGACTTGCTGGAGCACTTGCGCGATCGCCGTGAACAGCGCCTTGCGGTCGAGATGACCCGCGACGGCGCGATGAATCTCGACGAGCGCCGCCAGCTGCTCGCGGGCGAGCCTCAGGTCCAGCGTCCGCTGGAGTCGCGGCTGAAACTCGTCCGCGGCCTGCTGGAAGCGCCTCCGTCAGGAGGGACAGGCTGAGGCGGGCCAACACTCGAGTGCGTCGAGAAATCACCAAGCATGCCGCCTGTACCTATCGACGAGCCCCTTGGGTACCGTCGCGGGCGTCGGGTTAGCTGAAACGAGGCCGTTGGCACGGCACCTATACCGCATGGACATGCCATAGTCAATTCGCCACCGCCGAATCACTCACCGCAACCCAAAGACCAAAGCGTGCGTTACGGCGGTCCGTACTCATCGACGCCCTGGGACCGCCCGCGCCGCGTGATCGCCAAGGTCGAGCATCACCTCGGTGAACTGTTTCCCCGAGTAGGCTTCATCGTCACCACGCTGGGGACGAACCGAGCAGTCGTCCGCTTCTACAACCAACGCGGGACGGCCGAGCAGTGGATCAAGGAGGGCAAGACCGCCACCCACTGGACCCGCCTCTCCTGTCACCGGTTCCGGGCCAATGAGGTGCGGTTGCTCCTCTGGGTGATCGCCCACAACCTCGGCAATCTCCTGCGCCGGCTCGTTCTCCCCGTGGCCATCCAGAACTGGTCCCTGACGAGTCTCCAGCAGCCGCTCTTCAAAACCGGCGGGCGCCTCATCCGACATGCCCGGTACTTCATCCTCCAGCTAGCCGAGAGCCACTTGACGCCGACGCTCTTTCGGCAGATTCTCGGGCGCATCGAGCGGCTGGCGTGGCATCCGACGTGATCGAGAGCCCCACCCGGGAGCGGAGGCGATGAGGAGCGGGAGTCGAAGCAGCAGAGGTGTCTCGGAACAGCGCCGTCGGAGGGGACCAAACTCCCAAGCGCGAGGCCGTGGACGGTCCATGCGTCGCGCGCATGACTTCCCTCAACCTGCTGGAAAGGACGAACGAGCTGAGCGACGGGGTGATCCGCCCGTTCAACGCCACGAGGGAGGGGAGACGTGGGTCCATATCGGAAATCCCGGTTACATCCTCGTACGGGGCCGAGAAGAATGCGTAACGGCGATGAGCCCGAGCGCCGACTGCTCGACGTGCGGCCCCACCCCGGTCAGGGAGGCGACTTCCTGAATTGGCGCGACGGCCGCTTTCTCATGTATGAGCTGCTGGATTCGCTGAAGACCCGCCTCGCGCTTCCTCCGATCGAGTTCGATCGCCTGCTCCCGGAAGAGCGCGTCGATGTCGCCATAGCTCCCGGAGATGCAGGTGCCGCCAGCGTATTTAGCCGTGGTGGTTGGCCGGTTCTCGCCGGTGGTGGAGATTTGTGCAGTGGTGGAGGAAGCAGCGTAGAATGCGCCGCACCGTGAGGCTGTCAGCGGCGCTGATCGGGCTGCTCGGCCTGAGTCCTGACAGCTACGACCCCGGTGACCTGAAGCGCCGGTCTGCGCCGGGATCCGGGAAAAGCGACGAGCGTCAACGAGGAGGCCGCCGATGCAGACGAGAACCCTATTCAGAGTCGTAGCGATCGCACTGACCGGCGCAGCCATGATCGGCCAACCTCGCGCGTCGGCCGACAAGGTCAACGTCGAGGAGTTCTACGGAACCGGGCTCAGGGCATCCACCGTAACCGGTGTCAGCGAGACGGTCTCGGACTGTGGCGACGGCAACAACGCCACGAACATCTCCCATCAAACGAGGACCGGCGTCGTCACTTACACCGGCCCGATACAGGGAACCGGCATCATGCATGGAACCGGCGAGGCCGTGAGCAACGGGCTCTCGGACAATTGCCAAGGACAGACTCACAACGGCTTCCGCGTTATCGATACGTTCGAGACTCTCACGGTTGCCGGCAGGACCGGCGGCGCCGTGGTCGAGATCGTGGGCAGAGGAACGAGTCCGGGGGCCGGCGTGGTGCTGAATGAATCACGACTCCGGATCCTGTGCAGTACTGGCGAGTTGCGAGGCATTCACGCCGAAGGGACCGTCGTTGGCTCTGCCAGTTCTACCGGTGCTGCCAGCGCCTTCCAAGTGTGGGTCCACTTCGGCCACAACCACGACGTCGGCTTCGACTTCATGTGTCGGGATCTGGATCGGTAGTCGCTCGGGGGAGGAAACCTTGAACTACCGCAGCGGAATCGGAATCATTGTCCCGATCCTCGTGACAGCGGGCTTGGTAACGGCTGCGCCGTCGAGAGCCGCTGACGGCTCCAGTTGAGGTGCCCTCTGCCTCGTACGGGACGGGTCGCGGCCTCGAGCGCATGGTGACGTTAGCCTCGCCGGGTATCCACCACTACGCGTTCTGTGGCTCCATCCCGGCTCATTTCCGGATCCGCCGCCGTGACGCCCGCGTGCCTGAAATTCGCTGTCGCGAATCCATCCGTTGGATCCAGTTGTCGGTAGCGGGTCGGACAAGATGGGCAGCGGCGGGCGGCGCGGGCGCGATCACGAAGACCCCATGGCCACGGAACCAGGACGATGCCGCTGGCGGACTCCTTGAGAGCACGCCCGAGCGCCGGGTCTTGCACCATCTGGCCACGGCTCGCATGCGGCCCGCGCGCCGAGCGCTGAATCGCATTCCCGTTCACAGAGGGCCGTGCGGCGCTCAATAGGTCCGCGCACTTAGGGGCCATCCGGCCCGCTCCTTTATCTTGCCGTGCACTCACCCCCTCGCCCTTCGCTCCCGACGTCTCCCGCACCGCCTGCTGCCCGTTGGCCCCGAACGCCGCCGGCTGAAAGAACCCCTTCTCAACGGGGCATAATAGCCGGGGTATACAACCCCGACGAGGTGAGGGCGATGGAGTTTCGCCGAATCACGGTAGATCCCCGGCAGATGGGTGGCGTCCCGTGCTTGCGCCGGCTGCGCATTCCGGTGGCCACGGTCGTCGGCATGGTCGCGGACGGAATGAGTGAGGAGGATATCCTGCAGGCGTATCCCGACCTCGAGCTCGAGGACATTCGGGAAGCGCTGCGGTATGCGGCGGCCGCGGTCCAAGAGCGAGAGATCCCGCTCGTGCCGGGTCCGTGAGGTTTCTGATCGACAACGCCCTGTCCCCGATCGTGGCGGTTGGCTTGCGAGACGCTGGACACGATGCGGTCCATGTCCGCGACTACGGACTCCAGGAGGCCGACGACGTCGTGATTTTCGAGCGCGCGGCACGGGAAGGCCGCGTCATCGTCTCGGCGGACACTGACTTCGGGACCCTCTTGGCAGTGCGCCGCGAGGCCGCGCCGTCCGTGATTCTCTTCCGACGTGGGGCGCCGCGAACTCCGGGCCGGCAGGTCGAGCTCCTCGTGGCAAACCTGCCGAACGTGACCGAGGCGCTCGGCACGGGCAGCGTCGTCGTCTTCGAGGCGACGCGTGCCCGAGTCCGCTCGCTTCCCATCGCCGGGCCGGGATGACGCCAGCCTGAGGAAGCCACCGGCCGCGGGCTTCATCCTGGGCCTGGACAAGTGAGCACTTCGCAGCCCCAGGACGCGACTTTCGAGCGGGATCGGCGTCTCGGGCCCGGCGCTGGGCTCAACTCGCGAGCCGGAGCCGGGAAGTGAGCGTAATTGCCGTCCCTGACACCGCCAGGTGCGAGTTCAAATCCACACGCATCAGAACGGCTGCGGGGTCCTAGAAGCCACGACGCATGGCCGCCGATGCCACCGGGTCCGGGCGCTGAGGACCGCGTGGATTTGCGGCAGGCCGCTGCGTTTCGTAGCGGTCGGAGACGCTCGGTGAAGGACCCCGAAGCGGCCGAAACCCATTCGATGGCCCTAATTCTTTGCAGACTTGCGGGCTGAATGTTTCGGTGAGACAGCGTTGGCATGCCTCTCGCTGACGGCCTCGGATGATGCAATCGGAGATCACCTCCGCTTCGCATCTGGTCACAGTGCCCGGCCTCGACGACCTGGAAGCCGACTTAGGGCTTGCCGACTCTCTGCCGGTTCCAATGCTCGCGGACCGGGCGCGACGCGCA